>Ga0126310_10000236_pt1 | contig 17367 bp, 16 predicted proteins | sample Plot60_FD_92540 | JGI IMG/M metagenome (GOLD analysis project Ga0126310, IMG submission 92540) | Serpentine soil microbial communities from UC McLaughlin Reserve, CA, USA - Plot60 | ecosystem: Environmental > Terrestrial > Soil > Grasslands | place: USA: UC McLaughlin Reserve, Lake County... | reverse complement strand
TATGAGCTGTTAGGAATTATTCCATTTGATAAGTTAATAGCAGTAGTGTCTGTAGCAGTCTTTGCTTATATTAATATCAAAGGAACATCTGAAACAGGTAAGGCGGGCGACATTGTCACAATAATCCAGCTTGGCGTCATCTTCACTCTAATAGGAGCTGGATTTTGGAGTATATACAATCATCCTAATTGGCAGATGAATTTTTCAGACTTCATGCCAATGGGAGTGGCTGGAATTGTTGCTGCTATGGGCCTGACATTTATTGCATTTGAAGGATATGAAATAATCGTCCAAACAGGGGAGGAAGTAAAGAATCCAAAGAAAAATATTCCAAGAGCGATATTCATATCATTAACTGCCGTAGTTGTACTATACTGTATTATTGCTTTTGTTTCAATAGGAGCAATATTTCCAACTGGAACACCATCATGGAAATTTATTGGCAATCATGGCGAACTTGGGATAATGAAGGCTGCTGAAATGTTCTTGCCATATGGGGCCTTTATCATACTAGGCGGAGGTATGATTTCTACATTAGCAGCACTTAATGCAACTACGTTTTCTTCTGCGAGGGTAGCATTTGCAATGGGTAGACATTATAATATGCCGCACCAACTAAGCTCAATACATCCAAAGAATAAGACGCCCCATATTGCAATTCTGATTTCATGTATCATTATGGCAGCAATGGCTTATGCACTTCCTCTTGCACAAATAGCCATTGCAGCTGGTGTTATTTTTCTGCTTTTATTTACCCAAGTTAATATTGCTGTGATCACTATACGTAGAATATATGGTGACAAGCTAAAATATGGATTCAAGATGCCTCTGTTTCCAGTTATTCCAATAATAGGAATATTTCTTAAACTTGGCTTAGCTGTTTATTTGTTGATAATAGACCCTCTTAGCTGGTTTATAACTATCATATGGGTTGCCATTGGCTTTGCAATATACCGCCTTTATACTTTCAGAAGAGAAATTGATCACTATGCTCCTATAATAACAAGTGAGGGCGATCTCACCAGAAAACACTTTAGGATCCTGCTTCCATATACTCCAGAAAATCCTGACAGACTTATAAAATACGCAATAAATGTAGCTAAGGAGAATGACGGAGAAGTCAATGTATTAAGGGTAATAACAGTTCCACAACAAACACCACTTTCTGCAGGCGTGGCATATGGTGAAGCAGCTAGGAGGTCATTTGAACCATTAGAAAAAATGTTAGAAAAGGAAGGTATATTGAATCATTACCTTGTTAGAATATCACATGATGCTACTGAAGCTGTATTAGCAACTATTGAGGAACAAAATGTCGATTTATTGATCACCGATTTTGAAACATTACGAAATAGCAAGAAGCTCCAAGCATTAGTTACCTGTGATGTACTGGCTATTAGGACAACCGGTGATGATCTGCGTATGTTTGAACCAACAAATAGGAACATAGCAGTACCTTTTCCACAGCAAGTAGAAGAAAAAAAGAAGATGGTAGTTCTATATGATGGGGGAGATCATTCTGATGTTGTACTAAAGGCTACAAGCTGGCTTGAGCATTCCGGAAAATTCAATGTAAGCGTACTATCAATAAATAAAAAACAAGACGATGATGACGACAATAGTAATAATAATAATAATAAAAATAATAAAAATAACATTCAGAGATCTGAAGACGATCTCTCACACAATATCAAGCAAAAAGAGTATCTTGAGCAAGTTGGAATTGAGTTTAACGAAATTTATCTATCAGAGGGAACCGAGCAGAATAGCGAAAAATCTGCTGATTTAATATTATCTGCTGTTAATTCGTCTCAGCCGGACATAGTAATTGCTGGTGCCACTATAGGGAAATTCAGTTTCTTTAATAATTTGCATTTTTTAGTTCTGCTAGATCAGTTAAATTGTCCTATTGTCATTGCAAAGGATTTTACTATTCCTGGCATGCATCGCATAAAAATGTGGCTAACGAAAATTATTCGTAAATAAATTATACGGGATTACTAATTTACTGTAGCAAAGACAACAAAAAAAATCTTTATGCTGATGATATCTTACATTTTTTAACTACTAATTCCAAAATGATTTTGTTACCATAGAAAGGATAATCATAAAAAGTCGATAATAGGCATCGTCAGATATGATCTTTTAGATGACCTTGATTTGTGTTTAAATCGAACTATTATAGGGTTGAAAGAGCATAGCAGCAGCTGGGGGATTCGCAACCGTCTTCTTGGCGCTTGAAGCAGCATGTCATTTTACAGCCTGTAGAATCAAGGACAAATCAATAAAGCCTTGTTTGTACAAGCAAATCGGCATATTAAAATAGAAAAGCAAAAGAATCGATCTGTCATATGAATAAAGTGGCTACAACAATTCATCACGGTAGTATAATCACCAAATTAATAGAAGACTGTTATAATGAATCAGATATGGATAATAAGGTTCAAATTCTGTGCAAAATAAATCACTACTTCCTAAAATGTGTCGTATTACTATACTATCGTTGATTACTGAATGATTATATAGATATGCTATTGTTTCAAATAGAGAAAAGTATACATTCGTTGTAAATAATAATATGTTTTGCGTCATAATTATTAAACGATCTTTCTTATGTGGATCTTTGAGTAGGAAAGGAGGGTGAACATAGATATATATGGTAGCAGTAATGGGACAAAAAATTCCGTGTGTGGAAGACCATCGTCGTTTCATTCCTCTAACGGATGACAACATTTACAACTGCGAGTTGTGTGGAGTTCGAATAGCATTGTTGCAGATTGCGACTAGCATCAATGATCAAGAACAATTCAAGGTTTGTGGTACATGTCTTAAAGAGTATACTGACCAAGACGCAGAAAAAAAGTAGTAGCATTTACCGCTAGTAATCAGTGAAGTAGGATCGAAATACGTTTGGAAAAAATGTTTCAATCCTCATATATCTAAGTACAATTATTATTCGCTATGTCAATTTAGCTTCATTCAAGCTACAGCATAACAACAATCGATTTAGTCCAAACATAGTGATAGAGTGTGGAGAGAAAAAACATCATTTAGTCGCCATTATGAGGCGTTCTTTCACAACATCAGTTAATTAAAAGCGGTGTATCCTCAATTTTTAAATGAAACTATGTAGATACTTCAATAATGGCTAGTCTGATAAAACAGGCTTCACTTCTTCCTATATTATTGGTTAATTTTGTAGGTACCCTTGGTTTTAGTATTGTTTTACCTTTCTTAGTTTTTGTAGTTATGAAGTTTGGAGGCAATGCTATAGTCTATGGTCTACTTGCCGCTACTTATCCTGCTTTTCAGCTTATAGGATCGCCTATATTGGGCAAATGGTCTGATAGATATGGAAGGAAGAAAATTCTTCTTTTGAGTAATGTAGGAACATCAATTGGTTGGTTGCTATTTCTTTTTGCTTTATTTTTGCCCTCAAATTCTTTTAATATACATATCGCCTTCCTTGGAACGTTTGTCGTTATTGTTCCATTACTTATCTTATTTCTTGCCAGAGCTATTGATGGCATCACAGGTGGAAATATCTCTATTGCCAATGCATATCTTGCAGACCTTTCATCAGATTCAACTAGGAGTAAGAACTTTGGAAAAATGGCAATATCTTCTAACCTAGGATTCATTCTAGGTCCTGCACTGGCAGGAATTTTAGGAGGAACTATTTATGGAACGATATTGCCCGTTTTAGCAGCATTAATCTTATCTTTAGTCACAACAATTGTAATAGTCTTTCTGTTAAAAGAATCCAAACCTCATTCAGAAGAAGTGTTAGTTCCAGAGCAAGGAACCATCAGAAAAGCTTTTTCTCAGGAATGCAGAGAATGCTATTCGGATATAGGCACTAAAAAACTAAAGTTACAGGACGTTTTCAAACTAAAACATGTTTCTTATTTACTTGTATTATATTTTTTGATATTTCTTGGGTTTAATGTCTACTACGCTGCCTTTCCTACACATGCAACTAAAGATCTAAAGTGGTCAGTAACACAGCTTGGAATATTTTATGCCATATTAAGTGGAATAATGGTTTTTATCCAAGGTCCTGTCTTGCGTAAAGCATTAAAAAAATTCTCAGAGGAAAAATTAGTAATAATTGGTAGCATTATTTTAGGTACAAACTTTATTTTATTTGTATCAAACAATATTGTCTCAGTTAGCGCTGCTATAGTATTGTTTGCTGTTGGTAACGGTCTCATGTGGCCATCTTTCATGTCTATATTGTCAAGATATGCTGGATCAAAACTCCAAGGCTCAGTACAAGGCGTTGCAGGTAGTTTCAGTGGTTTAGCAAGTATCCTGGGGCTAATTTTAGGAGGATTTTTGTATAACGCAATTGGTGCAGTAACTTTTCTTATTAGCGCCGGAGTAATATTCTCTATTTTCCTGATGTCTTTTCAACCATTGAAATGGAAACAGAAATAGGCTTTTTAATTCTGCAAATCATATCTTTTTTAACGGGAAGGTTATCATAATTAACGACCACTATTTTTGTAACTGCTAAATAATAGTGCACTAGCTGCCACCATATCGTAGAGTAAATTACTCTATCGTTCTGTCTTGCTCTTCTGTCCTCTCAATCATCTTTTTACGTAGAGCAAATGCAATAAATGTAGTCCCTATAAATGTGGCTGACCAATAGAGCCACAAATCAGATACACTTCCAGATAGTAAAGCAGGTGCTAACGAGCGAGCAGGATTCATAGAAGCGCCTGAGACAAAGGATAAGAAGAATATATCTAAACCAACAATCCCACCTATTGCTATCCCGCTAAAGCCTTTAAGTCCTTTTGTATAGACCACAGTAAGAATCACAGCCATCAACAAGGCGGAAGTTAATACTTCAATTCCAAATACTACTAAAATCGGATATGAATGGTTGAAAGCATTAGCACCTAGGTGGGCTTGGCTACCGATAAATAATTTGACAAAAAGGCTTGCCAGTAAAGCTCCAGTGATTTCAGCAGTAAAATAATACACCAACTGAATGCGTCTAATATGTCCAGTAATAAGATAACCTACTGTGACAGCCGGATTAAAGTGTGCCATAGATACCTTTCCAAACATGTAGACACATATAGCAACTCCAACAAATGGAGCAAATGCAATAAATGGAACTCCTAATATCCCATGGAGTTTAGCATCTACAACTACCGATCCTGTAGCAAATACAACTACAATGAATGTTCCGATAACTTCGGCTATGAACTTTCTTTGGTTAGAGCTTAGGCTGTTCACTACTTTTAACAAGGTCTGCTGCAAGCTGCCTTACCCTTTGTTCTATTTCATCTCTAATTTCTCTTACCTTCACTAGTGGTTTTCCCTTAGGCTCTTCTATTCCACATTCTAATATGTTATGAATGAAAAGACTAGGACATGATTCTTTGTCCATACATCCCATATTTACTCTGACAGCAGCATTTCTTATCATATCTTCAGTGAGTATCTTGGACTTTTGGTTACTGATATCAATGCCAAGTTCCTTCATTGCTTGGACAACTACAGGATTGATTTCACCTGCCTGTCGTGTTCCCTCACTTACAGTCATATAGCCTCTAGGAGCATATTTTCTAAAGAAGGCTTCAGCTATCTGACTTCTGCCCGCATTTTCTACGCATACAAATAAGACAATTTTGTCTTGTCATACCAAGATTTGGATTGAACACAGAAATAGTACAAAGAAGCGAAGGAGCAGGAGCAATACAAACCATAAGCATAAAATTATCAACCTGGTAGAAACTGGAGTCATCACAACCAAAGACGGTTCGTTTAAAAAGTTGTAAACAATTATTCACCTCATCTAGTTCCTGGGATACAAGGTCTAAGAATTGCTCACCTTTCTATTTCTTTTTATTTGGCATATCTTTTACATCTTCCGCCATACCAATTATTGTATCCAATTCCAAGACCTACAAATGCAAACATTATGGACTCCATCAATTTCTTTGACTTCTCACATCTATGCATTTTTTATTCAATGGTTGTTATAGAAGATTGAGATTATTGCCATACCTCATCCATGTTTTTCCTTCTTATAGGTGAAGAACTCAAAATATGTTATATTGTTATTCGGCCAATCAAAAAGACTATGAATATAGTCGATTAAGCGCTTTTAATGATCTTTTTGAAATGGTCACTGCGGGAGATGGGATTTGAACCCATGAACCCCTGAGGGATAAGAGCCTCAGTCTTACGCCTTTGACCAAGCTGGGCGACTCCCGCTCGCCATTTGAATGGCTTCTTGCACCAATTTGAATATTATGGATAATAAAAATATGAGAATACAGATGGCTTATATATAATAAAGAGTCTCGCTCCTTGTTATCATTTAAGGTATTACCTCTAGAAGGAATAGACTACAACTTTAGACAATGGAAAATCTCGAATAGGTTAGATACTAGCGATAGTTTTTATAAGACTTTAAGGTCTACTAAAAAAGATGCTAGTCCCTGTGCGATGCTTTACCTGCGGTAATTTGGTTGCAAATAAACATGCAGAATATTCAGCTAGAATAAAAGCTGGAGAGGATCCAGGCAAAGTAATGGATTCACTAAACATAAAGCGATACTGTTGTAGAAGGGTGTTCACCTCGACTGTTGAGACAATATATCAAGTCATACCATATTATGAAGCTTTAAGGCGAAGAATGTCTGAAATCCAATCAGAAATGGAATAATAATAATAATAATAATAAACCAGATGCCTTCAATTACATCGCTCAAAGCAAGAATTATTTTTAACAGCAGAGGAAGTAAAGCTATTGAGATTGATATCATTTCAGATAGCAAATACGTTGGACGAGCATGTGCACCATCTGGCGCAAGCGTAGGAAAACATGAAGCTCAAAGTTTTCCTGACGATAATCCTGAAAAGGCGCTAGACGTATTCAAATCGAATTCAAAAAAATTTGTTGGACTTGATGCGGAAGATCCAAAGGCAATTTTTGATGTTTTAAGAAATATTGATAATACCGAAACATATAGTAAAATTGGTGGATCCATTGCCTATGCTTTGAGCATTGCAGCTATTGAGTCTGCAGCAAAAGCACTGGATGTTCCTATTTTCAAAGTATTGAAATTAACAAAGCCATATAGATATCCTTTCCCGCTTGGCAATATTTTAGGTGGTGGTGCTCATGCTGGCCCGGGTACACCTGACATACAGGAATTTCTGATTTGCCCTATCGGAGCAAGAAACATCATGGAAGCTCTGGAAATTAACTTTACAGTACATAAGCAAGTTAGGAAAGTTATTGAATCTATCGATAAACGCTTTACCTATGGTAGAGGAGATGAAGGTGCATGGGCTCCTAATGTGAATAATGACGAGGCATTTGAAATCTTGGAGAAAGCTGTTAAAAATTGTGGCTTTACCCTTGGTAGGGATATATCCATAGGAATTGATTTTGCAAGTTCCTCGTTTTGGGACGAAAAGAAGAAGGCTTATAATTATGCAAGACAGGGAATAATACGTGATACTGAAGAACAAATTGATTTTACTAATGATCTAATCAACAAATACAAACTGATTTATTCAGAAGACCCTGTCCATGAGGAAGACTTTCAAAGTATGGCTATTATAACCAAAAAGAATCCACAATGCATAGTTACTGGCGATGATATGTTAGTTACAAATGCAAATCGAATCGAAGAAGCAGCAAAGTACAAGGCTTGCAGTGGTGCAATCCTGAAGGTTAATCAGACTGGAACTCTCTATGATGCTATGCAGTTTGCTGATGTATGTATAAGGAATAATGTCAAAATTATAACGTCACACAGATCTGGTGAATCTACAGATTCACATATTTCACATATTGCAATAGCTACCAATTCTAAAATGTTAAAGTCAGGAGTTCTGGGCGGAGAACGTATTGCAAAATTAAACGAACTTTTGCGCGTTGGAGAGTATGATTTAATAGAAGGTATGGCTGATCTGTCCTCTACATAAAATGAGTGATGATAAGGAAGTTCAAAATACAGATTCTTCTCCTATTGAAAAATATGAAGAACCTAATGATGATAAGCCTATTGAAGACTCAATCTCGTCTTCTCCTGATCATGAAATTCAGGAGGATGGCAGTTATGCATCAGAAGCCAATAATCTAGAAAAAATGATCTTATCTACTGGTATACGTGTTGGAACACCAGTAAAAACAAAATACATGACTCAATTCATTGTTCGTGCGAACCCTGAAGGTTTGTATATTCTTGACATCAGTAAGACTTTAGCAAAAATTGATGTAGCAGCCAAATTCATCGGGCGTGCTAATATCTCCCGAGTTGCAGTTACCTCTGCGCGGGAATACGGTAAAACGCCTGTAGAAAAGTTTTGTGAACTCACCGGTGCTACAAGTATATTTGGAAGATTCATGCCAGGGACATTCACAAACCCCTCTTTGCCAAAGTATATGGAACCAGAGATCGTAATTGTTACCGATCCACAGGCAGATCAGCAAGCAGTATTAGAGGCTACAAGAGCAGGTGTTCCAGTAATTGCAATATCTAATAGTGATAATGTAACTTCAAAAGTGGATCTCGTGATTCCTGCGAATAACAGGGGACGAAAAGCTCTTGCTACTGTATATTGGCTTCTTGCAAGAGAGGTATTGAAGAGACAAGGTGCGATCAAATCTGACAATGAAATGAAAATGTCAATTGATGACTTTGAAACCAAACTAGTCGAGGAAATATCTTGAGTAATGGCCCTAGAAGACTTCCTGCTGTATCTGGAATATTCTACCCAAGCGAACCTGTAGAGCTTCAGCAATTAATAGAACGATCATTTAAAGATCCGAAATTTGGGCCAGGCCAAATTCCACCCTCTGAATTTAAACGCAGGATTTATGGAATTGTCTCACCCCATGCGGGATATATTTATTCAGGCGCTGTTGCTGCAAATGGATTTTATGAAGTATCGTCTATGGGGTTTGATGATGTGATTATGATAGGCCCTAATCACTACGGGATTGGTAACGGAGTATCTATAATGCGAAATGGCGTGTGGGAAACCCCATTAGGAGAAATTGAAATCAATCAAGATCTGGCGTTAGAAATCTCCAAGTCTGGGATTACAGATTTCGATGATTTTGCTCATAGTAGAGATCATTGTTTAGAAGTCCAGATCCCCTTTCTTCAATATATTAACAAAAATAAAAAAATCAGAATCGTCCCAATTATACTAATAATGCAAGATATTAAAACAGCAATAGACATAGGTGAGTCCATGGCCAAATCAATAGCAAATACTAATAATGCATTACTTATTGCATCATCTGACTTTACTCATTATGAATCAAATGATGAAGCATACAGAAAAGATGGCGAATTAATAAATGCTATCTTATCTCTAGATGTTTCAAAGTTTTATAATGTATTGGACAGATTTGCTGTATCTGCTTGTGGATACGGTGCAATTGCTTCGGTAATGAAAGCAGTAAAATATTTGGGCGCGACCAAAGGTCAATTGCTAAGGTATGCCACAAGTGGCAACATTACAGGAGATATGAGCGCTGTTGTTGGCTACTCGTCTATTATATTTATATGAGTTTGAAGAAGACTTCAGCTGCAGCATCAGCTCCAGGAAAGATTATTCTATTTGGCGAACATTTCGTTGTATACGGCAGTCATGCAATTTTAGCGTCAATTAACAAACGTATTAAGGTAAATGTGTGTTTGAATAAAAACCACACAATCAATATTATGTCAAACTTAGGTATTATAGGATCGTATAAGAATTCAGAATTCACGTTGGTAAAGGGTGGAAAAAAAGCGAAAGAAATTCTAGATCTGATTTTTAAATGTGTAAGCTCTGTTCTTTCGGAAAGAAAGCAAAATTTGGGAATCAATATAAATTTGATTTCTGATATTCCATACGGAGTTGGATTAGGATCTTCTGCCGCGTGTTGTGTAGCTACAGTAGCTGCAGTAGATTCATTATTTCGCGAGCCCAACAAACAATGGATATGTGTAAAAGCAGTTGAATGTGAACGCTTAGTTCACAAAAATTCTTCCGGAGCAGATTGTTATATTTCAGTGTTTGGGGGTTTAATGTATTATATCAAAGATGAAGGATTCAAAAAAATTAAGTCAAAGAACGATTCAACTTTGATTGTTGTAAATACAAGAATGAAACATTCCACTGGGGATTTGGTTTCTTTGGTCAAGAAGTTTAGAGATCAAAATGTTTTACTCTTTATTGACTTAACCTCTCATGCAGATACTATCTGCCAACAAGCACTTACGACAATTAACAATGGCGATGAGAAAAAACTCGGAGAATTGATGAGTGAAAACCATGCACTGTTACAGCAGATTGGAGTCTCGCATAGAAGGATAGACCGCGCAGTACAAATTTGTATTAGAAATGGTGCCTTAGGAGCGAAACTTACCGGTGCAGGTGGAGGTGGAAGCATAATTGCGCTTATTCCAAATGAAAAAAAGATGAGAGTAATTTCTGAGATCGAAAAAAATAGATTTGAGTGTATTCCTGTGAAATTTGATTACAATGGTTTGATAACATACTAAACTTTAAATCCACTCAAAAGTTATGATTTTTTATAAATGGGGCATAATCTGATATTAATTAAGCTTGGTGGATCCGTTATTACATTCAAGGAAAAACCCCTTGCTGCCAATTTTGAAGCAATTAGGCGTATTTCATATGTACTTGCATCTATAAAAACACCAATCATACTCATTCATGGCGGTGGTTCATTTGGACATTATTGGTCTGTAAAATATAATATGCATTCAAAACCAGATCAATACGATTCACATGGGATATCGATAGTACATGAATCCATGATAGCATTAAACCAAATTATAGTTGATTCTATGATTAAAGTAGGAATGAATCCTTATACGATTATACCTTCCATGTTTATCTATGATAGCAAGCCAATTATTAAAAAAATCAAAGAACTCAAATCAATTGTAGAAGGCAGTGTAATTCCAATAACATTTGGAGATGTTATCTATATGGAAAATAAAATGTATTCGATTTTATCAGGCGATGCATTAATGTCACTTCTTTCTAAATTTTTAAGACCATCAAAAGTAATTTTTACACTCAATGTAGATGGCATCTACAAAGATATGAAAAACAAAGAAATTCTAAAAGAATTAAAGAATAATAATTCTGTTCGGTTTTCAAAAGTAATGCAAGACGTGACAGGTGGCATGCGAAGAAAGGTCACCGAGGCGCTAAAGATATCTGATATTGGGATAGATGTAATGATGGTAAATGGGTTAAAACCAGAGAGAATTATAAGTGCTATTACTGGCACAGGTTTCGAGGGTACATTAGTAAAAGGAAAAAGGAGCTGCAAATAATGTGATAGATGCAGATAGTTTGCCATCAGATATTGAAATTATAAAAGAACGCAAGAAAGATGGAATCAATATACCATTAAAAAAAGATGTTCAGGCAAAAACAACATCAAACTATTTAGAATATATCAGATTTATACATAATGCCTTACCAGAAGTTGATTATGATGATATCGACACATCAACTACTTTTCTGAATCACAAATTCTCTGCACCAGTTATTGTAGACTCTATGACGGGGGGAACTCCTGATGCAATTAATATTAATTCAAGATTAGCACAACTTGCTGATAAATATAGATTTGCAATGGGTTTAGGCAGTCAAAGGGCAGGCCTAGTAAGTGAAGAATTAGCAGACACATATTCTGTAGCAAGAAAAAATGCTCCTACTGCCTTTCTTATTGCAAACATCGGAGGAGCGCAACTAAGTAGCGGACTTTCAATAGATGATATAAGAAAAATTGTAGACATGATACAAGCTAATGCTCTTGCAGTTCATCTTAATCCATTGCAGGAGCTTATCCAACCAGAGGGAGAACCAAAATACAGAGGAGTGCTTGGAAAAATTGCAGAATTAGTGAACAATCTTCATATTCCGATTATTGTAAAGGAAGTAGGTGCAGGAATATCTAAAGAAGTAGCCATAAAGCTGGAGATGGCTGGCGTATCTGCAATTAATGTAGCAGGTGCAGGTGGAACTAGCTGGGCGGGAGTTGAAAAATTGAGAGCAGAGACTGCGAAAGATGTTATTAAAATTCATTTGGGTGAAATGTTTTGGGATTGGGGAATTCCTACTGCAGCAAGTTTACTCGAAGTGAAGAAAGTGGTCAAATCACCTCTTATTGCTTCTGGTGGCTTGCGTAATGGGTTGGAAATTGCAAAGTGTATTGCAGTGGGCGCGGATATGTGTGCCATGGCTTTTCCATTTTTGAGAAAGGCTTCAGAATCTGAAGAAAATCTATTTAAATTTGCAGATATTGTTCTTGCAGAACTTAAAAGTACAATGTTCCTTATAGGCGCGGAGAATATCTCGGCTTTGAAAAGCTCAAGGTATATATTAACAGGAGCTTTAGCAGAGAGGGTCAACCGTAGATGAAGGCAAGCAGTATTAGGGACGAGTTTGAAAGTAATGCTTCATATATAAAAGAGTTCGTTATTTCGATTTTAAAAGGTGAGCCAACTGAACTCTATAATGCATCAGCACATTATATTACAACTGGCGGTAAACGGTTACGTCCTTTCATGGTAGCCAAATCATGTGAAATGTTTGGAGGTAATTCAAAAAGATCTATGCCTGCAGCTGTAGCGATCGAAATGATCCATAATTTCTCTCTTGTACATGATGATATTATGGATAATGATGACATGCGCCATAGCGTTTCAACAGTTCATAAATATTACGGTATACCATTAGCCATTCTTGCAGGGGACATTTTATTTTCGAAGGCATTTCAACTAATTACAATAAACGGTAGAAAAGTGGGGATAGCAGAAAAGGATATCTGTGAAATGATTGTAAGGCTCTCAACCGCATGCATACATGTATGCGAAGGTCAAGCTACTGATGTCGGCATGGCATCAGACAGAATGTTTTCTTCTGAATCTCAGTATATCAACATGATTGGTAAAAAAACTGCAGCTCTCTTTGAGGTGTCCTGTGGATTAGGTGTGTTATCCGCAGCAGATCCAAACATGCAAGATGTTGAGAATCTTTCATCCTTTGGGAGGAATGTAGGTATTGCATTTCAATTAATTGATGATTTAATTGGAATAGTAGGAGATCCTAAAGTTACCGGTAAAGCAGTAGGAAATGATATCAGAGAAGGGAAAAAGACATACCCGATTCTATTAGCATTAAACAATGCAGACGGTGAGAACAGGAATAAAATTCTTAAAGTCTTTAACTCAAAGAATGCCTCAAGCGTTGATTTAGAAGAAGCAGTCAGAATTATTTCTGTTATTGGCATAGATCAACATATAAGGGATGCTGCAAAAGCACACATAGATGCAGCAATAAAGTCTATTGAAAAATATGAAGATTCAGATGCAAAGAGGGCGCTAGAATCTTCTGCCAGTTTTATCGTAGAAAGGAGTCTGTAATATATAGTGGACTTAGATGAAGATACTGAAAAAATCATTAAAATTACTAGCTTGAAAAATGCTGTTGAATATAACGGGAAATCAAGGGTTGACCCCGTTATTGCAAAGATTGTTGCTCATAAACCAGAGCTTAGAGGTAATCTGAAGAATTTGATACCTAAAATTGCAGGTATAGTACAGGAGATTAATGGACTATCATTAGCAAATCAAAAGGCATTACTCGATAGTATGAAACCTGGAGATTCACAAAGAAGAAATAAGCAAACTGTGATCTCTCAGGCGCATCTACCTCCTTTAGCGTTTGCAGAAATGGGAAAAGTAGTTACAAGATTTCCACCCGAACCCAATGGCTATCCCCATATAGGACATGCCAAAGCAGCAATTATTGATGAAGAATATGCACGTATGTATGATGGAAAATTGATTTTACGTTTTGATGATACAAATCCTCTAAATGAAAAACTTGAATACTATGAAGCAATTAAAGATGGCTTGGAATGGCTTGGCATAAAACCTGATATAGTGAAAAATAGTTCAGACGATATTCAATTACTACATGAATATGGTAAAAAATTGGTTCTTTCTAATATGGCATATGTATGCATTTGTAATCAGACAACAATTCATGAGCTCAGAGAGAAAGGAGTTGCATGTGAATGTAGAAAGAATTTAGATATCACTTTGGATCGATTAAAAAAAATATTTGATGGATCATTTAGACAAAATGATGCAATCATCAGGTTCAAAGGAAATATGTCTGATCAAAATACCGCAATGAGAGATCCTACGCTTTTTAGAATAATAGATGCTGATCATCCAAAATTAGGTAATAAAATTCGAGTATGGCCAACATATGATTTTGCAGTATCCATTGAAGACAGTCTTGACGGAGTGACACATGCACTTCGAACAAAAGAGTATGAATTACGAAATGCACTCTATTTTGCGATACTCGATGCATTTGGCCTTAGGAAACCTTTTATGTTAGAATTTTCAAGGTTGGAATTTAAAGGACTCCCAGTTTCGAAACGAAAGATAAAGCCATTATTAGAAAAAGGTATTATTAAGAGCTGGAGTGACCCACGCCTTCCAACTTTGGTAGCAATGAAAAGAAGGGGATTCGTGCACGAGGCAATAAAGAAATTTGTTCTTTCATTAGGACTGACACTTGCTGAAACTAAACCACCTATTGAAGCACTTGAAGCCTTCAACAGAAAAATTATCGATCCTACTTGTATGAGATTGTCGTTCGTCAGGGATCCTGTAGAGCTATATATTCAAAATGCCTCTCCAGAGGAGGCAGTAATAAAGAATCATCCTAACGCTGATCTTGGAATCAGAAAGGTGAGCGTTTCAGACTCTTTTTATATCACTAGAGACGATGCTGCTAAACTTAACACTGGTGATGAAATCAGATTAATGGATCTATATAATATACAGATAACAAAAATTATTACATCTGAAAATCATAAGCAAATATTAATCGCACGTTCCACGGGAGATGATATAAAACAAAATATGCCAAAGATTCATTGGGTTGCAAAGAATGACGCAATTCCATACAAGGTAATTATGGCAAGAGAACTATACATAGGGGAAGAATATAACGCAAATAGTTTGGAGATCTTTGAAGGATTTGCAGAATCATTTGTGTCAACCCTCAAGCCTGATGCTAGAATTCAATTTGTAAGATTTGGGTTCTGTAGGCTTGACGACGGTAGTACCGCGATATTTACTCATAGGTAGGATACCACCAATGAAGATCGCAAGAATAAAAGACAGATGGATAGGTGACACATATGCTATTGTTTCTGATGACCTAAAGAAGCTAATCACAAAATCGGAAATTCAGGAACAAACAGGAATTCCTATACCATCGAACATCAAGGAATTCATGTTCAAGGGTTGGCTAAATGAAGTAAAACAATATCAGGATAAATTAAAATATAATCATAGTATTGAAAACGTTGGACTATTAGCGCCTATCCCAAATCCGCCTAAGATAATATGCCTGGCATTCAATTATTATGATCATGCTAGGGATGCTGGTCTGACACCTTCTGATGAACCTGTAATATTTATGAAACCAAGAACAACATTAAATCCTCCTTTTAATGATGTAATATGCCCTACATTTGTAAAACGATTAGACTATGAAGCCGAGATAGCAGTAATAATCGGACAAGATATAAAGAAAGCACCTGAAAATCAAGCTTTAGAATCTGTCTTTGGGTATATGATTTTACACGATGTATCTTCAAGAGATATACAATTCAAGGACAAACAATATACTCGCGCAAAGAGCATTGACACTTTTGCTCCTTGTGGTCCTTGGATTACAACTAAAGATGAGGTGGCTGATCCACAAAGTTTGAGAATTGTCACTAAAGTGAATGGAGAGTTACGACAAAATTCATCCAGTGAAAACATGGTTCTTCCAATAAGGAAGATAATCTCAAGTTTGAGCATGGTTATGACCATAGAAGCAGGCGATATTATTTCTACAGGTACTCCCGCAGGTGTAGCAATGTCAATGAAGGATCCAAAATATTTGAAAGATGGTGATATAGTCGAAATTAGTATTGAAAAGCTTGGCACAATCAGGAACCGCATCGTCTTTCAATAGTAGTGATTTATATCTGTGATAGTGAAATGGAAATATTTAGTGAATCAAAAATAGTTTGATCCAAAAGATTTTATGCAATAAATAATGATTTTGCCTTGTGATGATACATATTTAAAACTTTGTCAACCCTGTCTAAATTTCGGTCAGTATTATATTTCATATTCATTTATCTACATCCTTTATTTGTCTGTTCAATTTAGTAATTTCTCTTTCTAATAATCTCGCATAATATTCGTATGATTCGACTAATTTAGCCCTGATATTAGCTATCTGCATAGATGCATTTAGAGATTCTAGACATGTTTCGAATGATCTATCCGTTGCAAATCCATTCATCGCTTTTTGAAAAACAGCTATTGCCTTTCTCTCTTCTGAACTATATTCATCAACTGCCCGTGTAAGTTGATCTATTTCATCAGAAGTCAAACCTTTGAGGTTGAACAATCCGCACATATATGCTATAAATCATTATATTATAAAGCATTTATAGCCTGCTAAATATCAATTCTGGCGTCCTACATCACATACACATATTTGATGGAGAGAATCGATGACATAAGGGAACTTGTTGAATAGAGAATTTTACTCTATTGCTCTTAGTAGTATATATTTCCATGTATTGCTAATATTATGTTTACATAATCATTATTAGAATAATATATTGCATTAATCCAAAAAACCAAAAAAGGTAGTAATAGTAGAGTGTCATACAGAGGTAGCAACGGATGAAATGTGATCCATATTTGCCACTGTTGGGGATATCTGGATATCTCTACTATTACTTCTTTATAAGGGCATATGTAAATATTAAAAAATTTTGCCACAATAAAAGCTAATTTTCTAACTTTATTTTTTTCTTCTAATAGTTCTATAGATATTACTACATAGTCATATGCCTTCTAAAAATTCTAAACTGTTGATATTAATATTTAGATGATAAGACATGAACTATAGTCAATGTATTAAAGTACTGAAATAGCAATATTTGAGCGGAAAAATAGTTACAATGACCCTAATTAGATTATTGGTTCCCATTAATGAAATCAGATCTAAATTAAAACTCGCTACATTATATGTAGATTTATAAACGCTTTCCACTAATGGATATCTAATCGGCATTATAGAGTTGACTTTAAAGGTACTTATAGCTTAACATATACTACAAAACAGTGATGCGTTATACTTGCATATAATAAACTAAATCTAGATATTCACTTCTAAAACATATAATAATCATAATTAGTAAAAACCATACTTCTGTGTAAATACTTAGTTTTCATTTTCTTTGTGACTAAAGTG
>Ga0126310_10000235_pt1 | contig 17368 bp, 16 predicted proteins | sample Plot60_FD_92540 | JGI IMG/M metagenome (GOLD analysis project Ga0126310, IMG submission 92540) | Serpentine soil microbial communities from UC McLaughlin Reserve, CA, USA - Plot60 | ecosystem: Environmental > Terrestrial > Soil > Grasslands | place: USA: UC McLaughlin Reserve, Lake County... | reverse complement strand
TGGTTGTTGTCATGCCACACGAGGCTAGGAGGAGTAGCGTTCGCGCAGCGTTCGGTTCATCGCCTCGGCGAAAGAACGCTGTCCTCGACACTGGCGCCGAGTTCAGCCAGATCCCGCTCGCACCGCGCCTGCAACAGGCGGCTGTGCTGGTTCATCGCAAGGATTGCGGCCTGGCGCAATATTGGCACGGCCGCATCGCGACTCAGAAGTCGTGCCCGGGCCCGAAGGATTTCCGGCATCCACCATCGCTCGTCGTGCTGCTCGGCTTCTGCAAGAGCCGCGTCGATAATGCCGCGCGCGGCTGCGGTGTCGCCTTCCTGGATCATTAGGTCTGCCAACAAATAGAGCCAGTACGCCATCCGGGCGTACTGGCCCGCCGATCGAAGCTTGTCAATGCCTTGCTGAATGCGAACCACACCCGCCGCACCACCGCGCACCCAGCCGTCAACTACCACCCCCCACTGGCCGTAGTAGCTGAACGAGTAGCGCTCGCAGAGATCGATCAGTTCACTCGCCGCCTCACCAGCACCGGCGCGGTCGTCAACCAGATGTTGGGTGGTCGCCAGGTAACCCAAAGCGACGGCAAGGCTGTACGGGTGGTCTGCTGATTTCGCAATCTCGACGGCCTCCCGACACGCCGCAACGGCCTGCTCGGGGTCTCCAAGCAGCCAATGTGCATGCGCACTCCATGCCAAGCCGTGTACCTCGGGCAGCGTGCCGACAATCAGCGACACCGAGCCCCGGGATAGCTCGCGGCCGCGTTTGAAGTGATCAAGTGCTTCCTCGAGCCGACCGAGACTGGTCAGAGACCCCGCTACCATCAGGTATGCCTGACCAGCCGTCCTCGGCTCGGTCTCCGCAAGATCATGGGCGCGGATTGCGAACTGGTATGCGTCGGTGACGTGGCCTTGCACAAAACGCACGGCAGCCAGGCCGACAAAGCAGGACATCAGGTCACGGGGACGGGAGAGTTTCTCGGCAAGATGCGCGGAGCGTTCCAGCGTCGCCTGCAGCTGGGGCGACGAGTAACCGTGGATGGCGTTCAACGGCGGGGACATCTCCAACAGCACGTCGAGCTCCTCTTCGTCCCGCGCTCGGCCAAGCGTCTGCTGCGCGACGAGCTCCAGACAGCGGCGGAAGCAACGCACCGCCTCAGTGTTGGCAAACACGGCGGCGGCAAGCTGCGCCGCCCGTCGGTAGTAGTGCCGCGCGCGGTCCGGTCGGCCACCTCGGTCGTACTGTTCGGCAAGCTGAACGGCGACGTCGTCCTCACGCTCACCATGCAGGATCTGGAGACTTTGAGCGATCCGACGATGCAGCAGCCACCGGTGTGGTGGCGACACCGACGCGTATGCCGCATCACGTACCAGGTCGTGCGAGAAGTCGTATCCGCTGAGCTGCTCCCTGAAAATGCCCTGCCGCCACAGTTCATCGACCGAGCGGACCACGTCGTCGACGCTGAGATCGCTCGCCTCCGTGAGCAGATCCAGAGTGAAGTCGCGGCCGACGGCGGAGGCCAACTCAGCGACCTCGCGTGCGTGGGGCGATGCGGCTTCGAGTCGATTGCGCAGCACCGACGAGAGGTCCGCGAACGAGGACAAAGGGCGGTCCCCACCCAGCTCGCTTGCGCTCCGGATGGCCTCTACGAGATATAGCGGGTAACCACCCGTTGCGGTCACCAGCAGCGAAACCTCCTCGTCGCTGAACTCCCGCTCGAGAAATGAGGCCGCGAGCGCCCGTACGCCGTCTCGTCCGAGCGGCGGAAGCGCCATCTCGATCAAGGAACCTGCCGACCTCAAGGCAGCCAGCAATTGAGACACCTCGGTGTTGCCTGCCAGCTCCTCGCGTCGCGCTGTTGCGGCAATCAACAAGGGCGCTCCTGCCGCTCGACCGAGCAGCAACGGCAACCACGCGGTTGTCTCATCGTCACACCACTGCAAGTCATCCAGCACCAGGAGCGTTGGCTGGTCCACAGCGAGGATCCCGCGAGCGAGTCCCTCGAAGAATCTGTGCCTCCGCCAGGCGTCGACCATCGCGCGCGAAGCGGCGATGGGTTCGGGAATCGGCCTCTGACGCTTCGCGCCGTAGGCGTCGCCCGCTGCACCAGGAATGAGTCGATCTATTTCCACCCGCCAGATCTCGTCGAGGGTGGACAGCGATCGCTGAATACGGGGATGGCGCAGCCAGTCAGCAGCCGGTTTCAGAGCTAGCGTCCCTGCCATGCCGAAACAGCGTGTGATGGCCACGACAGCTCCGTCGGTACGCGCCTTGCCGGCGAGCTCGGAGATCAACCGGCTCTTGCCGACGCCGGCATCGCCTGTGACAACGAGCAATCGAGGCCGGCCCTCGACGACTCTGTTCCAGAATTCGCGGACCTGGTCGAATTCTCGGTCCCGTCCAACGAGCCGTGCGCGCTGAGCGAGCCGCGCCCGCCCGGGTCGTCGGCTGCGAACGGGTGCAAGGTCGGAGCCGTCCGAGCTGAGTAGTCGCTCCATCAGTGTCTCTGTGGCTTCAGAAGGCTTGACTTGCAGCTCGTGGTCCAGGACCTCGTAGCACTTGTGGAACGTGCTGATGGCGCCCGCTCGGTCGCCCGCGTCGACCTGCAGCTCCATGAGCGTCCGATATCCGACCTCCTCGAGCGGCTCGAGGCGGAGCCGGCGTCTGCCGTACTCGATGGCCCTGCTGAGGTCGCCGACACCGCGCCAGCCAGCCACCAGGTGGTCACACAGCTCGACGCACTGCTGGCGCAGCGCCTCCCGCTCCGCCAGCACCCAGTCGTCGAACATCGCCGGCAGCAGATCCCCCTGGTACTCAGCGACTGCAGCTGTAGCGTGCTCGAGCATCGCGTGCTGGTCCCCGTCCGCCACCGCCTGCAACGCGAACTGCCGCTCACGGTGGAACACGCATACGTCGACGCGGCATGTCGGCCGCTCTCGCCACATCAGTGTGGCCGGCTCAACGACAAGAGAGGAGTCGCTACTGAGGAGCACGCGGAGATGATGCAGCTCGCGTCGCAGGTTCGTCCGCGCCTGCTGCTCGGTTGAATCGGGCCAGAAGGTCGCGGCCAGACGCTGCCGCGGCTGGGGTGCGTCGGTGTGGAGTGCAAGGAAGCCGAGCAAGGCGATGGAGCGCGACGAGCGTGGGAAGTTCGTCGCGGGCGATCCTGCGACGTACTGTTCCCCGAGAAGTGAGACTTCTAGCACTGTAGGGGGCCTTTCCCTGTTCGAGGGTAGAGATCAAGCCTTTAAGCCCGCAAACCCGCGCTCCATTTCTCTTCAATGCGCCCGTACTTCCACACCATGAGAGCGATCACCCATGCGAGCACGAACAGCGCAACGATTGCGTAGCCGACGAAGTCCAGACTGATGTTCGCGATGGCTGCCAGTGGCCCGGTGGTAATACCCGCCTGCTGGGTCACGATCGAGATCAGCTCGATCGTCCCGATGATCATGGCGACGGCCACGGAAAGCCCAGTGATCGTGATGTTGTAGTAGATCTTGCGGACCGGCCTGGAAAAGGCCCATCCATACGCGAAATTCATAAAGCAGCCGTCGATGGTGTCCAGCAAACTCATTCCCGCCGCGAACAAGATCGGGAGCGTCATGATCGCGTACCAAGGCAGCGCGAACGCCGCCGCCCCACCGGCAAGCACGAGCAGGCCTACTTCTGTGGCGGTGTCGAACCCCAGCCCGAACAGCACGCCAATCGGATACATCTGCCAAGGTTTGGACACCGTCTTAGTTGCGCCTGACAGGATCCGGTTCATGAGACCGCGCTTGTTCAGCTGTTCCTCGAGCGCTTCCTCGTCGTATGCGCCCTGGCGCATGTTCCGAAAGACCTTGATGATGCCGATCAAGATCACCAGGTTGATGATGCCGATGATGCAGAGGAACGTTCCAGAGACCGCAGTCCCAACGACCCCAGTGATCTGTTGCAACAGCGAGGACTCGTTCTCGACCTGCCCGGCCAAGGCACGCACGCCGAACGCCAGCAACGCGACCAGCCCAAACACGATCGTCGAGTGGCCCAGCGAGAACCAGAAGCCGACCGACACCGGCCGTTTGCCCTCCGTCATCAGCCTGCGGGTGGTGTTGTCGATGGCGGCAATGTGGTCGGCGTCGAAGGCGTGCCGCATGCCGAGTGTGTACGCCGTCATGCCGAGACCAATGCCTAGAACCTGTCCGGAAGCCATCTGATAGTGCTCGGGCGTCACGATCCCAACGAGGACTCCCCAGCCCAGGATGTGCAGGATGAGAATGAAGCCTGACATGCCGACGATGGAATTCCATTCCTGCCCGCTCAACCTCCCGCGAAACCGCGCGGGTGCGTCGAGCTCGGACGAAACAGGTCGTGCTGACAAGGCAGACACTCCGAAAGAAAGGACGTCGTGAACCATCGCTGCCAAATGCGACTTTATCGCATTTAGATTTAAGCTGCTCGCGCAATCGCGCATGGAATCCGCCTACTTCGTCGTCGCTCGCGGAGGAAAGAACGCCTCCGCTCACTCCTCCTCAGCACGGCGGCGCGCGATTTCCCGACGCTCGCAGCTGGTAGGACAATCATGAGGTGCGAGCCGGCAAGGTGACCTCGGGCGGATCCCTAGCTCCGTCACGCGTCAAGGTCGCCCTGGACCTGCTCCGCGAAAAGCATGAGCGTGTCACCAGGGCTCGCCACGCCGTGATCGAAGTCCTCGACAGCACCGATGACCACCTGGCGGCGGAGGAGATCGTCGCCCGCGCCGAAGCATCGGCTTCCGGAGTCCATCGGGCTACGGTCTATCGCGCTCTGGCCACGCTTGGTGATCTTGGACTGGTGACCCACACCCACGTCGGAGGCTCGGCCACCGTTTACCACTTGGCTGTGCAGACGCCCAGCACCCAGGCCGCTGCTACGCATGCGCACCTGCAGTGCACCAACTGCCAAGCGGTGATCGACATCCCGGCTGATGCCTTGGATTCCTTGATCACCAGAGTCGACCGCGAGGTCGGTTTCCTCGTCGAGCCGCATCATGCTGCCCTACTCGGCCTCTGTGCCGACTGCCGCCGGTCAGCCCTTTCCGAAAGTGGTCACAAACGACCGGACTGAATCGATTCAGCTTTCTCATTTTGGACCACCTTCCTTGGAGCAGAGCCAGTCTCACTGGCGGGTCTGCTGAGCACCTCGAGGCTGGCGGCTCCGGGAAGCTGGATGGTGACTTCCGCCCCACCCTGGGCTGAGCGACCAGCCTTCACCCAGCCGCCGTGCTGGGCAACTGTCTGCGCAACGATCGACAGGCCAAGTCCGGTGCCCGAGGTCTGCCGCGCCGTGTCGCCACGGTAGAAACGATCGAAGATGAACGGCATGTCGGCCTCGGAGATGCCGGGACCTTGATCAGCTACCCGGAGTCGGTCGCCTTCCAGCTGCACCCGGATAGTGCCATTCGGCGGACTCCACTTCACAGCGTTGTCCAACAGGTTGGTAACCGCACGCTCCAGCATGTCGGAATCACCAATGACATAGAACGGGTTGAGCTCAACATCGAAGATCAGCCCATGCGCCCGCCGCCGTACCCGGTCGAGTGCCGCATTGACTACGTTACGGAAGTCCAGCGCCTCCGGCGTCGAGGCCGTTTCGTCACGAGCCAGCTGCATAAGATCACCAATGAGCTCGGTGAACTCCACGAGTTGAGCCTTGACGTCGGCCAGGATGGCGATTCGATCTTGCTGCTTCAGCATGCCGCTCTCGGCATCGGCGGCCAGCAACTCGATATTGGTACGCAAGCTGGTCAGGGGCGTACGAAGCTCGTGGCCGGCATCGGCGATCAGCCGCGCCTGCCGCTCTCGTGAGGATGCCAGCGACTGCAACATCTGGTTGAACGACTCGGCGAGCACCGCGATGTCGCCAGCGGTCGCATTGATCGTGATCGGCGTCAGCTCCTTGGTAACGGTGACGTGTTCCACGGCTGCGGACAGCTCGCGCACCGGGCGCAGGCTGGACCGCGCCACGTACGCGCCAACGACTGCTGCGATGATCACACCGGCTACCCCAAAGATGATCAAGACCAGCCACAGCAAGCTGAGGATGTCGTTAGTGGGCTGCAGCGGTCGGCCCAGGACGAGGGCATAGTTGCCCAAGTCGGTGATCGGCACCGCCACAATGCGGTACGAGCCACCTCCCGATGTCACGCCGTTGCGCGCGGAATAACCGCTCTGCAGTCGAGCGATCGCAAGCTCTTTGGACCCCAGCACCAGATGATCACGTTCATCGGGGACGTAGAAGATCTCGCCGTCGGTCCGGATGGCAGCCACGCTCACATTGCCGGCGCGCAGCGCCCGCTCCGTCAGGCCGCCGAGTGTCCGAATGTCCTGGGCAACCGGTACCGCAGCCAGCGACGTCGCAGTCTGCACCATCTCGGCATCCAGTGCCCGGTACAGAGAGATTCGTAGCGTCACATAACCGGCCACGCTTGTGACCGCTACGGCCAAGGCCACCGCGATCGTGGTCAGGTACGCGACGCGGCGCTGTAGCGGCCAGGCTCGCAGCCGGGCCCTCAGCCGACGCACCATCGCAGCGTCGCCTCGGGTGGATTGATCCCTGAAACGATGATCATGGCGGCGTCTCGCGTAGCACGTAGCCGACCCCGCGTACCGTGTGGATCAGCCGAGGCTCGTCAGCAGCCTCGGTCTTACGCCGCAGATAGCCGATGTAGACCTCCAGGGAATTGGCCGTCGTTGGAAAGTCGAATCCCCAGACCTCATTCAATAACCAGCTTCGCTCCAGGACCCGGCGCGGATGACGCATGAAGGCCTCCAACAACGCGAATTCGGTGCGTGTCAGGTTGATCGAACGGTTGCCGCGCAACACCTCGCGGGTCTGGGTGTTCAGCACCAAATCGCTAAAGGTCATGCTCTGCGCCGACGGATCGGTGGACTCGGCTACCGTGCCGGCGCGCCGGACCAGGGCGCGCAGCCGGGCCAGCAGCTCATCCAGCGCGAAGGGCTTGACCAGATAGTCGTCGCCGCCCGCGTCCAGACCGTCTACCCGATCACCGACGGCATCGCGAGCAGTGAGCACCAGAATCGGTACGTCATTGCCGGCCGCCCGCAGCATCCGGGTGGCCTCCAGGCCATCCAGTCGCGGCATCATGATGTCCATGATCACCGCGTCCGGCCGGGTCGCAGCCAGCCGAGCGAGCGCCTGCACACCGTCTTCGGCGGCACTCACCTCGTAGCCGCTGTACTCAAGGGATCGCTTCAAGGAGTCGCGGACGGCTTGATCATCATCGACGACGAGGATGTGCATGCCCTCAAGGGTGCCAGACGCCGTCGGTTCCCGGCTGCCCCTTGGCCGTGTGGTTTGGGACTAGGGCATTGAGCGCGCGCGGTCGCGGATTGACCTCCGGCATACCGTGTACCGCGGCGCGGCAGGCAGACATGATGACAGCCGGGTTGAAGAGCATCGCCGGTGCTGCCATCAGGTGGTAGACGCGCGCAAAGGCAAGATAGGCACCACGGTCGCCGTGCGACGCGAGCTGCGCCAGCTGCGTTGACCACAGACCCACCAACCGCTGCAGCAACGTCTGAGAACCTGAGCTGCTGGGATGCCGCAAATCCTCCGACGTTGCCAGCGACCACGGCAAGTCGGCCGCCGCACCGATCCGGCGTTGCAGCCGCCTGGTCTCCATCGGCCCATGACCAGTCGGCGTGCGATCGGGCCTCAAGGCCTGCCGAATCAGCTGAGCCTGACATGCGGCCACTGTGATCCCCTGTCCGTAGACGGGATTGAAGGCACAGTACGTGTCGCCAACCGCCAACAGCCCGGCCGGCCAGGCTCGTGATTGCCCATATCGATTGCGTCGGTTCCCGGTTTGCCGGTGGATCGCGATATCGCTGACCGGTTCCAGGTGGCGGGTCAAATCCCAGACAGCGGGATCAGGCAGCGTCGCCAAGAACTCATCGAATTCCGATGCGTCTCGCGACGGTCGCTGATCACCATAACCAGAAGCAACGATGAGCCACTGTTCGTCTTCGACGGGGAGAGCCAGCGCACCACGAGCAGTCTGCGGCGTCGCGGCGATCACAACAGGGAAGTCGATCGGGGGCTTGCCAACGGAGCGATACGTCCGGCAGGCATACCCCATGTGAGCGTCCACGGTAAGTGGTTCAGTCGGCGGAACCCCGAGCTCAGCCAACCAATGTGGCAGCCGAGATCCGCGACCCGAGGCGTCAATCACCAGATCCGCCTGCACAGTAGTGCCATCCTCACAGACAACGTGCCAATGGTGGGCGTCGCGCCGCAGCTCAGTAACGCGTACGCCTTCCTGGACCGTCACCCCATCGAGGTCACGCACCCGCTTACGTATCAGATGCTCCAGGAGCGGACGGGTCGTCGAAACGATCTCGTACGATGGAATCCAGGTAGGGAGCCAGCCGTACTCCCCGAGCCAGGCAATAGTGCCGGTGTCGAAAGGCACCGCACCATGGATCAGCAGATCCTCCCGGATGCCGGGCAACAGTTCTTGAGCAACCAGCAGCCCGCGATGCAGCAAGACATGCGGCTGGCGGCCTTGCGGCACGCCCTTCCGCGGAACCGATTTATCCTCCAGCACATCGCGCTCGATGATCATGGTGTGGGCACCAGCAGCGGCGGTCGCCGCGGCGGCGAACAGGCCCGCGAGGCTAGCGCCGATGATCACCACCTCGCGCTGGCCAGGAGTGATCATGCACCAAGTGTGCTACTCCGTTGCACGGCCAGTCTGCGGCACGGTCACCCGACGAAGAATCACGTTTCATCCCAAAAGGCGGGCCCCAGCTTCCGCGTTTCCCTTCTCAAGACGGCAAACGGGTGTCGAATACTCCATTCAGACACTTGTTAGGCGTCTCCAGACGCGAAACGTGGATCGCGATCTGATCCGCATGCACCGCAAGCGAACGCGGATCCCGGAAATATGGGCTGCGGGGATTCAGAACGAATAACGCATTCACAAAGATTGGCTCGCGGCACGGACTGCTCAGTTTCATCACAGCAGTTATCCGGGATGCTGGATCCTATGGGCAATCCCCCGGCCCACACCCAAGATCGAACGTTGAGCCTGCACTGGCTTTGGGCGATCGCCATTGCTGCGATCGCGTTCGTCATCAGGCTCGTTCCCGTGCTGCGCGGTGGCGGACTCTTCGGTATCGGCAATTACGACGACGGCGTGTACTACGCCGCAGGCACCGCAATCGCACACGGGCTGCTCCCCTACCAAGATTTCCTGCTCCTCCATCCGCCGGGCATGCCGCTCCTGCTGACACCATTCGCCCTCGCAGCCCAGTTCACCAGCGACTCGTCCGGATTCGCGGCGGCACGTGTGGCGTGCATGTTGCTCGGGGCGATCAACGCCGCGTTGATCTGGAAAATCCTCAAGCCCATCGGAGCGACCGCGGCCTTGTTCGGCGGCCTTAGTTATGCGGTGTTCTATCCCGCGGTCTACTCCGATAAATCGACGCTGTTGGAGTGCCCGGCAACAACTGCACTGCTGATTACCATTCTCTTGCTGCAGCCGCTGATCAACTCCGGCTCGATATCTCGTTGGAAGATCTTCGTGGCCGGTGCGCTGGTTGGACTTACGATCACGATCAAGATCTGGGGCTTCGTCACACTCATGATCGTGCTGGTCTGGCTGCTACTGATACGCCGCTTCAGCGCAGCATTGCAAGTGCTGATCGGCAGTGCGGCTTTGGCCGCCGTAATCTGTTTGCCCTTCTTCGCCGTCGCCCCGACGGCTATGTGGAACCAGATCGTACGAGACCAACTCTTCCGGCGCGGTGGCGGCGGAAGAACCTTCCTCGACCGGCTCGATGCGATAGCTGGGCTCGGCATTGTGGGCCGTTCGTACCCGGCCGCCATCACCGTCGCTGCGGTAGTTGCGCTGCTCTTCTGCGCTGCCCTTGCCTGGAGCTACCGAGAGGCCCGGCTGCCCGTGTTGTTGATGCTTGGGCAGGGTGCATTTCTACTCATCACGCCGACCTGGTTCCCGCACTTCGCTGGCTTCACTGCAGCCCCTGTGACATTGACGGTTGGCGCCGCGATCGGTCGCTTGATCGCTTTAGTCCGAGCTAGACCTGCGCAGATCGTTGTCAGCCTCGTTCTCGCCGGCGCGCTGCTGGTGTACGCCAGCGGCTGGTCCGATATCACCTTCGGCCGCCGGTTTCCTAGCCGTTTCCAGACCTTTACGGCGACAGCACCCGGCTGTGTTACCACAGACGACGCAACCACGTTGGTAGCGACCGATACCTTGAGCCGCAATCTGAGTCGGGGTTGCCGGTTCATTGCCGATCTTGGTGGCAACTCCCACGACATGGCCGCCGCTGCAGGACTCGAAGTGTCCCGGAACCACAATCAGCAATTTCAGCGTTTCGCGCTGGACTACCTCGGTAGCGGTTCGGTGTCGATCTTGATCAGATACCCGGGGGGTCGCGGCTTCAACGCGAAGACCACTGCCGTTCTTGATCAATGGCCGCTGCTGGCGCGCTCGGGTAGCTACCAGGTCCGGCAACCGGTCGGGTTGGGTCAACCGGCAATACCAGGGTTACCGAAGCCCCAGCGTCGTTAGTCAGATTGACGACTCCGCCGTGTGCATCCGTGATCGCCTGCACAATGGCTAGACCCAAGCCGGTGCCGCGTCCGCTGCTCGCTGTTGGCGCGAAGCGCACGAACGGATGGGCCAGATAGTCATCCGAGAAGCCATATCCGTGATCACGGACCTGCAGCTCTACAAGATCACCGACGCGTTTACCGACGAGCTCCATGTCTCCTGCACCGTGGGTAAGCGCGTTGTCGACGAGATTGCCCAAGGCGTACTCCAGTCGCTGCGGGTCCGCAGAGATGGTGCTCTCATCGGATATGACAGTGATCATCCGGCCTTGGAGCTGGGCACGGCCGCGGCCGCGTTCGGCCACGTCCTCGAGCAGATCCTGCAGCTTGACCGATTCGCGGCTCAAGCTGAGGCGTTGTTCATCCGCCGCCGCCAGCAGCAGCAGCTGCTCAGTCAGTCTGCTGAGTCGATCAGTCTCCTCGCCAACCGAGGTCATCGCCGCCTGAAGATCATCACCCTTGGTGGTTCCGGACTGAGCGAGCTCAACTTCGGCCTTGATAATGGCCAGCGGCGTACGCAGCTGATGGCTAGCATCCGCCAGGAACCGTCGCTGTTGCTCGAGCACGTCGTGCTGGGCGGCCTGAGCTCGCCCAATGCGGTCAAGCATGTCGTTCAAGGTGCGACCTAGCCGCCCGATCTCATCAGCGACCGGCGAGACGGGTAGCGGTGCTCGTTCAGCATCGGCGAGATCATCGCCGCTGATCACGGCCGCCCGCTGCCGCAACTCCTCGACGGGACGCAGCGCCAGGCCGGACACCCAGTAGCCGACACCGCAGGAAGCCACGAGAGCGGCAGTCAGACCCACTATTTCGACACCGAGCGTTGAGGCCAGCGTCTGAGCCCGCTCGTCGAGGGAGTCGGTGACCACCACGATGAAGTTCTCGTTGCGGGCGTGCACCGGCATAGCGAAGATCCGGAGCGACTCGTCCAGTCGCTCGTCGCCCGGCCGGTCAACGAACAGCTCCCCAGCCGCGGCATCTCGCAGCTGCTCATGAGTCAGCAGCCGGACTTCGGCGTACGCCGTGGCAGCCACCACTCCGCCGCTTGGCGTGATGATCTGCGCGATGGTTTCATCTGGCTCAAGCTGTTCAGCAGCCGCCGTGGGCAAGTCCGATATCGGCTCCCGCATCAGCAATCCGCTGAGCTGGGCAGCGCGGGTACGGAGATCGCGCTCGATGTCACGATCTACGTCACTGCTCAGCTGAAAATGCAGGAAAGCACCGACCGCGGTAAGCACTACGGTCAGAGCGAGCGCGAAAGCGAGCGCAAGCCGCCAGCGAATGGGCAGCCGGTTCATGCGTTCTCGTCCGTTCGGAGCCGATAACCAAAGCCGCGCACGGTCTCGATGCTCTCTGTACCGAAGGGACGATCGACCTTCTGCCGGAGATATCCGATGTACACATCGACGATGTTGGATCGATTGTCGTAGCTGTCATCCCAGGCGCATTCCAGCAGGTCGAAGCGGGATACCGCCTCTCCTGGGCGTCGCATGAGCGCCTCAAGTAGCGCAAACTCCTTACGGGTCAACTCGATCGGGATGTCATCGCGGTGCACCGTACGCGCCGCCGGGTCAAGCTGAAGCTTTCCGACCGTCAGCACCGGCATCCGCACGTCACGGGGGCGCCGCGCAAGCGCCCGCAGCCTTGCCAGCAGCTCCTCAAAGGAGAACGGCTTGGCTAGGTAGTCATCGGCACCGCTGTCGAGTCCGGTAACCCGGTCCTGGATTGTGTCCAGCGCGGTGATCATCAGCACCGGCGCTGCCACCCCGTGCCGGCGAAAATCGCGGCACAGCGTGAATCCGTCGCCGTCGGGAAGCATCACGTCCAAGGTGATCGCGTCGTACGCGGTCGCCATCGCCATGTACATGGCCTCATCGGCATCGGTCGCGAGGTCGGCCGCCAGCCCCTGTGCGGTCAGTCCCTTCCGCAGCAGGTTCCCGAGCTTAGGCTCGTCCTCGACGATCAGGACTCGCACAGCACAAGGATTTCACGATCATCGACGGCGAGCCAGAGTTCTAGGTGCTCAGGGATGGGGTCTGCCGATAGGACCGGTGCCGGCGCTTGGGGCGGCCTTCTCGACCTTTACTAGCTCCTCGCGGGCAGCGCCGCCGGAGATGTCAACGGAAAGCAACGGCCCGACCCTTGGTGCGTAGAACTTGAACTCCACGACGTCAGGCTCGATGGCGCTGGTGTCCATCGTCACCAGCGAGCCTTTGTATTGGCCCGCCTTCACCCCGACCAGATTGTTCGTGGCGAGCACCTGACCGTTGTCTTCGGCCTCACCCTTCTTGTACTCCTGGCGGTACTTCTGACCTACCTCCGGCTGAGCCGGAATGATGATGCCTGGCATTGCGCCATCCTTGCCGGCCTCCCAAGAACCTTCTCGGCTGACGATCTTGCCGTTCTCGAACTCGGCGGTGTGCTCGCCCATGTACCAGACATTGCCGTCCGAGTCTTGCGCGTACCAGTCGACCGTGTCCTCAATGATCTGGCCCTCGCTGCGGGCGGTGTCGCGAACCTGCCGAGCAGTGATGCCATTTGCTAACTTCTTGGTCGACGTCGTGACAACGACGACGATGTCCTCAGCAGATTTGCCCTCCTCAATGCCGCGGTAGATCCATCGCGTGCCCGGCTTCATCGGCCAGTACGGATTGGTGATGTCGGCGCTGAAATTGGCCGGATCGAGGCTGACCGGATCTGCGCCGGTCGGCAGCTTGGGCGCCGCCAACGGACTGGCGGGTGGGCTGTCCAGCGCCGGCGAGTTTGGCGGATTGGTGGCGGACGGAGCGTTCGCATTGCTTGCGCAGCCTGCGCAAATGAGCGTGGCAGCAGCAACCAGCGACCACGTGTATAGGCATTTCTTATTCATGAGTTCCTCCCCGAGTCCCTTATCGGCGACAATTTCACGGAGCGGATGAAAAGGCAGTGAGAGGCCGACGGGACTTCTCCTGGGAAGTCAATACCCACTTAGCGCGGCATTATGATCAGCCTCGCAATTATGAGGGGGTTATGAGAACTGGATTCAATTCGGGCTTCGCCTGGCGAAGCCGGCCGACCAGGATCAAGATGTGTTCTGAATCTGGCGGATGCGTTCAAGTAGGCCAGGCATGGCGGCTTCGATTGCGGTAAGGGTGTTGTCGAAGCCCGCGTCGGAGCCAAACCACGGGTCGGGTACGCCGGAGCCGGGCTCGGCAGCAGGGTCGAAGTCGGTGAGAAGGCTCACCTTGCCCGGATCCGTGGCTAGCGCCAACACGCTGGAGACATGACTGTCCTCCATCGCGACCACCAGGTCGGCCGTTTCGAGTTGTGCTTCAGCGATCCTGCGGGCCCGATGGTCCGCATGCCGGTAGCCGTGCTTCTCCAGTACGGCCGCCGCCCGGCAATCCATCGGGTCGTCGTACTCCTCAGAGATTGTGCCGGCGCTGGAGAAGTCGACGTCTGTCATGCCCGCATCAGCAGCGGCGCGTTCCGCGACCCGCTCGGCCATTGGCGAACGGCAGATGTTGCCCAGGCAGACGAAAACGACGCGCACGGGACGACTAGACGATCGCTCAGCCACGTCTCTAGTTGTCTGGGTCGGGCAGGAAGACGTTCAAGATAAAACTCACGATCGAGATGATGATCGCGCCAAGTACCGCAGTCCAGAATCCGTCCACATTCCAGCCCAGATCGAACAAGCCGGCAAGCCAAGACGTGAGTAGCAACATGCAGGCATTGATCACGATGAGAAACAGGCCCAAAGTCAGCAAGATGATCGGTGCGGTGAAGAGTGCGAAGATCGGCTTGATGATCGCGTTCAAGATGCCGAAGATCAACGCCACGACCAACAAAGTGATGATTTGGCTCGTCATGCTCGAGCCAGTGATGCTGATGCCACTCAGGATCCACGTCGCGATCGCCAGTGCTGCGGCATTGACCACCAGCCTCAGTAACCACCTCATATCATCGATCGTCCCACGAATCGCAAATCCTCAGCGGAGCGACACCATGCCGACGCCTCGGCAACCGTGCTGAAAATCCGAACCGGTGGATGTTCAGGGCGCGCGATGATCACTACCGGGAGGTCGAGATCGCCCGCAGCATCTAGTTTGGCGACCGTGTGCGCGCCGCCTGAGTCCTTGGTGAGCAGCACATCGATGGCATACTCGTCGATGATCTGACGCTCGCTTGCGTAGGTATACGGCCCTCGTGAAGTGATGATCGTCCAGCGTTCCGACAGCGGCTTCGTGGGTAGATCGACGAGCCGAACCAGGACATCTCGATCAGCCCATGAGTCGAACTCCGCCAGCGATTGCCGACCGGTCGTCAAGAACGGCCGACAAGCCGAGTCGGCGGCAACCCGGGCGGCCGCAGCGTCTGGCACCCAGATCCATGACCTGGCTCGCGGATGTTCGCCCCAACCAGGACGTTCCAGTCGGACGAGCGGGGTGCCGGTACGGTTCGCCGCTTGCACCGCGTTACCGCTGATCATCGCCGCGAAGGGGTGGGTCGCGTCGACAAGCGCCGCGGCGCGCTGCTGCAGCAAGTACTCTGCAAGGCCGTCAACGCCGCCAAAGCCGCCAATCCGGACACGTCCTGGGGGTAGCCGAGGACTACGTACCCGTCCGGCAAGCGAGGAGACCACGTCGACGCCGTCAGCGACCAAGGCCGCTGCGAGCTGGTGCGCCTCCGCGGTGCCACCCAAGATCACGATCGTCATGATCGCCAGCCGCGAAGCACAATCGCCATGATCAGCGCACTCAACGAAACAGCGCTCGCGAGGCGGCTGGCGCGGGCGATGTCAGCGACCTGCGCCGCCCCACCGTCGCCGAGAATCCCGCGATCTTCAACCGTTCCGTGGTAGACGTTGGACCCGCCGAGGCGGACGTCGAGCGCGCCAGCGAACGCGGCCTCGATGACGCCGGCGTTGGGACTTGGATGCTGGCCGGCGTCTCGGCGTACGACGTGGATTGCGTGTTTCGCACTGCCACCCACTAGCGGCGCCCAGGCTAGGGCTGCCAAAGCGGCAAGGCGGGCCGGCACCCAGTTCACGACGTCGTCTAACCGAGCGGCCGCCCAACCGAACCGGAGGTAGCGGGCCGAGCGGTGGCCGATCATGGCGTCCAAGGTATTGACGGCCCGATATCCAAGCAGCCCGGGCAGCCCAGCAAGCGCACCCCACAGCAGCGGTGCGAGAACCGCATCCGAGGCGTTCTCCGCAAGGGATTCCACCGTGGCTCGCACCACCTCCTCTGTTGAAAGCTCAGCCGTCTCACGGCCCACCAGGTGGCGGACTTGCTCTCTGGCAGCAGGCAGCTGCCCATTAGCTAGCTGGGCGGCGATCGTAGCCGCCTCACGACTCAGCGATCGACCGCCGAGGACAGTCCAGGTCGCTATTGCGGTTGTCATCATCGTTGTCACGGGTCGATTGGCGATGAGTCGCTCAAGCGCCGCACCGAGCGCCGCAGCCGCTCCCACCAAGGCACTTGTGTGCACGAGCCCAGCCGTATGCCGGTCGACGTAGCAGTGGGCCTCCAGCCAGGTCGCGGCCGCACCGAAAGCGGCAACTGGATGGCCGCGGCGTGGGTCTGCGACGAGCCGGTCGGCCAGATATCCCAGGGCCAGTCCAGCCGCCGATGGCCCAACCGCCGATCGCCGCAGCCTCGCTAGAGTCATCGGTGATGGCCCCACTCATCGATCCCGACCGCTCCAGCCCTGACCGACGGATTCTGATCACCGGGGGAATACGCTCCGGCAAGTCCCGTTACGCCGAAACGCAGCTCGCTGACGTTCCCGAGGTGACTTACGTCGCGGCCGGAGCGCAGCCCGACGCAGCAGCCGATGCCGAATGGGCGGCACGCATCGCCGCTCATCAGGCACGACGGCCGGCGCATTGGACAACGCTGGAGACTACCGACATAGCCGGTGCGCTGCGCTGCGCATCGGGGGCGATCTTGATCGATTGCCTGGGCACTTGGCTGACTGCGGTGATCGACCGGCTCGGCAGCTGGGAGCAGCCGTTCGCGAGCTGGCAAGGCGATTTCCACAATCAGCTGGGCGATCTGGTGACGGCCTGGCGTGAGCGTCGTGGGCTGGCGTTCGCCGTGACGAATGAGGTCGGTTGGGGACTGGTGTCGCCGTACCAGTCCGGCCGGGTGTTTACCGAGCTGCTGGGACAGGTCAACCAGGAGATGGCGGCGGCGAGCGATGAGGTGATCTTGATCATTGCCGGACGGGCCTTGCGGTTGTGACCTCATACGATCATCGCGACGATCATCGTGGTGAAGGCGATTTCGATACCGGCACCCATGACGTCTCCGGTAACCCCGCCCAGTCGGCGTACGCATCGATAGACGAGCACTCCGACGGCTGAAGCAGCGGCTGCTGTCGCCAGCACCCCACCTATCGGACTATGCCTAGACGATGCAGCGGCAGCGGTCATGATCAGCAATACCGCGAGCCAGCAGCCGACGGCTGCCCAACGTGGCACCGAGCCGGCAACGGCGACGCCCAGGCCATCTCCTCTGGCAGCTGGTACGCCGCGCAGGCAGACCAGACACAGTGCCGCACGCGAACAGCAGACCGTCACGCCCACCAGCACGGCGCCGGCCGCGCCATGAACCAGTTCACCGACCGCGACCGCTTGCAGACCAAGCACGATGATCAACGCCACAACGCCCATCGGGCCGACATCGCCGCGCCGCATCACCATCAGCGAACGCTCCGCAGTCCATCCCGAACCCAACCCGTCGATCGTGTCGGCCAGTCCGTC
>Ga0126310_10000232_pt1 | contig 17427 bp, 23 predicted proteins | sample Plot60_FD_92540 | JGI IMG/M metagenome (GOLD analysis project Ga0126310, IMG submission 92540) | Serpentine soil microbial communities from UC McLaughlin Reserve, CA, USA - Plot60 | ecosystem: Environmental > Terrestrial > Soil > Grasslands | place: USA: UC McLaughlin Reserve, Lake County... | reverse complement strand
TACTACGACAACGGCCCAACGAGCCGGCGGGCTGCCGACTTCCTCGCGCTCGGCGCGCCGCTCGTGCGCCTCAGCGAGGAGCCGCGAGCCGCGTTCGCGTTTGAACTGCCCTACAACGACGCGCTGCGCGACCTCACGCGGGCGGTCCTGCGCCATGCGACGTCGGCGCAGCAGATCGAGTGGGCCCATACGGCGCGCGCCTGGTTCTTCGGGATGGCCTGGGACGTCGCGAACGCCGAGCGCGGCGTGCCGCCGTCGCTCAACGAGTACCTCGCGATGCGCATGCACACCGGCGGGCTCGCAAGCTGGACGACGACGCTCAACATCGCGAACGGGATCGAGCTCGCGCCGGCGCAGGTCGCCTCGGGCGCCGTGCGCGCGCTGGTGGAGGCGTGGTCGACGTTCTGCCTGCTGCTCAACGACCTGATGTCGTTCGCGAAGGAGACGCGCAACGGCGACAGCAGCAGCAACGTCGTCACGGTCGTGGCGCACGAGCACGGCTGCGCGCCGCACGAGGCGATCGCCGAGGCGCACGCGATCTGCGACCGCATCGCGACGCTCTTCCTCGCCCTGCGCGCGCGGCTGCTGGCGGAGGCGGAGGTCCGCCGCGACGACGCGATGCGGCGCTTCCTCGCGAGCCTCGCGCACACCTGGCGCGGCATTCTCGACTGGGGCTTCCGCGCGCCCCGCTACGTGACCGGCGACGGCCCGGACGCGCCGCCGCTGCAGGCGTTCCCCGGCTGGGCGCAGACCCCACGCGAGTGCAGCCTCGAGCCGCTCCCGCACCGGGCGATCGCCTGGTGGTGGGAGGAGCTGGACCTGTCCGCGAACGCGCATGCGCCGATCGGGGCCGCCGCATGATCCACGTCGCCGACCTGCGCCGCCTGCTGCGACCTGCGCCCGGCGCGCAGGAGCCGCCACCGCTCGCGCAGCAGCGGCCGCGCCGCCCGTACCCCGACGGCTGGTTCGCCGTCGCCTTCGCCGACGAGCTGCGACCGGGGCGTGTGCTGCGCCGGCGCTTCATGGGCGAGGACCTCGTCGTCTACCGGACGCGCAGCGGCGTCGTGCGCGTCGTCGAGCCCTACTGCCCGCACCTCGGCGCGCACCTCGGCTACGGCGGCGTCGTCGACGGCGAGGAGATCGTGTGCCCGTTCCACCACTTCGCCTTCGAACCCGACGGCGCCTGCGTGCGCACCGGCTACGGCACGAGACCGCCGGCCGCGCGGCTCGCGCGGCGCGAGGCGCGCGAGGTCAACGGCGCGATCGTCGTGTGGCACCACGCTGCCGGCGCGCCGCCCACGTGGGAGATCGCCACGCAGTCCATGGACGGCTTCCCCGCCCCCTTCCGCCAGGTCTCCACGATCGTCGACCACCCGCAGGACGTCATCGAGAACGCGGTCGACATCGGGCACATCGGCCCGGTCCACGGCTATCGCCACCCGCGCGTGCGACGACCGTTCGAAGCCGACGGGCCCTCGTTCACGGTCGCCGCGGCGGGCGAGCGCGTCTTCCCGCTGGCCGGCTCGTTCGAGATCGTCTTCGACATCGTCGTGCACGGCCTCGGCCACCTGTGGGTGAACGCGACGATCCCGCGACTGCATGCGGCCGCCGCGTTTCAGGCGATGGCGACGCCGCTCGATCCGCTCCACGTCGAGATCCGCTTCAGCGTCGCGCTGCGCGTCGGAGCCGGTAGCGCGCATGCGCGCGCGCAGCTGTTGCTCTCACGCCTGCTGACCAGCGGGCTCGGCCCGGCCTTCCGGCGCGACCTGGGCCAGGACTTCCCGATCTGGGAGCACAGGGTCTACGTCGAGCGACCGCGGCTGGCGAAGGGCGACGGGCCGATTGCCGCCTATCGCCGCTGGGTGGAGCAGTTCTACTCGCCGCCGACCGCGACGGACGGGCGCGCTCCGCTGGCGGCGCTCAGCCCCGGCCGTTGACGAGACGCCGCTCGACGCCGTCGAGCACCACCTGGAGGCCGAGCTCGAAGCCCTCGTCGGCGAGGCGCGCCTGCTCGACCCGGGCGAGCGCGGCCACCTCCGGCAGCTCGGCTCTGTCCTCGGCGCTGAGCCCGTCCACCAGGTCTCTCGCGCTGCCCGTCGTGGCGATCCGCAGCGCGTTGCCGAGCACGTAGTCGTTGACGATGCCGAGCAGCCGCCACACGTCGTCGGGCGGAAGTCTCAGCCCCTCGACGGCGCGCGCCAGCTGCTTCGCCTGCCGTGCGGCATTGGGCCCGGGCCGTGGCCGACGCGTGAACAGCGCGAGGAGCCACGGGTGCGCGACGAACATGTTGAAGTAGCTGCGTGCGGTCAAGCTCAGCGCCTCGCGCCAGTCCTCGGGCAGCGGCGGCTCGACGATCAGCGTGCCGACGAGCTCGTTCGCCATCAGGGCGAACAGCTCCTCCTTGCTGACGATGTGCGTGTAGAGGCTCATCGGCCGCACCTCGAGGACTGCGGCGACGCGGCGGATCGAGACGGCGTCGAGCCCGTCGACGTCGGCGAGCGCGATGGCGGCGTCGACGATCGCCTGGGTGCTCAGCCGGCTCCGCGTCGCAGCGGTCGCGCTCGTCTCGGGTGCGCAGTCGAGCATCTGGTCCCACGTGACACCGGTTGCGCGATTGGGCATGCCTGGCAGGATATCCCGCGACCGGCGGGGCGAAGCGTGGACGGTGTTCGCATGCGCACGTGGCGCGTTCGCGTACGAACCGTCTTTCGGTAAAAACGGGTGCCGCTGTGGATGACGACGGCGATGCGCCTACGCCGAGTCGGCTTCCCGCCGGCTCACGAGGCCTTCTCCGCGTGGCCGCCGAACTGCGCGCGCATCGCCGACATCACCTTGTTCGCGAACTCGTCGGCGCCCTGGGACTCGAAGCGCTCGAACAGCGCCCCCGTGAGGATCGGCGCCGGCACGCCCTCCTCGATCGCGGCCAGCGCGGTCCAGCGGCCCTCGCCCGAGTCGGACACGCGACCGGAGAACTCGTCGAGCTGCGGCGAGGCGACGAGCGCCTCCGCGGTCAGGTCGAGCAGCCATGAGGCGATCACGCTGCCGCGCCGCCAGACCTCCGCGACAGCGGTCAGGTCGAGCTCGTAGCTGTACGCCTCGGGGTCGGCGAGCGGAGCGGTCTCGGCGTCCGCGTCGCGCTGGACGGCGCCCGCGTTCGCGTGCTTGAGGATGTTCAGGCCCTCGGCGTAGGCGGCCATCAGCCCGTACTCGATCCCGTTGTGGACCATCTTCACGAAGTGGCCGGCGCCGGGCGGGCCGCAGTGCAGCCAGCCCTCCTCGCCGGGCTGGAGGTCGCCGTCGCGCCCCGGCGTGCGCTCGGCCGCCGCGACGCCCGGCGCGAGCGCGCGGAAGATCGGCGTCAGCAGCTGCACGGCGGCGTCGTCGCCGCCGATCATCTGCGAGTAGCCGCGCTCCAGGCCCCACACGCCGCCGCTCGTGCCGCAGTCGACGTAGTGGACGTCCTGCGCGGCTGCCCGCTTCGCGCGGCGCTGGTCGTCGCGGTAGTTCGAGTTGCCGCCGTCGATCACGACGTCGTCGGCGTCCAGCAGCGGCAGCAGGCCGTCGAGCGTCTGGTCGACGACGGCTGCGGGGACCATCAGCCACACGGCGCGCGGCTTCGAGAGCTTCGCGACGAAGTCCTCGAGCGAGCCGCTCCCCACGGCCCCCTCGCTCGCGAGCTGCGCGACCGCGTCCGGGCTCATGTCGAAGACGACCGCGTCGTGCCCGTGGCGCATCAGCCGCCGGACCATGTTCGCGCCCATCCGGCCGAGGCCGATCATGCCGAGTTGCATCGCTGCTCCTTGTCGCGTCGCGTTTCCTGCTTGAGTCTGCCCGGGGAATCGGCGGCGCGGACGTGCGGTCGGAGGTTCTCGTTTGCAACCAACCGGTGAGTTGGGGCAAGCTAGCCAGATGAGAGTCGCGCTGATCGCCTCCGCCGCAGGACCCAACGCCTGCTACCGCGTCTTCGGCCCCGCCGCCGTGCTGAGAGCGCGCGGCCATCGCGTCTTCTCGAGCGTCTTCGCTGAGATGAGAGACCCCAACGCGCTGTTCGACTTCGACGTCGTCTACGGCTGGCGCATGCACGACGAGTTCTTCACGCGCATCGCCAAGTCGCTGGCCGAGCAGAGGATCGGCTTCGTGTGGGACAACGACGACAACTTCGACGCGATCGACGCGAGAGGCCGCCCGAATCAGAAGCTGTTCTCGAGCCTCAGAGGGCGCAGGATCGTCGCCGACATGAACGCGCTGATGCGGATGGCGAACTTCGTCACGACGCCCAGCGCCGGGCTCGCCGAGCACTACCGCGGAACGGTCTCGACGGAGGTGCGCGTGATCGAGAACTTCATCGACGCCCCGACCCCGCGCGAGACGCCGTCGCGGCCGGAGCAGATCGTCGTCGGCTGGGTCGCGAACGCGGAGCACCGCACCGACATCGAGCGGCTCGGGCTGCGGGACATCTTCCAGCGCGTCCTCGACCAGCATCCGAACGTGCACATGGTCTCGATCGGCTGCGGCCTCGGGCTCAGAAGCGAGCGCTACCACCACATACGCGAGGTCCCCTTTCACGAGCTGCGGAGCTACATGGCGTCGTTCGACATCGGACTGGCGCCGATCGCCGACAGCCCGTTCAACCGCAGCCGCTCGAACGTCAAGGTCAAGGAGTACGCCGCGCTCGGCGTGCCGTGGCTCGCCTCGCCGATAGGCCCCTACACCGGCCTCGGCGCCGACGAGGGCGGGCGTCTGGTCCCGGACGACCGCTGGTTCGAGGAGCTCAGCCGGCTCGCGCTCGACGCGCGCGGCCGGCGCAAGCTCGCCAAGAAGGCGGTCAAGTGGGCGCGTCGCCAGACGATCGAAGAGAACGCCCACCTGTGGGAGGCGACCTTCCAGGAGGCCGCGACGCGCGCCGGGCGGCGCTTGTAGGAGGGCGGCGCCGGCGCTGCGCCGCCGCGTCAGGTCCGCGCCGCGCCGCGCCACGCCGACGCGCACGCGATGATGGCGGCGTGATCGACCTCCACTGCCATCTGCTGCCGGGGATCGACGACGGCCCCGCGAATCTCGGCGAGACGCTCGCGATGGCGCAGCTGCACGTGAAGGCCGGCGTCGAGCTCGTCGCCGCGACGCCGCACGTCGCGTGGGACATGCCGAACGAGGCGGCGACGATCGAACAGCGGCTCGCCGACGTGCGCGTGGCGCTGGCCGCGGCCGAGATCCCGCTGCAGGTCGAGCGTGGCGCGGAGATCGACGTGCACGAGGCGACGAGACGCTCGGACGAGCAGGTGCGCGCACTCGCGCTCGGCGGCGGTCCGTGGCTGCTGATCGAGGCGCCGTTGCGCCCGGGCGTCGCCCTGATGCCGACCGTGCGCGCGCTGCTGGACCGCGGCCACCGCGTGCTGATCGCCCATCCGGAGCGCTCCCCGCTGCTTCAGCGCGACCCGGAGGCGCTGCACGCGCTCGTGCACGCGGGCGCGGCCACGCAGATCACGGCCGCGTCGTTCGCCGGGCACTTCGGGCGCACGGTGCGCGACTACGCCGAGCAGATGCTGGAGGCCGGCCTCGTGCACAGCGTCGCCTCCGACGCGCATGACACGTCGCGCCGCCCGCCGGGCATCGCGGAGCCGCTCGCCGCCGCCGGGCTGGCCGAGCTCACGCCGCTGCTCGCGCATGAGGTGCCGGCGGCGATCCTCGCCGGTGACCCGCTGCCGCCGGTCCCCGCGTGGAGACGACGGGGCGGCGTGCGCAAGCTGCTCGGTCGCCGCCGGTAACGCCGCCGCGAAGCTACGGAAGGTCCGCGACGACGTCCGCGAGCGGCTTGCGGATGCCGGTGTAGAACGGCAGCTCGTCGCGCGTGTGGCGACGCGCCTCCGCGCCGCGCAGATGGCGCATCAGGTCGACGATCCGCGTCAACTCGTCGGCCTCGAACGCGAGCAGCCACTCGTAGTCGTTGAGCGCGAACGCGCTCGTCGTGTTGGCGCGCACGTCGGGGTAGTCGCGCGCCATCATGCCGTGCGCGCGCAGCATGTCGGAGCGCTCCTGCGGCGGCAGGAGGTACCACTCGTACGAGCGCACGAACGGGTACACGCAGACGTACCTGTGCGCCTCCTCGCCCTGCAGGAAGGCCGGCACGTGGGCCTTGTTGAACTCGGCGTCGCGGTGCACGCCGATGTTCGTCCAGACGGCGTCGAGCGCGCGCCCGAGCGCGCTGCGGCGGAAGGCGACGATCGCGTCCTGCAGCGCGTCCGCACTCGGCCCGACGAGCCACAGCAGCAGGTCGGCGTCGGCGCGGAAGCCGGCGAGCGAGTAGGCGCCCCGCACCGTCACGCCGCCGCCCGTCAGCGCCGCCTCGGCCTCGGCCGCGTCGGCGTCGACGCCGCTACCCGGCTGGCGCACGCGGAACGCGCCGTAGAGCGTGTACGGGTTCTGGAACTCCGGCATTGCGGCGCAGCCTATCGTGGCCCCATGGCCCGAGCAGTCCTTCCGGATGCTCGTTCAGGCCGCGTAGCTCGCGAGCGTCAGCAGCCGCTCGACCGGCACGCCGCGCCCGGCGAGGATGCAGGTGCGCCCGTCGCGCCGCCACGTCACGACCGACGTCGCCCCGCGCGCGAGCACGCGCAGCTGCGCCCCCCGTCGCGTCACGAGCTGCCCGCCGGCGACCGGCAGCCGCCCGTCGGCGATCGCGTAGCCGATCCGCTGGCCGGCCGCGTCGAGGTAGAAGACCGTGCGCACGTCGTGGCCGCCTACCGTGTCGCGGCGCGCGCCGACCGCACGCCAGCCGACGCGCGTCCACGCCGGGAAGGCGATCGGCCCGGACCGCGCGGCGAGCAGCTCGCCGCCGGGGCGGGCAGCGGGGGCGGGCGCCGTCGCCGCGCGCAGCGCCAGTGGAGCGACCGCGCGCACGCTCGGAGGAGGCGAGCCGTCGTCGAGGATCCGGTTCGCGAACAGGCCGAGCACGACGAGCACGGCGGCGACGGCGCCCGCCGCCGCGAGCACGCCGCGCAGCCGGCCGGGCAGGCGGCGCTCGCGCGCGGGTGCGCGGCGCGCATCCGCCACCCGATCCGCGAGCGCGAGCCGCAGGCGGTCCGGCGCGACGACGTCGTCGAGCACGCGCAGCGCCTCGGGCGGATCCACGGGTCCGGTGTGCTCGTCGCGCGTCATCTCGTCGTCCATCATCTGAGACTCCGCGCGGGCGCGTTCGCTTCCCGGGGTCCGGTGTGCGGCGCCAGCGTCTGCACGACGCGCTCGCGGGCGCGGAAGAGCCGCGACGCGATCGTCGCCTCGCGCGTGTCGAGCAGCTCCGCCGCCTCGCGGTAGGACAGCCCGGCGACGTCGACGGCGACGAGCGCCTGCCGGAAGTCGTCCGGCAGCACGGCGATCGCCTCGAACAGCTGGCGCGCCTCGAGCGCGGCCTCGGGCAGTCCCGCGCCGCGCCACTCCGGCGGCTCGACGCGCTCGAGCGTCGCGACCTCGTGCGGGCGCCGCGCTCTCGTGCGACGCGCGAGCAGGAAGGTGTTGCGCAGCGCCCGCACGAGATAGGCCAGCTCGTCCTGCCCGTAGAGCTGGCGCGGCTTGGCGAGCACGCGCGCCGCCGTCTCCTGGACGAGGTCCTCCGCCTCCTCGCGCGAGCCGCACAACGCCCACGCCACGCGGTAGAGGCGGTCGAGGTGCGACACGAGCGCCTGCGGGTCGAGGCGCGCCATGCCTCCGGACGTTAGCGCGGCGGCGCGGCGCCGGTTTCAGGACCGCCGGGCGGTGGGGCATCATGAGCGGCATGAGCAGCGCGCACGAGCCGGACGCCGCCGGCCGCTCGAAGCGAGAGCGCGCACGCCGCATCGCGATCGCGATCCTCGCCGTCGTCGCGCTGCTGTTCGCGATCCTCAACTTCGAGGACGTGAAGGTCGACCTGCTGTTCGGCAGCGTCACGATGCCGCTGGTGGTCGTGATCGCCGGCTGCCTGCTGATCGGCGGGTTGATCGGTGCCCAGCTCGGCCGCCGCGCCCGCCGCGGCCGCCGCGAGCCCTGAGCGATGGCAGCCGACGGCGCGCGCGGGCTCGACCTGCTCGCACATCTCGTGCGCTCCGCGAGCGGCGCGCCGCGCGGCGCGCTCGTGCTGCTGCACGGGAGAGGGACGGACGAGCGCGATCTCCAGCCGGTCGCCGACGCGCTCGACCCCGAGCGCCGGCTCGTCGCGGTCACGCCGCGCGCACCGTTGACGTTTCCGGGTCAGCCCGGCGCGCACTGGTACCTCGTGCGGCGCGTCGGCTTCCCGGACGAGGAGACGTTCTCGGCCACCTACCCACGGCTCGCGGAATGGCTCGACGCGCTGCCGGAGGCGCTCGGCGTGCCGTGGTCGCGGACGGTGATCGGCGGCTTCTCGCAGGGCGCCGCGATGGCGCTCGCGCTGGGTCTCGGCGCGGGCCGTCCGGCGCCTGCCGGGATCCTCGCGCTGAGCGGCTTCCTGCCGAGCGTGCCGGGCTACGAGCCGGACCTGAGCGACCGCGCGGGGCTCGCGGTCGCGCTCGGGCACGGCGCGGCCGACCCGGTCATCCCCGTCGACTTCGCGCGGCAGGCGCGCGAGCGGCTGCTCGGGGCAGGCGTCGAGCTGCTCTACCGCGAGACGCCTGGCCTGGGCCACGCGATCGACCCTGCGTTCGTGCCGGCGCTGCGCGACTGGCTCGCCGCGCGCACGCCTGCGGCGGCTTGATCAGGCGACGGCCGGCCCGCTGAGCGTGCCGGCGCCGATTCTCGCGGCGAGCTCGCGCGACTCCTCGCGCACGACCGTCCCGTCCTCGAACTCGATCGCCGGCAGCTTGCGCTGGCCGGTCTTCGCCTCCAGCTCGGTGCGGCGGCTTCTCGGGAACGGCGGGTGCTTGACGACCTCGTAGGGGATCCCCGCCTCGTCGAGCGCGTGCTGGACCTTCCAGCACGGATGTGGGCCTTTCGCCCACATGACGGAGCAGCGGTGCAGCTTGACGGCCATCACGCCTCCTTCGGGTCAGTCGGTCGCGCCGGACCTTACCGCCATCATGATGCGGCGATGGAAGACCCGCTGGAGATCGCACCGGGGCTGACGCTCCCGCTCGACGAGGTCGTGTTGCGCACGAGCCGCTCCTCGGGGCCGGGCGGCCAGCACGCGAACGTGACCGCCTCGCGCGTGGAGGCGGTCTTCGACGTCGCCGCCTCGCAGGTGCTCAGCGAGGCGCAGAAGGCGCGTGCGATCGCGCGCGTCGGACCGCGCGTGACGGCGGTCGCGCAGGACGCGCGCAGCCAGGCGCGCAACCGCCAGCTCGCGCTGGAGCGACTGCGAGAGCGTCTCGCCGCCGCGCTCGCGACGCCGAGACGGCGCCGGCCGACGCGTCCGACGACGGCCTCCAGAAGACGCCACACGGAGGCGAAGCAGCGCCAGTCGCGGCGCAAGCAGCAGCGGCGGCCGCCCGCGGCGGACTGACGTTGGCGACCGGCGCGGCCTCGTCCACCCGCGCCATAGGCTCCATCGCATGACCCGCGCGCGCCTGTTCGGCCCGTTCTTCGTCTTCGCCGGCGCGATGCACTTCGTCATCCCGCGCACCTACGAGGCGATCGTGCCGGACTGGCTGCCGGCGAGACGCGCGCTCGTGCAGGCGAGCGGCGTCGCCGAGATCGCCGGCGGTCTGGCAGTGCTGCATCCGCGCACGCGGCGCGCCGGCAGCCGCTTCAGCATCGCGACGCTGCTCGCGGTCTTCCCCGCCAACGTTCACATGGCGCTGCACCCGGAGCGCTACCGCGTCCCGGGCGGCCGTCGTTCGCTCTACGCGCGCCTGCCGGTGCAGCTGCTGTTCCTCGCGTGGGCGCGCGCGGCCGGCCGCAGCTGATACACCAGATTTTTCCCCACGGCCGCCGTTTTCGATTAAGCTGTCTCTGTCAATTCAGACAGGGGGACTTTCATGCAGGAACGCGCCTCGGCTACGAGCCGCTCGCGCGCGCGGTGATCGGCTGAGCTTCCCCACCCCCCGGAGCGCGCGGCGTCCGCCCCGGCGCCGCGCGCTCAGCCGTGCCCACATCGATCGGCGGCGCCGCCGCTTGGCGAGCGCCACCGAGGGGCAGACCACCTGCATGACCGGGGCCGATCGCTTGATCGAGGAGCTGCGCCGTGCGATCGCCGACGAGCGCGTGCTGGAGGCGATACGCACGGTGCCGCGCGAGGCGTTCGTCCCGCACGCGCTGCGGGCGCGCGCGTACGACAACGTCGCCCTGCCGATCGGACAGGGACAGACGATCTCGCAGCCGCTCGTCGTCGGGCGCATGACCGAGCTGCTGCGCCTGCGGCCGACCGATCGGGTGCTGGACGTCGGCACCGGCTCGGGCTATCACGCGGCGGTGCTTGCGCGGCTGGCGGCGCACGTATGGACGATCGAGCGCCATCGCGCGCTCGGCGAGCGGGCAGCCCTGCAGCTGCGCCACGCCGGCGTCGAGAACGTCACGCTGCTCGTCGGCGACGGCTCCCGCGGCCTGCCCGACGAGCCGCCGTTCGAGGCGATCAACGTCGCCGCCGCCGCCTGGCCGGAGATCCCGCCCGCGCTGGAGCGTCAGCTCGCACCCGGCGGGCGGCTCGTCGCACCCGTCGGCGCGAGCGGCCAGCAGCTCGTGCTGGTCGAGCGCGATCCGGCCGACGGGGAGCTGACGCGCACGCAGCTCGATCCCGTCCGCTTCGTGCCGCTGATCGAGGGCGAGACGCGTTCCTGACGAGCCTCCGCCGCGGCGAACGTCATCGTTTGGCAACCGACGCGGTGGCCGCGTGCCGTTTGCCACAATCGCTGGTGGGAAGGAGGGAGAGCCATGGAGCCGTTGTTCGAGCATCGAATGGAGTTCGCGGGCTTCGAGACGCGCGTCTTGGAGCTCGAAGGCCGTGGCGATCCGATCCTGCTGCTGCACGGGTGGTCGGACAGCGCCGACACGTGGCGCTGCCTGCTCTCACGGCTCGGCAGGCAGGAACGTCGCGCGATCGCCGTCGACCTGCCCGGCTTCGGCTCGGCCGATGCGCTCGCGAAGGGTCCGATGCTGCCGCAGCTCGACGCCTTCGCCGCTGCCGCGCTCGCCTACGTGGGCGTGGGCGCCGCCAGACGCAGCGGCCGGCGCGCAGCGCGCGGAATCGTCGTCGGCAACTCGCTCGGCGGCTGCGTCGCGCTGCGCCTCGCAGAGCGCGAACAGGAGCGCGTCGGACGCGTCGTCGCGCTCGCGCCCGCCGGGCTGGACATGGCGCGCTGGCTCGCGCTGATCGAGCACGACCAGATCCTGCGCCTGCTCGTTCACGCTCCCGTCCCGTTCCCGGCGAGGATCGTCCAAGGCGCGGTCGCGCGCGTCTACCGCTCGCTCGCGTTCGCCGATCCGCAGGCGGTCGAGCCCGGGATCGCGCAGACGTTCGCCAAGCACCACCCGGATCGCGCCGCGCTGGTGCGCATGCTCGCGTCCGGACGCCGCCTGCTGCCGGAGCTGCACGACCCGTTCGACTTCGACGCCATCCGCTGCCAGGTGCAGCTCGTGTGGGGCTACTGCGACCGGCTCGTCTTCCACCGCGGCGCGAAGCGCCTGCTGGCTGCCGTCCCGGGCGCGCAGCTCGAGCTGATCGAGCGCTGCGGCCACTCGCCGCACATCGAGCGCCCGGACCGCGTGCTCGAGCTGCTGCTCGCGGACGACGCCCCGCTCGCGCAAGCAGCCTGACCCGCGGCGCGCCACGTCGAGCGAGCTTGGCCGGCCGGCCAGCCGAGCCGCGCGAGCTCGTGCCGCTTTGCCAGAATCCCGCCACGATGGACCTCGTCCCCACTCCCGAGCAGCTCAGCGCGGCCGCCGCGAAAGTGTTCGACCGCGTGATGCGCGGCGGACTCGCGGACCTGCGCCCGCTGCCCACCTCGATCGTCGACGAGGGGCCGCAGCGCACGGTGCGGCGCTTCCTGGCGCCCGGCGACGACGGCTCGCGGGGCGCGAGCGCGCGCGAGGTCACACGGCTTCCGATCCTGCTGATCCCCCCGCTCGCCGCCCCGGCGGCCTGCTTCGACCTGCGCCGCGGTTGCAGCCTCGCCGAGCACCTGCTCGCGGCCGGTCGGCGGCCGTACGTGGTCGACTACGGACCGATCGCCTACAGCGACCGCAACCTCGGCATCGAGCACTGGGTCGACGAGGTCATCCCGCGCGCGATCGAGGCCGTCTCGACCGACGCCGGCGGCGCCGAGGTCCAGCTCGTCGGCTGGTGCCTCGGCGGCATCATGGCGCTGCTCGTCACCGCCGGGAACGCTGCGCCGATCCGCTCGGTCGCAGCCGTCGCCAGCCCGTTCGACGTGACGCAGGTGCCGATGGTCGCGCCGCTGCGACCGCTCGCCAACCTCGCCGGCGGCGGCGTCGGCACGCTCGCCTACAAGCTGCTCGGCGGAGCGCCCGCGCCGCTCGTCAGGCGCATGTACAGACTCGCCGGCTTCGACAAGTACGTGATGAAGCCGATCGCGCTGGCGACGAACCTCGACGACCGCGAGTTCCTCGCGCAGGTCGAGGCGGTCGACGAGTTCATGCGCAACATGCTCGCCTACCCGGGCCGCACGTTCGGGCAGATCTACCACCGCTTCCTGCGCCACAACGACCTGGCGGACGGGCGGATCGAGCTGGGCGGCCGCACGATCGACCTCGCCGACGTGCGCGTGCCGGTGCTCTCGATCGCCGGCGAGGGCGACGGGATCGCGCCGCGCAAGGCGGTCCACCACGTCGCCGAGCTGCTGCCGAACGCGCCCGAGGTACGGATCGCCAGCGCCCCGGGCGGTCACCTCGGCGTGCTCACCGGCCGCGCCGCGCGCGGCACGACCTGGCGGCTGCTGGACGACTTCCTCGCCGCGACGGCGCAGGAGCAGGTGGGACCGGGGTCGAGAGCGCGCCGGCACCTGCGCGCGGTGGCGTAGCCGCGTCGAGGGCGCTCTCGCCGCTCCGGCGACCGCAAGCGGGCCGCCTGCCTACGGCCTCACAAGCCCGGCGGATGCCGCACCGCGAACCCCACGGTCGGCCGCGGCGACGCCTGCCAGCGCGAGCCCGTCGCGCTCAGCCCGCTCGTGTCGAAGCGCAGCCCGGCGACGAACATGAACGTGTGCCCGCCGTTGGCGAGCACGGTGATCCATCTGCCGGGTCCGGGCTCGCCCCAGCGCGCGAGGTCGCCGGAGACCATCGGGGCCGAGATCAAGCCGGCGGCGGCGAACGCGAAGCTGATCGACGCGGAGCAGTCGTAGGCGGTGTCGACCCACGTCGCGTGGCCGCCGCCATAGCGGTAGGGCAGGTGCGCGATCTGGTTGCCGGCTTGGACCACGGCCTGCACGACCGCCGGCGCGGCGAGCGGCGCGACCGCCAGCCCCTCGCCGGTCAGCGCGGCGGTGTCGCCGGACGGGATGCCGCTCGCGGCCAGCTCGCGACGGATCTGCGCGTCGGTCTTCGGCCGCGGCAGCGCCCGCAGGGAGCCGCTCGCTGTCCCCGGAGCGCGAAACCCGTATACGTTGCTGCGTCCCGCGGGCACCCCGGCGGACGGATCGACCGCACGCGGATGGTGGACCAGCCGGTCGAGGTCGCCGGGTCCACCAGCCTGCGGCGCCGCCGCTCCGGCCGGTGAAGCGTCGCCGCCGCAGCCGGACGAGGCGATGCCGATCGCCACCGCCGACAGCGCCATGGCGAGGGGGACGCAGCGTGCCATCGGCCCAGTATGGCCGCGACCTTGAGGTGGCGCTGAGGTTGCTCAGGCACGCTTGCAAGCCGTTACCATCGGGCGCCGAAACGGCCGGGGTCTCGCACGCCGGCCGGGAGGGGTCGCTCGAGGATCGACACGGAGAGTGAGGCAACACGCGCGATGGACAATTCGGGGCAGACACGAACGGAGCGGCGCGCCACGGCGCGCGCGGAGCGCGATCGCGCCGCGGCCGCCAGAGCGCGCCAGCGTCAGCGGCTGTGGATCCTCGGCGGCGTCCTCGCGCTCGCTGCCGTGATCGTCGTCGTGATCGCGCTCGCCGCCGGCGGCGGCGGTGACGGCGGCGGCGACACGCGCGCGAAGAAGGCCGGGGAGACCCTTCCCGGACAGATCGAGACGAACGCCCGCTTCGCCGGCATCCCACAGAGAGGGATCGCCGTCGGCTATCCGGACGCTCCGCTCACGCTCGTCGAGTTCGCCGACCTCCAATGCCCCTTCTGCCGCGACTACACCGTCAATGTGATGCCGGCGCTGGTCGACAGATACGTCCGCGAGCACAAGCTGCGGATGGAGTTCCGCAACGTCGCGTTCATCGGCAACGACTCGCTGACGGCGGCGCAGACGGCGGCGGCCGCCGGCATGCAGAACAAGCTCTGGCAGTTCGTCGACCTCTTCTACAACAATCAGGGCGAGGAGAACTCGGGCTACGTCACCGACGCCTTCCTGTCGCAGATCGGGAAGGCGGTCAGAGGCCTCGACGTGCAGAAGGCGCTCGCCGACCGTGTGAAGCCGTCCGTGCAGAGAGCCCCGACCGAGGCGCAGACCAACTGGACGATCGCGGGCTTCACCGGCACGCCGGCGTTCCTGCTCGGTCCGACGAAGGGCAAGAAGGAGGCGCTGCTGAGCGAGAACGAGGCGCCGACCGTCGCGTTGATCTCGCAGCGCATCGACGCCGCGCTCCAGAGCGCAGACGGCGGCAGATGAGGTGACCGGGCGCGCCCTCCAGCGGGTGCTCGTCGTCCTGGCGCTGGCCGGGATCGGCATCGCGGCGTATCTGACGTACGTCCACTACCGCGGCCTCAGCCCGATCTGCGCGATCGACCACGGCTGCGAGAAGGTGCAGTCGTCGAGATACGCGAAGGTGGGGGGCGTCCCGGTCCCGCTCATAGGGCTTCTCGGCTACGTCGCGATCCTCGTCTCGCTGTTCGTGCGCGGCGAGTGGGCGCGGCTCGCGACCGCCGGCATCGCGCTCGGCGGCTTCGCCTTCAGCGTCTACCTCACCGCGCTGGAGCTGTTCGAGATCCATGCGATCTGCCAGTGGTGCGTCGGCAGCGCGATCGTGATGACGTCGATCGCGCTGCTCGCGACGCTGCGCGCGCTGCGCGCACCGGGGGACGAGTCGTCGCACGATCCGAGGCAAGCGCGCGCCCGACTGCTGGACCCGGAGGGCGAACCTGCCTGACGGTCGCATGCGGGTGGCGGTCGCGGTCGTCCTGCTGGCGTTCGCGTGCGCACCGCTGGCCGCATGCGGCAGCGCCGGCGGCCGGGACGCGGCGGACGACGGTGGCGCGCGACGCTTCGCCGTCGCGGAGCCGCTGCCGCAGGGGCTCGCAGGCAAAGCGGCGCCGCGCATCCGGCTCGCCGACGCGCGCGGCGGCACGTTCGACACCCGCTCGCTCGCCGGCAAGCCGTACCTCGTCACCTTCCTCTACGCGAACTGCCCGGACGTCTGCCCGCTGATCGGCGCGCAGCTGCGCGACACGCTCGATCGACTGGGCGGCGACGCCGGGCGCGTCGGGGTCGTCGCGGTCAGCGTCGATCCGCGCGGCGACACGGCGCCGACCGTGCGGGCCTGGCTGCGCCGCCACCGCGAGCCGCCGCAGTTCCACTATCTGATCGGCGCCGAGCAGCAGCTGAGACCAGTTTGGCGCGCTTGGTATGCGGCGCCGCAGATCCCCGGCGATCCGGACAGCGCGCATACCGCGATCGTGTGGCTCGTCGACGCCCGCGGCCGGCTTGCCGCGAAGATCGCCGCCGCCCGGCCGTTCGACACGAGCGGACTCGCACGCGACGTGCGCCTGCTGCTGACATCTGCCTGAGCCCAATCCGTGACGGTGGTTAACATCGGTAGCTCCCGTCCCCCACGACCGCCGCCGGAGGTCCCCCGATGCCCGAGCTGCTGCTGCCCCGCCTGAAGCGCGAGATCGAGACGCGCCTTGCCGAGCTGCGGCCGGTCGTAGCCGAAGTGGAACGGCTCGAGGCCGCGAAGGAGGCCTTGCTCGCGGAGGCGGCCGTCGTCGAGGCGACGGCGCGGCGGGCGCGCGCTCCACGCGCCGCCGACGGCTTCCGCGAGGAGCTTCGCAGCGGGGCGGCGTCGACCCCGCTCGCCGCGACGGCGGGCGCGCAGGCGGGAAACGGCGCCCCGTCGCGCAACGGCGCCGCAGCGGCAGACAGCGCGAGGTCGTGGAGCGACGACGAGCGCGCCCCGCGGGGCGCGAACCAGGAGGCGATCCTCGCGATCGTCGAGGAGCGCCCCGGCGTCTCGGTCGCCGAGATCGCGTCCGTCACGAAGATCGCGAAGCCGACGGTCGCCACGACCGTCTCGAAGCTCAAGCGCGACGGCGTGCTGGCGGACGAGGCCGGCGGCGTCAAGCTCGCCTCGCGACAGCCGGTCACGCTGTCGCAGGCGGCGACCACGGTCCCGCGCAAGGACGGCGTCAGCGACGCGGAGTGGGAGGCGGCACGGCGCGACCCGGCGGCCGCGTGATCGCGCCGCTCACAGCGCGCGTCCGAGCACCCGTCCGAGCGCGACGGCGACGAGCCCCAGCATCAGGCTGCCGAGCAGGTTGACGGCCAACGCCCGTCCGCTGTGGTGCTCGGCGAGCCGATCGCTGTCGCGCATCCACGTCGAGAAGGTCGTGTAGGAGCCCAGCAGCCCGCCGCCGGCGAGCGCGAGCGCGTCGCCGTGCAGCGCGACTCCGACGAGCAGTCCCAGCAGCGCACTGCCCGACAGGTTGACCGCCAGCGTTCCCGTCGGGAACCAGCCGGCGCTGCGGCGGGCGACCGTCGTGCTCACGAGATAGCGCGCGACGGCACCCAGCCCGCCGAGCACGGCGACCCCGCCCCACAGCGCGAGCGCGCTCACGCGGCGCTCCGCGCGCGAGGGGCAAGCGCGATCCCCGCCCGCACGGCGACGAGGCCGCCCGCCACCGAAGCGGCCGCGTACGCGAGCGCAAGCGCCCAGCGCCCCTCCTCGAGCATCCGCAGCAGCTCGAGCTGGAGCGTCGAGAACGTCGTCAGCGCGCCGCAGACGCCGATCCCGACGAACGGCCGGCGGTAGCTGGCCGGCGGGAGCTGCGTGACCGTCCAGCCGAGCAGCAGCGCACCGGCCAGGTTGGCGGCGAACGTCGGCCACGGCCAGGCGGCCGGCGCGTGCGGGAAGCCCTGCGCGAGGCCGACGCGCGCGAGCGCGCCCAGCATCCCGCCGGCGAAGATCGCCGTCAGCTCGCGGAGGTCGCGCCGAGGAAGGGGATCGCGCATCGCGACAGAATCCTGTCGCACGGCGCACCTTTCGGCCTCGCGGGGCGTTTCTCGGTCGGGGCGCACGACAGGCGACAGGGAGGCGGACGGGCGCGTGCAGGAGCGGATCGATCGGAAGACCTTCCTGCGCGTCGCCGGCGCGGGCGCCGCCGCGGCGACCGTGTGGCGACCGGGCGCGGCCGCGCTCGCCGCGCGCACGCGCGCCG
>Ga0126310_10000231_pt1 | contig 17432 bp, 16 predicted proteins | sample Plot60_FD_92540 | JGI IMG/M metagenome (GOLD analysis project Ga0126310, IMG submission 92540) | Serpentine soil microbial communities from UC McLaughlin Reserve, CA, USA - Plot60 | ecosystem: Environmental > Terrestrial > Soil > Grasslands | place: USA: UC McLaughlin Reserve, Lake County... | reverse complement strand
TTCGTGGTGCTCCGCTACGGGGTGATGGCTGCAGGCCGCGGCGGCAAGATCAAGACAGTGACGCAAGCCATTGCGGTGATCATGTATTTGCTGCCCTTGCCTGGACCGGCACATACGGTGGCCATGATCGTGATGGCGGTCGCCTGGGTGATCACGATGGCGACCGGCCTGGACTATGTCCGCGAAGCATATCGATTACGACGTCGGGCACGACGGCAATGACTGTCTCAGCGCTGGCCGCGAACGTGCTGACCGAGCTCACCCGTCGCGGTCAGACTCTTGCGAGCGCGGAGTCCCTCACGGGCGGAATGATCGGCGCGCTGCTCACCGACATACCCGGAGCATCCGACAGCTATGTGGGCGGCGTGATCAGCTACGCGACGCGCCTCAAGGCGACCCTTGCCGGAGTGGACGTGGCCACATTGGCCAAGCTCGGTCCGGTCGCTGCAGGCACCGCTATCGAAATGGCTCATGGGGTGGCGCAGAGATGCGGCGCTGATTGGGGATTAGCGACAACAGGGGTTGCTGGACCAGACGCTCAAGACGGCCATCCGGTGGGCCAAGTCTTCGTTGCTGTTAGCCACCAAGCGAGCGACCTCTCGTCTGTGAGAGAGCTGCTACTGCAGGGCGATCGAGAGATGATTCGGCAGCTGTCGGCAACAGCTGCCCTCGGGCTGCTCGCGGAGGCGCTCGGATTGAGCAGCCACATCTGAGGAGTTGACGACGCGCGCGCGATCCGCGGTGCGTTCTGGAGTTGTCAGTGAGGGTGGGTACAGTTTCCATATGCGATCCGAGGACCTCCCGATGAAGCCGGTGCTGGTGCGCGAGCTCATCGGTGAGTCGCTCCGTGAGGAGCGCGTCTCGCAGGGCAAGACGCTGCGGGAGGTGTCCAGAAAAGCTCGGGTCAGTCTCGGATATCTCTCCGAGGTCGAGCGCGGGCAGAAGGAAGCGTCGAGCGAACTGCTTGCCGCGATCTGCGCTGCTCTGGACCTGCCACTCTCGGTGGTGCTCAACGTGGTGAGCGAGAAGATGGCGGTCTACGAAGGCGTGACTGCATTGCCCAACATGCGGGCGATGGCCCAGGCCGCTGCCTGAGGCACGTTTGCCCGGGCGCTAGAGACTCGGCCGCAACCGCAGCCCCTGTGGGGTCATTCGGAAGCCGGCCTCCTGTAAAGCTTCACTGACACGTACCGAACCGAAGATGTGCGCCCCGTCGGCTCGCTCTACCGTCAATTTCCCGAGCAAACCCTGCTGCACTGATCTGGCAAGCACAGCTGCCGCCGGAGCCAGCTTGGTTGGATCCTCGCTGAAGGAGAGCAGCGTTTTACCGCCGCGTTCTACGTAGAAGATCAGCGCGCCGCCCACCAGTACGACCAGAGCTCCGGCCTTGCGCCCGGGCCGGTGCCCCTCCCGATCCGGCCAGGGAAGCCCTGCACCGTACGGGTTGGCCGGATCGCAGGCCGCGAGTACGACGGCACCAGGCTCTGCTGGCTCTCGCTGATGAGTGCGTAGCCGATCCACTGCACCAGTGAGCGCGAACTGGGCGGCACCCAGGCCTTCGACGAAGTATCCGCGACGGCATTGGCCCGCTTCTTCAAGGGAGCTGAGCGCTCGGTAGGCGGCGCCAAAGCCACCTTCGGCGTTCTCGGTGAGGACGCTGCCCCGCGTCACCACGCCGTAGCGATCCAACAGGGCAAAGATTTCAGAGGCCAAGCGGTCGGCACTCGATGGTGAGGACCGCTGGAGGAGTGACCAGCGCCCAGCGGTTGTCGGCGTGGCCATGCGCGGCGTACGAGCGGGCCTGCCAAGGCCTCCGCCGGCAAGCCGAATGCGGTGCGTCCTCGCGATCGGCCGACTGGGCCTCCGGTGAACTCCACTGGACGCCAGATTGCGAACCGGGGCGAAAGTATCCGCGGTCACCACGCCGGCCCAGACCAGGTCCCACAGAGCATCCACATACTGCGAATGGTTGGCGACCGGCAAACTCGGGGGCAGCAAACCATCGAAGAAAGACGCTCCCCGCTCAGCAAGCGCTGCCAGAAGCTCTTGGCTGCGATATTGTTCCGGGTCACCGCGGCCTGGATGGGGCTCTTGATCCGCGACATACCAGCGGACCCAGCCGTCGGAATCACCGATGGGCCCGTCCCCGACCCAGTAGATCTCACCGGCCGCGGTCAACTCGTCGAGCATCGCAGGCGTGTAATTGGCTACCCGCGTGGGCAAGATCATTGACTCCACGGCGCTGGCTGGTATGGGGTAGCCGGAAAGCTGTTCGATTGCTCCGAGCACAGCATCGACGCCCCGGCTGCCTGAGCCGACGCCTTGCCATTCCGCCAGGAAGCGGGCAAACGCGACTTGTTCGACCGGCTCGACGCCCTTGCGCAGCAGTGCGAGCGTGCGCCTCTTGATCAACGCCAGCACCTGGCTGTGGCAGTACTGATGCCGTTCGTTGGCGGCCTCGCCCGTGAGGTCGACGAACGACCCCGCGATCAGGGTGCCGGATCTCACTAGACCGTCGCAGGCCGACTCGACAACCGCGCGTCCCAGTCCGTAGCGCTGGGCGATCGCGGAGACCACGAATGGTCCGTGAGTGCGACCCCACCGCAGCACCAGATCATCGATGGGATGCTCTGCCAGCTCTGTGAAGGTTGCCGCCACGCCAGGCGGGATCGGGATGCCGAGGCCGTCGCGGAGACGCGGAATATCTTCGGCGACGGCCAACATCTCTCGACCTGCGATTCGGAGCTCAACCACGCGGCGATCGCGGATGAGAGTGTCGAACACGTGCGCGACATCCAGCCCAGGCACGGATCGCGCGGTGAGCTCGGGGTAGCTGAACGGTCCGGCCGTACGCAGCAGATCAAACGCCTGCTCGAGCGTCGCTACCTGTTTCTCGGCGCTCAGGCACTGCAGATCAGCCTCAATGCTGGCGATGACTCTAGCGTCAAGCAGTTGTTTGATGCCGTCCTTGCCAAGCAGCTCAGCCAGCAGGGTGGGGTCTAGCGTGAGCGCCGCTGCCTTCCGCTCCGCAAGCGGAACGTCACCTTCGTAGACGAACGCACCGACGTACCCGAACAGCAGCGAGCGTGCAAAGGGCGAGGGCTCCTTTGTCTCCACCTCCACAATCCGGACTGATCGCGATGCGATCTGCTGCTGCACGTCGAGCAGGCCATCAAGATCGAAAACATCGTTCAGGCACTCCCGCATGGTTTCCAGCACGATCGGAAACTCGGGATACTGCGCCGCAACCGTCAGTAGCTGGGCCGAGCGCATCCGCTGTTGCCACAGTGGCGAACGTGACTTCGGGTCCCGTCTGGGCAGCAGCAACGCCCGGGCAGCATTTTCGCGAAAGCGAGCGGCGAAGAGCGCCGATGAACCCACCTCGTCGGTGATGACCGACTCTATGAGCTCTGGGTCGGATACCAGCAGCTCGGCACTCGGCGGCTCCGATTCGGTGTCAGGGATGCGAAGCACCATGCCATCGTTGGTCGCAGTCGCCTGCACCTCCATGCCATAGCGTTCCCGTGCTGCATGCTCGACGGCAAGAGCCCACGGGCTCAGGACTCCGGTGCCCAGAGGGCAGTGCACACAGACTCGCCAGTCGCCCAGTTCGTCGCGAAACCGCTCGAAGACCACTGTCCGATCAGTTGGCAGCGCACCCGTGGCGGCTTGTTGCTCAGCCAGGTAGGAGACCAGATTGCTTGCAGCAGATTCGTCGAGTCCGGCCTCACGTAGCCGCGCTGTTGCAGCCTCCGGGTGCAATCCACCGACCTCACGAACGAATGTGCCGAACGCTCGTCCCAACTCCAGCGGCCGGCCCGGAGCGTCGCCCTTCCAAAACGGCAGGCGTCCGGGAGTGCCCGGTGCGGGCGAGACCAGCACCTGATCATGAGTGATCTGCTCAACCCGCCAGCTTGTCGTGCCCAAGGTGAAGACGTCGCCTACTCGAGTCTCGTAGACCATCTCTTCGTCAAGTTCGCCGACGCGACGGCCAGCTTGGTGCCGGCCGGAGGCATTGCCTTCACCGACCAGGAAGACCCCGAAGAGTCCGCGATCGGGAATCGTGCCCCCGGAGGTAACGGCAAGCCGCTGCGCTCCCGGACGGGCCACCAAGACACCGGTATCGCGATGCCAAACCAGCCGCGGTCTGAGCTCGGCGAATTCCTCGCTGGGATAGCGCCCGCTCAGCATGTCGAGGACCGCCTCGAAGCCGCTGTACGGCAGCTGCCGGAAGCTATGAGCCCGGCGCACCAAGGCGTACAGTTCCTCCACCTTGGCTTCCTCGACAGACACGATCGCCACGATCTGCTGGGCTAGCACATCCAACGGGTTACGCAGTTCGGAGACTTCTTCGATGGCCCCTTGCCGCATCCGTTCAACAACGACCGCTGATGCGATCAAGTCGCCCCGATGGTTCGGAAAGAACACGCCGTGAGACGTCGCACCGACGTGGTGGCCGGCGCGACCGACACGTTGCAAACCGCTGGCCACCGACGGCGGTGCCTCGACTTGCACAACGACGTCGACGGCGCCCATGTCGATGCCAAGCTCCAGTGACGAGGTTGCCACGACGCAGGGCAATCGTCCGGATTTGAGATCGTCCTCGATCTGGGCCCGCTGTTCCTTGCTGACTGAGCCATGGTGGGCTCGGGCGATGACCGCGCCGCTGCTACCGTCGCGGCCGCTGGATGCGCCGGATTGTGCCATCACCTGAGCAGGCGGTGGGAAAGGGTCGGTCTGTTCGCCGAGTCGCTCAGCGTGTAGATCATTGAGGTGGGCGGTGAGCCGCTCCGCCAGCCGCCGCGAGTTGGCGAAGACAATGCTCGAACGATGCTCACTAATCAGGTCGAGAATGCGGTTTTCTACATGGGGCCAAATCGAGGGTGGCCTGGGTGGTGCCTGCTCGTCATCGAGGTTTGATGGGCGCTGGATGGGGATGGACGCGGTGGCACCAAGATCACTCATGTCCTCAACCGGCACGACGATGGAGAGATCCCATGATTTCTCTGCGTGCGGAGCCACCACCTGAACCGGATGAGATCCACTGAGAAAGGCAGCAACTCGCTCGGGTGGTCGGACAGTCGCAGATAAACCGATCCGCTGCAGGGGGCGTGGCCCCGACGAATCCGCAGCATCGGACTCTGTCAGCGCTTCCAAACGCTCCAGGGATACCTCAAGGTGGGCTCCGCGCTTGGTTCCGGCAAGGGCATGCACCTCATCGACGATGACAGTCTGAACCGATCGGAGAATCTCCCGTGCCGCGGAAGTGAGCATCAAGAACAGCGACTCTGGAGTCGTGATCAGGATGTCCGGCGGCCGTATGACAAGGCTGCGCCGGTCGGCGGCTGAGGTATCACCGGAGCGCACCCCCACTGAGATGCTAGGAGGGGTTTGGTTCAGCCGCAGGGCGGTCTGGGTGATGCCGGCCAGTGGCGCGCGTAGGTTGCGCTCGATATCGACCGCCAATGCCTTGAGTGGGGAGACATAGAGGACTCGGCAGCGTTCCTTGAGGTTGGGTTGCGGCGAACGGGTGAGATCGTCGAGGGCCCACAGAAATGCGGCAAGCGTCTTGCCGGAACCAGTCGGTGCGATGACCAGGGCATTTTCGCCACTGGAGATGGCCTGCCATGCGCCTACCTGAGCATCGGTCGGGCGTGCGAAGACCTCCCGAAACCAGGTTGCGGTCGCGGGGGAGAAGACGCCCAGCGGATTAGCTGGCAGTAGATCAGTGGGCACGGGATCACCAGGCACGTTGTCTATCTTGCCCTTGGCGACTGACAGCTTTTCATGGTCGGATCTGACGCAAGCATTTCCGCAGGCACAATGGCGGCTATGGAGGGGCGGCTATGAAGGAGACCGAGCTCTGGGAGCGGCTGCGGCTACACCTCGGTGCGGGATATTTCCGCGTGTGGGCGTCTGAGTACAGCATGGCCGAGCTTGGGCAGCGCACCGTCGTACAAGCATTGGCCGACGGCGTACCGTGCAAGATCATTTGGCGTGCGGTATGGGCTGCCTTGGAGCTGCCGGCGCGGGACCGCTAAGGCTGTGGTTCTAGCCGACCGCTTCAGCGATGCCATGCCGGATCGCGACCCGCTAGGCCGAGAGCCTTGTCGAAGTCCGATGCCACATCCGCAACGGCGACTTCCGGGCCGTACACATGGAACTCCCGTCCCTGCTCGGCGGTCTGTGCGACGCACCGATACAGTTCGGCACCGAGCACATCAGAGACCTTGATCTGCTGACCAGTCGTCTGCGCGATATCCCAGCCGTGCAGCAACACCTCGATCAATGCCAGTTCACCAAGAGCCTGCGCAGGCAGTTTGCTTCCCCGGATTGCTCGATGCCAGGTTTCGGGCTGTGACCACCGGACCGCAATCGCATCTAGATTGCCGGCCAGTGTTTCTGGCCAGTCGCTCTCGTCGAGCTGCACGGTAGAGCCCCACGGATCCTCCGCGTCCAGTTCGTGGGTCTTGCCCGCCTTTGCGAATGCGCCGGTCGTACCCGTGAAGTGGCTCAAGAGTGCCCGAAGAGAGAAGTCGGTGCACGGTGTGGTGCTCTCTAGATCGGCTCCGGCGGCGCCGCCGACGACGCTGGCTACCGTCGTACACGCCTCGGGAAAGATGTCTGCTGTTGTGGCTGCGTTCATTCTCTGAGCGTTGCGCACCGACGTCGCTCGATCTTGAAGGAATGCGTCAAGATGCCATGTCGGACCCAACTACGCTGTTGCCGTGCGCCAGCGGATTGGCGAAGCAGCGATCTTGCGGCCGAAACTGTCGTCGCGGCACTTCAACTACCGGCGTCACGAGGCACCGTCGGAACTGAGCGATTTCGTCGAGAATCTCTGGAGTGTCACCTGGGACCTGCCGGCAGGGGCTTCCTACACCGCAGAGGTGCTGCCCTACCCATCGGTCAATCTCTCAGTCACGAACACCGAAGCCGACGTGACCGGACTGGTCCGTCGTCGCTACGACCGACGTCTGATCGGCCGCGGATTCGCGATTGGAGTGCGGTTTCGTCCAGCCTGTTTCCGCCCGTTCGTAGGCTGGCCGGTTTCTCAAATGACTGACAAGCATCGCCCCATTGCTGACGTGCTCGGTCGACCTACCGTCGAACTACGCCAGCGAATAGAGCGTGAGGAAAACCAGACTCGTCGAGCCGGCATACTCACGGCATTTCTGCTGGAGGACTTACCACCTCGTGATGAGACCGCACTGCTGCTGGCAGACATGGTGAGCCGTATCGGCAACGACCGGGGCATTACTCGGGTGTCTGAGGTCGCCGCCCTCGCGCAGATGAGCGTACGCAGTCTGCAGCGCGTCTTCGGCGACTATGTCGGCGCTGGGCCAAAGTGGGTGATCCAACGCTTCCGGTTACAAGATGCGGCACGGGCAGCTGCATCGGAATCGGTGGACTGGAGCAGTCTCGCCGTCGAGCTGGGTTTTTCTGATCAGGCGCATCTGACTAGGGCGTTCACTGCCACGATTGGTGCCCCGCCAGCCACCTACGCGCGGCAAGCGCAAGCCGACTAGCCAGACGGATGTGTTTCGAGGCGGCGTGTCGATTAGTGTTCGAACAGACGTTCGGTAGCTTATCCACCAAGCGGGGGAATCGGTTATCCACAGAATTCAGGGTGACTGAACGATTGTCAGTGCCCGTCCTTAGGGTCACAGCGCAAGACTTTCTGACACACACATAGCGCCTGAGGCATCAAAGATGTCTGGCGGGCGGGGGAAGGATCACGATGGCCACTCAAGATCGGGCCGCGGAAGACCGCGAGAAGGCGCTTGAGGCAGCGCTCGCACAGATCGACAAGCAGTATGGAAAGGGATCGGTGATGCGCCTCGGTGAGGAGGTTCGGGCCCCCATCGAGATCATTCCCACAGGCTCCATTGCCCTCGACATAGCTCTTGGTATCGGCGGTCTTCCTCGTGGCCGGGTGGTCGAAATCTATGGTCCGGAGTCGAGTGGCAAGACAACGGTGGCCCTGCATGCGATCGCCAACGCACAAGCTGAGGGCGGTATCTGCGCATTCATCGATGCCGAGCATGCATTGGATCCTGATTATGCGAGACGTCTCGGCGTTGACACTGACTCGCTTCTGGTCAGCCAGCCTGACAACGGCGAGCAGGCGTTGGAGATCGCCGATATGTTGATCCGCTCAGGCGCATTGTCACTGATTGTGATCGACTCGGTGGCGGCGCTGACACCCCGGGCCGAGATCGAGGGTGAGATGGGTGACAACCATGTCGGTCTCCAGGCGCGACTCATGAGTCAGGCGCTTCGGAAGATTACCGGCGCTTTGAGCGGCGCCGGCACGACAGCGATCTTCATCAACCAGCTCCGGGAGAAGATCGGGGTGATGTTTGGGTCGCCCGAGACCACAACGGGTGGTCGTGCCCTTAAGTTCTACTCATCAGTACGGCTGGATGTGCGTCGTATCGAAACACTCAAAGACGGACAAGAAATGGTCGGCAACCGTACGCGGGTAAAGGTTGTCAAAAACAAAGTTGCGCCACCGTTCAAGCAGGCTGAGTTCGATATTCTTTATGGGCAAGGAATCAGTCGCGAAGGCAGCCTGATTGATTTGGGTGTGGATACCGGAATCATTCGTAAGGCTGGGGCTTGGTTCACCTACGACGCGGATCAATTGGGTCAGGGACGTGAGAACGCTCGCAGCTATCTGCGAAACAATCCCGATTTGGCCGATGAGTTGGAGAAGAAGATTAAGGAGCGGATGGGCATCGGTCCAAAGATCGATCTACCCGCAGGCATCGATCCGGTTACCGGTGAGGTGGAGTTCTAGCTGGTGCCGATAGACCCGCGAGAGTGGTTGGAGCAGCACGGCCCAGCAGAGGCGGGGTCAGCTGATCAGTCCGTTCGGCAACTATCTGAACCCTCTAACGATGATGCCGATGCCGAAGCCGTCGCCCGAAGTATCGCACTACGCAAACTCACGGCGCGACCGCGCACCCGACACGAACTTGACCAGGCACTTCAGGCCAAGAATGTGCCTCCAAGTGTCAAGAAGGCGGTGCTCGACCGAATGCAAGAGGTCGGACTCGTGGATGATGCCTCATTTGCAGCTGACTGGGTTGCCTCGCGCCAGCAGCGCCGCCATCTCTCCCGCCGGGCGCTTAGGCGGGAACTGGAGTCAAAGGGGGTGGAACGGAGCGACATCGATAGCGCACTTAACGATGTCGATTTCGATTCAGAGCTGACTACTGCTCGGGATCTGGTTGCCACGAAACGAGCGACCATGAGTGGACTTGCGCGCGATGTGCAGTATCGGCGGCTCGCCGGAATACTCGGTCGGCGCGGTTTCGATACCGCTGTCGCAGTGCAAGTGCTGAACGAGCTGCTGGGCGAGTGAGTGGCGAGCGACACACCTAGCCACACCACGCAGTAGCGGATCTCACATTTGTGCTTGACCGATGCGTTGACCGGACATACTCTGCAAACACGAGGTATCCGACAACGTCCGAACGATATGATGAAAACCCGGATCAAAATGTTGGTCAAGCATTGTCGATCAACATTGCTCGATCAAGGCTTTATCGAGCAATGCTCCGGACGAGTTAACTAATGAAGCAGTTTACTTTCAAATCAGAGGAGCTATTTAGGGAACCTGACGTTCACTCATTGAGCGTTGGCTGATTTGCTTTTCGCGTTGCGGATCCTCTTGAGTGCACGTGCGAGCGTGTAGACAGGAGCGCGACCGTGGGCGGGGTCTTTGAAGCACTTATAGTTGTCGGTCTTTTCTTGCTAATCGCGGTTGTCGGCCTGGCCACGCTAGTCATGGCTCGACGCGGACGCCACGCCGGAGGCGCCGATCAACACCACGGCGGAGGCGCCGATCAACACCACGCGGGCGTCTCTCAAGCTCGGACGGGCCAACCAGGAACCGCGGCCCGGTCCCCCTCGGGGGCAACTCTCGGAGACGAGATAGATCGTGGTGAGGGTGACTCTGCTGCAGAGGGGGAGTCCCAGGCGGAGGTTCAGGTACTTCGCACCAAGGCGGAGAAGTTGCTTGCATCGGCACAGGCTGCGCGCGCCGAAGCCGAGGAGGAGTCGCGGGCGCGTCGCACGGAGATTCGCGAGCAGCGTGCGGACCTCGAGCGTCGTGAACAACGCCTTTCAGACCGAGAGGAACGACTGGACACCGACATACGGGGCCTGGAGGACAAGAGCCGGCAGCTTGACGAGCTCAAGAACGAGCTCAAAAACCAAAGGCGGGTGCTTACCGAGCTCGAAGCTCAGCAGCAGAGCACGCTCGAACGCATTGCTGGTTTAACCGCTGAACAGGCCAAGGCGGAGTTGGTCGCCTCAGTTGGGCACGATGCGAAGCGGCAAGCCGTACTCCTTGCTCGAGACATCGAACGTCAGGCGGTTCGGGAAGCAGATGCAAGAGCCCAGCAAATCGTCGTCGGAGCCATTCAGCGTCTCGCCTCCGACCTGACTTCGGAATCGGTGGTCTCGGCAGTCCATCTCCCGGGCGACGACATGAAGGGTCGAATCATTGGTCGGGAAGGTCGCAACATCAGGGCATTCGAGCAGGTCACCGGGGTGAACGTCATGATTGACGACACGCCGGAAGCGGTGCTGCTGTCCTGTTTTGATCCGGTACGGCGAGAAACCGCCCGCATGACTTTGACCGAACTAGTGGCTGACGGCCGGATTCATCCCGCTCGCATCGAGGAGGTGCATGAGCGCAGTAAGAGTCAAATCCAAGCGCAGTGTCTGCGTGCGGCCGAGGACGCAATGGCCGAAGTTGGAATCTCCGACTTGCATCCAGCCCTGGTTCCCGTGCTAGGTACCCTGCGCTACCGCACCTCGTACGGACAGAACGTGCTCAAGCACTTGGTCGAGAGCGCGCACATCGCCGCACTGATGGCCGCCGAACTTGGCCTCGATATTGCGCACTGCAAGCGCGCCGCCTTCCTGCACGACATCGGCAAGGCACTGACGCATGAAGTAGAGGGGTCGCACGCGATCGTTGGTGCCGACCTGGCTCGCAAGTACGGCGAGCATGCTGACGTCGTGCATGCGATTGAGGCGCATCACAACGAGGTAGAAGTGCGCACCGTTGAAGCTGTGCTGGTTCAGGCGGCCGACGCGATCAGCGGCAGCCGGCCGGGCGCTCGACGCGAGAGCATCGAAGCCTACGTACAGCGGCTCGAGCGGCTCGAAGAGATAGCGGCTGCTCGCGACGGCGTCGACAAGGTCTTTGCAATGCAGGCTGGCCGTGAGATCCGTGTCATGGTGGCTCCGGACGTCGTTGATGACATCGAAGCGCAGGTGCTAGCTCGCGACATTGCCAAGCAGATCGAGGAAGAGCTGACCTACCCCGGCCAGATCAAGGTCACAGTCGTACGGGAGTCGAGGGCTACGGAGACAGCTCGTTAGGTCTGGCCGGGCACCGCTAAGGCGCCGCCAGGTGCCATCGACGGGCTCATCAACGGCTCAGTTACGGGCAGCCTTGGTCCGCGTCCCCGCGTCTGCAGGCGGCGCTCGAGGTAGTGGGCAAGCCGCGTCAACAGGTAGTTGATGAGAATGAATATTGCGGCCACCACGATGAAGGTTGGAATGAGGTTTCCCTCGAGTGCGGCCAGGGTTTGCCCACTGCGAACCAGTTCCGGATACAAGATCAGGAACCCCAGCGCAGAGTCTTTCAAGATCACGACGAGCTGGCTGACGATGGAGGGCAGCATGATCGTGATGGCTTGCGGCAACAGCACCAGACGCAAGGTGACGAACGGTGTAAGTCCGATGGCCAAGCCGGCCTCTCGCTGCCCTTTTGGCAGTGATCCAACTCCAGAGCGGATGAGCTCAGCGATAACGCAGGAGTTGTAGAAGGTGAGTCCCGCAATGACGCCGAGCAGCGGAAGAGCTTCACCGGAGATCTGTACGCCGAAGAGGAAGACGTAGTAGGCGAACAGCATCATCATCAACACTGGAACAGCGCGGAAGAACTCCACGAAGACACCGCAGGCCCATCGCACTGGTGCTGCCTCAGACAGTCGCCCCATGCCCAGCAAGATTCCGCAAACAATCGCGAGAATGACCGAGAAGAAGGCCGCAACCAGGGTGGCTCTCAAGCCAGGCAGCAAGTAAGACGTCCAGGTCACCGGCTCAAGAAATGGGCTCCATTTGGCGGCGGTGAACTGGCCCTTAGCTGCCAGTGCGCGAATCACCAGGTAGAGCAGCGCAAGTATGCCGAGGCTACCGACCACTGCGATGACGAGGTGGCGACGGCGCGCCTTGGGGCCGGGAGCATCAAACAGCACGCTCACTTCGGCGCTCATCGCTTCACCGCCAGTCGCCGTGACAAGGTAGTGAACAGAATCCCGATGGGAAGCGTCAAGATCACGAATCCGGTCGCCATGATGGCGAAGATCGCGTAGATCAAGTCAGGTCGGAACTCGATCATTCCCTTCATCAGATAAGACGCCTCGGCAACGCCAATTGTGGCTACCACAGTGGTGTTCTTGATGAGCGCGATCAATACGTTGCCGAGCGGAGCAATCGCCCCGCGGAAGGCTTGCGGCAGTACAACCTTGGATAACGTTGCGCCGAAGTCCAGGCCGATAGCCCTGGCAGCTTCAGCCTGGCCCTGTGGGACGCTGTTGATGCCACTCCGCAGCGCCTCGGCGACGAAGGCTGCGTGGTAGATCGCGAGTCCCAGAACCCCCCAACGGAAGTTCTGCACATCGATGGGAGAGTTCTGTGCGCCGATCCGGTATTGCAGGGTGATGTAGAACCCGAAGGCACAGAAGAACACGATCAGGGTGAGCGGCGTGTTACGGATGAGCGTGACGTACGCAGTGCCGAAGGACCTGAAGACCGCCACAGGAGAGACTCGCATGATCGCGATGATCGTGCCGATGAGCAGAGCTCCAATCGCCGCGGCGACGGTGAGCTTGATGGTCATCCAGAACGCGGCGAATACGTTGTACTCGGCCAGGAGGTCGGATAGACCACCAAGCATTCAACACACCTCCTGGGCTATCGGGGCCGACAGTGTGGCGGCCCCGATCACACTCAACGACGCCCTAGGCCGCGGCGCAGGGGTCAGGCTTCGGTGGATTCGTCGAGGTGTCGACCTTGAAGCCTGACGGGCCGACGTTGGCGTCGACCGCCTTCTGCCACGATCCATCGGAGATCATCTTCTCGATTGCAGCGTTGACCTTTCCGCACGTCTCGGTGTCGCCCTTCTTCAGCCCGACGCCATACCTCTCGGTTGAGAACGGCTTACCGACGACCTTGAGCTTGCCGGCGTATTGCGGCTGCGCAGCAAAGCCCGCCAAGATCACATTGTCAGTGGTAACTGCGTCCACGGTTCCGCCGACCAGGGCCTCCACGCACTTGGAGTAGGTGTCCTGCTCAAACAGCTTCACTGTGGTGGCGTATTCCTTCTTGATCTTCTCGGCTGGAGTGGACCCCGTGACCGAACACAGCGTCTTGCCATTCATCGCATCCGGGCCCGTGATGCTGGTGTTGTCGGCCTTGACTAGTAGATCCTGGCCGGCAATGAAATATGGCCCTGCGAAGGACACCTTCTCCTTGCGAGCGTCGGTGATCGAGTAGGTCGCAAAGATCAGCGCAACCTGGCCGCCCTGAATCGCCGTTTCACGCTGGGCTGACGGAGTCTCTTTGAAGATGACTTTGTCGCCCTCGAAGCCCATCTCCTTGGCGACGTACCGCGCTACGTCGACATCGAGGCCTTTGAAGTCCTCGCCGACCTTCTGGCCGAGACCCGGCTGATCGTATTTGATACCGATGGTGATCGTGTCCCCTGTGGTACTTCCGGCGCCGCCACCACCACAGGAAGCCATGGTGAGCGCCAACGCCGATCCTGCCACTGCGGCAAGGACCTTCCTGCTGATGTGCATTGCTCTCCTCGTGTTGTTTGGAACTAGTGGGTCAAGATCTTGCTGAGGAAGTCTTTGGCTCTTGCCGTCCGAGCGTTGGTGAAGAATGAGTCGGGTTCCGCCTCTTCGACGATCTGGCCGTCATCCATGAACACCACCCGATTTGCGGCCTTATGGGCGAAGCCCATCTCATGAGTGACCACGATCATCGTCATGCCTTGGCGGGCCAGCGAGATCATCACGTCCAAAACCTCGTTGACCATCTCTGGGTCCAAGGCCGATGTCGGCTCATCGAACAAGATCACCTTGGGATCCATGGCGAGTGCCCGCGCAATTGCCACCCGCTGCTGCTGGCCGCCTGACAGTTGAGCCGGATACTTCTCGGCCTGCGACTCGACCCCAACCCGCGTGAGTAGCTCCATGCCGCGCTTCTTGGCCTGAGCCGTCGGCTTCTTGCGGACTTTGATGGGCCCGAGTGTGACGTTGTCCAAGACCGTCTTGTGAGCGAAGAGGTTGAACGATTGGAACACCATCCCCACGTCGGCACGCAGCTGAGCCAGCGCTTTGCCTTCTTCAGGAAGTTCCTGACCGTCGATCGTAATAGTGCCCGACTCAATCGTTTCCAAGCGGTTGATGACCCGGCAGAGTGTCGACTTGCCCGACCCCGACGGGCCTAGCACGACGACGACCTCACCCTTGCGCACTGTGAGATCGATCTTTTGGAGCACGTAAAGATCACCGAAGTGCTTGTCGACATCGCTGAGCACTACCAAAGGGCCGCCTAGGTGGTCTGGCGCGACCGACGGACCCGTCGTCGGATCCGGAGCAGGCTCCGGCTCTGGTGAAGCTGGAGTGGATGCCCCTTCTGACGAGAGTTCGGACTTCGTCATGGGGCCGACCCTAGACGACTAATTGGCAAAAAATCGTGGAATACGCGTTGAGTTTGGGTTACAACCCCACGTTCTTTGCGCAAAGAAGTTGCATTGCCAGACTATCTATTGGATATTCCCCACTCGCCCGTGAAAGTCTCACCCGGGGCGAGCACCCGCATGCCATCGTGGGTCGGGCCGGCATTGAATGCGTCGGGCCCGCACGTCATGGGCTCCACAGCGAGAGACAAGTTACGGCTAGGGCCGCCGGAGAAGACCTGCACCCATTGCATTGTCTCGTCGCCCCACAACACGGCATGCCGGTCATCGAGGACTACTCTCACCCGCCAGCGGCCGTCAGAATCACGAGCTAAATCGCTCAGGGCTGTATCGAGATTTACCGGCCCCAGCACGGGACCACCGCGCAAGTCATACGCCGTTCCGTCAACCGGGGAGATTTTATGCGGGAGCATCCGGTCATCCACCTCGAGATAGGACGCGGCGGGCACAGTGATCGCCACCTCATCGACTGTCGACTCACCGACAGTTAAGTAGGGGTGTGCGCCGTAGCCGAATGGCAACTCTGCGACGCCAACGTTGGTCGCCTGCACGGTCACGGTCAGGCCGTCCTCACCGACCCGATGCGTGATCGTGGCCTCCAGGATGCCGGGCCAGCCCTGCTGCGGATAAATGCGCACCCGATTGGTCACTGCATCCGGTTGCCTGTCCACCAGAACCCACGGCACATGCCTGGCAAGTCCGTGAATCGCGTTATGACGAGCCGGCTCGGTCAACGCGAGCTGTTGGGTGGCTCCGTTGAAGATATAGCGACCGTCCCGAATCCGGTTGGGCCAGGGGATCAGGTTCTGTCCCCGACCGCCGCTGATCTGGTCTTGCACGCTGAACCCACGGACCACATCCCGACCGTCGACGGAGAAGCTGCGCAGCGTCGCACCGACCTCGGTGACAACGGCGCGTTGGGGACCAGAGCCGATCTCGTACTGTTCGCCGGTGGGCGCGATGCTCACGGATTGGCACTTTATCGGCATTACGCTTGGTCTGCTATGTCGACAGTGACTGAGGTGCAGGCACCTATTCGTCCGCGGACGTATCAGATTCGTACCTACGGCTGCCAGATGAACGTGCACGACTCCGAGCGGCTCGCTGGGTTGCTGGAACAGGCGGGCTACCTCCGGGCAGCCGAAGAGGCAGTGCCTGACGTCGTCGTTTTCAACACCTGCGCGGTGCGCGAGAACGCCGACAACCGCCTTTACGGAAGCCTTGGCAACCTGCTGCCTACCAAGAAGGCAAGGCCCGGTATGCAGATCGCCGTCGGGGGCTGCCTGGCGCAAAAGGACAAAGGCCTGATCCTGAGTCGGGCGCCGTGGGTGGACGTGGTGTTCGGGACTCACAACATTGGCTCGCTGCCCGTGCTGTTAGAACGCGCCCGAATTGAGCATGAGGCACAGGTTGAGATAAAGGAGGCTTTGGAGACCTTTCCCTCCAACCTGCCGACTCGGCGAGATTCGGCGTACGCAGCTTGGGTTTCGATCAGCGTCGGATGCAACAACACCTGCACGTTCTGCATCGTGCCTTCGCTACGTGGACGGGAGACCGACCGCCGACCAGGTGACATCCTTGCCGAGATCAGAGCATTGGTTGCCGAGGGAGTTCAGGAGGTAACCCTGCTCGGCCAGAACGTCAACTCCTATGGGGTGGAGTTCGGTGATCGCGGTGCCTTCGCGAAACTGCTTCGCGCGTGCGGTGACATAGAAGGTCTGGAACGTGTTCGCTTTACCTCGCCTCATCCCAAGGACTTCACCGATGACGTGATTGCGGCAATGGCCGAGACACCCAATGTGATGCCCCAACTGCATATGCCGCTGCAATCGGGGTCAGACGCTGTGCTGCGCGCGATGCGTCGCTCCTATCGCAGCGAGCGGTATCTAGGCATCATCGATAACGTCCGAGCCGCGATGCCCGAGGCCGCCATTACAACCGACATCATCGTTGGCTTCCCAGGTGAGACCGAGCAAGACTTCTACGCGACCCTTGATGTAGTCGCAACTGCGCGATTCGCATCGGCCTTCACTTTCCAGTACTCCATCCGTCCCGGAACGCCGGCGGCGACGATGGATGGTCAGGTCCCTAAACCGGTCGTCCAGGAACGCTATGACCGCCTCGTGGATCTGGTCGGCAAGGTCGCCATGGAGGAGAACCGGAAGCAGCTTGGCAGGCGAGTTGAGGTGATGTTCGCCGACGGTGAGGGTCGTAAAGATGCATTCACCCATCGAATGTCAGGAAGAGCCCGCGACAACCGGCTCGTCCACGTCACAGTGCCCGAGGAGCCCGCGGAGCGTCCCCGACCCGGCGATCTCGCCGAGATGATCATCACCTATGCAGCGCCGCACTATCTCAATGCTGACGGGGGACTCGTGGCCCTGCGCCGCACTCGTGGCGGCGACGCTTGGCAAGCGAGCCGGTCGGTATCCGAAACTCCAGCTTCCACATCAGTCAATGTGGGCATGCCGACCGTCGGTGCCCCTGCTATCGTGCAGGCCGCTGAAACCTGCCTCGCGCACTGAAGGGCTGGAGGGCCAACTGCATGCCGGCCGAACGATTTGTTGAGCAGCTGAATGTTCAGATCGGACACGAGTTCGCCGCGCATCAGCAGTACGTCGCATGTGCGGTCTAT
>Ga0126310_10000230_pt1 | contig 17479 bp, 18 predicted proteins | sample Plot60_FD_92540 | JGI IMG/M metagenome (GOLD analysis project Ga0126310, IMG submission 92540) | Serpentine soil microbial communities from UC McLaughlin Reserve, CA, USA - Plot60 | ecosystem: Environmental > Terrestrial > Soil > Grasslands | place: USA: UC McLaughlin Reserve, Lake County... | reverse complement strand
CTTTTCGTTATATTGAATACTTGATAATGCTAACCCGATAATATTAACAAAATAGGCTGCATCCTTTAAAACATGAGATACATTATGTGCTGTATCAAATGAGCTAGCAGAGTATGACATTATAATTTGCCCAAAAATATCTATAACTAATGCACCTAGTATTCCTTTATAGAAAACATCACTTTTCTTATAAAGTTGATTTTTATAAAAATAAAATAAAGCTACTAGAAACAGAGCAAGTCCAGGAATTTCATAGGGCCTATGTATAGGAAAATTATCTATTACAGAACCAGGAAAAACTATGAAAAGTGAACTAATGGCTACGAACGCAGAAACACTAGTAAGTATAACTAAAGACGCTAAAAGGAATTTTGGTATTTTTTCTTGTTTTTTGTTATTGTTGTTGTTATTATTACTTCCTTGCAGGTATGATGAGGATAATGATGATTTCTTAGTGATTCCAGCAGAAGAAGAAGTAGTTAATGAAGGATATCCTGCAATTGCCATTGCGAACATAGCACTGAGAAACATTCTTCCTGCAAACCATGTCTGAGGTATAAAGTACTTGAGAAATAGAAACTCATCCATAAAAGTATAAGATATTATGACATGCAGCAAATCGATTAAAGCGTTAACAAGAAATCCTATACCTATAAACAAGCTGAACTTGTCATTTAATGTGTAAGCACGTGCTATGTAGTAAAATGATAAAATTGCAGCAAGTACTACTGCAAACAACTCAACATAGAAATGATGAATTTCAGATGTCATCCATGTGTCAGGATTAAAAGATAGAATAGCTATTATTGAAAGAGGAATTGATGGTACAATTGTATATTTGATAAGAGTATCGTGTTTACCGAATTGCGGAAAGTAGAATGAAGTGGGCATCGATGATTCTTTTGCTCTACTTATTTACTCTCTTGCTACTACTAATACTATCGCTTAGTCTCCCCTTTATGCTAAATAAATATTAGTTTGCTCTTAACAGGTTAGGACTAGTCCTTGCCCCTCTAAGCTGTCATTATACTACCTATACAAAATGTCTAGTGTCAGGTCTAGGTCTATGACGTCATTCATAGAATACTCATAAGTCATTCTTTCACTCTCCTTACTAATAGTATCGCTCATGTGCTAATTGTCTTCTAATACTACTACTCGTGTGCGCTATACTATCCATTGCAATGTCTGTATCTATCTCTGTCCAAATCCTATCTGTATCCACTATACTCTGGGTTGTTTTATGTATATCACCTTTCTTTTGGATGATTCCAGTATGTAGCATGTCTTCGAGTATTTTTAATAATGGTGGTGATAATGGGGATATTGCTCTTTCTTTTTCGTTTGCTGATTCATTATTACCATTCATTTTATTTACAGATAAAGTTCTACAAATTGCTGTGTAAGATAAGAATTAAAGCACTGAGGAGGAAGGGAGTGAGTACAAAGAAAGAATATCCAAGAAGGAAAATTTTCTGTTACATTCTGATAGGTTTTACATAAAACAATGCATATTGACTAATTATTTTACTGCTTCTATCTAGATTCTTAGTAATTGCAATTAAAGCATATATAATAGTCAAAATAACAATTAAGAATGCAAAATAATTATTGTAGTAATATGAGGAAGAAAAACTTCTCTCTGCTTACAATCGTAATCCTCGCGACAACAATAGCAGCGCTGTCAACAGCTTTGGTTTTAGCTCCCATGATGCAGCAACAAGCAAACGCACAGAGTTCGAGCTTTACTTTCAGCCAAAATCAGAGGAATTCATGTAGTGGTAGTGCAGGCTGCGGTAATAGTGGTACGATAACATTCAGTCTCGGTAGTCCACCTTGTTCAAGGTGTCCCTAGTGTAATTGCTACCACCACTGTTTTCTTATATTATATTGTATCTCTGCGGTAGACAACCGAACCCTTTTTATTTTTTTAATTTTTCTATTATTATTTTATGCAATGGTTTTTTATTTCCTATAACAGTATTATTAGATAAACTGCCTACAAATTTACCTTGTCTTAAATTATCAATAGTATTCATTATTCTATCACCATATATACGATCCAGTAACATCTACCAACTAACAATAGTAGTAAACTCAGAGCTAGCAAACCTGTAATCAAATTCTTTGTTTTACTTGTCACTCTGAATCGGGACTTCTTATTTTTATTATTATATGGTAACGTAGGCTTTCTTTTTTCTCTGTTATAGAGTATAGTGACAATAATCCAAATGACAGCAGAATAATATAGGGTGTTATAGTGATTACTTACAACTTTTACTTATCGCAATTTATAAGCACGTTTCTGATTATATTATATTATATTATATCTCAGGCAAAGGAGTTAGCCTTAGTTTTTCCTTTTATTCTATGACACTTGATTTTGTTGATTTTTTAGACCTAGTCCATAGTTTAACTTAATTTTGTGAAAAATAACTTAACAATTAATCTTGTTCTATGTCTTTTTCAAGAAAGTAGTTAGAACGAGATAAGGAAAGACCACCGTCAGCATAAATCAAACTTCCTGTAATATAGCTTGCATTATCTGATGCTAGAAATAAAGCAATCTTTGCTATTTCTTCAGGCGTTCCAATTCTATGAAAAGGAATATCCTTTTCTTTTTCCTTTCTTTTTCCTTCATCTTCAAGGATCTGTTTATTTATTATGTCAGTGGCAATGATACCTGGAGATATAGCATTGACTCGTATTCCACTATCTGCTAATTGCAATGCAACAGTTTTAGTTAGAGCTTTTATTCCTACTCTAGACGATATAAAAGGGTCTATTCCTGACATTGAGAAGGTATAGTCGTCTGCTTCGACCTTGGGTATTGACTTATAAGGAGACGATATATTGATAATTGAATAATCCCCACCAGCACCAATTTTTGTCGTTATATTCTGTTTTTCTTCTTCGTCTTCATATGCATTAATTACCATTTGCTTGGCTGCTTCTTTAATACAAAAATATGCTCCTTTCAGGTTTGCGTCTGCAATCTCATATTCCTCTAAAGTAAAATAAGGAGAGGCTTGCTTATTCAAAGAATTAGTTGCAGTAGTAGTAGGTGTTTCATATGTCTTCTTCTTCTTTGTAGACGCTTTATCAGATATTGCTGCATTATTTATCAATACATCAATTCTGCCAAATCTTCTTACTGTCTCTTCTATTAGCGTTATGGCAGTTTGCTCTTCTGAAACATCTCCAACAATATATGCAACTTTATTATTATTACTGTTATCATCATCAATTATTTTCGAGATTTCTTTTGCAGTATGTTTTAATTCTTCTTCTTGCTCTAAATCGTTTATCATTACATAATATCCCGCTTTAGCAAATTCTATTGCGATTGCTCTACCAATGCCTTTACCAGAACCCGTTATTACAAGAACCCTTTTTCTATTATTTTTATCTTCATATTTGTTAGGCATAATAGAAAATTAATCTACAAACTACATATACATTAAAAATTGCATTTTTCATGTTTATTGTAGGAGAGAGATATTCTCCTCTCCAAGCTAACATGTAGTTCAATCCCTCTACTATTACTCTCCTTTAGCTGTTGAATGAGTTAACTTTGTATTTTCACTTGAAATTAGTCAAGATTCATCGAAGCAGCAGCATTCAAAACAATACAACAACCAAACAAAGGTTATTTGTTTGTGATAACTTATACAAATATATTCCAAATTGGCTACTGATTATAAGATAAAAAAGCATGGCTCTGTGGAAGACATATTCATTCTTTGTGAAACATGTTATTGGTGTGCTACATATTTTGATAAATCTAGATTACCTGCTGAGAAATGTCCTATATGCTTAAACAGAGAAATGTCAAGCTTCCCTATTTTACCCAATGAAGCTTTTACCTTTAATTATAACGACAAACGTGGCGTAGAATTAGAATTTGAACCTAGAAGGAAGAAGTCGAACAAGAATGAAAAAACACTAGAACAACAACAGCTTTGAAAGAGAGATAGATAATAATAATTCTTATTCTGGCACTTTTTGTATCTAAGCCGTTTATTACAACCATAAAGGCAGTCATTGCTGTATAAAGGAGGGTTATGTACGCGATTATTTATTTGAAAAATATCTGTACAAGATACATGTCAAAATACCTACTGAGAGAATAGTTAAATAATTCGTTGAATAATTTGGCATATTGTACAAATATAGTTTCTTGTATGTTGTAGTCGCTTTCATTGTATTGTTATCATATACAGAAGTTAGTACGTTGACACAATATGCGATTGCACAAGGACAATCATCCAACCAAACTCAAATAATAGTAGCACAAACCCCAGAAGAAAAAGATAACCTAGAACGCTTTGATAAACTCGACTTTGAAGCATGGAACAATAGAAATTGGACACTCTTCAGAGAGATAATGCCCCTGATGTATTGGTCGTGGACTTTAATGGTAATACAACAAGAGGTATCGAACAGCATGTCCAATGGGCAATGGCAGCGATATCAGCTGCACCAGACAGCCGAGTACTATCTCATCCAATCAAAATCGCGGCAGGCAATTGGACAGCCGCGACTGGCATATTACCAGGAAATGTCACAATGGTCACTGTTGCACACTGGAAGGATGGCAGAATCGCCGAGGAGTACCTATTCATGCAGAATCCAACTGTAATGAATCAAACTGAATCAGCACAGCAGTAGTAATAGGCAAGACTCGTCAAACTTTTTTCTTTTTTTAATCAATAACAAAGACTGAAGGCTGCTGTTTGCCTAGCCAGTATTACGGGCCGTATCTGTACTAGCACAATAACATTCAGTCTTACCAGACTACTACACCATGTCAATTACTTCCTTGAGGAATATGACGTTACACTTCTAACAAAGGAACAATATCATCAGAAGAAGAAGTTTGTGTGCTCTACTTTCCTCCGTAATGACACAAGCCATTTTATGATCTTGTCTTCAATGATAGCAGGGTCTTTGGTTACTGCTAAAAGCTCGTCTATTGTTTGCAGATTGTAGTGCTGCATGTATTTCTTTATGACAAAAGTATAGATCTTGCGTGTTGCAGGTGATTTGATAGAATGGATAAAGTTAAAGTACGCCTGGCTGCCGTCGTTTAACAGGCCCTCTATGTTTGAAGATGATGATAATTGACCTTGATGATGTTGCTGCTTCTGGTGATGATGCTGGTGGTGATTATCAAACAATATTCAATCGCCCTCTTATCCTCCTTCTTGATTATCTTCTCATTATTGCATACCTATAGTGATATTATTAAATGCGTGGTATCACGTATTTAATATCCATTAATCAGGCCACTATATTCAAATACTATCAAAGAATTGTTATTAATATAAATGAAAGCAACGTGTGGTCATTTTGAAGAAAAATCTTTCACACAAGCTAATAATGGATTATGCAGAAAATGTCATTCTAATTTTGCGTTCTTATTAGAGATAGAAGAGAAGTATGGAGAAAATGTCTTAGTGGAATATTGGTATGCAATGATACTTACTCATTTATCGTCAAGGGAAGACAAACAAGAAGTTAAATGCTTCATAGAGCATTTAACAATGTTTTATCGAAGAAAATTAGTCGAGGTTCCATCAAAGGAAAATTATATCAAAAAGATGCTATATATGTTAGATTCAATTCAAAAGCCCTTTGATATAGGAGATTTAAGATAATATTTTATGAAGGAATTATCCAGCTCTTACTGATAGAAATATATTGTATAATGAACATTATACATTTACAAATCTCTATCTACTGCAAATAAAGTCTGTGCAAAATTGTTTTTTATATGTACATTTAAGTTATTAATTTTTCTAGGTCAATCAAATTTCTTGCTACGGTATCTAGCTATATTGTATTAACGTATTAATTGAAGTTCTATATTAATTATATTCTCAACACCTCGAACTATCTCAGCCTTGCATTTTTTTGAGTATTGTCTTCAAAATAAGTATATCCCAGTTATATATTTAAGATAGATATAAAATATCTACTAACTATCATTCTGTTAGTTAAGGTTAGCTTTTAGAAGCATAGAAGAGATAAAGGTTGCAAAAGAGCTTGGATTGATTTTTCTTAGCTTACAGCAATATTAAGGGGCTAGATTCGCAGGAGCTGAAAAATAGTTTTAGATAATTGGATTTGTAGCTTGCCAGAGATAATTACCTATACAAAAAAATTAAAGATGGAGATAATGTTAGAATAGTTTTCTGCTGTTGTATATAAGCAATCTTTCTTTGAATCTCATATTGTAAATAATTTTCTTATGACCTTTGAAAGATTTTCATACTTTGTTTGCGTATTAACATTCAATTTGTCTATATGCTTGAATTGTCATTTAAGACACTAACCTTTATTATTATTATTACTATTGATTTGCATTGTTTGATTGATCCTTCATATAACATTCAACATTCAACATTCAACATTCAAGACAACAAGTTAATCATAATCCTTTTCATCATAGGAAAAAGTAGTCTTCTATTATTTCGGCTTTCTTTACAAATAAAGAAACTGGTTAGATAGTTAATTTTCTATTTAGATAAAATATTATTATTATTATTATTATTATTATTACAATCTTAAGACTACATAATCTATTATACTCTCATTGCAAATACTTAATTATTTTTTGCATAAAAGATTGTTGGTAGGCTTCAAAGACATCCTCTCTCTTGAGACATGATTGACAAATATACGCATGATGAGATTTGTCTTTATAATAGTCATCATAGTCAACAGAATTACTATGCTCATTACTCCAAATTGTTGTCTTATTTCTACAAATGAAACATTTTAACTCTATAACCTGGTGCAGAGATTTTCTTTGTTGAGCAGCGGTGAATTCTTTTTCTCCTGGCTCACCGGTTATAGGTTTGTCTAAGTTCTTACTAGCAATTGCCTGATTGTTGACATTTTGAGAAGGACAGTCCAGATGTCTAACAGCTTTTGTAGATTTAGACCAAAGTCCCTGACCTGATGTTATCTCTTTACCACATTCACAGCATTTTCCTCTGAACTTTATAGTGATCTCAAGCCAATCGATAGGATTAGTAGGATTAATCATATTTTTTGCTGAACTCACTTTTTCAGAGATATAGAATGCAGATTAGACCAATATAACTCAATTGCCACTAGTAGGAATATATGATTAATCTTGTATTCTCGGTGCAAGATAGAATTGTATTCTTACCATACTAGTTAAAAGAAATTCTAATCTCAGAGGCTTGTTTGATGAATATTCTATAGTGACTAGATTAGATAATTGATGGCCAATAGCTCTTATTATTTTTGAAATAAAATCGATGTTGTATGCAGATTTGCTATTTTCCTTTACATTTATTTCCTGCAGTGATTCGACGTTGCTTTTATCATCATTAGCATCCATTGTTACTTTTACCTCACCTCTATCACTATCACCACTAAAAATTGCAGTTTTATTATTAGAAACACTATTACTAGTATCAATAGTTATTTTTTCAGATACTACTCCAACATCATTGAGTATTTTATCTAGAGCTGCTATTCCAATGACTATTTTACTATTAAATGTCATCTGTGGTAAGGGAGAAGAACTCCCTGTGCTTTCGATTAATTTCATTTTATAATTGCGTAAATAGCCGCTACCTGAAGTCTTTACATTAAGGGAATTATTATCTTTAATACCTATTTCTATAGAATCATTGGAATTTGCTCTTTTGATTATTTTTGAAAACTCATCTATTCTTACTCCAAACTTAATTGTTGAAGAACAATGATATTGCTCAAACGCAGAACTTGGCCAGTTAATGTCTATTAATGCAATATGAGAAGGATCCATAGACCTGAATGTTATACCTTCTGGACCAGCATCAAATAATGCTTCATCTATTATTGTCATAATTGCAGACGATACTGACTTCCAGATCTCAGAATTTTTGGTGATCGTATAAAACTCTAATTCTGATATTGACTTTGATGACATATTATTTTCTCTTTATATTCTGCTAATTACCTTTTTAATTGGTCGTTTCAAAGAATTCAACTTTTGAATAAAAAATTGTTGGTAATATAAAAGTGCAAATATTAGGCAGGATATATCACTTATGGTAAGGGATCATTCACTTTTTTCTGATTTTATTATGTAACCAAATTACCAATACAATGATTAAACATTCTATACTTATAAAGACAATAAATTATAGAGGGTTGATATTTCTTCCAAAAGTATATAGTATATGGACAAGAATACAAAAATATCATAAACGAAAAAAGGAATTCTAAAACAGTTGTCCTGCAATCATTAATTAGAGATACTGAAGAATTTACGACATCAAATTATTTAAGTACCATTTTAGTTGTTGATGGCTTTTACATCAAATTAGAATAGTCAATTACAATTAAGAAATGCATAGCTTTAGTTATAATGCAGTAGCTTCTGCTATATTTACTACTATTAAGTTTAATCCCCATAAAGCAAGTAAAATACTTAATACGAATAATAAGACGTTATAGAATTTTGCTTTGAATATCAATATTCCTTTAGATATCATATATGATGTGACTGTTAACCAAACATAATCCATCCATATATGGAAGAAGAATGTAAAGATAATACCTAAGAGAAAACCAAATAAGAGCATTGAATCAGAGATTAATTTTAATCCTACTGTAGACCACCAAATAAGAAAAAATGGATTTAACGCGCTAAAAAATATACCTAATATGAGTGGTCCATTTCTTTTGTGTTTGACTTTAGAAAAGTAATTTTTATTGCTGCTGGAATCAATACCAGCATCAATTTTTCTTTTTATAATGTTATGAATTTGTATTAATGAAAATACAGTTATGAAGACTCCTCCTATTAGACCAATTATCTTTAGGTTTTCATTATTACTCCAGTAAAAAAATGAAAATTTGGATAGACCCAATGCCAGTATGATAATTAATGGTAGCTCAACAATTGTATGACCATAGGCAATCTTAATTCCTGCGCGAGCTCCTTGTTTGCTGCCATAAATAAGATTAATAAAAAATAGAGGACCTGGAGATAGCACACCAGATGCCGAGAGAATAATAACTTCCCCTGCAAATTCTAGTATGTTCATACTTGATATATGTTATAGGATAGCCACGATAATAGTATTAAAATACGATACTTCTTATACATCTAGTATAAATGTCACCTAATTTTTCATTCTAATATCTTTTGGCATCAAGAAGTAACAATCATAATGGCCAGTCTTATAATTTGACAAGTATTTATAGAATCATTGAACATATCGACTTTAAACTCCTTATCTTCAGCTAGATGATATGTATCATACATGGTAAATCTGATCCTTAAAGATAATGGTAGCAACAATCATACCTAATTAGATACATTAGATAAAAGCAAATGGACAATTTTGCCTTAATATACACTAACACAATATTGAATGATTGATATGCCAAAGAAACTACTTTTGATATTTTATTGAATCAATAAATAATATAACCTTATTCTTCAGCATCTTCTTGTTCCTCCTCATATGTAATTGATGTTTCTGAGATACTCTCTGGTTCTTCCACTGTCATTCAGAACTAATTCAATATATTCCTTATCTGCTAATTCATAACCTTCATCATTGAAGTCCTTATGAACGAGTTCATTTATAATCTGACAAGCCGGGATGTGGGGATTATTAGATCGTGTGCAGTATTAAGATATGAGGCTATCTTCCCAGTATTTTTGGGAACATCTCCACATACGGGCTGATAATTACTATCACCATGACAATTTGGTAGATATTTGTTCCTTAATTCATCTCTTACTTTTCCTAAGGTTTTAATATGATATCATACTGGTAGTAGTAGATATGCAAGGAGTTCAAAAATTAAAATGTACCTCATGTGGCACAATGTTCATGTCTGAAAGTGGTACTACAATATGTCCATCATGTTCAGAACAAAGCCATGAGCATCGTGAGAATGAAAGTAGTGGTATGACTGGTGGTTGTGGCTGCGGTCATAGCCATTAATTTTTCATTGGTGGACGTTCAAATACATTGTTGTAGGACAGCTAGGCTGAAAGATATATTATTTTCATGAATTTCGGTTCATGAACCATAAATTTATTGGTGGTGGACTTGAGTTGCATATTTTGAATAGGAAAATACCAAACCAGAATTGCTCAACTACTACTTTGATATTTATAAGACTACCGGCTGGTTTAATAAAACAGTTTGGAAAGCAACTAATAGGATTGCATAGTTAGCAATTAGATCATCAAGAATATAAGAGATATGTTGTATCAAAAATAGCGCAATAATAATAAATAATAAATGATAATATTAGGATTCTGTTAAGTTTCAGATGATTTACGACACGTTATCTCAGATGACACCATTTGGATTCAGGTAGTTAAGGTGTCAGAACAGGCCATAGTGCATTCCTTCTGTAATTATCTATTGGAATTTGCAAAAGTTTCTCTATCATTCAGCCGATGTCATATTAGAAGGATAGAATTTATGCAAGAAAGTTGAGTCTCCTTAATAATGCCTTTTTTATAGTTGCACTCTCAGTTGGTTTTTGAAAAGGCATTTCTTGAGTAGAAAAATCATTAGAGAATGAAAACCAATGCATTGACTTTCCATAATACTCTAAGCAGAAAAAATTTAAAATTATATAACGGTTTTGAATTAATATGGAAAAATTATTTGAGTTAGATGAAATCGTGTCACGTATTAACAAGCAAGAGGATTACTTCGTTAGTTTTCTTGATACTAAAGGCATTGATGCAGGTATTTTGAAATTGCATGCGCATCAGATAGACACACAAGGATCCCACCCAATAGATGAAGTGTACTTTGTTATTGAAGGTAATGGATTCATAGAAATAAATGATACTATATATAAAGTAAAAAAAGGAACAATTATTTTTGTCCCTGCGGAATCTAAACACAGATTTTATGGCAATGATCAAGACCTTGTTGTTTTATATGTATTTGGAAGATAATTTGGTCTTTTAGGATATGAAAAATAATATTAATAGAGCACATATAGAGGTTGGCCATAATAATGGTATTATTAATGATATAACGCATACATCAATGCAGTAATTATTCTTATTTTATCTACTAATTGAAGTCAGGTAAGATTATTAGGTCCTAGCATAAAAGGTTCTTCCGTTGTTTTGGTGTTGTTTATCTTTTTTCTTTTAGTGATATGTATAACCGTAGTGGAAAGTAAGAGGAATTTGACTAATTTGCAATTCATCACAATAATTTAACTAGCGTTTTATATAAGATAATATTAAGGAGATCAGAAAAGACTATTCACGATATAATATATCATGGATTTGTTACTGTTATTTGACTGGCTCACAAGAGATGGTAAACTACTCTTAGTTGCTAAAGTAGTAAGGACATTTGCATATGGATTCCTAAGTGTTATTCTTGCTATTTACCTAAAGTTAATTGGATTTAATGAGTTGTTAATTGGGTTGATACTTACAACTACATTATTAAATAGTATTATCTTTACTCTAATAGCAAGTCTTTACGCAGATAGAATAGGAAGGAGAAAATTTTTAGTGATTTATGCAGCATTAATGTCTATATCTGGTTTTGTATTTATGATTACAGAGAACTATATCGCATTGATTATTGCTTCCTTTATTGGTACTATTAATATAACTGGTGCAGAAACTGGTGCATTTCTTACAATTGAACAAGTTATGTTACCTCAGACGATAAATAACATCAGAAAAAGAAATACTGTTTTTGCAGTTTATAATATGGCTGGAACCTTTGCAATGGCTGCAGGAATCCTACTTTCCGGTTTACCAACGATTCTTCAGCAACAATTTGAAATGCTAGATCCGATCGCTTCTATCAAACTACTATTTGGTTTGTATAGTTTGTTGGGTGTTGTCATGATGGGTATCTACTTCTTGCTATCCAGAAGAATAGAGATAAGAGAAGGAGAAAAAAAGAATAAGGTATCAACAAGTCAACTAATAACAACTTCTCTGTCGCCGCAGTCTAAAAAGATTGTTATAAAGTTATCTGGCCTTTTTGCTGTAGATTCTTTTGCTGGAGGATTTGTTATTCAAAGTATAGTGTCATTCTGGTTTTTTACAAAGTTTGGAGCAGATTTAACTACATTATCTTACATCTTTTCAATAGCTGGCGTTCTTACTGCTTTTTCATTTATCGCAGCAGCAAAAATTGCAGATAGGATTGGTCTGATAAATACAATGGTTTTTACTCATATTCCGGCTAATATTATTATTATACTTCTTGCATTTGCTCCAACTCTTCCAATAGCCATTATACTCTATCTTGCAAGAATGGCTTTATCTCAAATGGATGTACCTACAAGACAATCATATATTGTTGCTGTGGTTTCAGAAGAAGAAAGAACAACGGCTGCCGGTATTACAAATATCTCAAGAAACATAACACAAGCTATTAGTCCATCATTAACTGGCATTATTATTTACACATTCACATTATCTGCTCCTTTTATTATTGGAGGAATGCTTAAAATAGCTTATGATATAGCATTATATGGAAACTTCAGAAAGATAAAACCATCAGAAGAAAAGCAATAGCCGTTTCGTGAAATAATACAAATTCGATAAAGATAGTGGAATGATAGATAGGTTGACACAAAGTTGCAAATACCGGTTGATTAAATACAAAGCAGCACTGGTTTGGATTTTTTAACTTCTGTATTTGAAAGAGATGAACTACGGGACTCTAAAAGGAATTGGAAGACAATAAGTTCAAATAAGTTCAAAGTATAGAAAACTGCAGGTTGTTAATGGTTGCTTAAACTAATAGTATATATTGTAAGATATCGATTGCATAGTATTGGTTTAAGAACTAGAACCACTATAGACAAATTTCTCTTATGATCGATAATCTTTTGGTTTATGGAGGATGCAAAATAAGGTAACTGGGATAGACAAAATCGTTTTTATCATTTTATACTTAGTTTGTAGCACAATTGTTATAGATTTAGACATATAGCATATCAACTATTATTATATAGTTGCATTAGCAATACAATGAGAAAGTTTTCCAAAATATTAGTAGCAATAGATGGCTCAGAACAATCTATGAATGCAGCTTACTATGCAATAGGTATAGCAAATAGAAAAGAAAATGAAGTGGGAAGGGTACAATTAATTGGATTAACTGTACTAGATTTAACCAAGCTAAGCTCTTCGTTCTTTGCTACCGCATCAGGCTACTATGGAGCGAAAGAATTAGAAGAAAAAAGAAAAGAAGCTCAGCAGTGGCTTGATAAAGTTGAAAAATTAGCATCCAATGAAGAAAACAATAATGACAACAATGTAAAATTCAAATCAGAAATTATTGAAGATCCAATATCAAGAGTAGGATCTGCCATAGTAGATTATGCTGAGCGTGAAAATGTTGATTTAATTGTAATCGGCACAAGAGGTAGAACAGGTTTTAAGAAGATATTGCTTGGAAGTGTTGCATCAGATGTTGTAACATATGCACATTGCCCTGTATTAATAGTAAAATGAAATTAATGTGTCTTGATTATTTTTATTTTTTGCTTATTGTCATCATCTGAAACACAATTCAAATGAAATAAGTGAACGCTTGCAGCTAGAGTAGGAATCAATTTTAGTTTCTCTTTTGACGTTTCTATAAACTTGGTAGTACAAGTGGTTACAACACTATTTGTAGTAAGATGCATTATCTAACTATAGCAATAGTTAAATTCCTATCATGAATATGAAGTAAGTTAGATAAAATTAGCTGTTGTGTGAGAATTAATAAGAGCAGCTGTTACTACTATCTACCAAAAAGCACTCGTTTTCTACAAGCTTTGCATAACCAGATTTCCTTTTGTAAGGAACCAAAGTAGAGATCAACACCATCCCAACTGCCACATAGTTCACATGGTTTCCTTTTTAATTCTGTCATTATCAATAATAACAAAAGATCCCCTTATGGGTTTTAGTATATTCTTAAGCTTTAGCCAGTAAGGAAGGCTAGGGCTTATAGATTATTCATTAAAATAGTTGGTAAAGCTGATACATTTAGGTATTATAGCTATAGCTTTGAGAAGAAGATTCAAAAGAAGATTTAGACAATAAGCATAAAAATATTATATTATATTAGAGCTATCTGTCAGAATGACATATGCGATCACTTCTAATCTGATATTAATATAATCTTCACTTAAATGTCTTAATATATGTATCCATATTATAACTGCCATTATAACAAATGTTCTTCTTTTAATAAACAATGAAGAAAGTTATTGTCTCCTTTTTCCACTTGAATATACCACCGAAGAGAGTTAAGTGTTGAGACTCTTCACTAGACTTAATTCTTGCCATTATGATTTTAAAAGTTATTATAGTATATTTATTACTGATTGAATAGGGAAATGATCACTAAAGCCTGTCAAAGGATCTCTACCACTGGGTAAATTTTCTGACTCTCCATTAACCTTCTTCTTGATATATTCAAATGACATTGGGCTTTGTTTGAGCATTGGATGAATTTTATTCTGGCCTGTAGGTTCAAAACTTCCTGCAGGAATATGATTGGCCATTCTAGTAGACTTGTCAATTTTTATCTCATTCAAATCCATCTTCAATCCTTGTTCTCCATTGAGTAGTCCTCTTGATATTATAAATTGGTCAAATAGATCTAATCCTCCATCAAAGAAAAGAGTGCCATCTGGAATAAGCTTCCACATACAGTTATATAAAAATGCAGGCTGATAGAGGTAGTTATGTTTATCAGTCTGCTGATTAGCTGGCCATTTTTTCAAGTTAGGGTGTTCAAATATTTCTTTCCATTCAATCAATCGATCCTTATCGGGAGTAGCACGTAAATAATTCAAGATACTTCTATCAAAAGGATTATCATTAAAATCACCCATAACTAACACATTCTTATTCCATTTTTGATTTAGTTTATCTAATGACTCTTCATTTTCTTTAAGATTGTTAGGCATTTCTTTAAGGTAGTCTAAGGAAACTTTTAATATGCTTTCTACTGCTCTTGCACAGTTTTCAGCAACAGCTATTCTGAGAGGCTCTGTTTCAAAGCGACCTCCAATTCTTGAGGGCCAGTGATTTACTAATACATTCAATTCAGAATTGTTATTGTTAGTGTTATTTATCACAGATAGATTTGCCTGAAATATATCGCGTGTGGGATATCTAAAATAGATATTGTGACTTTTTGCATCAATAAATTTGAAAATCCTTTTGGAATAAATCAGGCAGGTATCTATTCCTCTAATGTCCGGACTATCTACATATTGAGCAATCTCATAAATATCCTCCTTACCCATTTTTTCTATAAGTTTTTTGGCTAGTTCTTCATTTTCAATTTCGCATAATCCAAGTAAGTCAGGACCTTGATTGTTATGTAATGAATTAATGACTTTAACTAAATTCTCAATTTTTTTATCTTTAGCTGCATCGTCCCAACCTCTTTCCGGGGTAAATTCAAGGTCTGAACCAATCAATGAAGAAGATGAGGTATCAAATAGATTACCTAAATTCCAAAAAGCAACTTTAATGTTATCCATATTGCGTTTGGTAAAATATGCTATATAATATTTCCTTAAAGTTGAAATTTGCTCTAAAGTACGACTTTACTCTTTAGCAATAAAAACAATCTTATTATCATAATATAATCTTGTAACATTTCAAAATTGCTAGGATAAGCCTTAATAGCAACTACTTTTCCATTTGCACCAACTTGCTTTGAACTATCAACTATCAGTGTATGATATCCATGTGTGCACCAATACCTACAACTGTATCTCGTTCTTTAGGACGAAAATACTCAATATTATTATTATAATAATTATTATTTAGTAACCCTTGAAATTCTATGTTTTATTTCTTTAATAATTAATCTGATTGCATTACCTCCTTTCTCTTTTACAAATAACGAGCGTCCTAATAATCTTCTATATAGAACCTTGTCTGAAGTCAAAATAAGAGCATCAATATTTACATAGGAATTAAATACCTTGACTACATCATTATCAGAACTACCTGTAGGAATAATATCAACATAACAATTCATTTCTGGACTTGTTATTTTTTTGATAAGCTCTAAAATATGGAATTTTCCTAATCTGCGTCTTACTGATTCATCTATTACTATCACTGCTGCGACAGGGTTTTCTTCATTAGGGTTATACCATGTAAGCATGGAAGCAATATCATTATATGAATCCCAGTTTTGGAAGTTCTTTTTTCTCTTCCAGGATGATAATAGCGGTATCGATAACTGCTGCTTCTGTTTCTCTTTCTCTTTCCGGTTGTAATCTTTATCTGTCTCATAATGAAAACATGAAAGAAAATCCCTACAATAATAACAAAAGCCACACACTTGACACATGGGTTTTGATAGTGTTGGTAGAAATTCAGAATAGCAGTTAAAACACTTCATAAATGCACTCTTTTTTTATGTCCATTTTATAATTATCAAAACAGCAATTTATAATTTATCTATATATACAGAATTCGGTAGTTTTCTGAATTATAATGAGCCTTCTGCAACACAAAAAATTACATATGCACTGAACTAATGGCACTGAAGTGTTCAACTAAATTCGAATCATTGTAATGCTTTGGTATTGATTTGGTAGAATAAGTGCGTCATACTTCCTACAGGTTTCTTAAGTCAACCTATGATAAAAAGAAGATGATGAGAAATGCTATACAAATTGTTGTCAAAGTCAGTACATAGATAACATCAACGACTGCAAGACTCTCTGTCATAAAAAATTGGTTACCATTTCAAATCAGCCAACGATTCGATTCAATAATTATCTTTAATCTCTATCCTTTTGTATGCTTTAGGATCCATATTGCTAGTAGCATTATATGATATCTGTTAGAAAATATGTAATGCTGAAATCCTTTTCTTTTAGTGTGACACTAGTTTTAGATTTATATTTATTATCGAGATCTATAGTTCATCAATGTTTTCTCTAGTCTTATCTTATTGTCTCTAAATATATTTCCGATGGAATTCTTACCAGCAACAAGAAGAATTTTATCGGTTGTTGTTCTTTGGCATAAAAATTGTTATAACCATTAGCATGAACCCTTATAAAATACAATATATATCCTACTTCCTATAAAATATACTTACCATAATTCTTGTATTAACATTATCTTCTTAGAAATTAAAAAGTACATCCAAAAACATTCCAGTATTTATACGCTCTATTATTATCCTCATCTCTTCTTTGCCTTCTCTATCAAATAACTTATCAATGGTCTAAGTTCAGATGGCATAGTTATATCATTTGTTTCTGTTGTATATTTATCTTGTTCTGTTTCAACTGTAACTTTATATTTAAAATAATCAGCGGCACGTTTTTGTGGTGGTAGTGGTAACTTTGAAGGTTGATAAAGAAATTCTTTTGCATTTTCTATCATACTTTGTATTTTATGTGCCTCCTCAGGTGGAAGAGAGTAGATATCCACAATAATGCTAATAGAAAT
>Ga0126310_10000228_pt1 | contig 17571 bp, 10 predicted proteins | sample Plot60_FD_92540 | JGI IMG/M metagenome (GOLD analysis project Ga0126310, IMG submission 92540) | Serpentine soil microbial communities from UC McLaughlin Reserve, CA, USA - Plot60 | ecosystem: Environmental > Terrestrial > Soil > Grasslands | place: USA: UC McLaughlin Reserve, Lake County... | reverse complement strand
CCAGACTGTTGGCGAAGTCACACCATCTCAAGACATCGAAAGAAGTTTGCACAGTGAAATACGACGGTTCGGAGCAACTTCTTTTCATCGAGACTTCGCACTGGTGCGGTCGGCTGCCGCAACTACAGAAATAAACAACCACTTCTTTCCCTTACAGCCGACGATTCTCACCCATTTTTCGAATAATGGCACGGCTAATGAAAAGACGACGAAATTACAAAGCACAACAAACCTGCACCCGCACCTGGACCTTCAATTTCTGACCTCAGCTAAAACCGTTCCGGACAATCGCGAATTTCATTATGGGTCAAACGTTTTCACCACACTGGCCCTGGACTTTGCCGCGCCTAAGATTGCCGAAACAGAGCTCGTGGCTAAGCGCATCTCGCAGCTCGTCTCCTCACCGGCGCTGACTCATATCAAACGGCAGCCGGCGGTCTCTGAAGAAATGATTAATGCTCTGCGCGGGCTCCGCACACCGTCCGTGGCACCGGCACCAGTGACAGTTCCGGTCATGCCGTCAATCGAGCAGTTGACCAACCAGGTGCGAACCCAACTGGAGCGTGACCTAAGAATCGAACGAGAGCGACGAGGACTCTGAAGGTGACGACCAAAAATCTCAAAACAGCTTTCATCCGCCCGATCAACGGCCGTCACGCGAAGACGGAGTTCGAAGTGCTTTTCAATCCTGCCGAGTATTCGATTGAGAAGGGCAACACTTTTCAGAGTACGTCGCTGCCTGGCTTGTCAACACCGGTTACGCAGTTTGTCACCGGAAACGCCGACACGCTAACGATGGAATTGTATTTCGATACTTACGCTAAATCCTCACGACACCCAAAGGTGAAGAAGCGAGAAGACGTCAGGCATTACACAAGAAAAATCGCAGATCTAATGGAGATTGATGCGACGCTGCACGCGCCCCCGATTGTTGAGTTCACCTGGGGACCTCCAATTGGAACACCGGAAGGAGTCCAGTTTAGGGGCATCATCGAAAAGGTTTCGCAGAAATTTACTTACTTTCTCGATGACGGGACGCCGGTTCGCGCCACACTCAACGTCACCTTCAAGGAATACAAGACGGTTGAGGAACAACTTGCTGAACTCAAACGCCAGTCCACTGATCGAACGAAGCTACGAGAGTTCAAGGAAGGTGACTCACTCTGGCTGCTTGCGAGTAAAGAGTACAACGATCCTCAGGCGTGGAAAGTAATTGCTAATCACAACCAACTCGAAAACCCGCGGCTTATCGCTCCGGGTTCCATGTTAGAGCTGCCGCCACTCAAATGACTAAAACGCTCGTAGAACTCGAAAACGACCACAGGGGATTCTATGTCCCTGCGTACGAGATCCTGGTGAATAACCGGAACCTGTTGACGCAGCTCTTTATGGAGATTTCTTCAGTGCAGGTGGAAAACATTTTGAAAGGTGGGGATCACTTTTCGTTCACCGTAAACAGCACTTTCAATTTTGAAAAAAAGGACTTCGAGCACCTTGAAGATACCTTCGCGTTTGGAAATTCGGTAGTGATTTCGATGGGATATGAGAATAGCAAGCCTCAGCCCCCGGATGACACGGTTCTGCGAGTAATGATTTTGGGAAAAATCACTGCGGTGCAGACGAGCTTTCCCGCCAGCGGGCTCCCGCAAATCACTGTCAGCGGGTACGACCGCACTTACTGCATGGGCAAGGGCAAGAAATCACGGCCGCCCTGGCAAAACAAAACGGACAGCTTCGTCGTGTCGCAAATCGCGCCGGAGTATGGATTGAAGCCGCAGGTTGTAGACACAGTGGTCCAACACCCGTCGACGCACCAAAACCAGGAAAGCGATGCCCAGTTTATTGAAAGACTCACCACCAGAAACGGCTACGAGTGCTTCGCTCGCAAGGAGGATCTGATTTTTCGGCCGCGTCCCAAAAAACCGCAGGAACCAGTCATTAGCCTTGAATGGGGCAAAGGGCTGTTGAGTTTTTCTCCCGAGATCAACATCGCTGAGCAAATTACGAAGGTTGAAGTCCGCGGCTGGGACATAAATACGAAGAAGGAAGTGGTTGGCACTGCGGAAGCCGGAGAAGAGCCTGGACGCGCCCAGGGACGTACCAGCGGCGCCGAGGTTCTGAAAAAAGTCTGTCGCGAGCAGGCAGAGTTGAAAGTTCGTGAATCTGTCTTCTCAAAACAGGAAGCCAAGCGCCGGGCCGACGCAATTCTGAAAGAGCGCGCGGAGCAGTTTGTACAAGGCAGTGGTGAATCGATCGGCATGCCCGAAATCGAGGCCGGCACCTACATTGAGCTGAAGGGTATGGGAAAGCTCTTCAGCAGATCTTATTACATCCAGCAATGCACCCATACGATTAACAACTCCGGTTATCGCACGACTTTCAAAACGAAGGACACGACCTCATGAGTTTGATGGACTTGCTTCAGAATGACGAGAAAGAAGGAATGGGCTTTGTCGAAGGAGTGGCCATAGGTCTGGTTACGAACAATCAGGATCCGGAAAAGCTGGGCCGAGTCAAGGTGAAGTATCCGTGGCAAGAGGGTTCTCGGGAAAGCTATTGGGCGCGGCTGGCAGTGATGGCGGCGGGCAAGGACCGCGGCACTGTGTGGCTTCCGGAAGTTGGAGACGAGGTACTGGTCAGCTTCGAGAAAGGCAGCATTGAACACCCATTTGTGCTTGGTGCGCTCTTTAACGGTAAGGATGTGCCGCCTGAAAAGAACGAAGACGGAAACAACGACACAAAGTTGATCAAGACCCGAAGCGGACATCAGGTGAAGTTCTTTGATAAGGCCGGAGAAGAAAAAATCGAGATCAAAACTAAGGGTGGCCACGTGCTGTTAATGGACGACAAAGCGGGATCGGCCCAAGTGGAAATCAAAGATAGCTCAGGGCAAAACAAAATCACGATCAAGACGGTGGGAAACAGTCTCACGATCGAGAGTGGTCTGAGTCTGAAGATCAAGTCGCAAACCATCGACATCGAAGCCGGCGCTTCGATGAACATCAAGGCGAGCGGCACGCTCAGCATTCAAGGCGCATTCGTCAAAATTAACTAAGGAGTAAAAGCATTGGGACAGCCGGCCGCAAGACTAGGTGATCAGACCAGCCATGGAACTCCGTTGGCGCCTGGCATTGGCAGTATCAACGTCCTGATCGGTAGCAAACCCGCATGGAGGGCTACCGCTGATTTCCATGCTTGTCCTTTGGTCGACGGAGTAAAGCCACATGTTGGCGGCGTTGTTGCCGTCGGCAGCACGGGCGTCTTGATCAACGGGCTCCCTGCCGCGCGCCAGGGCGACCAGATAGTTGAAGCAGGCGCGCCAAACGCCATTTTGCTCGGAGAGCCGACGGTACTGATTGGATAAACGAGTCATGACGCAATCGTTTCTCGGCCGCGGATGGAAATTTCCTGTACGGATCGATCCGACTACGGGTCGCGTTGCCATGTCAGAAATCGAACAGGACATCAAGGAGTCGATCTGGATCCTTCTCTCGACGGCGCCGGGCGAGCGTTTGATGAGGCCGGAATTTGGCTGTGGCATTCATGACCTCGTCTTTTCAAGCATGAGCACTGTCACGATGGGTTTGTTTGAGAGCCGCGTGCGCGAAGCGATTAATCGATGGGAAGCAAGAGTCGACATCACGAAGCTGGAGGTTTTCACGAAAGAACCTGATAAGGGCAAACTGGAAATTAACCTTACCTGTCAGATTCGCGACACCAATAGCCAATTCAATCTCGTGTTTCCTTTCTATCTGACTGAAGGAGCAGGATGAGTCAGAGGATACTGCCACCAGTAATCGATCCACGCAAAGCGAGCGATCTGTTCAGGTCGTTGCGGGAGATGGCGCCGCACTACACGCGTGAGTGGCCCGCAAAAGACGATGACGATCCAGGTGTCGCGCTGCTGAAGATCTTTTCATTCATCGGTGAGGGCGTGATCAGCCGTTTGAATCGCGCGCCCGACAGAAATTTCCTGGCGTTCCTCGACCTGTTGGGAATCCGGTTGCTGCAAGCGCGAGCGGCACGGGTTCCGGTCAAGTTTATTGTCGCTAACGGGATAGAGATCCCCTTCCTTGTTGACAGCCGAACACAGGTTTCTGCGCCGCCGACTGGCGAACGTCAGAAAGACTTGCCTTTTGAGACGCTGACACCACTACTCGTTATTCCTTCAACTCTGGCGTCGTTAATTGCTGTCGATCCTGAAGCGGACGCGATCTTTAAGCCACCACCAGGTTTTTTGGAGCTCGAGTTAGCAGCGACTCCTCTTCCGGAGCTAATTGTCAGGGCCTTCTCCGGTGCGGGGGCAAAGAACCTCCAGCTCGATCCACCAGAGCAAGTGAAGAAGGATGATTTCCTGCGGGTTGACCGGAAGGTGACGCAGCGTTCCGGACCAGATCAATGTGTGCCGATCGTAGACGAGAAAGAGTCGAGCCAGAGCGAGCATTTAGTCGTCGCGGATGATCCTAAAGGCACCGTCGTTCCTCTACTCGATCCGCTCAAAGCAGATTACGTCGAGGGAACAACGGTTCGAAAGGTTACGCAGTTTGAACTGTTCGAAGCAAAAAACTGGCAGGAACACATTCTCTATCTCGCGCACGCCGATTATTTTTCGATCAAGAGTGAGGCAGAAATCACGATACGGGTTCAGCACGCAGGCACGAGTTCAAATCTTCAGCGCCTGAGTATCGTCTGGGAATTCTTCGGAAGCGTCGCAGCGCTAAAAGACGAGCCAGACACGTGGCATGAGTTTCAGCTTGAGGCTGACGGAACTCAGGGATTCAGTCGCAACGGACAAATTCGCTTAACGAAGCCGGAAGGCGAGATTAAAGAGAAGGAAATAGATGGAAAGAAGAGTCGCTGGATCCGGGCCAGACTCGATCAGTCGTTGCCGGCGAATTCAGCTACTCCTGTGCCCCGGATTGAATTGATCGATTTCGCGGTGTCGTCCGGCGGCAAGGCCCTTTCGCCAGATAATGCTTTTCATAACGATACCCCGTTGACGACCGACGTGCCGTTTTTCCCGTTCGGCACGGAGCCGCGAATTTTCGATCGGTTCTCGATTGCGAGTGAGGAGGCGTTTTCCAAGCCTGGCGCCGAGGTCACGCTCGATCTGCAATTGGATTTCACCGATCTACTGGCTTCACCGGTATCGATTTTTCAAGGCAAGAAGGTACGAGTCTTTGCGTATGGAGCTGCTGGACGGCTGGTTGAATTCCAACTCGATCCAGTAACTTCCGAGTTTGACCCAATCCCCCATCGATCGCCCTTAGATCGGCGACTTGTTGGTGGCACAGTGCCGTCAGTGGTTGCAAACCCGGCGGGCACTGCTCTCGGAGTCTTTGCCCGGATCGACGATGGGAAAATACATCTTCGCTTTATTCCCGATGGCAACCTCTCGGGCTCGGACTGGTTCGATTTGGGGAATCAAAAGCTGCCCGGCGAACTAAGTTTCGATCCCACCGCCGTTCTTTTTAATGGCAAATGGCGCGTCTACGTAGTTGCAGACAACAGAGTTCACTATCGCGAGGTAGACCCAGCGGCTCCAGACAAGCTGGCGGATTGGATTGAGGTTACTTCTACTAACACCACTGATAGACCGGCGGCAGCCTCGACGCCGTCTGCCGTCATCGTGCCAACCGGCGCTGGCGCCAACGTTTGGGTTGTTGTTGTCGATAACAATAAGCGAACGTGGTTTCACAACGGCCAGAACTGGATTGATACCGGTTCTGCGGAGTTGTTCTTAGCGGCGCAGAATGCCCGGCCTCTTGCTATCACCATTCCACAAACGAATCCCACCCACGTACGCATTTTCGTAAAAGGGGCGGAAGGGAAAGTAGTCGGATTCATCATCGATGCAAGCACGTCCAGTTTTGCAGCGGAAGACCTGGACCAACCAGATCCGGCAGTGACGGTCGATTCGAATGTTTTTGCCTTTACTAAAGAGGACGATGCTCAAATCTTTGTGAGAGGAAGTGATAACCAATTATGGGAGCGCCTCCTGACCACAAAAACCTGGACAACGCATCACAATTCGTTGGACGCCCAGCTCGCCGGGGATCCTTTTGCCATCACTTATAAACCGGCAGGTGGCGCTAAAGACGACTTTTTTTCGGTGTTGTCGACCAGCAATAAGAACTCATTACTCGAGTTTCGCAAGGCTACCCAGATCGAAAACGGAAAACTCAAAGCGGGACCGAAGCGGATACTTCTACTGAGAGATTCAATTAACGATACTGATCAGTTTTTCGTTCGGTTCGTCTCCGGTCCCGGCTCCACATCCGATCACGACCAGGTTCGTGAGATCGTCGCCCATCAAGGCAAATTTGCAGTACTTAATCGTGAGTTGGATGAGGTCCCGACAACGGACACGGAATACGACATCTTCAAAGTGTTGGAGCAAGACAAGGTTGTCGAGGACGCGGGCACTGACGACGTCAAGGTGAAACATGGAACGGCTGCAAAGGCTGACAACTTTGTACTCGTAATCGGGAAGACAGGAGGCGAGCCGAGACAATTTCGCGGTATCACCAAGGTTGATACTTCCGCTTCCGGAGATACGGCGAAGGTGGATCGCACGTGGGATCACAACCCGCATAAAGACGATGAGTACTTCATATTGGAGCCGTTCCATTCCAAGACGAGAAGTGCGGTCGACGGGTCTGCCCGCCGCGTCGTACTGGATGGCGTCAGCACTCTGCCTGCGTCTGAGTATCCAAATCTGTTTCTGGAAATCACCCAACCTGGACAGTTTGTGTTCAGCGACAAAATCGATCAGTTCCTTGTCGACATTCGCGGAGTCGTTTTCAAAAATGACTTGTCCACTCCACCTGATGCGAATGCGACCTACAGAATAACGGCTGGCGAATTGACCGAGCGATGGCAATCGTATCGCGATCCTAACCAGACCGAGCTTCGTCCCGAACTATCCTGGGAATACTGGAATGGAAAAGGATTCCTCCATCTGCCCGTGGAGGATTCAACCGACAAGTTTCTCGTACCCGGAAAAGTAACCTTCACCATTCCGGAAGACATCGACAAGACAGAGGTGGCCGGCCAGGAAAATTACTGGATACGGGCTCGCATCGTCGGGGGTGATTACGGCCGGGAGCAGTTTACGTTCAACAAAGAAACTGGTGAGATCAAGGTAGAAAAAGATCCGATTCGCCCACCTCGAATTCTCAAAATCGGCATTGCTTACGATGTCACTGAGCTAAAGGAACCGCAATTCTGCCTGACCTTCAATAGTCTGAATTACCTGGACCAGACGGCCGCCAACGTCACCGCAAACAAGAACTTCTTTCCGTTTGTGCCCCTCTCTGATGAAGGTAAGACGCTCTACTTCGGTTTCGATCGCGCGTTCAGAGGCGGACCGGTAAAGATTTATTTTGCCGCGAAGGAGCTGGAGGTGGATGAGCGAAACAAGCCGAAGCTCTTATGGCAGTTCGCCTTTGAAAACAGTTGGAAAGAACTACTGGCCGAGGACACCACCGAAGCTTTCACAAGACCGGATTTTGTGACGCTCAATGTCACTGACGACGTTCAAAACCGCCACCAGTTTGGCAAGACGTTGTACTGGTTGCGCACAACGTTAACCGAAGGCCAGTGGAATGCCTCACCCTTATTCAGTGGCGTGTTTCTCAATACGGTTGAAACCATGCAAGCACGCACAGTGCTCGACGAAATACTGGGCTCGAGCACGGGTGAACAAGACCAGATATGCCGCTTTCAGCAGACTCCGGTAATCGAAGGAGAGGAAGTCCGCATACAAGAGGCGCTAACAGATGAAGAGCGAGAACAACTGTCATTGGCTCAAGGAGAAGATACGGTACTGACGATCACCGATCAGCCGGGCCGTGTTCTCGCCACTTGGATCAGGTGGACCGAGGTGCCGGAGTTCTTTGATTCCGATGCCAACAGTAGACATTACCGCCTGGATCGACACACAGGGGAAATTGAATTCGGCGACGGAATCCACGGCCGCATTCCGCCTGCGGGGGGCGACAACATCGTTGCGTTTAGATATCAGGCCGGTGGTGGAGCGGCAGGGAATGTAAAAGCTGGAGAGATCAATACGACGGTTACGGCGGTGGCGGGAGTCGACTCCGTCATCAATCCGGTTGCCGCAGGTGGTGGCTCTGATGCGGCCACAAACGAAGAGATGCTCACGATTGGACCGGCGCAGATCAGTCATCGTGATCGGGCCGTAACGCCTGACGATTTTGAACGGCTGGCGTTGGAAGCGTCTCGTGAAGTGCGAAAAGCCCGCTGCCTGCCAAATCGTAATGCCAGCGGTCGCCAGGAATTGGGTTGGACCACAGTCCACATAGTGCCCGACTCCGAAGAACGAGAGCCCGTACCCTCTCTCGGACTGCGCCGGGCAGTGCAGCGCTACCTGGCTGACCGCGCAGACGTAACACTGGTCGAGCAAAAGCACATTGTAATTGGACCACCCAAATACGTGCCTGTCACTGTTGAGGCGACGATTTTCGCGAAATCGCTCGACCTCGTTGCCAACGCCGAACAGAAAGTCAAAAAGGGTCTCGAGACATTTCTTCATCCGCTCAAGGGTGGGCCTGAGAACCAAGGCTGGGAGTTTGGTCGGGATCTCGCGGCCTCAGATCTCTACGCGCTACTCGAAGATATTGAAGAAGTCGATTACGTGGATTCCCTCGAGTTGTTTTTAGGAGATTCAACCAGCGGTGAGCAAGTGGAAGTCGAGGCTGATGCACTCATCGCGAGTGGTCCACATAGGATAACGATGAACGTAGCACCGGAGAATAAATAGATGGCGTTACTACTGCCCAATCTGGACGACAAGCCATTTCAGCAAATCGTCGAAGAAGCTCGCCCACTCATCCCGAGCAATGCGCCCGAGTGGACCGACCACAACGTCCACGATCCCGGCATTACGTTCACCGAGCTGTTTGCCTGGTTAGCCGAGATTTCACATTACCGGCTGAATCGCACGTCGGCGGCGAGTTATGAGCGCTTCTTTTCTCTGATGGGTGTGACTCCGGAATCAGCGCAAGCGGCCCAAGTCTCGGTGGCTTTTGAGTTCGATCCCTTGTCTCAAGGTTTGTTAATTCCCGCCAACACCAAAATGTGGGCGATTGGAGTTGAAGATGTCCCTTTCCAAACATTAGCCGATCAGTATTTAACAAAGGCGAAAATTAAACGTGTCGTTACGGATGCCGGAGGCCGGCAAATCGTTCAAACAACGGCAGAGATAAATGAAGCCGGACATTATGAAGCTTTTGGACCATCGCCCACCGCCGGCGATTTCCTCCGGCTCGAATTCCATAATTGGTTTGACGAACCTCGCGGCCAGCTTCAGGTGACGTTGTTCGAAGATGATTTACCTGTAAGAACGCCGCTGCCTCAGAAGCCCGGAGCTTTCGAGCCTTCCGCAAAGATTCGCTGGGAATACCGGAGCGACGCGCCGGATGTTGCCGGGGAACAGTGGACTGAGCTGAAAGTTATTGACGATGGAACGTTGAGCTTCTCGCGCAGTGGCGACGTGGTATTCGAGTCGCCCACCGAACCGGCAGCACGCCGGCACAAAGAGCTCCGGGCGGTTGTGATTGAAGGCTGGTTTGAGATTCCACCGCGCATCGTCACCATTCGCACAAACACCATGCGCGCTCGTCAAGTCGAAACAATCGTAAATGAAGATCTCGGGCCAGGTTTGGGCACTGCGGATCAACTGGTCCGACTGAAGAAGTCGCCGTTGTTTATTAACAATCAGATAGATGATGGACCATTTCAGGTTGGCGAGGTTCTTGACTGGGAAGCGCTTACTGCTCGACTAAGAAACGCCGAGAATCTCTATAAGTCGCCGTTCAAAGAAACGGTGCTTCATCTCCGGAAAAAGCTGCGCGATGTAGCTGGTAATGTTATCGCCGCAGATCCTCCTGAACGCAGCAACAACGAATATCGTTTGGCCCAGGCTTTCGATCAATTGATTAGCGATCCTGATTTATACGAGCCCGAGAAATTCAAAGAATTAAACATCCCTGAAGACTTGCTCGAGAGTCGCCGTTGTCGAAATCAAAGCACTGCTCGCCGGTTAAACAGGCTGATATTGCAGCTCGTGTTTCCGGAGCTCGTGGTCAGCGATCGTTGTGAAATTCAGGTGGGAGTGCAAGCTGAAACTGTAGAGGATGAAATAAAGACATGGCGCACCTGGCAACGGGTTGGCGATTTTTTCAAGTCCGGGCCGGATGACTATCACTACGTCCTTGATCCGGAAACGGGCACGGTTCTGTTCGGCAATGGTTTGAATGGGAAAGTACCGCAGAAAACAGAATTCATTCGCGCTCGTTTCTATCGTTACTCTCAATATGAAAAAGGAAACATCACGGCGGGACATCAATGGGTCCTGGACCTCGTGCCCGCGTCAACACCGATTGTGAACAGGGTTAATACCACCGCTGCCTCAGGTGGAAGACGTAAAGAGAGTGTCGATGAGACAAAGATTCGCACCCGCGCAGTATTCCATAAGGACCGTGCCGTCTTAACCAGAACAGATTACGAAACTCTCGCTCTCCGCACGCCTGGTCTTAGAGTCGCGCGCGCGAAACTCGTCGCTAATTTCAATCCGAAATTCCGCCGTCTGAAGCTGCCCGGTGAAGTCACGTTGATTGTAGAAGCTCAGCCTCCGCCACGAGCTGCATTTCCGAATGCGACTCCGACAGCACCGACTAAGGGTTTTCTGGCGACCATACAAAACTACGTCGAGAGCCGGCGCGTGGTAACAACTAACGTCAATGTGATTGGCCCGGAGTACGTCGAGGTGAAGGTATCTGGTCAGGTATTTCTCAAGAAGCGAGTGTCAGAGTCTGAAACTCACGAAAGCATTAAGCGCGCTCTGGTCCAGTTCTTTGATCCCGTTTTCGGCGGACCGGTGGCAGGCCAGGGTTGGCCCTTCGGCCGTGCAATCGTTCCTTCTGAGATCAGTCAACAACTCGTAAAGGTTGATGGTGTCGACTATGTGACAAAGATAGCGATCAACGGACTCGAACCAGGTCAGCCTTTACCAATGCCATACAACGGCTTGCCCACTCCGGGCGAGCCTTCCGTCACGACCGTGCCATTCGAAGCCCGCCGGCAGAATGCGGGTTCAGCACAACAGAGGGAAAACTGTGGCTGATAGTGAATTCAAAGTTCAGGTAATCGAGACCGATGCTCAATGGAAGAGCGGCTTGTGGAGTAGTCTGGATTTTAACCAGGATGGACTCTCGCTGTTTCTCAATCCTGCGTTTGACTCGTGGGTGATTCCGGAAAGAGATGGCTTCCGCGGTGACGACATAATCGTCGACGAGTGTGGTCAAACTTATTGGACCGAGCGTGAAACCAGCGATGCCAACACGTGGAGTCTTTTCCGGCACAATCCCATTACCGCTCAGGTGGAACTGGTGCTGGCATTCGGGCCGTGCAGCGAGATCAATCCGCGCGAAATATGGCTCGATGAAAACTATCTGTGGATATTTGATCGCGACGTAGACAAAGAAGGGAAACCGCTGCCGAAAGGCCGCATGCTGGCCTTCTCCAGAGGTAACTTCCAAATCGTCCTCGAGTTCTTGATCGAAGACGACCTCATCGATATCGACTTCCAACCCAATGGATACTTTTACGCGGTTATCAAGAAGAATTGCCTGACGCAAGTCTGTCGTTACTCTACCTCTGTTCCTCCCGGAAAAAGCGAATGCTTCACTGTAAACACGTTAATTGATCCGGCAGCTATCGCCGTCAATAAAGACGGACTGGTTTACCTGCTCGATGCCGCCAGAGGGAGATTCGTTACGCTCGAGCCCGAAACCCCGAGAGAAAACGCTTTGTGTAGTGCTCCTGAGAACGTGCTGAAGGGCTTTGAGGTGACCGCAATGCAAATCGACGGACGAGGCGTGTTGTTCCTCGCGTCCAGCAACCCGGCGACTCTTCACATGTTCGCGAACGACGGCTCATATCTCGGCGAAGCGGAGTTACCTTCAAAGATAAAGAGAATCGATGGGATTGGTTTTGATCGAGAGGGCGGCGTTCTCCTCGCAACCGACATCGGCCTGGCGAGACTGTTATTAACAAAGAGTCCGGTGGGCCACTCAGGTTCGTTCTATTCAAGAACGCTGGACAACGGGCAGCCACAGAGCTTGTGGCACCGCATTGCGCTACGTGGTCGAATCCCCGCCAAGTCGAGTGTCGAAGTCTACTACCACACCAGCGATGATTCGACGCTCAAGGCTGCTTACGACGCTGTATTCAACGCAAGCGGATCAACAGAACAAAGAACCACGGCGATCGATAGCTTGATGGATCCGCGTTGGGTTAGACCAGAGGTCTTCAAAGGACGGGAACGGTCCAAACCCACCAATCAAAAGACCGGACAAGCCGAGCGCGAGATTCTTGAGAATCCCGATCTCATTCTCGATCCAAACCAGGGCAGATATCTTTGGTTGAAGCTCAAACTGACCACGTTCGATCAAAACAGTCGCCCCTCGATTCGTTCCGCCCGGATCTACTACACGAGGCTTTCGTATCTCAGGTACTTACCTGCTGTATATCGAGAGGATCCTGTCAGCGCCGCCTTTCTCGAAAGATTCTTGTCAATGTTCGAAACGAGTTTCGACTCGTTGGAGCAGGAGATTGATCAGCTCTTCAAATACTTCGATCCGAAATTGACACCAAAAGAGTTTCTGCCGTGGCTCGCGTCCTGGATCAACCTATCGTTGGATGACGAAGTTCCGGAGCAGCGCGTGCGGACGTTTATTCGACGGGCGGCCGGCCTCTACCGCCGCAAGGGAACACCGGGAGCGCTCGTTGAGTTCCTGGAGATATACACCGGAAAGTCTGTTCGGCTGACTGAATACCTGCGGGACCTGAGACCAATGGTCGTCGGTGAGAAGGATTCAACGTTGGGACGCGGTGTCGTGTTACTCGGCAGTGGTCCGCGCGGCATCACTGTTGGCGATACAAGTGTTGTCGGTTATGCCGCAGTTCGCGATCGCGTTAGTGATCCTGATGAGCCGTTTCTAACGCTCGCACGTCGTTTTGCCATAGGCATTGACATGGACCGCGACGAGTTTGAAAGGCGAAAGCCGACATTACAGAGAATCGTTGCTGAACAGGCTCCTGCACACACGATTTGTACGATTCGCAGCACATCAGATCAGGGAACGGTCGGTAAGGCAGTACTGGGTACTACAGTGAAAATCCAAAAAAGCCGGTCTTATCGCGTTGGCCTGACACAGGTAGGCGGTGGCGCGTCGATCGGCAGGCCCCAGCGCGGTCTGCGCCTTGAGCGTGGCGCATGGATTGGCAGCTCAGGCCAGGTTTGATCGACTGCGTAAAAGACGAAAGGACTAATTATGAAACAACACGATGATTCGAAATGCGGTGTTTGCTCAACTCCCCAGTTTGAGCGAAACAGCTACTTTTATGGCAAGCAGTTTACGGTTCGCGATCTGCTTCAGGAACAGTCTTATTTTAATGATAAGCGTTACCTAATAAACCGCATGGTCCTGGGCTGGGGCGTGGTGTGTGGTCTTGATGTCTCCTGGGATCCAAAGAGTCGAAAGGTTCGCGTCAAGCAGGGCCTGGCTTTGGACTGCTGCGGGCGGGAAATCCTTGTTTGTGAAGACAAAAGTCTCTCCTTTAATAAGGAGGATGACGACTATTGCCTGCAACACGATCAGCGACCTGAGGGCAAATTCGTTTTATGTCTGGAATATGACGAATGTCATTCAGAGCCGATCGACCTGCCGCCGGCCGGCTGTGACGAGAAGAGCAAGCGGGAATACAACCGGATCCGCGAATCGTACAAGCTGCGCTTGAAACCGTGGGATGAAGCTTGTCCCAGGGAACCTTCCAAAGAGACCGACTGCCCGGACCGTTACAAACATGACGCCGGCGCTGCTGGTCCATATCCGCCTCCGCATTGTAAAAGGCCGGATGTTCATCACTTCTTGTGTGACAAGCTTAAAAGCTGTCCTGAATGCGAGAGCTGCGACTGTGTGATCATTGCGACCATTGAGTTTCCACCAAAGCCAGGTGGCGGTTATCAAGATCAAAAACAGGGCGGCTATCAAAATCCGCACCCCGGTGGTGGTTACCCAAATCCGCAGCCCGGTGGCGGCTATCCGGATCCGATCGTCGATCCCTGCACGAACCGGAAATTCGTCTACAACAACACCCTCCTCTATGACCTGATCAAGTGCTATCACGGCGAGCTGCCTCACATCGTCGACTTTAGTTGGCGAAAGTATGCATATCCAAAACGCGAAATGACCTTTGACGCGTTTTTGCAAATGATCAGGGAGGGCGTGACCGTCTATTTCGACGACGAAATAGAAGAGGCTTCCTTGAATCCTCATACGTTCATCATCGCTTATCTCTATCGTGAAACAGGAACGGGAACTTATATCAGAAAGCAAATTCCGGTGGAGGCGATTGATTCCGACAAAGTTGGGGATTGTTACAGGGCGACCTTACACGCGAGACCTGACTGGATTAAAGATGAGTTGGAAACTCCAAATTCTGAGCTAAGTGCTGACACGCGTTACGAAGCCGGCGTGGACGTCGAAATCATCCTGCGAGGAAGCCGGATCTGGAACAAGCATAAAAAAGGTCTCGATGGAGAGTACCTCGCAGACAGATTGCCGACCGGAAATGGAACTCAAGGAGGAGACTTTTTCGACTGGTTCAGGGTGGTTCCGTCTGAAGAGAAGCAAAAAGGCAAATCTTATGAGGGCCAGTTCTAATCGCGGGATTGATATCGCCGGAGATTTTATAGGGCCAATAAATTAGCACTATTGATGAAGGAGAAGACCATGAGCGCCAACACTGAAACGTGCGCCAATAGCGACAAGAGTGAATGCGGTTACAACGAGTTCCGACGCCTGCGCTACTTCCACGGCATGTTGCTCGACGACAAAGATTTCCGCGAGGAGCAGCAGTACCACGCAAATAAGCGTCGATTACTGAATCGCATGCTGCACGGCTCAGGTGTAGTTTGCGGACTCGAGCTCAGAGGCACAAAAGGTAAAAAGTCGATCCAGGTTACTCCCGGACTGGCGCTTGATTGTTCGGGGAATGAGATCTGGGTGTCGAAGGATCTGAAGATTGATCTTACGTCGTTGTTGCCGCCTGCGAATCAACAAATAGGTCCACCCAAATGCAGGCCGGTTGACGAAACAGCCACTGTGAAAACCTACTACATCGGCATTCGCTACGACGAAAAGCCGACCAACCCCGTCTCGGTTTACTTACCGTCAGGAGACTGCGAAGAGCGCACCTGCGAAAACTCCCGGTGGAAAGAAGGTTACTGCGTTGAGATCGTCGAATGCTGTTACGACACCGAAACCGATGGGCTGCTAAAGACTCTTTGTTATTGCGAGGGCAAGAAATCCCCGGATAAGCAAAAGTATACGGATCCGTGTGGAAAGTGCGGAAAGGATCCAAGCGAACCAAACATTCAGGGCGCCCAGCCGGATCCGGTAAAAGTGAAAGAGTTTTGCGAATGCGTGCTGTTTGAAGAGTCTTTTGAAAAATCAGTGCCTTGCCCCGCATGTTGTTCGTGCGATCACGCCTGCCACGTGATTCTTGGTCAGATAAAACTCGATCCTGAGAATGGCGTGCTGGAGACAGTCTGTATGAATGAGTGTCGTCGTTACGTTTTGACTGGACGACTTGTTCAGCAACTGTTTTTACGAATTGTCAGTGGGGCGGAAGATCGGCTTCAAGTTACGGTCGGGAACAATCCCCCCGTTAACATCCTTGAAGACGGAGAAAAGTTCTCGGATTTTATTTACAACCCAATTAAGGGTTTTTACCGGTGGCTTAAATACCGATTGCAGGGAGGCAAATTCAACTTGCTCGACTGCGAGAAGAAGCAACCAACTCACGAAACTTCTGAGTTACAGAAAAAAGTGGAAGAATTGTCTAGTCAATTAACAACCACAAAGCAGGATTTTTCGAATCGTTTGAATCTTGTAACGAAGGACTTTTCGGATCGTCTGGAGAAAATACAACTGCCTCAATCCACAGATATTCAGGCCCAGGCAGATAAGGGAGAATCAAAGACCAAGAAGGAAAAGTAATTCATTGCAAGAGAAGACGCTTTCAAAACCGAGGACAACCTCTCGCAGCGGTCTGCGGAAACAGCCTGTCGTAAAGTCTGGCGCCAAACATCCGTTGACAGGCTTGCATCAGTCGATTGGCAACCGGGCCGTACAGCGTTTGATCCAGTCTCAGTACATTCAAGCGAAACTAACTGTCGGCGCACCTGGCGATCAGTTCGAACAGGAAGCGGATCGCACTGCGCAGATGGTAATGAGTTCTCCGGCGAGCGATACTCCAGCCTCGAAGACGCCTCTCATCAGTCGCCTTCCGAGAGAGCCCGAACACGCAAATGGGGACCACCGCTTTGAAGCGAATCACAAGTTAGAAACTGAATTGAGCAGCAGTGATAGTGGTAGACCTCTGCCCAATGACGTGCGTTCCTTCATGGGGCCACAGTTGGGCGCCAACTTGAGTCACGTGCGCGTCCACTCCGGCAGCAACGCCATGCAAATGAGCAAGGGTCTGAACGCCGAAGCTTTCACGCATGGGTCGAACATCTATTTCGGATCCGGCAAGTCTCCCGGCAAAGATGCGCTGACGGCCCATGAGTTGACCCATGTCATTCAGCAAACTGGCGGACAGCGGACTCAGCCGGTCTCTGGTTCTTCTAGTAATCGGATCGGCAAGAAATGTATTCAGCGCAGTCTGACTACCTCTGCTTCGGTTACGAATGGCGGCTTTGAAGTTGATCTGCAGACTAGGCAGGGAGCGGTAAATATCCCACCTACTCATAGCGGGTTAGACGGGTTCATAAGGTTTATTCCCAACTCAACCGCCCCCAACTCGAACTCGATCGCCATGATACAGATCTTTAAATTGACTGATTTAGGTGGAGCGGATGTAGATCCTCTCAGCATGCCGCCTGAGCAAGCACAACGGGGAGCTCTCGGCCAACCTGGACTGAAAACTGAAGATGACGCAGCCCGTGGAGTTGAAGGTGGTTTCGCCACGGATGTTCATCACCAGGGGAACATTGGTCAACCTCCTGTGCCTCAAGGTACACCATTGTCGATGCGGTTCAATTTTCAACCGGCTGGTCCGGGCGCAGTCAATACTGTGGGCCAAACCGCGGGACCACGTGGAGGAGTCGGAGGAGTTGTTGGACAGACACCGGGTTTTAAGCGATCCAACGACCCTGCGGATATTCGATCTGCCGTAATGTACGATCAGCCAGGGGTGGCCGATCCAAGCTCCAACCTGAACTTTAGTTTCGAGACAGTCGCGCAGGGTGAAGACACAATGATCAACTATGGCGCCGTCTCCTGGGGGTTTGGATTAAGAGCCGGTCGAGTGGTCGATGAACGTATAAATTTTCAAGACACACAATCCGCTACCTTCGATGAAGCGCAGGAACGGCACCGGGACTTTTATGTCCACGAACCAGTTACGTTCTACTTCGCGTTTGATAGCGATGTGCTCAGTGTGACGGAAGCAGCAAAGATCGACACCTTCATCGCT
>Ga0126310_10000227_pt1 | contig 17574 bp, 14 predicted proteins | sample Plot60_FD_92540 | JGI IMG/M metagenome (GOLD analysis project Ga0126310, IMG submission 92540) | Serpentine soil microbial communities from UC McLaughlin Reserve, CA, USA - Plot60 | ecosystem: Environmental > Terrestrial > Soil > Grasslands | place: USA: UC McLaughlin Reserve, Lake County... | reverse complement strand
CGGGCGGCGGGTGCCGGCGATCGGCGGGCTTGACGCACATCAGTTCGGCAGGCGCGTCGGCCCGTTCGTGCCGATTCGGCTGATGAGGTACGAGCGCTCCTTTCGCTTCATCCGCACGCACGTGCTCTGCGAGGAGCCGCTCATCGGCGAGCTCGGGCCCGACCGGACCCAGGTGTTCGACGCGCTGCGCGAGGGTCGCTGCTACATCGCGGTTGACGCGCTCGCGCCCGCGAGTGGCTTTCGCTTCTGGGCCGGGGGGCCGGAGGGGGAGCTGGCGATGGGCGCCGAGGCGCCGGCGGGCCGCTACTCGCTGCACGCGGTGCTGCCGGCCCCCGCAAGACTGCGGCTGTTGCGCGACGGGCGCGAGCTGGCCCGTTGTGAGGCCCCGGTGCTGCGGCACGAGGTCGATCAGCCGGGCGTGTACCGCGTGGAGGCCCGCCTCGAGCGCCACGGCCGCGAGCGCACGTGGGTGCTGTCGAATCCCCTCTACCTGAGATAGGGCCACAGGGCACTGGCGGGAACGGCCCGCGGTCCGGCTCTGGGTCAAGCGTCGACCGGCCCCGCTGCCGGCGGCGCCGATCTGGCCGCGCCCGCACTGGCGGCCACCACCAAGCCGATCGCCGCCAGCTCGCGCCCGCCGAGGATCTCGCCGAGCACCACGTAGCCGGCGAGAGCGGCCACCGCCGGATCGAGGCTCATGAGCACCCCGAAGACGCCGGCCGGCAGCTTGCGGAGCGCCTCCAGCTCCAGCGAGTAAGGGATGGCCGACGACAGCATCGCCACGGCGGCGCCCAGGCCGAGCACCCCCGGCTCGAGCAGGGCGCCGCCGGCGTCGGCGATCCCCACCGGCAGCAGCACCAGGCTGGCCGCGGCCATCGCCAGCGCCAGCCCGGCCCCGCCTGGGAAGGCCTGGCCGGTGCGGGCGCTGAGCACGATGTAGCCGGCCCAGAAACAGCCGGCCAGCAGGGCCAGGCCGACTCCTGGGACGTCCAGCGAGCCGAAGTCGCCGAAGTCGGAGAGCAGCAGGATGCCGGCTGCCGCGAGCACCACCCAGAGCACGTCCAGCGCCCGCCGGGAGCTCGCGACGGCCACGCCCAGCGGGCCCACGAACTCGAAGGTGACGGCGATGCCCAATGGGATACGGTCGAGCGCCTCGTAGAAGGCCAGGTTCATGCCGGCGAGCGTGAGCCCGAAGAGCGCCGCCAGCAGCAGGTCGCGGCCGGCCCGTCCCTTCAGCCGCGGCCGCCAGACGGCCATCAGCACGACCGTCGCGAACAGCACCCGCAGGAAGACCGTGCCGCCCGGCCCGGCCTCGTCGAACACCGTCTTCGCGAGGCCGGCGCCGAACTGCACGGAGGCCGCGGCGAGCAGCACGAGCGCGACGGGGGGCACCGGCGCACGGTACCCGCGCCGCCATAATCGCCCGGTGGACTGGCAGGACTACGAGCGCGCCTTCGCCGACATCGACGCGCCGTTCGCGCTGGTCGACCTGGACGCCATGTGGCGGAATGCCCAGGCCATGCTCGAGCGCGCGGGCCGCAAGCCGATCCGGGTGGCCAGCAAGTCGCTTCGCTGCCGCGGGCTGCTCGAGGCGATCCTGCGCCGCGACGGCTTTCGCGGGCTGATGACCTTCACGCTGCCGGAGAGCCTGTGGCTGCACGGGCGGGGCTTCGACGACCTGCTGCTGGCCTACCCGAGTGCCGACCGAGCGGCCCTGTGGGAGCTCGGCAGGCTGGAGTCGGAGCGGCCGCCGATCGTGATGGTGGACTCCAGCGAGGGCCTCGACATGATCGACTCCGCGGCCGGCCGCGAGCGGCGGGCCATCAGGGTCTGCATCGAGCTCGACGTGAGCTATTGGCTGGCCGGCGGCCGCGTGCGCGTGGGCGTGAAGCGCTCGCCCGTGCGCAGCCCCGGCCAGGCGCGCGCACTGGCCGCCGAGATCGTGTCGCGGCCGGGCTTCGAGCTGGCCGGGCTGATGGCGTACGAGGCGCACATCGCCGGGGTCGTCGACCGCCCGCTCTCCAGGCGCGTGGAGGGCCCGGCGGTTCGCTGGCTCAAGCGCCGCTCCGCCCCGGAGATCGCCGAGCGACGGGCGGCGGCCGCGGCCGCGGTGCGGGAGGTGGCGCCGCTGGAGCTCGTCAACGGCGGCGGCACGGGCAGCATCCACAGCACGGCTGCCGAGCAGGCGATCACCGAGGTCAGCGCGGGATCGGGCTTCTACGCCCCCACGCTGTTCGACCGCTATGACGACTTCCGCCTCGAGCCGGCCGCGATGTTCGCCCTGCCGGTGGTGCGCCGTCCCGGGCGGGGCGTGGCCACGCTGCTGGGCGGCGGCTACCCGGCCTCTGGCGCCGCCACCCAGGACCGGCTACCTCTGCCGCACCTCCCCCGCGGGCTCCGGCTGGACGCGCGGGAAGGCGCCGGGGAGGTGCAGACCCCGGTGCTCGGCGGCCTGGCCGCGAACCTCCGAATCGGCGACCGCGTCTACATGCGCCACCCCAAGGGGGGCGAGCTGTGCGAGCGCTTCGACTCCCTGCACCTGGTCAGCGGCGGGCGCATCGTCGACCAGCTGCCGACCTACCGCGGCGAGGGCCGCTGCTACCTCTAGGGGCGTGAAGAGGCTCGTGGCCCTCAGGGCGCGCCGCTAGGCCCGAGCACCCGCTCCACGTAGTCGTTCTGGAAGCGACCGTCGGGATCGAGCCGGGCGCGCACCCGCTGGAAGCGGTCCCACTCCGGGTAGAGCCCGCGCAGGTCGGCCACGGAGCGGTAGTGGCGCTTGCCCCAGTGCGGACGGCCCCCGTAGCCCTCCATGATCCGCTCCACGGCGCGGAAGTAGGCCTCGAACTCCATGCCGCGGTACTGGTGCACGGCGACGTACGCCGTGTCCCGGCCATGGGCGGTCGAGAGCATGGCGTCGTCGCCCGCGGACACGCGCAGCTCGATGGGAAAGCCCACGCGCAGGCGCCTCCGCTCGATCGTGTCCATGACCCGCCGAAACGCCTCCAGGCCGGCGTCGCGCGGCAGCGCGTACTCCATCTCGGTGAAACGCACGTGGCGGCGGTTCGCGTACACCCGATGGCTCGCGTCGGTGCGCTCGTCGCGGCCCGCCAGCCTCACCAGCCCGCGGTTGAGCGCCGGGATCAGCGCGGGCGCGCGCCTGCCCAGGCCGAAGGCGGCTGCAAGCAGCCGGTTCTCGAGCAGCACCTCGCGCACGTACTCGCGGCGCGGGTTCCGCGGCCGCGGCTCGAACTGGCCGCGTTCCGACAGCAACACGACCGCCCTGCGCGTGTACGGGAAGGCGAACAGCTCGAAGTGGTCGTGCGCACCGGCAAGCTCGTCGAAGCGCTCGAGCGTGTCGGCGAGCGGGCGCGGCTCGTCGATGCGGTGGATGGCGAATGACGGCACGCAGCGCAGCGTCACCTGGGTGATCGCGCCCAGGGCGCCCAGCGACACCCGGGCCGCGCGGAGGTCGTCGTCGCCCTCGCGCAGCTCCACCAGCTCGCCCGTGCCGCTGACCATGCGGAGTCCGGCCACCTGCGCGGACAGGTTGCGAAAGCGCGCCCCGGTGCCGTGGGTGGCGGTCGAGATCGCCCCGGCGAGCGTCTGCAGGTCGATGTCGCCCTGGTTCTCCATGGCGAGGCCCCGCGCGGCCAGCTGCTCGCCGAGCTGGTGCAGCGTGATGCCGGCCTCGACCGTGACGAGCGGGCCGTCCACCGCCACCAGCCGGCTCATCGCGGACAGGTCTAGGAGGAGGCCGTCGGTGCAGGCGATGTCGGTGAACGAATGGCCGGACCCGGCCACCCGGACCCGGTCGGCGCGGCGCACCAGCTCGGCCAGCTCGCGCTCCGTCCCGGGCCGCGCCAGCTGCTCCGGCGCACAGCGCTGGTCGCCCGCCCAGTTCGTCCACAGCTCCGCGGCGAGCCGGGTCATGGCCGCCGCGGGTGGTGAGCCGCCCGGCGGGACCGGCGGGCTAGGAGGAAGCCGCCGCCTCGGTCGCGCGCTGCTCGAGCTTGTCGATGTCGGTGGCCCAGTGCGCCTCGGCGTCCGGGGGCGTGTCGCGCAGGAACCACTCGGCGTCGAGCGCCGCCATGCAGCCGCTCCCGGCGGCGGTCACCGCCTGGCGGTAGGTGTGGTCCACGAGATCGCCCGCGGCGAAGACGCCCGGGATACCGGTGCGAGTGGAACGGCCCTCCACCTGCACGTAGCCGTTCTCGTCGAGCTCGACCTGGCCCTCCACGAGCTGGGAGTTCGGCTCATGGCCGATCGCCACGAAGGCGCCGTCGATCTCGATCTCCCTCGTCGAGCCATCCTGCGCATTCTCGAGCACCGCCTTGCCCAGCGAGCCGTCGCCATCGGGCTCGAAGCGCTGCACCACGTACGGGGTGACCAGCTCGATGTTCTCGGCCTCGCGTGCGCGGTCGAGCATGATCGCCGAGGCACGGAACTCGTCGCGGCGGTGGACGATGCCCACCTGCTTCGCGAACTTCGAGAGGAAGGTGGCGTCCTCCATGGCGGTGTCGCCGCCGCCTACCACGATCGTCGGCTTCCCGCGGAAGAAGGCGGCGTCGCAGGTGGCGCAGTAGGAGACGCCCCTGGCGGCGAGTTCCTCCTCGCCTGGCACGCCGAGCTTCTTGGGCTCGGCGCCCATCGCCAGCACCACGGCGCGGGCGCGGATCTCCCGGTCCCCGACGAACACCCGGTGCGGCCCGGTGTCCTTCGACAGCTCGATCCTCGTGGCGTCGTCGGTGATAAAGCGGGCGCCGAAGCGCTCCGCTTGGTCGCGGAACTGCTGCATCATCTCCGGTCCCATGACCCCGTCCGGATAGCCGGGGTAGTTCTCGACGTCGGTGGTCTGCTGGAGCAGGCCTCCCCAGGCGAAGCCCTCGACCACGAGCGGCTCGAGGTCGGCGCGCGAGCTGTAGAGCGCGGCCGTGTAGCCCGCGGGCCCACTGCCCACGATCACCAGGTTCTCGATCTCCTTCGGATTCAACTTGCCTCCACTGCCGATACTTTACTTTTTGAAGTATAGACGCCGGTGCGGACGCGCTCGTCGCGCTCGCTCTCCCAGCGCTGCACGGTGCGACGCAGCTGGAAGTAGGCCACGATCCCGGGCGGGATCGGCAGCCAGAAGGCGATCACGCGGTACATCAGCACGGCCGGGAACACCACCTCGGTGGGCACGCCGAACAGCGCAAAAGCTGCGATCATGCCCGCGTCGACCGAGCCCACCCCGCCCGCGGGCGATGGCACCAGGTTGGCGGCCATGCCCACGAAGAAGCCCTGCACGAGCACGGCGACCGGGACGTCGCCTCCGAAGGCCTCGAACGACGCCCACAGCACCGCGATGTTCGCGGCCCAGAAGCCCACCGCTCCGGACGTTGCCAGCGCGCCGCGGCGCGGGTGGCGCACGTAGTCGAAGGCGGTGCGCACCCCGCTGGCCACGGTGGCGGGGCCGGTGGCCAGCCGCTGCAGCAGCCGCTTCCTGCGGTAGCCACCGGCGAAGCGGGCGAGCCTGCGCTCCACGTCCTGGGGAATCAGTGCGATCAGCAGGAAGACCGCGATGATCGCGGCCGAGACGGCCGCCGGCACCACCGTGCCGCCGAAAGGGTGCTTGCCCGGCAGCACCCCGGTGCGCAGCAGCACCCCGAACAGCACGAGCGCCCCCGTGTAGACGCTGTACATGAGCACCAGGAAGGCCACCATCCGGCAGGCCGAGCGCCTGCGCGGCATTCCGGCCTTGCGCAGCGCCCAGTAGGTCAGCGCGATGCCGCCGGCGCCGGCGGCCGAGAAGATGCGCGTGGCGGCGAGGCCGGCCATCGTGATCTCGTAGGAGGCGCGCACGTCGAGCCGGCGGTGCACCTCGTCGTCGTGGGCGCCTCCGAGCACGCCGCGAAACAGGGCGACGTACGCCGCGAAGGCCCCCACATTGAGAATCACGGCGGCCGCGACCCAGTACCAGACCGCGTCGTCGAAGCGCGACAGCGCCTTGTCGAGGCCCAGCAGCTTCGGCGCCAGCACGTAGATGGCGACGACGAGCAGCAGGAACAGCAGCCCGCCCGAGAACAGCTTGCGGCGGTCCTGCAGAAGCGCCTGGATGCCGGTGACCGAGGCCTCGAGCTCGTCCTCGGAGGCATCCTGCTGAAGCTCGAGTTGCCGGTCGCGCTCGGCGTCGGCCGGCGGGGCGGCGGTGAGCGTGCGACGGCGGTCGCTCATGCCAGCCGCGGCCTCAGCCGGGTGATGCCACCGGCCAGCAGCTTCGCCCAGGGCTCCGCACGCGGGGCGACGCGCCAGACCACGTCGGCCAGGACGAAGCCGGCGATCAGGTCCACGAGATAGTGCTCGCCGAGGTAGACGAGCCCGAAGCCGAGGGTGAGCGCGTAGCTCCAGCCGAGCGCGCCGGGGCCCCTGCCGACCCCGGAGAGCACCCTGGCGGCCATGACTGATGTGCCGAAGTGCAGTGAGGGCATGGCGGCGAACGGGTTGCCTTGGAGCGAATGGTAGAGCGGATGCCAGGCGCGCCTCCACACGCGCTCTCCGGCCTCGGCCATGATCCGCCGGACGGGCGGGATGTGGCCGTTCTCGCCCGCCCACCAGGGCGGCGCCGTCGGCACGGCCCAGTAGACCACGCAGCCGAGATCGAAGCAAGCCGCCATCAGGACCGCCGAGCGCGGATAGAGCGTGCGGTGGCGCAGCAGCAGGTAGGCGAGCGTGCCGTGCGGGACGAAGAACCAGCTCCAGTGGACGAACGACAGCGCGTAGTCGTGGGCCCGTAGCTGGCCGGGCCTGCCGAGGGCCTGCTGGAGACGCGTGGTCGGCAGGGTGCCGCGGCCTATCACGCGGTCCGCCCGCACGGGGTAGTCGACCTTCAGCCGAGCGAGCAGCGCCTCGGGGTCGTCGTCCGGCATGTCGAAGTGGGCGAAGTAGGCCCACATCTGGAGCGCGTAGATGCCCGCGTCTCGCGCGCGAGAGCGCGGCAGGGCCAGCGCCAGCGCGGCTGGTGCAGGCCAGGAGAGCGCGGACACGACCGGCGCCCTCAGCCTCAGCCGGTGGCGGAGAAGGGGCGTGGCGACGCCCACGGCCACGGCGCCCCACGCGAGCAGCCGGAGGGCGCGCGAGCCTCGCAAGACGGCGCCAGCATAGGCAATCGCCCGGAGGGGGCGGCGGGGCGCGCGGCTAGGGCGCTGTCTCGGCGGCGGCGTGCTCGCCCCCGCCGTTGGAGGAGGCGCCGCCGGAGGGACCCTCGACGCGCCGCTCGACAGTGGGTGGCCCGCCGTCCGCACCGCCCGGCTCGGCGATCGGACCGGGCATCAGCTCCGTGGCGGGCGGCAGCTCGATGCCCAGCACCCTCATGCGCCGCTTGAGCGTGCGGTACGCCTGGCCGTAGATCTCACGCGAGTCGTAGCCGTAGGACACGAACTCGCGCGGGTCCTCCACGTAGGGCGGGCAGAAGACGTGCGCGGCGCGCGGCGCCAGCTCGAGCACCGTGCGCTCGACGGTGGCGCGGTGGCGCGAGTCCTCGGCGATGGCGTCGCGAAGGAAACGCACGCCGAAGGCCACGTGGCGGTGCTCGTCGCGCTCCACGAGGCCGAAGCCCTCGCAGAAGCCCGGGTAGATTCCGTGCTCGCTCATCCAGTCGCGGATCAGGGTCTGGCCGGTTACGGCCAGGAAGCCCTCGACGATCATGTGGTACGTCGCGATGCCCTCGACGAACAGGCCGAGGTCGTCGGGGCTCGCCTTGATCCGGTTGGCCACGTCGCGCAGGCCATCATCGAAGACCTCGCGCCAGGGCGAGAGCAGGCGCTCCTCGACCTCGCGCATGCGCCCGCGCAAGTCGTCGGCCGAGAGCGCCATCACCTCGCCGCCGAAGCGGTCGAAGAAGGCGGCATGGCGCGCCTCGTCGACCAGCTGGGTGGCCAGGAACAGCTCGATCTCGCCGCTGGGCGCCGCCAGCAGGAAGGGAGCGAGGTCCGCGGTCACGCGCTCCTCGCCGACGTAGAACGAGCCGAGCGACCAGATCGTGTCCTCCTGGGCGGCGCGCGGGGTGGCGAGCCATTGCTGCTTGTCGACCGTGAAGTCGAGCTCGTGGGCCTTCCAGTTCTGGCGCTCCCACAGCGCGTAGAGCTGGCGGTAGCCGAGCAGGTCGCCGCCGGCTCGCGCGCCCTCCGAGTGGTGGCCGGGGTCGCCCTGGCCGGCGCCGACTCCGTCGGGGCTCCAGAGCCCCTGGCGCCTCTGCTGGATGCGGCGCTGGCGGCCCTCCCGCTTCTGCTCGGCGTCGTCGCGCTCCTGAGAGCGGTCGATCCAGCGGCCGAGCAGCGTGATGGGGTAGAGCTGGCCTTCGACCTCGATCACCCGCCGCTGCATGGCCTCGTTCGGGGTCAGCCGGCCCGAGGCCAGCTTCTGGTAGGCCTCGATCGGCATGCGGGCCGTTGCGGCCAACTCGCCTTCGGGGCGCTCGTCGCCCACCTCGAGCCCCTCGCCGTCGCGGGCCTGCACGTACCAGCTGCCGCCCCCGTCGCCGCTGACCTCGTAGCGGACGGTGAACCTGTGCCCCTTCGTCCACTTGGGCTCGATCAGGTGCGGCAGCGAGCGATAGAGCACGTCGGGGTCGAGCCACCCGCCGGCTCGCGCCACGTCCTCGAGCGTGAGGCTCGACGACGACATGGCGCGCAGCTTGAGCGCCTTGCGCCGCTTGCCGCGGATTCGCAGGCGGCCGCGCAGCATCAGCCCGAGCGGCTTGCCCTCGCCGAGCGCCATGTCCACGAGCGTCCGGGCATCGGTGGAGAGGCGGAAGTCGACCGGCTCGTCGTCTTCGCCGGCCGGATCCACACGGGCACCGCCGTCGGCCACGGCGACTCGGTAGTCGCCGAGCTCTTCGACGCTCAGGCGGTAGGCGAGCGTGTCGCGGATCGCGCTCGCCGCCGCCGGCAGGGTCATCAGCACCAGCCGCGCGGCCAGCTCGGGGTCCTGTCGGGCGATGCGGCGGAGCGCCGCGCGCTGGGCGTCGGGCGCGCTCATGCGGCCCGCTCCAGGATATGGACGTCCACGGGGGCCTTATCGGCGAAGTCGCGTGCGTCTTGAACACTGCCGATGTGCTCTCCCCAGTGCATGGGCACGGCCACCCGCGGCTGGATTCGCCGCGCGGCCTCGGCGGCCTCGCGGGAGGTCATCACATAGACCCCGCTGACTGGCAGGAGGGCTACGTCGACCCCGGTCACGCTGTCCATCTCGGGGATCACGTCGGTGTCGCCCGAATGGTAGAGGCGCTCGCCGCGGACATTCAGCTCGAAGCCCACCCAGCCGGCCTCGCGAGGGTGGAAGAGGTTGCCGTCCGGGTCGCGTTTCGAGGTGTTGTAGGCGGCAACCGCCCCGATCGTGACGCCACGCAGCAGGTCGCGCTCCAGCGCCTCGCCGGGAGCGATCGAAAGCACCCGTCCGCTTACCCGCTCCGCCACCGCCGGCGGGCCGACCAGCCAGGTACCCGGGTGTGACAGGCGCTCCACGTCCTGTGGCGAGAAGTGGTCGTAGTGGCCATGGGTGATCAGGATCAGGTCGGCCGCGGGCGCGTCGCCGACCCGGTAGGGATCGATGTACACGAGGCCGCCGGGGGCGCGGATCCGGAAGCCCGAGTGGCCGAGCCACTCGACGGCGTCGAGGAGCATTGCTGGAGGATAGGAATCCTCCGCCGAGCCGAGCGCTTACGGCAGGAAATCCGCGCGCACTCGGCCGAGCCGAGCGCTTGCGGCTAGGCTCGCCCGATGGACTACGAGATGCTGATCTGGGAGCAGGAAGGCGGCGTCGGGCGGCTGACCATGAACCGCCCGGACAGCTTGAACGCCTGGACCGCGGACTTCGGGCACGAGCTGAAGCGCGTGATCGAGGAGGAGGCCGCCGACGAGTCGGTGCGCGCCGTGCTGGTCACGGGGGCCGGCCGTGGCTTTTCCTCCGGCGCCGACCTGAAGGAGGGGTTCGAGCCCGCGGACGACGGCATGCCGGACGTGCGCAAGGAGCTGGTCGAGGTCTACCACCCGGTGATCGCCGGGGTGCGGCGGCTCGAGAAGCCGGTGGTGGCCGCCGTCAATGGCCCGGCGGTGGGGATCGGCGCCTCGCTCGCATTCGCGTGCGACCTCGTCCTGGCCGCCGAGTCGGCCTTCTTCGGTCTGGCCTTCGTGAACATCGGGCTGATGCCCGACGGCGGCTCGACCCTGTTCGTGCCCGCTGCCGTGGGGAAGGCGCGCGCCTTCCAGATGGCGCTGCTCGGCGAGCGCGTGCCGGCCGGGCGCGCACTCGAGTGGGGGCTCGTGAACTTCGTGCACCCCGACGAGGCGCTGACGGGCGAGGCCGGCGCGCTGGTGGAGCGGCTGGCGGCCGGGCCCACGCGCTCCTATGCGTCGTCCAAGCGGGCGCTCAACCAGATGCTCTACCCCGACCTCGACGGCCAGCTCGAGCTCGAGGCGGAGCTGCAGCACGCCCTCGCGCGCACGCGCGACTTCGGCGAGGGCGTCAGCGCCTTCGTGGAGAAGCGCGACCCGGCCTTCCAGGGCGCCTAGGCGCAAGCGTCACGAAGTGGAGCGACCCCGCGAGGCGCGGATATGATGCGCCGCGCCTTGGCCTCCCCCCGGACACGGCGGCTGCTTGTGGTCGCGCTGTGTGGTGCGCCGGTCGCACTGCTGGCGTTCGCCCCCGGCGCGCTGGCCGACGCCCTGACGCCCGAGTCCGGCGGGGGCTCGGAGAACGCCGAGGCGATCGACACGCTCTACAAGGTCGCCCTCTACATCGCGATCGTGATCTTCCTGATGGTCGAGGGCACGCTGCTGTGGTCGCTCGTGCGATTTCGCTTTCGCCGCCGGGGGCCCGACGCGGCCCAGATCCGCGGCAACACCCCGCTCGAGCTCGGCTGGACCATCGGCGCCGGCCTGATACTGCTCGTGCTCACCGCCGTGACGTTCATCTACCTCGCGCGGATCGAGAACCCGCCGGCATCCGATCCCGGCGGGTTGCAGTCCCAGCGGGGACAGCTGGCCGCCCTCGGACAGCCCGCGCCGCCGGGGGGCCGCTCGCTCGACATCCACGTGAACGGCCAGCAGTACATCTGGCGCTTCGACTACCCCGGCAAGCCGCAGCTGTTCTCCTACCACGAGCTGGTCGTGCCCACGGGCACCACCGTGACGCTCAAGATCACCGCCTCCGACGTGGACCACTCCTGGTGGATCCCGAAGCTGGGTGGCAAGGCCGACGCGGTTCCCGGCCACGTGAACGAGACCTGGTTCAAGGTCGAGCGGGGCGAGGAAGGCGTGTACGGCGGGCAGTGCGCAGAGCTCTGCGGGTCGGGCCACGCCGACATGCGCGCGCTGGTGCACGCGGTCACGCCGGCCGAATTCCAGGCCTGGTCACAGCGCCAGCGCGACGACATCAAGGCCGCCCAGGAGGGCCTGGCCCGCCAACGTGAACAGCGAGAGAAGGCGAACGAGGTCGACTAGTGGAAGCAGCCGGTACCACGACAGCCGCCACCGCCGCCCGCCCGGAGATCGTCATGCACGGCCTCAAGGAGCGCCCCCGCGGCTGGCTCGAATGGCTCACGACCACCGACCACAAGCAGATCGGGATCCTCTACCTGTTCACGACCTTCCTGTTCTTCATCATCGGGGGGGTCGAGGCGCTGCTGATGCGCCTCCAGCTGGCTGCGCCGAACAACACGCTGGTGCAGCCCGAGACCTACAACGGGCTCGTGACCATGCACGGCACCACGATGATCTTCCTGTTCATCGTACCGGTGCTGGCCGGCTTCGCGAACTACATGGTGCCGCTGATGATCGGCGCCCGCGACATGGCCTTCCCGCGCCTGAACGCGCTCTCGTTCTGGCTGCTGTTGTTCGGTGGCATCGCCTTCTACGCGGCGGTCTTCTTCGAGCCGCCGCAGACCGGGTGGACCTTCTATGCCCCACTGTCCGACGACGCCTACAGCCCGAGCGGGGGGGTGGACGCCTGGATCTTCCTGATCCACCTGACCGGCATCTCGTCGCTGCTCGGCGCGATCAACTTCGTCGCGACGATCCACAACATGCGCGCGCGCGGGATGAGCTGGGGCCGCATGCCGCTGTTCATCTGGTCGATCCTGGTCTACAGCTACCTGCTGATACTGGCGCTGCCCGCGATCGCGGCCGCGGTGACGATGCTGCTCACCGACCGCCACTTCGGCACCGACTTCTTCGACGCCACCGGCGGTGGCGACCCGATGCTGTGGCAGCACCTGTTCTGGTTCTTCGGCCACCCCGAGGTCTACATCATGATCCTGCCGGCCTTCGGAATGATCTCGGAGATCCTGCCGGTGTTCGCGCGCAAGCCGATCTTCGGCTACAAGGCGATCGCGGCCTCGACGGTGGCGATCGCGTTCCTCGGCATGCTGGTGTGGGCGCACCACATGTTCACCACGCCCACGGCGACGGTCGTGCTGGCGTTCTTCATGCTCAGCTCGTTCGCGATCGCCGTGCCGACGGGCATCAAGATCTTCAACTGGATAGCCACGCTCTGGCGCGGGCAGATCGTGTTCCGCACGGCGCTGATGTTCGCTGCCGCGCTGCCGGCCCTGTTCGTGATCGGCGGGATCTCCGGCGTGCTGCTGGCCATCTTCCCCGTCGACTGGCAGCTGCACGACACCTACTTCGTGGTCGCCCACCTGCACTACGTGCTCTTCGGCGGGTCGGTGTTCGGCATCTTCGCGGGGCTCTACTACTGGTTCCCGAAGATGTCGGGCAGGCTGCTGTCGGAGGCCCTCGGAAAGACGTCCTTCTGGACGATGTTCGTGGGCTTCAACATGACCTTCCTGGTGCAGCACTCGATGGGGCTGTCGGGCATGCCACGGCGCATCTACGACTACTCCTCGACGCTGCACGTGAGCGGCTACAACCTCGTCTCCACGATCGGCTCGTTCATCCTCGGCATCGGCGTGCTGATCACCGTGGTGAACGTGATCGCGAGCCTCAAGAGCGGCCGGCGCGCGGGCAACGACCCGTGGCGGGCCAACACGCTCGAATGGTTCACGCAGTCGCCGCCGCCCCCCAACAACTTCGACGTAGTCCCGCGCGTGCGCAGCGTGGAGCCGATGAAGGACATCCGCCGGGAGGTCGAGGAGGTCGGTCGCCCGGCGGGCTCGGTGGCCCAGCCGGTGGCATCGGGCACGTGACCGCCCCCTCCCCCGGGTACCGCCGCCTGGCGCTGGCCACCGGCATCGCCACCTTCGCGCTGATTGTGGTCGGGGGCGTCGTGCGCGTGTCGGACTCCGGGCTCGGCTGCGGGCCGGGCGGCTCGGGCTTTCACGGTTGGCCGTTCTGCAACGGCGACGTGGTGCCGGGGCTCGATCTGAACTCTGTGATCGAGTACAGCCACCGCGCGCTGGCCGGCGCGGTGGGGGTCATGATGGTGGCGCTGGCCGTACTGGCGCTGCGCCGCTACCGGGACCACCGCGCCCTCGTGCGGGCGACCGTCGCAGCGGTGCTGCTCGTTGTCGCGCAGGCGGTGCTCGGCGGCGCGACCGTCGAGGAGAACCTCGAGGAGGCGCTCGTGGCCGCCCACCTGGGCCTTGCGATGCTGCTGCTGGGCCTGCTCGTGTACATCTGGCGGGCCACGCGGGAGGACGTGATCGGCGCCCTGCCGGCCGACGGCGGCCCGCGCTTCCGCGCACTGGCGGTGGCCGCGTCGTTCGCCGTGCTGTGCACGATCGTGGCCGGCGGCTACATGGCCGGCACACAGAAGTACGGCAGGCCCGACTATCAGCTCGGTGACGGCGCACACCACGCCTGCGGCAGCCAGTTCCCCGCCTGCAACGGCGACTTCATGCCATTCGGGCGGGCGCGGCTCGTTGACATCCACCTGACGCACCGCGCCTTCATGTACCTGGCCACGGTCCTGCTCATCGCGCTCATCGTGACGGCCCTCAGGCGGCGTCCCAGCGCCGGCGTGGCGCGCTGGGCCCACGTCGTCGGCGGCCTGCTGGCCCTGCAGGTGCTCGTCGGAGCGCTCAACGTGTGGCTCGACGAGTACGAGCTGCTGATCGTTGCGCACCTGGCGCTCGGCACGCTGCTGTGGGCATCGGCAGTCTCGCTGACCCTGCAGCTCTACCGCGTGCCCGCGCCCGCGGCCGAGCGCTCGCTGCGTCCCGAGGCGGTGGCGGCGTGATCGAGGCCGCCCCCGCGCGCGCCTACTCCTGGCGCGCCGTCGTCTCGGACTACGCCGAGATGACCAAGCCGAAGGTGCAGTCGCTGCTGCTGTTCACCACGATCGCCACGATGTACGTCGCGGGGGACCCGTCGCTCGGGCTGGTCGCGCTCACCTGCCTGGGCGGCGCGCTGTCCGCGGGCGGGGCCGGGGCAATCAACCATGCGCTCGACCGCGACATCGACGTGATGATGAAGCGCACGGCCGACCGCCCGGTGGCCAGCGGCCGGGTGTCGCCCGCGGCGGCGATCGTCTTCGGCGTGCTGCTGGGCTGCGCCTCCTTCGCGCTGCTGGCGCTGACGGTGAACCCGCTGGCGGCCGTGCTCTCGATGGCGGGCCTGCTCGGCTACGTGCTCGTCTACACGCTGTGGCTCAAGCGCTCCACGCCGCAGAACATCGTGATCGGCGGCGCCGCCGGGGCCGTGCCGCCGCTCGTGGCCTGGGCCGCCGTTACGGGCGAGCTGTCGGGCACCGCGCTCTACCTGTTCGCGGTCGTCTTCTTCTGGACGCCGCCGCACTTCTGGTCGCTGTCGCTGCTGATGAAGGACGACTACGAGCGCGCCGGGGTGCCGATGCTCCCGGTGGTGCGCGGCGAGCGCGAGACGCGCCGCCAGATCCTGCTGTACACGGTGCTGCTGTACGCCGTGACGCAGCTGCCGTTCTGCGCAGGCGCCTTCGGCGTTCTCTACCTCGCCTGCTCCGTCGTGCTCGGCGCCATCTTCATCGGCGGCGCCGTGCTGCTCAGCCGGCGCCCGGAACGGCGCACCGCGCTTCGGCTCTATCTCTTCTCGCTGGCCTACCTCGCGCTGCTGTTCGCCGCGATGGTGGCGGACGCCCGGCTCTGAGCCGCCGCTTCGCCGCCGGGCTCCTCGGCATAGCCGCCGCGGGCGGCGCGCTGAGGGTCGCGTACACGCTGCTGTTCGCGCGCCAGGACGCGGGCTTCGGCGACTTCCTCTTCTACCACCGCATCGCGAACCTGCTGGCGAGGGGCCACGGCTTCGCGGACCCCTTCTCCTCGCTGGCCGACCCACCGGCCACGGCCGCGCACCCGCCGGGCTGGCCGCTCCTGCTGGCGTTGGTCTCGAAGCTCGGCGGCAGCGGCATGACATCGCATCGCCTGGCCGGCTGCCTGGTGGGCGCGGCGGCCGTCGCGGCGATCGGCGCGCTCGGATGGCGAGTCGCGGGCGAGCGCGTGGGTCTGCTGGCGGCCGCGGTCGCCGCGCTCGACCCGCTGCTGATCGCGGCCGACGAGTCGCTGATGAGCGAGCCGCTCTACGGGCTGGTGATCGCGCTGGCGTTGATCGCCGCGTACGCGGCGCTCGAGCGGCCGACACCCGGCCGCTACGCGCTGCTCGGTGCGGCCATCGGCGCTGCGGCGCTCGTGCGCAGCGAGGCGCTGCTGCTGCTGGTGCTGTTGGTGGCGCCGCTCGCCGTGCGCGGGCGCCGGCCGCTGGCGGCGCTGGCGGCGCTGGCCGCCGCCGCGCTGGTCGTGGCGCCCTGGACCATCCGCAACGCGCTGGCGCTCGGCTCGTTCGTGCCCGTGTCCACGAACACCGGGACCCTCGTGGCCGGCGCGAACTGCCAGCGCAGCTACACCGGAACGGGGCTCGGGTCGTGGACGATCCTCTGCGTGCCCCCGGCGCGCGGCCGTCCCGAGCTGCAACACGAGCGCGTGCTGCGCGAGCGCGGCCTCGACTACGCCCGCGAGCACGCCGGCCGGCTGCCGCTGGTGGTCCCGGCGCGCGTGCTGCGCACCTGGAGCCTCCTGCAGCCCTGGCGGCAGGCCGCCCTCGACGAGTTCGGCGAGGGCAAGGACCGCCGTGCGCTGCACGCCGGGGTGCTCTTCTTCTACCTCGAGTGCGCGCTCGCCCTCGCGGGCGCCGCGCTCATGCGCAGGCGCGGGCGGACGCTGCTGGTGCTCGCGGCGCCGCTCCTGCTGGCCACGTTCGCCGGCGCGCTCGCCTACGGCACGCCGCGGCTGCGCCACGCGGCGGAGATCCCGCTCGCGCTGCTGGCGGCGGTCGCGCTCGACGCCGGCGTCGAGCGGGTGCGCGCCGCTCGAGCGCGAGCGGCTCGACTCAGGCGTCCCGCTGGCGCGTGAGCTCCCGGCCGAAGGGCATCGTGCCCACCTCCAGGCCCTGGTCGGCGCGGATCACGTGCATCACGGCGTTGATCAGCGCGAGGTGGGTGAACGCCTGGGGGAAGTTGCCCAGGTGGCGGCCCGAGTGGGGATCGATCTCCTCCGCGTAGAGCTGCAACGGGCTCGAGAAGCCCAGGAGGCGCTCGCAGAGGTCGCGTGCCCTCGTGATCTCGCCGATCTCCACGAGCGCGGACACCAGCCAGAACGAGCAGATCGTGAACGTGCCCTCGGCTCCCTCCAGGCCGTCGTTCGCTGCCTCGTCGACCCGGTAGCGCAGCACCAGGCCGTGCACGGTCAGCTCGTCGCAGATCGCGAGCACGGTCTTGCGGATGCGCTCGTCCTGAGGCGGCAGGAAGCGCACCAGCGGCATCAGCAGCACCGAGGCGTCGAGCGCGTCCGTGTCGTAGTGCTGGCAGAAGACGCCGCGCTCGTCCACGGCGTTGGCACAGATGTCGGCGTGGATCTCGTCGGCGGCCGACTGCCAGCGGGCGGCGTACTCCAGGTCCTCGCGCAGCTCGGCGAGCCGCGCCCCCCTTTCGGCTGCCACCCAGCAGAACATCTTCGAGGAGGTGAAGTGCTTGGGCTCCCCGCGGATCTCCCAGATGCCGTGGTCGGGGTCGCGCCAGTTCTCGATCGCGGCGTCCACCTGCCGCACGAGGATCGGCCAGATGCGCTCGGGCAGGTGGTCGCGCGACTTGGTGTGCAGGTAGAACGAGTCGAGCAGCGCGCCCCAGACATCGTGCTGGTCCTGGCCGTGCGCGCCGTTGCCAACCCGCACCGGGCGGGCTCCCTCGTAGCCCGAGAGATGGTCGAGCCGGCGCTCTGGCAGCTCGGGCTCGCCGTCGATCCCGTACATGATCTGGAGCTGGCCCTTCTCGGCCTCCGCCACGTCCGCGATGAAGTAGAAGAAGTCGTTGGCCTCCCAGTCGAAGCCCAGGGTGTAGAGGCCCCAGAGCATGAAGGTGGCGTCGCGGATCCAGCTGAAGCGGTAGTCCCAGTTGCGCTCGCCCCCCGGGGTCTCCGGCAGCGACGTGGTGGCCGCGGCGACGAGAGCCCCGGTTGGGGCATAGGAGAGGCCCTTCAGGGTGAGCGCGCTGCGCTGAAGATGCGTGCGCCAAGGGTGGTCGGGGAACTCCGCGTGGTCGAGCCAGTGCTGCCAGTGGTGCGCCGTCCAGACCAGGCGCTCGTAGGCCTCCTCCCTCGTCTTAGGCGGGGCGTGCTCG
>Ga0126310_10000226_pt1 | contig 17583 bp, 16 predicted proteins | sample Plot60_FD_92540 | JGI IMG/M metagenome (GOLD analysis project Ga0126310, IMG submission 92540) | Serpentine soil microbial communities from UC McLaughlin Reserve, CA, USA - Plot60 | ecosystem: Environmental > Terrestrial > Soil > Grasslands | place: USA: UC McLaughlin Reserve, Lake County... | reverse complement strand
AGTATTGTTTATCCTTTTCAAGTGATGCAATTAAATGAGAAGCAGCAATACTTTCCATTCTGACAATAACACAATTTCTTTTTCCAGTTACAATCTTGATTAATGAACTATCCTCTTCCTCCTTCTCCTCCTCCTTATTTTCATTTTCTACAATATCTAAAAAATCGTATTTTCTATTAATCAAAGATTTCTCAATTATAGTAATATCAGAAGGTTGCAATAGTGATGTAATTACTATAGGGATATCAAAATTATTGTCATCAATTTCCTTAATTGCAATAGGATCTAAAATCTTCATACCAAACATACCAGCTAATCTTGCCTCATTATATGATAAATATCGTATAGATTCCAATTCTTCTTTTTTTACTATTTTTGGATCTGCGCTTAGTACAATGTTATCTTTTTCGAAATCTATTTGTACCTTAAATTCATCGTGTAGAATTATTGCAATATCTGCTGCAGTTCTATCAGACCCTCCCCTTTCATATGTTGTTTCAAGTCCATCAATTGTTTTTCCAATGAATCCTCCAATAGATATTACTTCATTTTCTTCTAGTAATTTAAGAAAATGTTTTTTATGTTCTTTAGATTCCTCTAACATGAAATTAGCTGCTTCAAAATTATCATCAGTAATGATCGGCCATTTCTCAATATCAACATGGTCACATTTTAACCCATTACTTCTCATTATGTAATCCATAAGATATGACATGGTAATTTCTCCTCCATATGCAAGTATTCTTGATCTGGTAACATCAATAAATCTTTTATTTGCAGCAACATGATTTAACGAAGATGTAACATAATTATAAAATTTATTAAGATGAAATTCAAATTCTTCAAAATATTTTTGAGATAAATATTTTTTGGCTATATTTAAATATGTTCTATACAAAATATTTGTATCTACTGTTTGACCAGAAGCATATTTTCTACCAATATGTATGGCAATATCTGTCATAGATTTGACTTTTCCTTCATGTTCCATTAATGGTGCAGAAAAAACGGCTACAATTTTTTTCTTTTCCTTTCTCAGAGCCTTTATTCTTTCTATCACAGTAGGAATTTGATCACCATTCTGGCCAATAGTACTTCCTCCAAATTTTGCAACAATAACTTCGGTCATATGTTATATCTATCCTAGTGTAATTTTTGTTATATTATTAATGTATATCACATCTAAATAAAACTTGATAAGATCTCAGCAGCTTTTTTTGCTCCATTGCTCACCTTATTTTTTCTCAAATCAGAATTTGAGCTAAGTTTTTCTTCAATTAATTTATCCAGTCTTAATATATCTTTATATTCAAAACCCAGTCTTTTGGCACCTTCTTCTTGCTCATAATGATTTTTAAGAGGTATAAATATTCCAGGAATGTTATAAACTATGGACTCGTCCATTGTAGATCTACCCGCTAACGATATTATTAAGTCAGAAGCATAAATATATTCATTCAAATTAGGTACATATCCTAATAAATGAAAATCTTCAGCTGGGTTTATTTCGAGGGTGGGCCCAGTCACAACAATAAGGTCTATATCTAATTTTGCCTTTAATCTTCTAAAAGAATCAATAACTTTTTCTATTAGATATTTTCCAGCATCAGTTCCACCAACACTTACAACAATTGTTTTTTTAGTAAAATTAAATCTTTTACGTAATGTTTCTCTACTTTCGAGAATTTCTCTTACAATTGGTCCAACATATCTAAAATTTTCTGTATCATATCCATAATCAGGTATTATTACGCAATCACATTTCTTTATAATTTGACATAATTTCTTGTTCATTTTTTTTTCTATTATTGATGTTATACCTTTGGTAAAACTAGTGTTAATTACATCTGTAATTAGAATTCTTCTTAAATTTTTTTCCTCCGCTATAGAAATTGATGCAAAATCTTCGTCACTGACTATTAGTTTTTCAAGATTCTCATCTATAATTTTTGTTGCGATTTTTTTGCATTTTTTGTAATATAACAAATACTTTATTAACCATCTAAATGAATGATTTAGTTTTCCAGACTCAATTTCAAACTTAGGTGGATCATACAAATTAAAGGCTTTCCATCCATAACTTTTTAAAAATGTATATGCTGCAGAGCCAGTAACAAAATTTACTTTATTATCATTTTTAAACTTTAAATTATGAATTATTGCTACATCCCTTGCTGCATGACCAAGACCTATAGGGCTTATAAAAAAAAACATTTATCTATACAATTGTTTCCTTCTTTTTGTATTTTACTGTTTAAAATTAATTTCTCTCTATTAATTGGCTTTAACCTCTATTTGCATTTTAAATCATAACTGTTTTACTAGATAAAGTTTATAATATTTAATTATTACAATTCAATAAAGACTTGCTTAATAACGATGTTTGACAATCCAATATTGTGACATAGTAAGATTGAGATAAATCTATTTAAAATTACATTAGATATTGTAGATTTCCTCTCATGAAAGAAATAACATTTATAGATAGACACAAATGTTATATATCTTTTAAAGAATGCAAAATTAAATAAAAATTAGAATAGGATATTAACATTATTACTTAGATTGATGTTCTATCAATATTTAATCCCTACTAGGGTAGATTAAATGAAAGATATGACTCTACTCTCATATTATATTTTTGGAAAAAAATTACTATAATTTGAATAGTATTGGAATAGTATTCTTAAAATAGTTCATTTCCATGTTTCCGAAAGTGCTATATAATACAATATTATTCAAATCAATCATCAATTTATCATGTCTAATAAAAAGAAAAAGAAAAAGAACAATAAAAATGATGACGACGATAATAAAAAGAAAAAGAGCTATTTCGATATAACAAGAAAAAAAAGGAGTAAAAACTTAAAAACAATTATTCTTCCAATTATAGCTGCACTTGTTATTATTGCTGGAATTTCAATTTATTTATTTTCTCAAAATACTCTATCTGTTGCAGGTTTCGGACCTTTAGGTTCTGCACATGAACATGCGGCATTTTTAGTTAAAGTAAATGGCCAAAATATAGATTTTAGTCAACCAAAATACCAGGTACAATCTGATTATATTCATGTTGAGAACGGTGATGGCACAACACTACATAGACATGCAACAAATGTTACTTTTGCGGACTTTTTAAAAAGTATCAAAATGGATATAGACAAGAAAAATAATTGTCTGGTCTTTACTAATGGAACAGAATATTGCGATGATAATAATAACAAACTAAAAACATTCATCAATGGAAATTCAACAAAATCTATTTCAGAATATATTCTTAATAATAATGATCGCTTGTTAGTGATTTATGGAAATGAAACTGATGAAGAGATTGCTAAAGCATTAGACGAATTAAATAAGATTAAAATTCAATTCACTTAAATTTTCTTTCTTTTTATTAACTATCCTTTATCTTTTTAATATCACTTTAATTATTTTTTATAGAATTTCCTACCAAATACACAAATATATCATCAAGTGTTATAGGTGATATATTAAAGGATATATTATTTTTTATTGCTAGGTTAGATAATTCACTTATATGAGATTCAAAGGTGAATAACCTAATAATATCTGTGCCTATTTCTACTACATTTCCGTAATCTTTCAATTGGTCGACATCAAGGTTTTTTTTAGATATATCCATACGAATATTTTGGGGAATTATTTTTCGTAACTCATTAATAGTTCCCTCTTTTACAATTTTACCATTATCTATTATAACTATTTTATCAGATAATATTTCTGCTTCATCCATATAATGAGTTGTAAGTAATATGGTTTTACCTTCTTTTTTCAAATCTTGCATTAAGTTCCAAACTTGACGCCTTGAAACTGGATCGAGACCAATTGTAGGTTCATCTAGAAATAATAAATCTGCATCAACAGCAGTAGCCATTGCTACCAAAATTTTTTGTTTCATTCCTCCAGACAAATTCATTGCAGGTTTATCTTTTACTTTAAGTAATTCAAATCTTTCTAAGATTTTTTCAGTTTTTATTTTTGCGATAGATTTCTCTTCTCCTCTAATCTTGAGCCAATTATAAACATGATCCCAGGGAGTAAGTGCTCGTAATGGTCTTCCTTCTTGAGGAACCACCGAGATAAATTTCCTTATATGTTCTGCTTGGCTTATTACATCATAACCTGAAACTCTTAAAGTACCAGATGTTGGTAACAATTGCGTTGCACAGATTCTTACAAATGTAGTTTTTCCAGCACCATTCCTTCCTAATAATGTGAAAATTTGCCCTTTATCGATCTTTAATGATATGTTCTCTAAAGCTGGTACGCGTGTACCTTTATAAATTTTAGATAAATTATATGCTTCAATTGCCTGCAATATTTTGGTATTTACTTTCAATCAATATATTTGGATCCAATTACTTCCTCCTCAAATCTGAAAAATTGATGATCAGGGATTCTTACAGTTAATATAACTGGTGGCCTGGTGGGCTCTGAAGTCTTTTATATGTCGCACTATCTTAATCTAAAAGATGATATATAAACAAAAAGAAGAAAAAATGAATGGGATAATTATGATACTAGATTATGCCTGATCCAAAAAATTGTTCTTATAATATTAAAAGATTTAGAGGCTAAGTATCCAAACAAAGGGACTTAATATCCATTATAGCAAACCTTTTTTATCAAGGTTGATATTATTAGAAAATTTTAATCTGATACACGGAAAAAAAAACACCATATTAATCCAATAAAGAGCGAATCAATAATAATATAAGGCTATGTTTTATTGAGGTTTTTTCTTGGCTTAGTTCATATAGCCTACTATAGTCTAAAAACAGAGCAAACAGAAATACTTATTTGAATACATCATGATGATGATAATGGATGAATGAAGAATTGATACGAATTAAAAAAGGTGTTAAAAAAATATTTGTAGTAATCATAATTGATTAATTAATTCATTCATTCATTCATTCATGACGATTATATTATTAACAAAATTCAAATAATCTAAATAATAGTAACTCATCATAAACTTATGGTAGAATTTACTGATATGAAAGGTCAAGAACTTGTAGATATCAAAGAAACAGAAGATAAACTTGAATTATTTTTTAAAAATAATAAATATATTATTCAAATTGTGGACGGAAACTTCAAAATAACACAAACAAGCTAACAAGATTTAAAATCTTATTATTTTCACTATTGTAATCATATAGTATTTTGTCAAATTAATTTAACATTAATGTTATTCTAAAGATATTAATCCAAATAATGGTCTATGAATAATTTCACTATTATAAACCAATTCAATAAAAATTTTATGGTATTTTTTATATTGTTATCCGTTTCATCAATTTGTATTTTTCAATCATTTTCTCCTGAGAATAAAAATAATTTAATAGAAGAATCTTATGGTGTTATACAAACGTTTCCTATGCAGATAGATTATGCTCACTTTATATCTCCTTTAAATCAAGATAATCAAGTAAAAGTGCTTCTAAAATCTCTCACTACAAATGATACTACTGGATTGAATAATAAAACAATTAATGCAGTAATGAAAATATATTCTATTAATGGAACGTTGCTAAAAACATCCTCCTATCCACAGGGTTTTAATTATAATAGTACTGAATCTATAACACTTGCGACTAGTATTGCAGACAAATCTATTGAAACGATTACAGCAGTTATACAATTGACTAATTTAGAAAAAACACAGCCGTTGTCTGATCCATTAACAATCAAACTTGGTCTTGGACAAGTTATAGATAGATGAACTTATTTCTCTATTTTTCATTTGTATTATAATTTTCCAATAAGTTCATATTAATAGTTATAATAATTGTTAGATCTTGGGAATTTACAAATATGCATTTTATAAAAGTCCAAATATTGGAATTTTTGTGAAATGTAATGATCAGTTCCTAGTACTTCCATTAGGATTTGCTCCAACAAAAACTACTATGTTATCAAAATATTTAGAAGTTTCAGATAGTATTTATGTTTCAATTGCTGACACACGATTATTAGGGCCAATGATGGTTATGAATAATAATGGGATATTAGTTTCTTCCATTACCTCAGACGAAGAGATTAATATATTAAAAGAAAAAAGTCAATTAAATGTTGAACGTTTAAAAAGTAAGTATACTGCAATAGGTAATTTAATAGCTACAAACGATCATGGAGCTATAGTGTCACCATTATGTAATGATGTAAAAACTCAAATACAAGATATTTTGGGGGTATCCGTTATCTCTATGAGTATTTCTGGGTTTATTCAAACAGGAGCGATGATAGTTGCCACGAATAAGGGTGCTGTAGCTTATCCTGATGCATCAGATGATGAAATTAAGACAATTTCTGACATATTAAATGTTAATGTTGAACCAGTAACAATTAATGGTGGAATTCCTTTTTTGGCATCAGGAATTATTGCTAATTCTAAGTCAGTTGTAGTTGGAAATATGACCAGTGGTCCAGAGTTAATAATGTTAAGTAGAGCTTTCAATGTTTAGGCAATTTAATAAAATTAATTATTATTTCTATTTACTTTTGTAAAGAATTATTAAATGAAAAATTTATTATTTCACTCAGGAATTACATTATAATAGAAGCGGGAGTTGCCAAGCATGGTCAAAGGCGTGAGATCAGATTTAACCTGACACGATGCTCAGAAGTTAGCAGCATTTGACTAACTAAGATACCTCATCTCTTAGGAGTTCGTGGGTTCAAATCCCATCTCCCGCATCTATAAGCCTCAAATTTTTTATTGACAAACCTTTTTACTTAGTGCTCTGATATATAAAAAACCTTGTAAATAATTAAACGAAAAAAATTTTTTTTATAAATATTATAAAATATTAAATTCAGACATTAAAAATTAACGAAAAATATTTTGAATTTCAATAGACAGAGATATATAGTTGTAAAATCAAAAAAGGAATCAGCGGGGTGGGGAAGCCAGATATATAATAGGCAAAGTTATCCCGGCGGGCTCATAACCCGCAGAGCGGTTTCTACCCTCAGCAATTATTGCTATACGGTAGCCGTAAGTTCAAATCAACCCCCCGCTATTTTTTTGGTGTTTATCTAAATCTTTCAAACCATTTTGGATACAATTCTACATTTCCAAATTCAAAAAATTTAATCTTTTCTTTTCCATATCTGTGAAAAGGTTTAGTTAAATGCCTATGTGCTTTTAATGTAGGGATGTATAATCCTTCCTTAATTAATCTTGTTTTTATTAAGCGTACTTTTTTACAATTTTTATCGATTTTTTTACATTTTTTGCATTGATACCCTTTATTTTTTCCTTCTGATTTCATCCTCTTTTTACAATTTATGCATAATGGATTAACAGTATTATAAATTTGTGCGAGTTGTTGGATAAAAATATATTCGATATTTAATACCTTTGGATGTTTTGCAGTAGCTTTTCTAACACCAAATCCTATTACTATTTGATCTCCTATATGTAATTGTGAAGCAATTTTAGTTAATCCAGTTGGTTCATATACTACTGCCAAACACATATTTTTTAATTGGTCTTCAACGGTAAATAATACATGTCCACCTTGAATAATTTGTGGATTTGTTACTATTACACAGTTGACATATCCAGAAGTAAAGGATTTTATCATCGACAATTTCAATTCATTTTGTAAATGCATCCCTGTTCCTTGATTAGAACGATAAATCATATACCCTGCTAGATCTTCTTTGATTTCCAGAATTTTTAAACTATTATGTAATATCTGAGGATCTTCTCCTCTAATTCCACAAAACACTGGATCAGGTCCATGAGGTAATATAAGAACTCGTTTATGTATGTAATCATAACTGTTAAACGTAGAGGGGAATGTTTTATTGTGGAGACGAATAACATTTACTGGATCGATTGTTCTAAGAGTTCCACAATTTTTAATTTTTCTATATGTTAATATCTCAAATGTATGATCTGAATTTAATAAACATCCAATAGCAGCTATAGCTCCAACTAATCCTTGACCATTTCCAAAACTAAAACATTTTAAATTATATTTTTGTGCTAGTTTTGTTGCTTTTTGTTTACTAAGTATATCAAACATTGCAAGTCTATGGAATTCCTTAATTTCATCAGGAATTTCTTTGCTTTGCAAACAAACCAATCCGGGATTAGCACCTTTACCAATTTCAGAATTTTTTTCTAGCTCATTTTTAATAAAATCAATTATATTTTCATTATTATTATCTTTAGTCATTATTCTCAAACAAACAGCGCCATTTCCACGAGTTTTCCATGGAATGTTGGGATTTAATCTTATTAACAAAGGATAATCTAAAAATTTCACATTTTTTTTGTAAAGATAAGTTGTAACTTTGAATGCTAAATGTGTAGTACATTTTCCCAATGTTGAATCTGTATCATCGAACCCTATATGCAGAATATTATTGTCATTTGTATCTGTGCTCATCAACATTACTAACTAATATTAAATCATTAAATAAATTTAATTTCTTTTGGAAATAATGTTAAAAAAATTTAAATCATATTAAATATTTTGCATAATTACTTTTTTATATTGAAAGAAATAAAAGATATCATGCAATCTAAAGTGTTAGAAGATCTTGATTTTACAAAACGTGGGGGATTATTACCCGTAATAGTTCAAGATCAGATGTCTAAAGATATTCTTATGCTTGCATATGTTAATAGAGACGCTCTTGAAAATACTATCAAGACTGGCAATGCATGGTTTTGGAGTACCTCTAATAAAAAATTATGGATGAAAGGTGAAGAATCAGGTAATATCCAACCTATTGAGAAAATCCTAGTTGATTGTGATGCTGATGCATTAGTATATATTGTAAATTCTACTAAACCCATATGTCATACCGGAAGTAATTCTTGTTTCCATAATTTTCTAAAATATAAACATTATTAAAAAATATATTATACTTATAATATTTTTATATAATTAACAAAGTTATAAATAATATTGTATTATTTTGTTTTAATATTCTACTTTTTTTATATTGTCAAATTATAGTAATACTAAATTTCTGTTTAGAGAACCTTATTTACCATGTATTTTAACTGCATTATTATAAATGGGAATAATACAGTCTTTAATATGCAGAGAATGCAAAAAAGAATATAAACCTCAATTTAGATACATTTGCGAAGATTGTTTTGGACCTCTTGATGTTAACTATATCTATCCTAATAATATAAAAAGAGAATTATTTGAATCGCGTAAAGAAAAAACCTATTGGAGGTATTTTGAACTCTTACCAATAAGAGATAAAAATAACATAATTAGCATTAATTCAGGTTTTACTCCTTTACAAAAATCTACAAACCTTAGTATAGATTTGCAATTAAAATCTTTATACATTAAAAATGATTCTGTTAATCCAACCTTTTCTTTCAAAGACAGGCCTGCGGGTGTTGCTGTATCTAGAGCGAAAGAAATTAACCTAAAAGCAGTAGGTTGCGCTTCAACAGGAAACCTTGCATCTGCTACCGCTGCGCATGCTGCAGTAGCTAGACTTCCTTGTTATATATTTGCGCCTGCAGATTTAGAACCTGTAAAAATCTCTCAGGCATTAGCTTATGGTGCAGAGTTTGTTGCTGTAGATGGAACTTACGACGATGCAAATAGGGTAGCATCGGTAATTGGCGACTCAAAAGGAATAGGCATAGTGAATATTAATATGAGACCATACTATGTTGAAGGATCAAAAACCCTTGCTTATGAAGTAGCAGAGCAACTTAATTGGCAAGTACCAGACTATCTAGTAATTCCTGTTGGTAGTGGTGCAATGTTAAATGCAATTTGTAAAGGCTTTGAGGAATTATGCGAAATAGGGTTAGTTGATGATGTTTCTAATTTAAAGATTATTGCTGCACAACCTCATGGATGTTCACCGGTAGTAGATGCCTTTAAATCAAATAGCGACGAAATATTCCCTGTAGAAAAACCAAATACTATTGCAAAAAGTCTTGCTATAGGTGATCCAGGAGATGGAATTTATGTTTTAAAAAGGTTAAAACAATATCACGGTATTGCTGAATCAGCTACAAATCAAGAAATAAGGAATGGGATACTTAAATTATCAAAGACTGAAGGTATTTTCACAGAGCCCGCAGGTGGCGTCTCTGTAGCTGTTCTTCAAAAATTAGTTGAAAGTGGTAAAATAGACCGAGATGCAAATATAGTTTGTTATGTTACTGGTAATGGTCTCAAATCTACTGAAGCTATAGTAGATATGCTGCCAAAACCCTCTACTGTTAAACCCGATGTCCAAATGGTCTCTACAATAATTAGATAATAAAAATAATATGAATAATATATGCGAAATAATAAAAAGTGAAGATATAAATGGCAAAAATTGAATTTATAATTCCATCTGTTTTAAATAAAGGTTCTGGAGAAAAAAAAATATTATTAGACGTACAAGATTTACATGATGCCTTTAATAAGGCATCTGATAATTTAGGTGATGATTTTAAACGTAGAGTATTAGATCTTAACGGTAAACCTAGAGCTCTTATAAATATCTATATAAATGGAAAAAATATGCGCTTTAACAAAGATGGAATGACAACATCACTTAAAGATGGTGATTCAATTTATATACTGCCTGCAGTAGCTGGTGGAGCAAATGAAACTAAAATTGAACATATAGAACTTAGTAGTCAAGATCTCCAACGTTATTCTAGACAAATAATGTTAGAAGAAATAGGATTTATTGGAATGGAAAAACTTAGAAACTCCAAAGTTTGCGTTGTTGGAGTCGGTGGAATTGGAAATCCAGTTGTAACTCAATTAACTGCTATGGGTGTTGGAAAGATCCGCATTGTAGATAGAGATGTAGTTGAAATATCTAATTTACATCGACAACATTTGTATACCGAACAAGATATTGGAAAAGTCAAAGTTGAAGCAGCAATAGAACATCTGAAAAGGAGGAATACGGATGTAGAAATTGAAGCGCTTCCTATTTCTATTACTACTTATAATGCAGAAAATATAGTAAAAGGATTTGATGTTGTTATAGATGCACTTGATAGTATTGATGCACGATATGCTTTAAACGATGCGTGTATTAAACAACATATTCCACTCATTTATGCGGGTGCATTAGGAATGCTTGGTTCAGTATGCACAATTCTTCCAAATCAATCTGCATGTCTTCGTTGTATATTTCCTGCTTTATCGGAGGATGATATGCCTACATGTAGTACAGAAGGTGTTCATCCTTCTATTTTGTATTTAGTTGGTGGTATCCAAGTATCTGAAGCGATAAAAATATTGTTGGGACAAAAACCTTCATTGGTAAATACTTTATTGTACATTGACTTAAACGAGCTATCATTTGAACGCATTAAAATGTTAAGGCATGATGAATGTACAGCATGTGGAAAAGAAAAAATAATAAAAGAAATACAACAGCAAGAAAAAGAACTTATTATTGAAGAACTATGTGGTAGAGATAGAGGCAAAAGAACTTATACTGTGACACCTTCAAAAACAACTTCTATAGTTAATTTAAAAAAAGTAATAAACAATGCAGAATTATTAGGATATAATATAAAATCTAGAGGGTCTTTGGGAATAACTGTAACGACTAATAATAGTAATCCATCGCAACAACTATCCATAAGTTTTATGACTAGTGGCACAGCAACTATAGTAGGAGCAAAAGACGAGAAGGATGCACTTTCTATTTATAATGAATTTTTAAATTTTAAAATTAGTAATAAAAAATAAATTATTTTTAGAATACTACTTTAACAGCATCTTTTACTTCTTTCGATAGTTCTCTATAGCCGTTTTTATCTATTATAACAACATTTATTCCATCTCCTGTACCCGCATTTCTTCTAATTGCTGCGGCGATCGCCTGCAAAGCTACTCTATATGCTTCATCTACACTCATATTTTCTTTAAATTCACTTTCTAAGTAACCATAAGCTACAGGAGATCCACTACCTGTAGAAATAAATTTTTCTTCAGTTAATGATCCAAACAAATCAATATTATAAATCTGACCAGCACCCTTACCTTCGTATCCTGCCATAATAATCTGAACGTAATATGGAAAATATCTTTGATTAAATAAAATATTTGAACATAGTCTGGCAGCTGATTGAACTGGAATGATCCTTTTGTTAGATATTCTATATAGGTTTGCATTATATCGCATTGTATCTACAAGATTCTGAGCATCAGCTACTCCTCCTGCAATAGTCATTCCTAAATGGTTATCAACTTTTTGAATTTTCATTACATGCCTATCAGCTATAAACATACCTGCACTAGCACGAGTATCAGCAGCTAATACAACGCCATCTGAACATGAAAGAGCACAAGTAGTTGTTCCTTTTTTAATCTGATTTGCTATATATTCAGAATATCTATTATCTTGTACGTGCATATTAATCAAAGTTAATCAGTTCAATACTACATAAGTATTTTTTCATTCTTTCGGATGTTATATGATTATATTTTACTATTATATAATATATAACATAATGTCACATACCCTCTTTGAAAAAATTTGGGATAATCATATAGTATATCCTAATTCTACTACTAAAAGTATTAACGAACCAATAAATCCTGATTCATATTTACTTTATATAGATCGACACTTGATCCATGAAGTTACATCACCACAAGCATTTGATGGTCTAAGAACAAGTAATAGAAAAGTTAGAAGACCTGATTTGACTTTTGCTACTATGGACCATAATGTTCCTACTATAAACAGAGGTCTTCCAATAGTTGATCAAATCTCTGCTATACAGATTAATACATTAGTAGAAAACTGTAAAGAATTTGGTATACGTTTATTTGATTTGGATAGTCCTAATCAAGGTATAGTTCATGTTATAGGTCCTGAACTAGGAATAACTCTTCCAGGTGCTACTATAGTTTGTGGAGATAGTCATACTTCTACGCATGGAGCTTTTGGAGCCTTTGCTTTCGGAATTGGTACTAGTGAAGTAGAACATGTACTTGCAACTCAATGTCTTTGGCTAACTAAACCAAAAACTATGGAAATAAATTTTTTTGGTAAACCAAAAAATTTACTGGCAGTATCAGCTAAAGATATTATATTAGCACTCATTCGTAAAATAGGTATAGGTGGAGGTATTGGAGCAGTTGTAGAGTATCGCGGTGATATTATAAAGAAATTTTCAATGGAAAAAAGGATGACTATTTGTAATATGTCAATAGAAGCCGGAGCTAGAGCAGGATTAATTGCTCCTGATGAAATAACCTTTGAATATATACGTAATCGAGAATACTCTCCTAAAGGCGAAAAGTTTGAAAAAATGGTTACATATTGGAAAGAGGATTTGAAAACTGATAATAATTCTAGTTTTGATAAAAAAGTAGAAGTAGATATATCAAATCTTTCTCCACAAGTGAGTTGGGGAACAAATCCTTCAATGGTTGCTGATGTGACAGGCATAATTCCATATGCGGATGAATATGCTATGGGTAATGAAGATGAAGAAAAGGCTGCAACCCGAGCACTTGAATATATGAATTTAAAATCCGGTACTCCAATTACTGATATCTGTATTGACCGAGTGTTTATAGGTTCATGTACGAATTCTAGATTAGAAGATCTTATCGAAGCATCTGTTATTGTAAAAGGAAGAAAAGTTTCACCAAAAGTTCATGCTATGGTTGTACCAGGATCTCAATCGGTCAAGTTAACAGCAGAAAAATTAGGATTAGATAAAATTTTTATAGAGAGTGGATTTGAATGGAGAGAATCTGGATGCAGTATGTGCTTGGGAATGAATCCTGATATTCTTTCCTCGGGTGAACGGTGTGCTAGTACATCAAATCGAAACTTTGAAGGAAGACAAGGAGTTGGAGGTAGAACTCATTTGGTAAGTCCAGTTATGGCAGCAGCAGCAGCGATAGAAGGACATTTTGTTGATGTTCGAGAATGGATATAAATATTCAACATATCTTCTCTTAATCAATTATTATGGAACCATTTCAAAATTTTGAAAGTAAAACAACACCTTTTCCATATGTTAATGTTGATACAGATCAGATAATTCCAAAACAATTTCTTAAATTGACACAAAAAATCGGATTTGGAAAATACTTATTTTATGATTGGCGTTACAATAAGAATGGTGAACCTAAAAAGGACTTCGTATTAAACAATCCACAGTATTCAGGATATCCTATTCTTCTTACATTAGATAATTTTGGAAGTGGAAGCTCTAGAGAACATGCAGTATGGGCAATAATGGATTATGGTTTTAGGGTTATTATTTCTCCTTCATTTGCTGATATTTTCTATAGTAACTGTATAAAAAATGGCATATTACCAATAATATTGCCAAAAAAAGAGATAGAATATCTTTTTGATAATCCTGATTGTATTATTAAAGTAGATTTAAATAAACAACAGATAGAATTAAAACCAATTTCAAGACAATTAAAATTTCAAATAGACCAGTCTAAGAAAAAGATATTATTAGAAGGTTTAGATGAAATTGGAATGACATTGCAACTAGAACCACATATTTCAGATTATGAAAATAAAGTACATACAAATTTTAGTATAAATGTTCTACCAAAAAGTAAATTTATTTAAGAGTTCTTATTTATTGTGTATCTCAGACGATATTTCAAATATAGTATTTTCTTTGTAATCTAATATTTTGATATTTGAGTTAAAAATTTCATTAATATTTTCTTGACTACGAAAATAATAAATAATTTGTTTCATAAATTCATTTGCTATAATTATTATATTTTTACCTTGGTTAACTTTTAAAAAAAACTTCATTGCATCAATGAATGACGAATAATTTGCTGCAAAACTTTGAGCATCATTTTCTACAGATATGATATTGTGCGATGCTGGAAATATATCTGATATCTCAGCAGGAATAATTCCTAAAAATGGATTATAGGAAAAAACTTCCCAATCAGATAATAGCTCTTTGATTTTGATGAAATTTTTCGAGGCGTAAAATGGATGTATTTTTGTTTCAGGATGTAAAATTAGTTTATTTTTATTGTTAATAATATATTTTGTTACCATTTTTCTAAATCTTTTTGCTTCTGGTCTATATTGATCATATGGTTCATTAAAATAAATGGCTTTATCTTTATAGATTGGTGTACCATCTTCCAGATAATCAAAGTTTTTAAATAATCTAACAGCATCCATTAATTTTGGGTGATTGTGAGCCTTGCTCATTATATACTCCCACAGCCTTCCATCAAGTATTGATTGCTTTACCGAATTCACCTCCTTTTTTAAGACATATAAATTATGTAATGACAATTGAATAATTCGTTCAATTTCAGTAGTTTGTAATAACTCATGTGGGGTATAAGAATTACAAATAGAGCAAGAGCAAGGGAAATATGTAATTTCTTCTAATCTTGTAGTTCCATTAGAATGCATATATCTATTATCTTTAGCATATAAAATATATGATGCAGAATCAAACATATCACAGCCTAATGCAACTGCTAATGGAATGGTTAATGGATGCCCAGCTCCAAACAGATGAATAGGTTTGGACGGAATAGTTTTTTTTAAAGTACAAATTATTTCAGAAAGTTTAGCAAATTCATATGCTTCCATTAACTCAACGGGGCTTCCTAAAGCCATTAATTGAAAATTCATATCATCAAAGAGTTTTGCAGACGCTTCTACTAAATCTAAGTGTTCTGCACCTTGAACAGGCCCTGCCCATATGGTATTTATTTGATTGGTATTACAACTATTATTATTTTTAATTACTTCAACAGTTTTTTTAACATTACTAATTGTTTGATTAACGTATTCAATTGCTTTACTATATTCAAGTCCAAATCCTGTTGGTTTATCTAAAGGCACAGCTATGTCAGTTTTTATGTCTATTTCAAATTTTGCCATTTCAATCGGTCCTATGTCAATATTTCCATATTCCAGCACTTGATAACCTCCAGAATCTGTCATCACAATATCATCAAAATCAATTATTCTATGGATTCCTTTCTTCCGGGCGTTATCTCCATAGTGCTTAAGAGCGATATATGCGTTAGTAATAATTGCTCGAAATCCCATTGTTTTGAGCAATTTTACATCTACTATTTGATTTATGGGATGAACAACTGGAATAAATGCAGGGGTATCTAGAATTCCATGTGCTGTATTTAATTTTCCTATTCGTCCGCCTAGGTCACTATGTCTGACCTCAAACGACAATATTATTTCTTTGTCTCCCTTATAAATTCGTCATAAATTGCTTTTATTCTATCGGCTGCAAGTCCTGTACCTTCTTCAATGCCATTCTGGGTAACTTTGATTTTATCCATAACTATAATAGCTCTCACATCTTCTCTCAATTTTACTAAACCTGGAAAAACCCTTGAAAATCTATCTGCAAGAGCTTTTAAATCAAATGGTTTTTCCATTAATCGAATTTCCTTTATAAATGAACCATTTATGATCATTTTTATTATTCCACTACTAGTTTCTAAATCTTCTAATATTATATCTAATTTTTCATTTATTCCAATTAATGTCCCACTATATGTTTTTTTATCTGAAGTTTCTATAGATATCTTCTTTCCTAAAAATTGAATTGATTCCTCTCCAAATTTTCTAAATGCTACAGACAAGCTAATTCTATTGTGGTTATGATAGCAGCTATATATAATTTCAATATCATCAGTTTTGTATCATAATGTGAGATTTTTTATATTTAATTAATTAATGTATAAAAATTTTCTATTATCTCCATTTTTATAGATTACATCTAACCAATCAACTAAACCTATTTGTCTCTTTGACTTGTCATCATAATTCCAAATAATTTGCTTCACTGATTCTTCTGAGTCATTACTAGTTGTATCTATTTCAGAAATTTTCAATTTACCAAATACCTTTAAAGTATCATAAAAACATATGCCCAAAATTTCACAGAGTATATTTTCTTGTAATTTTTTATTAGAATATTTTCTCTTCTCATAAACATCTAGCAAAGAATAAGGAGATTTTCTTAGTATAGCTATAAAATCTAATTCTTTTCTTTTGATTACGTATGGTAAAAGATGTCCAACTACTATTACATTATCATCATTAATTAATTCTTTTAATAAGAATAGTCTAGTTTTTTTTAAATCAGCTTCGTATGTTTCATAATTGAAAGCTTGATTTGATAGAATTATTTTGTTTATGTCAATTATTTTACTATTTTTTATTTTTTTAGAAAGCAAATCAGCTATTGTATGTTTACCAACACCAGGATTACCTGTAATTCCTATTCGTATCATGTTTTATATAAAAAAAGAAAATATAACTTAACGTAAATCTAAAGAGGATCGATAAAAAAGACCTATAACAAAAATATAAAAAATGAGTTGAAATTTTCTATTTGATTATAGTGGATTGTATTTTTAACCTTCTTCCCAGCCCTTGTCAAATACACCGTTTTTGTGTAATGGGACTGGTTGTCCTGGTGTGTATTCCATTGGTCTCATCCAGAATATTGCATGTGTTGGACAAACTCCTACGCAAGCACCATCAGAAATGCATCTTTCTGGATAAAATACAAAGGCTTTACCTCTTTTCCAACCT
>Ga0126310_10000225_pt1 | contig 17592 bp, 17 predicted proteins | sample Plot60_FD_92540 | JGI IMG/M metagenome (GOLD analysis project Ga0126310, IMG submission 92540) | Serpentine soil microbial communities from UC McLaughlin Reserve, CA, USA - Plot60 | ecosystem: Environmental > Terrestrial > Soil > Grasslands | place: USA: UC McLaughlin Reserve, Lake County... | reverse complement strand
TGCACCTCGCTGCCCTGGGCCACCAGGTTCTCCGCGAGCTTGCGCACGTGGCGGGCCAGGCCGCCCTCGATCAGCGGTGGGTACTCCCACGAGAGGATCAGCGTGCGCACGAGCTCGCTAGGGGGCGACGAGCGGGGCGAGGTCGAGGTCGGGTGCGAGCCCGCGAAGGGCCGGGTCGGGCACGGGCGAGGAGTCTGTCAGAGCGGCCAGCGAGGCGTCCAGGCCGTCGCCGTGCTCGCGCAGGCGGCGCAGCGGGTAGTCGGCGGCCAGGTCGCGGGTCACCTGGAAGGCCCAGTCGCTCGACTGCAGCGCGAGCAGCTCGCGGGCCGCGCGCTCGAGCGCCTGCTGGGGCTCGTGGCCGCCGGCGGCGGCGCAGACCGTGCGCAGCTCGCCGTCGCGCAGCCGCCAGGCGATCTCCGCCACCGCCGGGGAGTCCCAGGTGGAGAGATCCTTGCCGGTGCCCCAGGTCGAGGCGTGCAGCTCGCGCTCGACCGGCGGCACCCGCTGCAGGCCCTCCGAGATCGTGACCAGGTCGAGCCCGCCGGCCGCCGCCTCGTCCAGCACGCAGCGAAGCCAGGCCTGGCCCTCGTACCACCAGTGACCGAGCAGCTCCGCATCGAGCGCGCAGGTGAGCAGGCCGGGCCGCCCGCGCAGCTCCGCGTAGCCGTCGAGGCGCCGGATCGCCCGCTCCACGAAGTCGCGCGCGTGTTCTCGCGCCAGCTCGCCCGCCTCCGCGTGGCGGTAGGGCCGGCCCGCGTTGCTCCAGGGGCGCAGGTCGTGCGTGGTGCGCCCCCAGTAGTCGCGATAGCTGCCGTGCACCGGATAGCCGCTCTGCTCGCTCCACACGAGCTCGACCGTCTGCCAGTCGATCGGCACCGCCACCGGCCCGGCCGGGGTGGCCACCGGCTCGAGCTGCTCCGGCGCGCCGTGGCCGAAGGGGGCGGTCTGGTCCACGCAGAAGGCGCGCACGCCGTGCTCGTGCAGATCGCGCTCCAGTCCCGGCTCGTAGGCGCACTCGGGCAGCCAGAAGCCGCCACCGAAGCCGCCGAAGCGGCGCTCGTGGGAGGCGATCCCGGCGGCGATCTGCAGGCGGCGGCCGGCGTCGGTGGCCAGCAGCGGCAACACCGCGTGAGTGGCGCTCGAGGTCCACAGCTCGGGCCGCTCGAGAGCGGCGAAGGCGCCCAGCAGGTCGCCCTGGAGGCCTTCGAAGCGCTCCGCTGCCGCCACGTAGTCGCCGGCGGCGCGGCGTACCTCGGCTGCCAGCTCGTGGCCGCCGCCCACGTCGAGGCCATGCGAGTCCTCGGCGTGGATGCCCGCGCGCACGTCGCGCAGGAAGCCGAGGTAGCGGCGGCCCGGCTCTCCCGGCAGCAGCTCGAGCTGGTCGCATAACACCGGCGTAAGGCCTACCGTGACGGGGGCGTCGCCGAGCAGCTCCAGCAGCGGCAGGTAGACGGTGGCCATCGCCTCCCACAGCCACTCCTCGCCGAAGGGCCAGGTGCCGAAGCCCTCCACGTAGGGCATGTGCGAATGGAGCACCAGGGCCAGCGCCCCGCGCGGCTTCACCGAAGCACCGCAACGAAGTCGAGGGCCCGCTCGAGCGGAGCCTCGCGCAACGCGAAGTCGCGCGCCGAGATGGCGGGGGTGAACCAGCCGTAGAAGCGCTCCGTGATGCCCAGCGCCTTGTGCAGGCGATCCCAGCCGGCGCGCAGCGCCAGCTCGTGGACGCGCAGCTTGCGCGCGTGAAAGAGGCCGACCAGCTCGACGTGCTCGAACGCCGACTCGCACAGCGAGCGAAATTCCTCCGCGCGGTACTCGCGCAGGTGCCAGGGGTTGTCCGACTTCTCCGCCCCCTCGGGCGCCAGGGTCAAGAGGTTCGGCGTCGATACGTAGGCGGCGCCCCCCGGCCGCAGCAGGCGCCGGAAGTGGCGCAGCACCTCAGCGGGCTGCTCCACGTGCTCGATCGTCTGCAGGAAGACCAGCGCGTCGCACGGCTGCTCGAAGGTCTGCACCAGTTCGCGCGCGAAGGCGACGCCCGGCCGGGCGTACTTGGCGCGGGCGTGCTCGAAGGCCTCCGGGTTGGCGTCGACGCCGGTCACACTGCGCGCGCGCCGGGCCAGCACGTCCACCCCGTAGCCCTCGCCGCAGGCCATGTCGACCACGTCGAGGCCCGCGCAGCGCTCTGCGACCCACTCGTAGACCGCGAGGTGGCGGCGAAACCAGTAGTTCTCCGCCGGAACGTCCGGCAGCGTGCGCTCGCCGGTCAGCGCCAGCGGCGGCACGCCCTCCGGTTGATCTCGCTGTAGGTGCTCGGCGACCCCCGTCAAGGCCCGCGCAGTCTAGGAGCTAGGCTGCCGCGCTCATGGAAGGCGGAGGCTCGCAGGACCAGGTTCGCGACGACAACGTCCGCTACCACGACCTCGCGGCCGCCCACTACGACACCAAGTGGGGCATCTCCTACGGCTTCCAGGGCCAGGCGCAGGTGGTGGGCAAGCTGCGCAAGGCGCTCGGGCGCGAGCCCGACGGCTTCGGGCGCGGACTCGAGATCGGCGCCGGCACCGGTTACTTCGGCCTCAACCTGCTGCGGGCCGGCGTGCTCCGCGAGGCTGTCGCCACCGACGTCTCCCCCGGCATGCTCGCCGTTCTCGACGACTCCGCGGCCGAGCTCGGCCTGCCGGTCACGACGCGGGTCTGCGAGGCGGCCGAGCTGCCCTTCGAGGACGGCTCCTTCGACCTCGTCTTCGGCCACGCCGTGCTGCACCACCTGCCCGACCTGGCGGCCGCCTTCCGCGAGTTCCGGCGCGTGCTGCGGCCCGGCGGCCAGGTGGCCTTCTGCGGCGAGCCGTCGCTGTACGGCGACCGGCTTGCCCAGTGGCCCAAACGCGGCGCCTATGCACTGTCGCCACTGTGGCGGCGCGCGCTGCGCGCCAGCGCGCGGACGGCGAACGGCAGCGGCGGCGCGGTCAGCGAGGAGGCCCGGCTGGAGCGGGCGGTCGACGTGCATGCGTTCACGCCCGCCGACCTGGCGGGCCACGCGCGCGCCGCGGAACTTGCCGACGTGCGCGTGCAGGGCGAGGAGCTGGCGGCCAGCCTGTTCGGCTGGATCAACCGCACGCTGGAGGGCACCGCCGAACCCGAGCGGCTGCCGCGCGCCTGGTACCACTACGCGCACCGCGGCTACCTGGCGCTGCAGCGCCTGGACCGTGCGGTGCTCGAGGGCCGGCTGCCGGCCGCGCTGTTCTACAACCTGCTGGTCTCGGCGCGCGCCCCGGGTTAGGTCAGCGCCAGCGCGGGCGTGGCGGCCAGCGCGAGCAGCGCCCAGTCGGCGCCCCGGGCGTGCAGCGCCGGCGCCGGTGTGGCCGGTCCGGCCCTGAAGCGCACCGATTCACGGGCCACCCAGGCCAGCACCGCGTCGACCACCGGCCGGGGCCGCTTGCGCACCCCGGCAAGGGAGCTCGAGAGCGCGCGGCCGGCGTCGGCCAGGCGGCCCTCGGACCCGATCTCGCCGAGCGTCCGGGCGGCCTCGGGCAGCGCCGGCAGCCGCCGGAAGCGCCCGAGGGCGCGCCGCGACACCTCGCGCAGCCCGTCGGCGCCCGCCGCCGCCCGCAGCCAGGTGGCCACCAGCACGAGCAGCGAGGCCCGCAGCGTGCGCCGCAGGGCGGTGTCGAGGCCCAGCCCGCCGACGAGCGTGAACACCAGCACGCTGCCGGCGATCAGCGCGGTCAGCGCAAGACCCGTGGGCACCGGTCCGCGATCGGCACGCGACAGCAGCCAGGCCAGGGCCAGCCAGACCGCCACCGCGGCCAGCAGCGGCCAGGCCGTGCTGGCAAGGAGCAGGGCGAAGGCGACGGCCGCGGCCGCCGCCACCAGGCGAGGGTCGAAACGGCCGCGCCGCGGCTCGGGCCCGCCGGCGGCGTCCGCGGCGACGGCGCTCTGCTCGCCGCCCTCCGGCCACTGCCGCAGGCCGCGCCGGTACACGAGCACCTGCACCGTGCTGGCGAACGCCGCCCAGCCCACGAGCACGGCGGCTGTCACCGACAGCGCGTCGGCGCTGTCCAGCTCGATGCCCACCCGGCCCGCGAGCGCGTCGTAGCTGCCCGCGTAGGCGTCGAGGCCGCCGGTGATCACCCAGATGAAGAACGCCGTGGTGGCGGCGTTGTGCAGGAGCCGGATCGCCCCGCAGACCAGCACCTGGGCAAGCGTGGGCACCGAGCGCGCCTCCAGACGACCGAGCAGCGGCGCGCTGACGGCCTGGGTCAGCGGTACGCCGAAGCGCGCGGGACCCATGATCGCCACGGTCTCCAGCAGCGCCGCGATGCTGGCCCCGAAGCCCTGCCGCGCGCCCAGGCGCTGAGCCGCGCGGGCGAGCGCCACACCGCCGGCGAGCGCGATCCAGAAGCCCCCGGCCGGAGTGGCGCGGGAGGCCAAGAACGAGACCGTGGCCACGTGGGCGGGTCCCGCGGACGCAGGCGGAGCGGCGGTCGCCATCGAGGGCGACGCTAGCGACCCTGTCGCTCGGCGCGGCTAGCCGTCGGCGCCGTTGCGGCGCAGCTTGGTGTCGGAGATCCGGCGACCCAGCACCGCGACCTGCTCATCACTGAGGTTCGCGGTCTGAAGGCCGGCCTGCTCGAGCTCCTGACGGACCGTCGCGACGCCTTCCCGGAAGTCCAGCTCGTGCGCGAGCTTGACCAGCACGGGCTTGAGCACCTCGTCGTCCATCGTGGAGCTGCCGTCGGCAGCCGGCTTCAGCAGCCAGCTCCGGAGCGCCTGCGCCTCGGCGACCGAGAGCTCCAACCTGAGGTCGGAGTCCGCGGGCGCCGCGTCGGGGCGGCCGTTGGGGACTTCGGTGGATTCCACGTTCCCGGCATCGACGTGGCCGCCGTGGCGCTTTAGCCGATCGCTCGCGGCTGGACACCTGTCCAAGGCCCGGCAATCGCGAGCACGCCGGGTGGATCAGGCCGAGGTGAGCACGGAGCGCAGGGCCGCGGCGAAGACCGCGTTCTCCTCGTCGGTGCCCGCGGTCACGCGGATGGCGCCCGACGCGCCGAAGCCGCCGAGGGCGCGCACGATCACGCCTTCCTCCTCGAGCAGCCGCCGCGCCAGCCCCTCCCCGTCGCCGTCCGGGACATCGGCGTAGACGAAGTTGGCGTGCGACGGCTCGGGCTCCAGCCCGGCGGCGGCCAGCGCCTCGAACAGATGCTTTCGCGCCTGGCGCGCGTGCCGCACGCGCAGCGAGACCGCCTCCGGCTCGTGCAGCGAGGCCAGCGCCGCCTCCTGGGCCGGCTGGTTCACGTTGAACACCGGTCGCACGCGGTCGAGCGCGTCGGCGACCTCGGGCGAGGCGAGCGCGTAGCCCACGCGCAGCGCCGCGAGCCCGTAGACCTTCGAGAAGGTGCGCAGCACGCACAGCCGCGCCCTGCCCTCGCCGAGCAGGGCCGGCCCCTCCGGCTGTTCCTCGGCGTACTCCGAGTAGGCCTCGTCGAGCACGCACAGCACGCCGTCGGGCAGCTCCTCGAGGAATTCGCGCAGCTCGTGGCGGTCGAGCAGGGTGCCGGTGGGGTTGTTCGGGTTGGCGAGGTAGACCAGCTTCGCGCCGGGCCGGCGGCACTCCTCGAGCACGCCCGCCAGGTCGAACGCCCGCCCGTGCGGCGGCACGCGTACGGCTTCCGCGCCGCTGCAGGCGGCCGCCGCGACGTAGCTCGGAAACGACGGCCAGGGAAAGACCGCGCGATCGCCGGAGTCGAGCGTCGCGACGGCGCAGAGGCGGATCAGCTCGTCGGCGCCGTTGCCGATCACCACCTGCTCGACCGGCAGTCCGAAGCGGCCGCCGAGCTGCTCGCGCAGGCGCAGGGCGCCCGCGTCCGGATAACGGTTCAGCTCCCCGGCGGCGGCCTGGAAGGCGGCCACCGCCGCCGGCAGCGGTCCGAAGGCGCCCTCGTTCGAGGCCAGCTTCACTATCCGCTCCAGGCCGAGCCGCACCTGCAGCTCGCGCATGGGGCGTTGGGGCCGGTAGGGCTGCACCTGGGCGAGCGTTCGGCGAAGTGGCACCCGGCTAGCCTAGATGCGGTGGGAGACTCCATCGAGCGCTTCCCGCTCTTCCCGCTCGGCCTGGTGCTGCTGCCGCAGGAGGTCGTGCCGCTGCACATCTTCGAGGACCGCTACAAGCTGATGATCGGCGAGTGCCTCGACCAGGGCAGGCCGTTCGGGATCCTGTGGCTGTCGGACGACGGCCTCAGGGAGATCGGCTGCACCGCGCAGGTCACGCAGCTGCTCGAGCGCATGGACGACGGCCGCATGAACGTGCTCATCCAGGGCGCCGAGCCGTTCCGCCTGCTGCGGCGCATCGAGGACCTGCCGTATCCGGCGGGCGACGTGGAGTTGCTCGACGAGCAGCCGGACGGCGACGCGGGTGAGGCGCAGGCGGGGGCCGAAGCGCGCCAGCGCTACGCCGACCTGGTGGAGCGCGTGACCGACTCCAGGCCCGCCGAAGCCGACCTGGCAGAGCTCGACGCCTACAGCATGGCCGCCACGCTCGATTTCGCACTCGACGCCAAGCAGAGCCTGCTGGAGCTGCGCTCCGAGCCGGCCAGGCTCGAGCGGCTCACGGAGCTGTTTGCCTCCACCCTCCAACGCCTCGAGCGGGCCGAGGCCACCGCGGAGCTGGCGCGTGGCAACGGCCACGCCCGGCGTGCGCCCTAGCGGCTCTCGAGCACGCGCTTGAGCTCCCACAGCTGTTCGTCGACGTGGCGCGGGACCATCCGCGCAGCCATCGGCCGCAGCAGGCGCGAGAGCTTCCAGTCGATCTCGCTGCGTTGGGTGAAGCGCGTGCCCTCCGCGGTGGGCTCGAGCTCGTAGGTCACGTCGAAGACGCCGTCCTCGTCCTCCTCGCGCCAGCGGAGCCGGCGGGGCCGCTCGTACGCCGTGACCTGGATCTCCAGCTCCGCCCCGGGCTTGAGCCTGCTCGGGCGGTGCCTGGCACGGTAGCGCGCCGCCGCTCCCGGGCCATCGCCCTCGATCTGGTCGCATGAGAGCACCTTCGGGCACCAGCGGGGGTCGTTGCGGGCGTCGGCAACGTAGTCGAAGACCTGCTCGATCGGCCGGTCGATCTCGACGTCGCGCTCCACGCGCACGCTCAAGCCACCGCCTCGGGGATCGCCACTCCCCTGATGACCACCATGATCGGGTGTCTACCCGATCGCGCGGCCGGTGAGCTATCCGGCCACGGTGGCCACGCCGCCGCGGCGCGGGTCGCCGCCGCCGGACAGCTCGCCCGTGCCGGGCTGGCGCGCCACGGCCTGGACGCCACCGAAGAAGAGGTTCTGCTCGCTCCAGCGGCGGACCTTCCAGCCGCGCGACTCCAGCCGGTCGAGTGCCTCATCGTCGACGCCCGGCTCCGCCTCCACCACGTCGCCCTCGACGTGGATGCGCGGTCGCCTGACGGCGTCCTCGGCGGCGAGGCCTCCGTCCACCACCGCCAGGGTGGTCTGCAGGATCGCCGAGCGGATGCGGTTGGAGCCCGCCGACCCGAGCGCCACCTCGGGCACGCCGTCGCGCAGCACCACGGTGGGGGCCATCATGCTCGGCACGCGTGCCCCCGGCTCGTGGCGGTGGTAGCCGGCGGGGTTCAGGTCCTCCTCGCCCAGCATGTTGTTCAGGTGCAGGCCGGTGCCGGGCACGATGACACCCGAGCATGAGCCGTTCGAGCACGTCACCGAAGCGCAGGCGCCGTCGCCGTCCATCACGGCGATGTGCGTGGTCGAGCCGAGCCGCGAGTGCACCTCGCCGGCAACGGTGTCGAGCGCGTCCTTCGCCAGGAAGCGCTCGAGGTAGCCCTCCGTGCCGAGTCCCGCCAGGAACTCCTCGTCGCGCGCACGGTTGGTGGAGGCGATCACCTCGGTCAGCGTGTCGACGTCGTCCGGGCGCTGGACCCGCTCGAGGATCCCCAGCGCGTCGGCGATCAGGATCCCGCCGGACGACGGGGGCGGGTTGGTGAGCACCTCGCGCCCGTGGTAGCCCACGCGCGCAGGCACCCGCTCCTCGACCTCGTAGGCTGCCAGGTCCTTGCGCGTGACCAGGCCGCCGCGCTCGAGCACCCAGTCGCTGGCGGCGCTGCCCGCGTCGCCGGTGTAGAGGAAGTCCGGGCCCTCGGCCCCCAGTCGCTCGAGCAGGTCGCCGAGCTCGGGCAGGCGGATGGCCTCGCCGTTCTCGAGCAGGCGGCCGCCCGGCGCGTAGATCGCCGCCGCCTCGGAGGTCGAGCGCAGGATCGGCTCGAGCACCGTGAGCAGGAATGCCTGCATCTCGGTGACCTCCACCCCGTCGCGCGCCGCACGGGCGGGCCCTTGGCACAGGTCGGCCAGCGGCAGGCTGCCAAAGCGCCGCAGCGCCTCGGCGACCCCCTTCGTGGTGCCCCAGACGCCGCACGATGACGGGCCGGCGTTGAAGCGCTGCACGGCGCCCGCGGCGAACGTCACGTCCATCGGCACCAGCTCGGCCGGCTTGGGCGACTCCAGGCCCCGGCCGGGGGCGGCCACGAAGAAGTCGAGCAGGTGGTCCTCGCCCCCGGCCGTGTGCAGCAGCATGAAGCCTCCCGCGCCGGGGCCGGTGAGCGGCGACTCCGCCACGAAGGACATGAGCACGCAGGCCGCCGCGGCGTCGACGGCGTTGCCGCCCGCGCGCAGCGCCTCCGCCCCCGCCTGCGCGGTCAGCGGATGGCCGGCTGCGACCACCCCCTTCATGACGCGGACGCTAGCGGGGCGGTACGAATTCGGGCACGTCCACCTCGGTGAGCCCCGAGGCGGTGCGCCGCACGCGCGGCTCGTGGTCGGCCGGCATGCGCTCGTTGCGCCGCTCGCTGCGAGGGGCCGCGCGGTGCTGGGGACGGTCGCCGTAGCCCGTGGCCACGACCGTGACCCAGACCTGATCGTCGACCTTCTCGTCGACCATCGCGCCGAAGATGATGTTGGCGTCGGGGTGGGCGGCGTCCGCGACGGCCTTGGCCGCCTCGTTGACCTCCCACAGCGACAGGTCGCGACCACCGGTGACCGACAGGAGGATCGAGCGCGCGCCTTCGAGCGAGGTCTCGAGCAGCGGCGATTCGATGGCGTGCTCCACCGCGTCCATGGCCCGCCGCTCGCCCACGCCCATGCCGATGCCAAGCAGCGCCTGGCCGGCCTCCGCCATGATCGTGCGCACGTCGGCGAAGTCGAGGTTGATCAGCCCCGGCAGGGTGATCAGGTCGGACACGCCCTGCACGCCCTGGCGCAACACGTCGTCGGCCACCCGGAACGCCTCGACCATCGAGGTCTTCTTGTCGAGCACGGTGAGCAGGCGCGAGTTGGGGATCACGATCAGCGTGTCGACCTCGCGGGCCAGGTCCTCGACGCCGCGGTCGGCCTGCTCGCCGCGGCGGGCGCCTTCGAAGGCGAACGGCTTGGTGACGATGCCGACCGTCAGGGCCCCCACCTCGCGGGAGATGCGCGCCATCACCGGGGCAGCGCCGGTGCCCGTGCCGCCGCCGGAGCCGGCGGTGATGAACACCATGTCGGCGCCCTTCAGGAGGCTCTTCAGGTGGTCGTACTCCTCGAGCGCGGCCTGCCGGCCGAGCTCGGGGTTGGAGCCCGAGCCGAGCCCGCGGGTGGCCTGGCCGCCGATGTGCACGCGCTTGCTGGCGGCGGACTGCTCGAGCGACTGCATGTCGGTGTTCACCGCGATGAACTCGACGCCCTCCACTTCGGCCTCGATCATGCGGTTGACGGCGTTCACGCCGGCGCCGCCCACGCCCACCACCCGGAGCACGGGCTCCGCCGCGTGGCGGGGCGACGACGGCGCGAACGGCACCGGCTCCTGGGCCGCCGGCGCGGGGGCGCGCTCCATGATGTTCTCGGGGATGTCCGAGGAGAACACGCTGCGCAGCCGCTGCTCGGGGGTGGGGGTGCCCTCGTAGCGTCCGGGACTGGGGTGCTCGGCCCGCCATTGCTCGCGCCGGGCGCGGCGCGCCTCGCGGCGGGCGGCTTCCGATGCCGGCTCGCGCAGCTCGGGCTGCTCCTGGCCCTGGGGCTCGGGCACCTGACTCGTGATCTGCGGCTTCGGGCCGTCGACCGGCAGCGGCCTGCCGCCGCGCGGCTTGGCCTGCTCGCGAGGCGGCTCGGCCTGCTCGGGACGCGGCTCGTCGGCCTGCGGCCGCTGCGGCTGCTGCTGCTCGCCTTCGGGGTCGTCGGTCTTTCGGAACAGCTGGGCCAGCGGCCCCTCGCGCATGCTCGCCCGCTTACCGGTTGCCATTCGCGAGGACCTCCTTGGCTAGCTGTCGGTAGGCGTACGCGGCCTTCCCGTCGGGGTCGTACTTGAGCACGGACATCCCCTTGACGGGGGCCTCCGCGAAGCGGACGGTCTTGTTGATGCGCGAGGCGAACACGCGGTCGCCGAAGTTCTCCTCGAGGATCTCGATGGCCTCCTTGGCGTGCACCGTGCGGTTGTCGACCAGGGTGGGCAGTATCCCCTCGATCTCGATGTCCGGGTTGAGCTCCTCTCGCACCATCGCAAGCGTGTTCTGGAGCTGGATCAGCCCGCGCATGGAGAGATACTCGCATTGCACGGGGACGATCACCTTGTCCGAGGCGGTGAGCGCGTTGATCGTGAGCAGGCCCAGGCTCGGCGGCGTGTCGATGAAGATGAAGTCGTAGTCCTCCTTGACCTGGTCGATCGCCTTCTTCAGCGAGCGCTCGCGGCCGATCATGGTGGACATCGCGATCTCCGCGCCGGCCAGGTCGATCGAGGAGCAGGCCACATCGACCTCGCGCCTGCGGATCACCTCGCGGATCGACACGTGGTGCACCAGCACGTCGTACATCGACGCGTCCAGGGTGTCGGGGTCGATGCCCTGGCTCATGGTCAGGTTGCCCTGCGGGTCGAGGTCCACGCAGAGCACGCGGAAGCCGCTCTCGGCGAAGGCCGCCGCGAGGTTGAGGGTCGTCGTCGTCTTCGCGACTCCGCCCTTCTGGTTGGTGAAGGCAGTCACCTTCGCCTTCGCTGCGGGAGGAGTCACGGCGGCCTCCGGTGGTGGTGGCGGGCCAGGCTGCTTTCGCTCGAACAGTCCCATCGTGCAGTGCCTATTCGCACGTGGCAATGGGAATCCTTCAGGCTTCGGCAGATGTCATCGCTCCTCGACAAGCGGCTCGTGGTGGTCACGGGCAAGGGCGGAACGGGCAAGACGACCGTCTCCGCGGCGCTCGGGCTCCTCGCGGCGCGGCGGGGCAAGCGCACGATCGTGTGCGAGGTCGCCGAGCGGGAGCGGCTCGCGGCGCTGTTCGGCGTCGAGGAGCTGGGACACAAGGAGCGCGAGCTCGCGCCCGGCCTGGCCGGCATCTCGATCGACCCCGAGCGCGCGAAGGCGGACTGGCTTCGCCACCAGCTCAAGTCCGGCGCGCTGGCGGGGCTGCTGGGCCACAGCCGCCTCTTCCAGTACCTCACGGCGGCGGCGCCCGGCCTGAGCGAGCTCGTGACGATAGGCGCCGTGTGGGACCTTGCGCAGCTCGAGCGCCGGCTCGGCGGCTCCACCTACGACCTGGCGATCGTGGATGCGCCCGCCACCGGCCATGGCATCGCGTTGCTGCGCTCGCCCAAGACCTTCGGCGACATCGCGCGGGTGGGGCCGATCCACCGGCAGGCCATGCGCATCCACGACTTCGTGACCGATCCGAAGTCGACCGGGGTGGTGGCCGTGGCGCTGGCGGAGGAGATGCCCGTGAACGAGACGATCGACCTGGGCGAGCGCCTGCACCACGAGCTTCGCATCGCCATCGACGCGATCGTGGTGAACGGGCTCTATCCCGAGCGCTTCACGCTCGAGGAGGCGGAGAGGATGCGGTCGCTCGACGGTCGCGTGCCCGAGCCGACACGGGCGGCGCTGGGTGCGGCGCTGGCCGAGCACCGGCGCGCGCGCTCGCAGCGCTCGGAGCTGCGTCGCCTGCGGCGGTCGGTCGAGGCGCCGGTGGCCACGCTGCCGTTCCTGTTCGAGGCCGACCTCGGCGGCGTGGGCCTGGAGGCGCTCTCGCGCGAGCTGGAGAGGAAGCTGTGATCGAGCGCCTGCTCGCGCGCAAGGACGTGTGTATCGTGGCCGGCTCCGGCGGCGTGGGCAAGACCACCTCGTCGGCCGCGATCGCGCTTGGGATGGCGGCGCGCGGCAAGCGCGTGGCCGTGCTCACGATCGACCCCGCCAAGCGGCTGGCCAACTCGCTCGGCCTGTCCGAGCTCGGCAACGAGGAGCGCCGCGTGGAGGTGGAGGTGGAGGGCGAGCTGTGGGCGATGATGCTCGACGCCAAGCGCACCTTCGACGAGCTCGTGGAGTGGCACGCCCCCGACGAGCAGACGCGCGACGCCGTGCTCGGCAACCGCATCTACCGCGAGCTCTCGAACGCAGTGGCGGGCTCCCAGGAGTACATGGCCATGGAGAAGCTCCACGAGCTTCACCAGGAGGGCCGCTACGACCTGCTCGTGCTGGACACGCCGCCAACCCGGAACGCGCTCGACTTCCTCGACGCGCCGAAGCGGCTGTCGACGTTCATCGACTCGCGCTCGCTGCAGCTGTTCACCGCGCCGGGGCGCTTCGGTCTGAAGGTGCTCGGGCGCGGCACCGGCGTGTTGTTCGGCGCCATGCAGCGGCTCACCGGCATCGACCTGCTGCAGGACCTCGGCGAGTTCTTTCGCTCCTTCGGAGAGATGTCCGAGGGCTTCCGCGAGCGCGCCGAGCGCGTGAACGCGCTACTGGCCGACAGCCGCACCGCCTTCCTGCTCGTGACCTCGCCGCGCCGCGACGCGGTCGACGAGGCCGTCTACTTCCACCACCGCCTGCTCGACTCGGGCCTGCCGTTCGCCGGCGTGGTGGTCAACCGCATGCACGACCCGCTGCCCGGCGACGGCGCCGGCGACCTGGACGAGAGGCTCGGCCCGGAGCTCGCCGCGAAGGTGGCGGACAACCTCCAGGACTTCCGCACGCTCGCCGAGCGCGACCGCGCCAACCTACGCGGCCTCAGCTCCCGCCTGGGTCGCAAGCCGATGGTGCAGGTGCCCGAGCTCGACCAGGAGGTGAACGACCTGGCCGGCCTCGCGCTGATGAACGACCACCTGTTCGGCTAGGCCTCGAGCCGCCCCTCGCCGGAGCGGCGCTCGCGGCCTCGCCTACACCGGGGCGGAGTAGCTGTGCGGGTCCTCGTCCCAGTCCACCGAGGGCGTCACGCCGTCGACCGGCTCGAGCTCGGCGGTGTCGCCGTCGGCCACAGCCGCCGGCGGCGGAACCTCCGGCTCGGGCGACGGGGCCGGCTCCTCGGGCTCCGGCTCGGGCACGGGCTGGGGCGGGCGCTCGGCGCGCAGGTCGCGCGCCTCGATGCGGAACGGGTGGGGCGCCTCCAGCAGGATGTCGTCCGCCACGCCCTTGAGGTCGGGCTCGAGGTAGCCGCAGAGCACGTCGCGAAGCAGCGCTCGCAGGTGGCACTCCAGCTCGAAGGCGATCGCGCGCGGCGATTCGGGGCCGATCCAGTCGCCGATCTCCTCACCGCCGCACATCACGAAGCGCTCCAGCGTCAGGGCCAGCTCGGCGCGGCGCTGCACGGCGCGGCGCTCGCCCTCCTCTGCACACAGCGCCGCCAGGCGGAGTGGCAGCCCCGCCAGGCCGAGCTCGCCGTGGGCGTCGAGCAGCGCGCGCAGCCCGAGCAGGTGGTCGGACAGCGCGTCGGTTGCACGCGGGCGCGTGCAGCCCAGCTCGAAGCGGTCCAACGCGTAGCCCACCGTGCCGGAGCGCGGTGCGGCGTCGACGACGTCCAAGAAGCCACGCAGTGCGCCCGCCTCGTCGGCGCCGAGCACCCAGGGCTCGCCGCGCGGCGCGCCGCCGCCCTCCTCGAGCTCAAGCGCCAGCCAGCGCGCCTCGCCCACGCGCCGCCAGCCGAGCGCACCAAGGGCGACCGCGCCGGGCTTCCAGAGGCGCAGCCCAGTCAAGAGGCGAGCGAAGCGGGCGCCCGCCTCCGGCTCCACCGAGTCGTCGTCCGGCGCGGCGTAGCGCTCGAGCACGCACAGCGCCGTCTCCGCTGAAGCCTCAGGGGGCGCATCGACGGCGTCGGGGCGCGCCAGCGCCAGGCCGCCGCCCAGGTCCACGCGTGGCAGCTCGAGCACGACGTCGCGCAGCGGCGCCAGCACGGTGGCCTGGAGCGCATCGTGGAAGAGCGTGTCCTCGACCTCGAGGTACACGCGCTCGAAGCGCTCCTCGGGGAAGCCGAAGCTGGTGGCGTCCTCGTACAGGCGCTCGAGCATCGCCTCGAGGGCTGGCTCCGCCTGTGCGCCCGGCAGGCCGTTGCTGCGTAGGTAGGCGGCCGCGCCGGCGCCCAGGGCGGCGGCTGCCCCTTCGCAGCTCGGCAGCGCGCGCAACGCCGGCCAGCGCGCGGCGAGGAACTCGCCGATCCGGGGCCGATAGCGGTAGAGGGCGGGGCCGCGCCCGCCGCTCTCGTCGACTACGTCGAACTCGACCTCGGCGCCGGCCTTCAGCTCGTCGGTGAGCAGCGCAGCGGCCTCGAGGGCGAAGCTCCTGAGTGCGTCATGCAACGCACGATTGCGCATGGGCGCGGATTCGCCGCGCCGGGGGCGGCTCCTGCTAGGCGACCGCGGTGGCGGGCTCGCGGCCGGCGTCCGAGGCGTCGCAGTCGTCGACGCCGAGCCACTCGCGCCCGTAGCGGCGCATGTCTTCGATCAGCGGCGCGAGCGCCTCGCCCTTCGGTGTGAGCGAGTACTCCACGCGCGGAGGCACCTCGGGGTAGGTGTTGCGCTCGAGGATGCCCTGCTCCTCGAGCGCCCTCAGGCGCAGCGAGAGGGTGCGCGGACTGATGCCGTCGAGCGAGCGCTCGAGCTCGCAGAAGCGCGCGCGGCCGTCGGCCAGGTCGCGAATCACGAGCATCGTCCACTTGCCGCAGATGATGTCGGCGGTGGCGCAGACGGGACAGCTTGCGTCGCTCACAAGAGCGAGTCTAGCGCAATGCTTTACCAACTGAAGCTTTGGGGAGGGCGCCTGCGAGCGCGCTCCCCGGCCCTCCCTCAGGAAGCCGGCGGGCTCAGCCCCCGAGCTGCCCCAGCAGTCCGCCACCCCCGCCGGAGCCGCCGCCAGGCTGCGCGGCCACCACCCGGCCTTCACTCGGCTGCACGAGCACCCAGCCCGTCCCTTGGAAAGACATCTGGATCGACTCGCCCGAGCCGCGTCCGATCAGGTTCTTCAGCTTCACGTCGGTCTTGATGCCGGTCGTGAGGCCACTCGACCAGGTGATGGCGGCCTGCGGGTCGGCGAACGTGGGCGCGTCGCCGGTGCTGAGCAGCACGGGCGGCCCATCGGAGATGAGCGCCACCCAGCCGCTGCCCTGGAGCGACATGTTGAACAGGCCCCCGCCCATCACCGCGCTGGCCCCTTCCACGCGCTTGATGTCCCAGTCGATGTCGGAGTCGAATGCCAGCACGTTCGCGCCGTTGCAGGTGACGGCGTCGCTCTCCAGCTTCAGCAGGTGTATGTCCTGCCCCTGATCGGCCAGGAAGACCTCCCCGGTGCCGGTCATCTTCATCAGCGTAGTGCCCTCACCCGAGACCGCCTTCTTGATCAGGCGGCTCATGCCGCCCGTGCCGGCGTGCTCGAAGGAGACGTCGCCCTGGTAGGCGACCATCGAGCCGGCCTTCGCCTGGATCGTGATCTGGTTGAGGCTTACCTTCAGCAGCTTCGAGTTCTGAAGCGCGAACGCTTCCTGCGATTGTGTCTCCTGGAATTCGCCGAGAGTGCTCTGCACCTGGCCTCCTCGTCAGTCGGTCGGTTCGCTGATATCCGCGGGCCGAACTCTAGGCGCCGTTGGTGTCGGCGCCGACCAGGGTCTGCTCGACCGAGGTGGAGCGCTGGCCGCCCGACGACACCAGCAGCTTGAAGTCGTGCGGATGCGAGGCGGCCTTGAGCGCGTCCTCCATGGTCACGAAGTCGTTCTGCACGTGCCCGAGCAGGGCCTGGTCGAAGGTCTGCATGCCGTAGTAGGCGCCTTCGGCGATCACCTCTGGCAGCTTCCCCGTGTCCTCGGGATTAAGGATCATGTCCTTCACGCGACCGGTCATGCGAAGCACCTCGCAGGTCGCGATCCGTCCTTCCCCGCCGGGCCGCGGCACGAGCCGCTGCGAGACCACGCCCTTGAGCGTGCCGGCCAGCATGGCGCGTGCCTGGCGCTGCTCGACGAGCGGGAAGAAGTCGATGATGCGGTTGACCGACTCGGAGGCGTCCACGGTGTGGATCGTGGACAGCACGAGGTGGCCGGTCTCGGCGGCCGACAGGGCCGTGCGCACGGTTTCCTCGTCTCGCATCTCGCCCACCAGGATCACGTCCGGGTCCTGGCGCAGCACCCGCCGCAGCGCCCGGGCGAACGAGGTGGTGTCCTCGCCGACCTCGCGCTGGTTGATGATCGACAGCTTGTCGCGGTGGAGGAACTCGACCGGGTCCTCGATCGTGACGATGTGCTTGGCGTAGTTCGAGTTGATGCGGTTGATGATCGCGGCCAGCGTGGTGGACTTGCCCGAGCCGGTGGTGCCGGTCAGCAGGATCAGCCCGCGCTCCTCCTCGGCGAGCTCGTTGATCACGGGTGGCAGGTTCAGCTCCTCGACCGTCTTGACCGAGAAGGGGATCGCGCGGCAGACCAGCGAGACCGACCCGCGCTGCACGAAGGCGTTCACGCGGAAGCGGGCCACGCCCGGCAGGCTGTAGGAGAAGTCGACCTCGCGGTCGCTGCGGAACTCCTCGAGCTTCTGGTCCTCCGTGAGCATGTGGTGGAAGACGCGCTCGGTGTCCTCCGGCTTCAGCTCCTCGGAGCCGGGGATCGGCTCGAGCTTGCCGTGGCGCCGGACGACCGGCTTGGAGGGGATCTTCAGGTGGAGGTCGGAGGCCTCGACCTCGATGACGTGCATGAGGGCCTGATCGATGTCGAACATACCTCGACAATCGGCCCGGTGGCCGTGGGCCTTTAGGTGAGGTCGCGCGGCGTGTGAGCTTCGGCCACCGACTGGGGTGGGTCGTAGAGCGCCGACGGCGCTCTACGCCACTTCCCGCAGCTTCTGTGCCTCTGCGAGGGACTGCAGCTTCTTCAGCGACTGGTTCTCGATCTGGCGGATGCGCTCGCGCGTGACGTTGAAGGTCCTGCCCACCTCGTCGAGCGTGCGCGGGTGCTCGCCGCCCAGCCCGTAGCGCAGCTCGAGCACGCGCCGCTCGCGGTAGGAGAGGTTCTCCAGAGCCTCGCGCAGCGCTTCCTTGGTGAGGATCTCCGCGGCGCGCTCGTAGGGCGACTCGGCGCGCTCGTCGGCGATGAACTGGCCGAACTCGGACTCCTCCTCGTCGCCGACCGGCTTCTCCAGCGAGACCGGCGCCTGCGCGGAGCGCTTGATCGAGTCGACCTCCTCCGGCTCGATGCCCGTGACGTCGGCGATCTCGTCGGGGGTCGGCTCGCGGCCCAGCTCGGTGACGAGCTTGCGCTCGGCGCGGCCGATCTTGTTGAGCTTCTCGACCACGTGCACCGGGATGCGAATCGTGCGCGCCTTGTCGGCCAG
>Ga0126310_10000224_pt1 | contig 17614 bp, 10 predicted proteins | sample Plot60_FD_92540 | JGI IMG/M metagenome (GOLD analysis project Ga0126310, IMG submission 92540) | Serpentine soil microbial communities from UC McLaughlin Reserve, CA, USA - Plot60 | ecosystem: Environmental > Terrestrial > Soil > Grasslands | place: USA: UC McLaughlin Reserve, Lake County... | reverse complement strand
CTAAGCTCCGCTCTTAGATAGGGAGGAGGGAGCGGATGCGGCCCACTACTAGCAACATCTTCCATACGAGCTTAGCAGTTCATCAATCTTCTCTTACCACAAGAACAAGCACGCAAAGCCAGTATTGCAGTACTATCGCCTCCTGCTGTGGAACACGAGGCATAGAAGCCTTCTGGTGGTGCGTGGTTTCTCCTGGGTTGTGGACGATCCCCTTAGGAGGGAATGCATGAGAGCAGAAGCGAACACCCTGCTACCTGAGGCACGCGCTAAGGAATTAGGGGCCGTGCGGATCGGGCTGCTAGGCGGCTTTTCGGTTACGGTGGGGAATCGCAAGGTCGACGAGAGCACTTGGCGGCTCAGGAAGGCCGCAAGCCTCATAAAGTTGCTCGCCCTGGCGCCCGGACATCGCCTACACCGCGAGCGGGCGATGGATCTCCTCTGGCCGGACCTTGGGCTACGAGCCGCCTCCAATAACCTGCGCCAAACCCTCCACATCGCGCGCCGTACACTCCATCCCGACCCGCAGATCGCTTCGCGCTACCTAAGCCTTAGAGGCGAGCAGCTTCTGATGTGCCCGGAGGGACAGCTCTGGGTAGACGTAGATGCCTTCGAGGAGGCAGCTGACACCGCCCGCCGCTCCACAGATGCGGCCGCCTACCGGGTGGCTATCGAGCTGTACTCGGGCGAGCTGTTACCCGAAGACCGCTACGAGGAGTGGGCGGAGAGCCGCCGAGGGGAGCTTAGGCAGAGGTTCCTTACTCTGCTGGTCGAGCTTGCGAGCCTCTACGAGGAGCGTGGGACGGAGGAGTCTGAGCCCGCTGTCCAGGCCCTCCAGACAGTGCTTGCGGAGGAGCCCACCAACGAGGAGGCGCACTTGAGGCTCATGCGACTGTACGCTTCCTCAGGGCGATCGGGTGAAGCCCTGAGGCAGTACGGACGGCTCTCCGAAGCGCTCTCCAGTGGGCTGGGCGTGGAGCCAAGTGCCTCCACCCGCGCCCTAAGAGAGGAGATTGCGTCCGGAAGATTTCAAGCGGACACGACCGAGGCTGCTGGAGAGCCGACGGGGGAGACCCCAAGAGGAGGGGGAGTACGGGCACACAATCTGCTCGCCCAAAGAACCAGCTTCCTAGGTCGTGAGCGCGAGATGCTCGAGCTCAAGAGGACACTGGCTATGACCCGGCTCCTCACGCTCAGCGGGGCAGGGGGATCGGGCAAGACACGCCTCGCCTTAGAGGTTGCGAAGGACCTGATTGGAGCCTACCCTGACGGGGTGTGGCTGGTCGAGCTCGCGCCGCTCTCTGAGGGGGCACTGGTGCCCCAAGCGGTAGCCAAGGCCGTGAAGGTAGCCGAGCAGCCAGGACGAGAGCTAACCGAAGCCCTCGTCGATGACCTGCGCGAGAAGAGGTTGCTCTTGGTGCTCGACAACTGCGACCACCTGATCGAGGCGGCGGCCCGGCTTGCTGACTCGCTCCTTTCCTCTTGTCCACACTTGCGGGTCCTTGCCACCAGCCGCGAAGCCTTGGGAGTTGAGGGAGAGCTCGTGTGGAGGGTCGATCCTCTCTCCGTTCCTGATGCTGAACCAGACGCTCATCGACCGCTCGCCACCACAGGAGAGCTGGCGCGCTACGAGGCGGTCCGGCTGTTTGTGGAGCGGGCCAAGCTCCGTTCGCCCCGTTTTGAGCTCACCGAAGAGAACGCCGGGGCGGTGGTGCAGATCTGCCGCCAACTCGAAGGGATGCCTCTCTCAATAGAGCTTGCGGCGGCGAGGGTTAGGGCGCTCTCCCTAGAGCAGATCGCACAGAGGCTCGAGGATTCCCTCAAGCTCTTGAGGAGTGACAGCCGGACCGCCCCTCAGCGCCACCGGACGCTCAGGGCGACCTTGGACTGGAGCCACGAGTTGCTCTCCGAGGTCGAGCGGGTCTTGTTCGGTCGCCTTTCGGTGTTCGCGGGCGGCTGGACGCTGGAGGGTGCCGAGGCGCTAGGATCAGGCGAAGGCGTTGGGAACTCTGATGTACTGGATCCTCTCTCGCGGCTGGTGGACAAGTCGTTGGTGGCTCTCGAGGAGGACGAGCATGATGGCGCACTTCGATACACGATGCTGGAGCCCGTGCGCCAGTATGCTCGTGAGAAGTTGAGGGAGAGCGGCGAAGAAGACGCCGTCCAGGGTCGCCACGCCGAGTTCTTTCTCGCCCTGGCCGAAGAGGCCGAGCCCGAGATGTCGGGGCCGGACCAGGAGGCATGGCTGAAAAAACTGGAGAGGGAGCACGCCAATCTGCGAGGTGCCCTCGCCTGGGCGCTGGATCCGGCGCATAGTAGGAAACCGAGCGAACACCGAACCGAGCTGGGGCTGAGGCTGGCGGGCGCGCTGGGCCGATTCTGGGGCGTGTACGGCCCGGGTGAAGGGCTCAGGTGGTTGGAAAAGGGCCTCGCAAGGGGTGAGGCGGCGCCCAAACCCGCTCTGGCAAAGGCACTCTATGAAGCCGGCTGGATAGAGCTCTTTCAGGGCGATTACGACACAGCGATCGCTCTGCTCGAGGAAGGCCTCGCGCTCTTTAAGGAGCTGGGGTATAGGCAGGGCGTCGCCACCTCACTCGTCAACCTGGGGTTCGCGGCGCTACACCTGGGCGACAGAGAGCGCACGGCCGTGCTACGCCAAGAGGTAGCGGCGTTGCAGAGAGAGCCTCTGGAGCCGTGGACGCTCGCTTGGTTGACCACCTTTTTGGGAGTGACCGCCTTGTACGAGGGCGATTACGAGCGATCAGCTGCGCTGGCCACGGAGGCCCTCGCCATCTACCGAGAGCTGGGAGACAAGCGGGGCATGTCCTTGTGCCACTTCGACCTGGGGTTAATTGAGCTGATAAGGGGCGATCACGAGCCGGCGGCGGCGCTGCTGGAGTCCGTGCGCGTGCTGCGAGGCTCAAAAGACAAGTTCTGCCTAGCTTACGGTATCTTCGGTTTGGCAGCGGTAGCGGCAGCGCGAGCACAGCCGCGTCGCGCGGCGCGGCTGTGGGGGGCAGCGGAGGCCTTACGCGAGGAAATCGGCGTCGTTTCCCTCACACATTTGGAACTCCACGCCTACGATTACGAAGGCCGGGTGAGCGCCGCACGCTACATGCTTGGTGATGAGGGTGCGTGGGAAGCGGCGTTCGCCCAGGGGATGGCGATGTCACCCGAAGAGGCAGCAGAGTATGCCCTCTCCGAGGAAGTGGCTCGCGCCCCCGAGAGTCCGCCAGCTAGCGTGGAAAGGGACGATCCCCTCACTACTGATCCCCTAACCGCACGGGAAGGTGAAGTGGCGGATATGGTAGCTCGAGGGATGCCCAACCGTCAGATTGCCCAAGAGCTCTACCTCTCCGAACGCACAATCGAGCACCACGTCTCAAAGATCCTGCGCAAGCTGGGCCTGAGCTCCCGCTCACAGCTCTCCACCTGGGTGACCCAACGAACATTGCTTTCGTCGGACACGAACTAAGAACCGCCGCACCAAGCGATCATTATCGACCAACTGGCAGTATTGCTAGCTCGTTGCGGGATGCGATCGAAGGAGCTAACCTTACGCCATGCACTGAATCACAGCGAGACTCGGAAGGCAGCATGTCGGACGACTCCTTTGAGAAGCGCATGCGAGAAGTCATCATAGGAGAGATCGAGCAGCCGACCATCGTCATCGCGGACTACAACCCTGAATGGCCCGAGCGCTTCCGCCAAGAGGAGGTCAGGATCCGAGCGGCTCTCGGGGAAGCCGCCCTGTCGGTCGAGCACATCGGTTCGACGTCGGTGCCCGGGCTCGCCGCGAAGGCCATAGTGGACATCCTGGTGGCGGTCGAGGATTCCGGCGAGGAGGCCACCTACCTGCCCGCCATGGAGGGGGCGGGCTACATTCTGCGCGTGCGCGAGCCGGACTTCGACGAGCACCGAATGTTGAGGACTCCGGAGAAGGATGTACACGTGCACGTCTTCTCGGCTGGGTCGGCAGAGATCGAACGCTACCTACTGCTGCGCGAGAGGCTGCGCCAGAACGAGGGAGACCGCGAGCTCTACGCGCAGACGAAACGTGAGCTGGCGAAGCAGAACTGGCCAACTATGGAGCACTACGCCGAGGCAAAGACTGAGGTCGTCGAGGACATTATCTATCGGGCCGCTGCGGCCCGATCTAGTCATGATGGCGTCAGATGAGTGAGGTGGGGTTCACCCGGATAGAGTCGGAGCGCCTGAGGATCAGGCGTTTCAAAGACTCCGACCTGGCACCTTTCATGGCCTACCGCAACGATCCCAAGGTTGCCCGCTACCAAAGCTGGTACTCCTACGACCAGCGAGAAGCGAGGGCCTTTATTCGAGAGATGAAGTCGGCGCAGCCGGGCGTGCCTGGCGAGTGGTTCCAGTTCGCCATCGAATCGACGCAAGATCTCATCGGGGACTGCGCCCTAAGAGTCGACGAGCACAAACCCTACCGAGCCGAGATCGGATTTACGCTGGCGCGAGAGCAACAGGGGAAAGGTTTCGCTTCGGAAGCCATCTCGGTGCTGTTGGATTACGCGTTCGACGCTCTAAGGCTCCATCGAGTCGTCGCCATAGCGGACTGCAGGAATGCGCCTTCTGTGGCGTTGCTCGAGCGGGTGGGCATGCGTAGGGAGGGACACTTCCTGGAGAACGTTTGGTTCAAGGGAGGATGGGCTGACGAGTACCTTTACGCCATCCTTAAGGATGAATGGCTCCAAAAGCGGCAGATAACGCGCCCATAACGCCGACCACCGCCGCTCGCCACGAGGCGAGGAGGTAGTGGTCCTCGTCGCCCGCGGTCACCAGCGCCCGGCCAATGGAGATCTCGTTGGCGATAAGCCCGACGGCCAAGGCCCGACCGCGAGAGACGCACAAGCGCGCCAGGCCCTCAGGATCTCGCGGACGATCAGCTGACGCGTACCGAGGAGGAAACGGTGGACCCATATGACGCTGTAAGCTCGCACAACAGAGAGGCATGGGAGGCCGAGGTCGAGCGCGGGAACCGTTGGACACTGCCGGTCGACCACGAAGCTATCGAGGCTGCGCGAGGAGGACGTTTAAAGGTGCTGTTGACGGATTCCAGGACGGTGCCAGCGGCGTGGTTCCTCGACCTTGACGGCGCCGACGTCCTCTGCCTCGCCTCCGGCGGCGGGCAGCAGGGACCCCTCCTTGCGGCGGCGGGAGCCAACGTGACCGTGCTGGACAACTCGCCCAGGCAACTCGCCCGCGACCGGCTCGTCGCAGAGCGCGAGGCGCTCCCTTTGAGAACCCTCGAGGGCGACATGAGGAACCTCTCAGAGTTCGCCGACGGGGAGTTCGACCTTGTCTTCCATCCAGTCTCCAACCTGTTCGTGCCCGAGGTCCGCCCAGTGTGGACGGAGGCCTTCCGCGTGCTGCGTAAGGGCGGTACATTGCTTGCGGGATTCGTAAATCCCGCGTACTACGTCTTCGACCTCGACCTCGCAGACAGCACAGGCGAGTTGCAGGTCGAGTACCAGCTTCCCTACGCCGACCCGAGGAGCCTGAGCGAGGAGAGGTTGAGGCGGCAGATCGAAGGGGGAGAGCCCCTGGAGTTCGGTCACACCTTAGAAGATCAGATCGGCGGCCAGATAGCGGCCGGTTTCGTTATCTCGGGCTTCTACGAGGATCGCCACCGCGACGACCCGATCGCGGCCTACATGCCCACCCTCATCGCCACGCGGGCGACGAAACCGTAAGCGGCGCCCCTGCCCCGGCTTGCCCCGGACACCTCATCCACTCGACCCTTAGATAAGGAAAATAGGTGTTTCCACCTACGCCCGAGAGCCTTCAGCTAACGGCTGGCTAACACCCTAGGGATACGCTGGGTCCATAAGATCCTCGTCGGCTCATCAACACAAGCAGAGACAGAGCGGACCGTCCCAATGACGAGAAGGTGGAGGGTGGTGAAAGAGAACGCAACACAAGAAGCCTTGCTGGTTAGAGCCCAGCCCCTGGGACTGGCCAAGGAGATCTCCCAGAGAATAGTCGATGTGGTGCACGTTGAGCACGGCGCGCTCCTGCTCGAGGTCGAGAAGCAAGGGGAGGGCAAAGCATGCATCGGTCGATAGGTAACAACGACACACATCCGGAGGGGAGAGGTCTCTTCCTGTGGGACTGGATCATCAGGCTGCTCGAACAAGAGTTGAACTGGCGCCGTAGCAGAAAACTCTTCGTGACGCTAAAGGGAGACTCCGGTTCGTACCAGAAAGAGATCGGCGAGCTCTCCGCCTCAGAGCGCAGGAGCCTTGCTCCTGCCCTTAGGGAGCACGTGGCTGATCAGCTCCTCGAGCGCTACCTGGCGGAGCAGGGAAGCGTCGATCTCATCGAGAGGAGGCACGCCTACACCAAACACATTGGGGACCTCACCCCCACGGATCTACCGGCCCTGATAGAAGCTGAGCGCCACAGGGTGGAAGAGCACCAGGAGGAACGCGAGCGAGCAGAGTTTGTGGAAGTTGTGCGCAGAGATCTGGATCGCCTTCAGCTGGTAGCTGGTACAGAGTAAACAAGAAGACCACCTTGGTAGAATACGGCAGCCTCGACGCTAGGGAACTGCACCTCGAAGCTCTAGCAGCGCTACCGAGGGTGACGGCATCTTGGTCGGTCATAAGTCTACCTCCTTTACAAACCGGAGCGATTCGGGAGATAGGAGCTAGGTCGAACCCTCTTTGAACGGTGCCTTCCACAAGTCCATGGGTTCGAGAGTAGTCTGGAGACCTTCTCCGTAGTCGGGTCCCTTGAGCATGATGCTCTGCAGTAAGAAACGAGGAGCATTCTTGCTAGGGACGTCTGATTCATCGGCGATTCATTGCCATGTGTTCCAATCATCTAGGAAGATGGGCGAGAACGGGGAGAATGGCATAGGATGAGCCCTCCTGCTGAGTTTGATGGTGTAGAGCGAACCGAGGCGGTACGCATCTGGCTACTTGGCGGCTTTCGGGTTGCCGTAGGCTCCAGAACTGTCCAGGAGAGTGCCTGGCGGCTCAGGAAGGCGGCGAGCCTCGTCAAGCTGCTCGCGCTCGCGCCGGGGCACCGCATGCACCGAGAACAGGCGATGAACCTCTTGTGGCCTGAGTCGGACAAGAAGGCTGCCTCTAACAACCTGCGCCAGACTCTCCACGCCGCCAGGAGGGCTCTCACCTCCGATCCAGCAGAAGGATCGCGCTATATGGCATCCGAGGATGAATCGCTGGCGCTGTGTCCGGCCGGATCGCTGTGGGTTGATGTCAAGGCCTTCGAACAAGCCGCGAGTACTGCCAGCCGCTCGCACGAACCCACCGCCTACGAGGTGGCTCTCGACCTTTATGGTGGTGAGCTATTGCCGGCCGATCGCTACGAGGAGTGGGCGAAGGAATACGGACAGCGGCTGCGGGAGACTCGCCTCTCGCTTCTCCTTGGGCTCGCTCGTATTTACGAGGAGCGAGCGGACTACAACTCTGCCGCCGAGGCGTTGCGCGTAGTCGTCTCAGAGCAGTCCACCCGTGAGGAGGCGCATGCAGGGCTGATGCGCCTGTACGCCCTCATGGGGAGCAAGAGGGAGGCGCTTGCACAGTACGAGCGATTCGAGGAGGCCCTCCAGGAAGCGCTGGGTACCGAACCCTCTGCTTCGAGTCGTGCCTTGAAAGAGGAGATCACCTCGGGACGCTTCCCACCCAAAGATGGGCGCTTTCCCGGTTCCCCGCTCGAGGAGCCACCGGGCGATGGTAAACACAACCTACCCGCTCCGAGAACCAGCTTCGCCGGGCGCGAGGGCGAGATACTTGAGGTCAAGCGTACCCTGGCAATGACCCGCCTACTCACCCTCACGGGGACAGGTGGGTTGGGCAAGACACGCTTGGCGCTTGAAGTGGCCAGGGATCTTGTGGGCGTCTACCCGGAGGGGGTCTGGCTGGTGGAGCTGGCGCCGCTCACAGAGCCGGAGTTGGTGGTGCCGACCGTGGCTAGGACCCTTGAGGTGCGCGAGCAGCCGGAGCGCACCCTTCTGGAGACTTTGATCGAGGCCTTGGGCGACAAAGAGATACTGCTAGTAGTGGATAACTGCGAGCATCTTGCAAATGCCGCAGCGCATATGGCGGACGCTCTCTTGAGCGGCTGCCCAAAGCTGCGGATTCTGGCCACCAGCCGGGAGGCCCTGGGCGTCGGGGGAGAAGTCCTCTGCCAGATACCTCTGCTGTCCCTGCCGGCCACCACCGGTGGAGAACCTGATGCAGGGTCTGACGCTGATAGCCTTGTGCGCTACGAGGCGGTCCAGCTCTTCGTTGATCGCGCACGCCTGAGGCTCCCTGACTTTGGCTTGACACAAGAGAACTCTGGCGCGGTGGCGAGGGTCTGCCGGAAGCTCGACGGGATACCGCTTGCCATAGAGCTGGCCACTGCAAGGTTGGGAGCTCTGACCGTCGAGCAGGTCGCCCAGAGACTCGAAGTCTCCCTCGACGTTCTGAAAGGCGCAAGCGTGGCGGCCGATCCACGCCACCAGACCCTCAGGGCTACGCTGGACTGGAGCTACGAGCTCTTGAGCCAGCCCGAGCGCAAGCTGTATGGGAGGCTCTCGGTATTCACTGGCGGCTTCTCGCTAGAAGCGGCGGAAGCGGTGGGGGCTACTGATGACATCGAGCAGCACGAAGTACTGGAGTCGTTGTTGTCGTTGGTGGACAAGTCGCTGGTCGTAGCGGAAGCAGCGAACGAGGGCAGGATGCGCTACAGGATGCTCGAGCCAGTCAGGCAGTACGGGCTGGAGCGCCTGGAGATGAGTGGCGAGGTTCAGGAGGTTCGGCGTCGGCATGCTGGGTACTTCCTCGCTCTTGCGGAAGAAGCCGAACCGCGTCTTCGAGGGCCAGAGCAAGCGGCATGGTTCGAACGACTAGATGCCGAGAACGACAATCTGCGGGGGGCGCTCTCGTGGTTACTAGAGCAGGGTGAGGGGGTACTGGCTCTGCGTCTCAGCGGGGCGCTGGGTGAGTTCTGGCACGTACGCGGACATCTGGAGGAGGGAAGGCGGTGGCTGGAAGCAACGCTGGCAAGAGGGGATGACGCACCGGCGAGGATCAAGGCGCTCCTCCACGCTGGATGGATCGCCTGGGAACAGCTGGACTACGAGCGTTCGGAAGCGTTAGGTGAGGAAGCTCTGGCTCTGGCCCGCGAGCAGGGAGACAGCGCAGCTACCGCGAGGGCGCTCTACATCCAGGGGGCGCCGACCCTGTACCAACTCGACTTCGATCGGGCCGCAGCACTCTTCGAGGAAGCCGCAAGGCTGCAGCGCGGTGTGGGGGATGTCGCCGGCCTCGCCCGAACGATCCAGGCGTTGGGTCTGACAGCGACCGCTCGCCACGATTTCATGCGGGCCGTAGAGCTGCACGAGGAATGTCTTGCACTAGCTCGAGAGGCCGGAGATCAGATAGGGATCATCGTCGCGCTAGGGATGGGCGCGTTCGCCTACCTGGGCCAGGGCGACCATCGGCGGGCGATGAACCTCTTTCGGGAGGGCTTGGAGCTGTCCCGAAGCCTCGGCACAAAGCACGGTATCGCCTTCCACCTGCACGCAGCGGCCGCGTTGGCAAGTACACAAGGCCAACCGGTGCGCTCGGCCCGACTGTGGGGAGCTGGCGAGTCGTTAATGCAGGCTATCGGTACCGGGCTGGGCCCGGTGGAACGCTACCATTACGGACCCTACGTCGACGCCGCTCGCGCTCTGGTCGGGGAGGCGGCTTGGGAAGAGGCGTTCGCCCAGGGGATGGCGATGTCGGTCGAAGAGGCCGTAGAGTATGCCCTCTCAGAGGAAGTCGCTCCCACCGCCCCCGAGAGTCCGCCAGCCGGCGGAGCGACGGACGATCCTCTCACTCGTCGGGAGCAGGAGGTGGCGGCTTTGGTGGCACGGGGGTTCTCCAACCGCCACATAGCCCAAGAGCTCCACCTTTCAGAGCGCACAATCGAGAACCACATCGCGAATATCATGCGCAAGCTGGGGGGCGGCTCAAGGACAAAGATCGCTTCCTGGGCAACGCAACAAAGGTTCATATCCCCTGAGCCCGAGTAGATTCTAGATTCAAACCCCCAAGTGGTGTCCGCGTAAGCCTCATCCATCCAGCACTCAAATCAGGAATATAGGTGTTTCCACCTACGCTCGAGGCCTTCCTGCTAACGGCTAGCTAACGCTCTCCCTCTAAGCTGTCTTCAGTAGACCAAACCTGAAGTGAGAAAGAGGAGGTAAGAGCTTGAAGATCATGACCCACACAAGACAACGAGCGCGACTGCCACATCAACGAGATCAGTGCTGACAGACGACGAAGGAGGCGACCGATCAGATGGCTCAACAATCACACCCAGCAGCAGACTCTACTTCACGGATCGTCGTGGCCGACGACCATCCTCTCATTCGCCACGCGCTCACAACCACCATCGACGAGCAGCCAGACCTCGAGGTTGTAGCAGAAGCCACAGATGGCTTGGAAGCGCTAGAGCTCTGTCGTCGATTCCAACCAGAGCTGGTCTTGATGGATGTGTTGATGCCCCACATGGACGGTCTTGAGGCAACCCGCCAGATAAAGAGGGAATTTTCCCGCACTAGCGTGCTGGTCTTGACCGCCGCCCAGGATCCTATCTACCTCTCTGAAGCGCTGAAGGCAGGTGCTGCGGGCTACGTGCAAAAGGGGGCTACCACTGAGGAGACCATCGGGGCTGTACGAAAGGTACTCGAAGGCGAATCATCCCTCGACCAGGAGCTTGCCACACAGTTGCTGAAGCGGCTTATGGAGGACCCACAGCCAGAGCCAAGCGGGAGAGTCAACAAGGAGTCACTAACGGGATTGCTCTCAACACGCGAGAGTGAGGTGCTTGGGTTGGTAGCGCGAGGTTACGCAAACCAGCAGATAGCCCGAAAGCTGCTTATCAGCGTGAGCACCGTCAAGAAGCACGTGCGCAATGTCATTTGCAAGCTTGGAGTCTCAGACCGCACACAAGCGGCGGTTCGGGCCGTCGAGCTGGGCGTGCTGGACAGGTGCAAGGTGTAGTAACTCTCCGTGGTATTGCACCCTCCTGAGTTTACTGGGGTTGTTGGGATGGTGGCCACAAGGCCCATATGAAGGGTGACCAAAAGGCCCATATGGGGGGTGACCAAAAGGCCCATAAGAAAGGTCCAGTGGGCCCATATGCGAGTTTGAGTTTGCCCCGCACAATTAGATAGTCGCGACGAACGGGGTTCCTTGCCTGACGAGGTAGGGTCCCCAACCCAAGAGGGATAGAGGTAAGTCGCAAGCCTCACACAGAGGACAAAAGGAGATCTCATGGCACGCGGACTCAGAGGCAACAGAAGGCACCACCAGAGCAGCAGCTGCGCACGACGATGTGGCGAGGATGGAGTGTCGTATCTGTTGGGGTCGAGCGACGATGGGTTCCTGGGCACGTGATGGCCGACGCTACGGAGAGGCCCATAAGCGAGGTCGAGGCTGGGGACGAGGTGCTAGCGACCGATCCCCAGTCCGGCGAGACCTCGGCACGAGAGGTAAGGAAAGTCGAGAGAAGGAGCGGAGTATGAGTAAGGGTTCGCAAGCCTTAGGGAAGACGGCGAAGTTTGGCATTGCGCTGACAAGCTTGTTTGGAGCGTTAGGAGCAGTGTTCAGGGTCCGTTCGCCGCAGCGTCCACACGATACCGAAAGCTCGGGCCTGAGTGGCACTTCTCAGTTCTCCCTGTTGAGTAGAATGCGTAAGGTACCTAGATTCGTGGTGTTTCTGGGACTGGTTCTGGTAGTCGTGGTCGCGTCCGCGATGGTACGCGCCTTGGCGGTCTCAGGGGGTTGCGCTACCCCCACGATTACCTGGGTCGGAAACGCGAGCACAGAGCCCGACTCCTGGCACACCGCATCCAATTGGGACGCCAACCGTGTGCCTGGCGCCGGGGATCATGTGTGTATACCGAACTTGGCGAACACGGACGCGATCACCTTCTCCACGGGCACAACCTCCGTGGCCAGCCTCGAGAGCGAGGAAGTCCTCAATATCTCGAGTGGGACGCTAGAACTGACAAGCGTCACTGAGGATTCTAAGGTAAACAACCTTACCCTCTCCGGCTCGGGCACCCTGAGCGGCGCGGGCAATCTGACCACCACGAAGCTAGATCTGTTGGGAGGCACGCTGGTCGGCAGCGGTAAAGTGACTGTGCCAGCCGGTGGCAACGCCACCTGGTCTGGTGGGACCATGACGGGCGGCGGCAGAACCCTGATCTCGGCTGCAAGCGGCTCGAGTCCGGCAGCGAAGCTTACGATCTCTGGGCCCAACGGCAAGATTCTTACTAGCAATCGTATTCTGGAGAACGCCGGCGAGGCGAGCGTGAGTGGTTCTAACATATCGACCGGCACCGGAGCTCTGATAGAGAACTCAGGCACCTTCGACTTCAGGGACGACACGGACATCAACACCAACTTCGGTGGCACGACGCGCTTTGAGAACAGCGGCACCCTAAGGAAGACATCTGGCACGGCCACCACCGACATCGCTGCGACGGTCGGCAACACCGGGGGGACCATTGACGCGGCTTCCGGCACCCTCAACCTCGGGGGTGGCCTAAACAATTTCTCCTCTACTGGAGGTGTCGGCAAAGTTGCTGGCGGGACTTACATGATCCGGAGCAACTCCGTCTTGATGTTCCTTAACGCCGACATCGACGTCAACGCGGCGACCATCGTTCTCGACGGGCTGGGGTCGGCGATCGTGGACCAGAAGAACTCTGATGCCATAGACAATCTCTCCGACAACGACGGCAGCTTCACGATCAGGGCGGACCGGGATCTCAGGGCGATCGGCGCCCTCAGGAACGACGGCTCGCTCACCATTGGTACGGACAGCGTCCTTACCACGACCGGCGAATACGTCCAGGCGGCCGGTTCCACGGTGCTCGAGGATACGACGAGCAAACTCGCGGCCTCTGGAGCCCGGGTACGGGTGCAGGGCGGCGCGATGAAGGGGTTGGGCACGGTTGAGCCAGCCCTGGAGGCTACCGGCGGACGCGTCCAGCCTGGCCTCTCGAGCGGTATCCTGAAGGTAGCCGGAAGCTACGCGCCGGGTCCGAACGGTACTCTCGAAGTCGAGATCGGCGGTCCGGCTCCGAGCAGCGGCCACGATCAGCTCGACGTCGGCACTACCGCCTCTCTGGGCGGCACCCTCGACATCGTCACCCCGAGCAGCTTTACCCCGACCCCCGGGCAGAGCTTCACGATCCTCAAGTGTGGGGCCCTCGATTGCCGCAGCGGCCAATTCGATACCGTGAAAGGCACAAATCCGGGACCACGCCTGGAGTATCAAGTCCGCTACAATGCCACGGAAGTCACCCTCGAGCTCAATAATCCTCCGGAGGCCAACCCCGACACAGCTGAGACTGACGAGGACACGCCTCTCAACGACATAGACGTGCTCTCCAATGACCAAGACGCCGACGGCGACAGCCTCAGCGTCTCCAGCGTCACCCACCCTTCTCATGGCAGCACAGAGGTCGTCGATGGCAAGGTCAACTACACGCCCAATGCCAACTACAACGGCCCCGACTCCTTCAGCTACACCATCTCCGACGGCAACGGCGGGACGGACACAGCCGACGTGAGCGTCACGGTCAAGGCCGTAAACGATGCTCCTGTAGCCAAGGACGACACTGCCGAAACCGATGAAGACACATCCGCCATCATAGACGTGCTGGCCAACGACACAGACGTCGACGACGGCGACACCCTCAGCGTCTCTAGCTTCACTCAGCCTGCCAATGGTCAGGTGAGCCTGGACAGCGGCAAGCTGCGCTATGAGCCGGCCCTTAACCACAGCGGCCCCGACTCCTTCACCTATAAGGCCAAGGATTCAAGCAACGCAGACTCCAACGAAGCCGCGGTCAGCATCACGGTCAAGGCCGTAAACGATGCTCCTGTTGCCAACGCCGACACCGCCGAGACCGACGAGGACACGGCTACCGAAATCGCTCTGCTGGCCAACGACGAAGACGTCGACAACACCAATGCCGAGCTTAGCCTCTCTAGCTTCACCCAGCCTTCTCATGGCACGGTGAGCCAGAATGGTGACAGCACGCTCAAGTACGAGCCGACCCTTAACTACAACGGTCCTGACTCCTTCACCTACAAGGCCAAGGATGCCAGCAACGCTGAGAGCAACGAGGCCAAGGTGAATATCACCGTCAAAGCCGTAAACGACGCGCCAACCTGCCAGAACCTGTCGATCGAGACTGACGAGGACACACCAGGATCAGTGGCGGCTGACTGCTCCGACGTCGACGCTGACACCATCACCTACGAGATCGTCGACCAGGCAACTGACGGCACCGCTTCGGTGGACGGAGGCAACCTCAAGTACGATCCGAACGCGAACTTCAACGGATCTGACTCCTTCACCTACCGCGCGAGTGACGGCATTGCCAACAGCGAGGCCGCCAAGGTGGACGTGAAGGTGAACGCGGTCAACGACACTCCTGTTGCCAAGGAAGAGTCCTACTCCACCGATGAGGACAACACGCTCAGCGTCGATGCGCCTGGTGTGCTTGAGAACGACACCGATGTCGACAACGCCAACCTCACCGCAGTGCAGATCTCAGGGCCGGCGCACGGCACGCTGACGCTCAACGACAACGGCTCCTTCGAGTACAAGCCGCAGGCCAACTACAACGGGACTGATAGCTTCACCTACAAAGCTAACGACGGCACTGAGGACTCCAACCTGGCCACGGTGAGCATCACGGTCAACGCTGTCAACGATGCACCGGTAGCCGATGACCAGTCGATCACAACAGATGAGGACACTCCCAAGGAGATTGCCCTCAGCGCCACCGACGTCGACGAGGGCGACAGCCTCACCTACCATGTCGTTTCGGGTCCGGCTCACGGCACCCTCAACGGCACGGGCGCTAACCTTACCTACACGCCAGACGCCGACTTCTTCGGCGAAGACAGCTTTACCTTCAGCGCCAGCGATGGCAATCTCGACAGCAACGTCGCCACGGTGAGCATCACGGTCAATGCCGTAAACGACGCTCCGGTTCCCGAGGACAACTCCTACACCACGCCCGAGGATACGCCTCTCAATATTGGTGCCCCTGGTCTGCTGGGCAACGACACAGACGTGGAGCAAGACCCGCTTCACGTTGCCGACGGCAATGCGGATACCGCTGATGGCATCAGTCCAGTTAGCGGTCCCGCGAACGGCACGGTGGAGCTCCACGAAGACGGCTCGTTCACCTACACCCCGAACACCAACTACCACGGCACCGATAGCTTCGACTACCGGGTCTGCGACAATGGTAGCCCGGAGCCCAAGTGCTCCGTGCAGACGGCAACGGTGAACGTCACCATCGACCCGGTCAACGACGCTCCGGAGGCCGCTAACGACGCCAACAGCACCGACGAGGACACGACTCTGAACGTCGCGGCCCCAGGCGTCCTCGGTAACGACACTGACGTCGAGGACGACCCCCTCACCGCCGTGAAGGTGACCGACCCGGCTCACGGCACGCTGACGCTCAACGCCGACGGCTCGTACACCTACACGCCGAATACCAACTTCAACGGCACCGACTCCTTCAAGTACAAGGCCACTGACGGCACCACCGAGTCGAACGAAGCCACGGTTACCATAACGGTCAACGCCGTAAACGACGCACCGGTGGCCGCTAACGACACCAAGCAAACCAACGAGGACACGCCACTGACCTTCCCGTCTAGCGACCTCGTGAGCAACGATGATGAGGGCGCACCCGACGAGGTTGCCCAGGACCTGATCGTCACCCAAGTCTTTGACGGCACCTACGGCACGGTTAGCCTCGGCCCTGAGGGCAATATTACCTTCACGCCAGAGGCCAACTTCAACGGGCCGGCTACCTTCACCTACCTGGTGTGCGACAACGGCAGCCCGAGCGAGTGCTCCGAACAGACGGCAACGGTCAACGTTACGGTGAACGCTGTAAACGACCCACCGGAAGCCCAGGGCGACACCCTGACGACGGATGAGGACACCGTCGGCACCGGCAACGTGCTCTCAAACGACACAGACGTCGATAACGCCAACCTCACGGCGGTGCTGGCGACCGGCCCATCCCACGGCACGCTGGACCTCAACGACGACGGTTCTTACACCTACACACCGGCTGAGGACTACAATGGTCCTGATTCGTTCACCTACAACGCTACCGACGGCACCGACGACTCCAACGTGGCCACGGTTAGCATCACCGTCAACGCCGTAAACGACGCACCTGTTGCTGTTGACGACACGGCTACGACTCCTGAGGACACGCCGGTTGAGATTCTGGCTTCCGAGCTGTTCCAGAACGACTCTACAGGACCTGCCAATGAGAGCGGCCAGACGCTGCACATCTCCGCGGTCTCCGGCGCAACCAACGGCCAGGCCGAGCTTAATGGGGCCGGCAATGTACTCTTCACACCGGCTCCCAACTTCAATGGCCTTGCGAGCTTCCATTACACCGTCTGCGACAATGGCACCCCGGAGAAGTGCTACGAGGGCACGGCAACGGTGCTGGTAACAGTGATCGCGGTCAACGACCGACCTGTTGCCGATGACCAATTGGTGAAAACCAACGAAGACACGGCCAAGCTGATCACGCTCTCGGCTACCGACGTGGACAATGGCAGCCTGACCTACAAGGTCACCTCCCTGCCTACCCACGGTAAGCTCTACAAGGGCGACAGCCAACTGGCGACAGACGAGATCACGAGCGCCAGCTCGAGCAATCCCGTCGCCCTTAACGGCAACCAGCTCACCTACAAGCCCGACCCCAACTACAACAACACAGGCGGGGCTACGGCTGACACGTTCAAGTTCCTCGCCAATGACGGCACTCTCGACAGCAACGAGGCGACCATCTCGGTTACCGTCACCGCCGTCAACGACGCGCCGGTGGCCGTTAACGACTCCTACAGCACGAATCAGGGCAACGCGCTTACGGTCAATGCTCCAGGCGTGCTTGGCAACGACACCGACGCAGACAATTCAGGCAACACCAACGCCGGTCTCACGGTCAAGGATTCCAACCCCAACCTCGCTGGCGTCCAGCCCGAGAGTCAGCCAAACAATGGCACGCTGACGCTCAACGCCAACGGTTCTTACACCTACACCCCGAACGCCAACTTCAACGGCACCGATAGCTTCACCTACAAGGCTACCGACGGCGGTCTCGACAGCAACACCGCCACGGTGGCCATAACCGTGACCCCCGTCGGTACCTCCGCACCCATGGTAACCAGCGTGAGCCCTCTTGACCAGGCAACCGGAGTGTCACGTTCCACCAACGTCACAGCAACTTTCAATGTCGCGATGAACGCGAAGACCCTAAAGAGCACGACCTTCATTCTCACGGTACCGGGCAGGAGGGGCCCCACGCAGGTATCCGCAAGCGTTTCCTGCAACAACCCCTGCACGACGGCTACGCTTACGCCGTCGAAGACACTCACAGCCAATACAACCTACACCGCAACGGTCAAGGGTACGGTTGAGGACGCTTCAGGCAGGAAGCTGGGGTCTGACTACGTCTGGAGGTTCACAACTGGAGGTTAAATAGCTAGAGCAGAGCTCTGCAGAAGCGAGAAGGGCCGGG
>Ga0126310_10000222_pt1 | contig 17672 bp, 14 predicted proteins | sample Plot60_FD_92540 | JGI IMG/M metagenome (GOLD analysis project Ga0126310, IMG submission 92540) | Serpentine soil microbial communities from UC McLaughlin Reserve, CA, USA - Plot60 | ecosystem: Environmental > Terrestrial > Soil > Grasslands | place: USA: UC McLaughlin Reserve, Lake County... | reverse complement strand
TATGCTACTGGACAGAAACGTTGTCAGATATGTGAGATATTTATCAAATGGGATGGATTATGGTGTCCATGCTGCGGATATAGATTGAGAACAAAACCAAGAAATCTGAAATACAAGGCAAAGTTAAGATCAAGAAGGGCAGAACCCATAGAAGCGACAGCTATAATTCGCTAAATTTTCAAGGCGATTTTGCATGCCTTGGTAATACAAGCATACATGTTTTCCATTCGTTGTAGGTCACTGTCCAAATCCATAGAAATCTGAATTGGCTTTAGATATTTCTTACAAAATTCTTCGCTTCTGTTAACGAGGATACGTCTACCAATTTTGCAAACATAATAGTAACAATCCGACATCATCCCCCTATTAAGTAAATATTCGATCTTCGAATAAGCTAAGTCTTCATTATGTCCATTTGAATTCATCTGAGATATTCCTTCAAAGGATCTTAATACAACATATCTAGTAGCTCGCTTTACTCCTATACACTCCAAAGCTGCCAAAACTGCATCTGCAATCTCTTGTCTGAAAATGGTCAGACTCCTAATTTGACATAACTCATGGATTGGCATTGGTTTCAACCCTGACAACGCTAATATTCCTTCAAGAAAATCATATGCCGATATTTTTATCCACAGTGATGACAAGAGTGGCTGAGTTCTAATTGTATTGTCAATTTTGTCACAATGAAAAAGACAGTTGATCATTGCTCTTCTACCAAATACAGTCAACTTCATTTGATAATTTGTAGGGGTTACGCCACTAATAGCAGATGATAATATAAATTTGCTGTCGTCTTGCAGTAAAATCATGTCTTTGAGTATTAACGGATCCTTTAGATTGTGTAACGCTGATAGACTGATTAATCGTATATTATATTTTCCCATTTTTAAAGTTCTTATAATGTTTGCATGTTGGTTAAAAATTGCTAGATCATATTCGCAGCAGTCAAAAGATATCCCAGGTTTTATACATCGGCAGCCAACAAGACCCACAGGATAGGGTATGTTATCATTAACATACTCTCTCACGATGTCTGGTATTTCATTCAATCCTATTCAGAGCTACCAAAAAATAGCTTAAGACAAGAGTTGTAATGAACAATTAACTAATACGTCTACTCCTTTAGAAGGCTTACTAATTTTACGTTTACGTAGTTAGACACAAGTTTTATATGAAGATCACAATTGAGTCAGCATCATCATGTGCTCCGGTGGTGTAGTCCGGCTAAGCATTTCGCCCTCTCAAGGCGACGATCCCGGGTTCAAATCCCGGCCGGAGCAATAATATTATACAGGATTCGGAAGTCCGGTAATTCTCTTCACATTTTTCTGACATATTGCCAGAATAATAGGGGGACTATCACAATCGTCATCATCCTGCATGAGTAGTCCAGCTAAGCAGTCGCTACAATAAAAATTTAATGAATATCAAATAATTAACGACGTTGGTTAGTACAAACCATGAATAATATTACATAAATATTTATATTCTTAAAAATTTAAATTGTTATTATCATCATTTTTGGCCACCAACTTTTTTTCTATAAAACGCGACCTTGCTACTTTGTAATAAATAACTCCGCCTCTTCTTTCTACAACTGCTATAACTCCTTCTTTTCCCATTTTGCCTATTTGTTCAATGGTGGCTGAAAAGTCATTGGCTTTGATATTAATGCCTTCGTTGAGGCCAAATACAACATATTTTGAAGGCTTTTTTTCAAAATCACCCCTCTCATATACTCTGAAATCTACTCCAAATCCAAATCCTTCTCTTGCTATATAGCCTCTACTTCTTAGGTCACGATAAATTAAGAATTTTGTCAGAATGTCTTTATCATCTTTTAATATGAGTTCTATAAGGGAGTCAAAATCAAGACTATTTCTCTTGCCTTTTAATATAAGACGCTTAGTATATACAAGGTATAATGCCTCGTATGGCTTCAGAAGATATTTGGAATCTTCCTTTTCCCCAAATCCTTTATTTCTAAGCTGATCTTGAAATCTAGATTCCTCAACAATGATTTTTAATCCTCTGGTAGCCATAAACGCTTCAATAAGATACGGAAAATCATTGTTATCAGGAGAAAAAGGATGTACAGATGGAGATGACATAACAATTAAATCACAGCATATGACCTCATTTAAATATTCAAAATATAGTGAAATTCAATGAAGGGAGTTAATTATCGTGAATGTCGTGGTATGCCGTATGTAAGACGACAATATATTTCAGGCAAACCACAAATAAAGATCGCAAGATTTTCCTCTGGTCAGGCAAAAAGTAATTATGACTACAAAGTTGAATTGCTTGCCACTGCTAAAATTCAGATAAGGCATAATGCTCTAGAAGCCGCAAGGCTTGCCGCTAATAAAACAATGGCAAAGGCAGGGGAGACGACATTTTTCTCTACCCTTAAAGTATATCCGCATGTCATACTCAGAGAGAACAAAATGATAGCTACTGCCGGTGCAGATCGTTTGCAGGAAGGTATGAGAAGAGCATTTGGCAAAGCTACAGGATTGGCAGCAAGAATTCAGCCCGGACAGGTAATCTTTGAAGCATATGTTACATCTGCTAACTTGAATCTAGCTAAAGATGGATTCAAAGTGGCTTCGAGCAAGCTCGGTTGTCCAGCTGTTATACGTATAACTCCACTAAAGAAGGAATTGCTAGAAGATGCCGAAGAGTGATTCTATTCTAATCAGATTTATATCTCCACATACCCTTTTTACATATAGGTATAATATTGATATTTTTATTCTGTATTTGCTTTAATATTAATAACAATACAACAACAAAAAATATTATGTCTACTTTTCATGTCTTTACATGATCGTAAGCATAAAGTTTATTGTGCTACCATATAGATATAGGCATCCAGATCAAATATGCTCAAGGTTATTTCAGATTTAGACAGTCATCAGTTTAAGGGAAAGAAAGTATTGGTCAGAGTCGACTTTAACGTAAGCATTAGCAATGGTTATGTGGGCGAAGACTATAGAATTCGAATGATTCTTCCGACCATAGAATACTTAACCAAACGTGGCTCCAAGGTGATCTTAGCATCACACCTAGGTAGACCAAAAGGACATGAATCTCATTATTCACTAGCTCCTGTAGCCAAGAGATTGTCTGAAATAATGGGAAAAACAAAGGTTAGATTTGTTAATGACTGCGTAGGGGAAATCGTCGATAATAAAATAAAAAGTATGAATGAAAGTGATATTCTCTTACTGGAAAATTTACGATTTCACAAAGAAGAGGTGTCAGATGACCAGGTATTTTCTAAGCACCTTGCATCATTAGCTGATGTATATGTAAACGATGCGTTCAGCACATCTCATCGAAAACATGCATCAACACATGGAGCAGCGAAATTATTTGATATACGATTGGCAGGATTTAATTTAAAAAAGGAAGTAGAATATCTTTCAATGATAAAGGAAAATCCTGTCAAGCCATTCACCCTGGTAGTTGGAGGTGTAAAAATAAAAGACAAAATAGGGGCTCTTGAAAATTTACTTCCTAAAGCAGATAGGGTACTTATAGGAGGAGCTGCAGCATATACTTTTTTGAAAGCAAAAGGGATTAAGACTGGTATTTCCTTAATTGATGATGAACATTTGCCATGGGTAACCAAGGCGCTTTCAACCTTTAGTGATAAGATAATTCTTCCTACAGATCATGTAGTAGCTTCATCCCCAACCGATGGTTCTGCGAGCGTTGTAAGAGGCGATATTCCAGATAATATGGCAGGATTTGATATTGGCAATGAAACAATAGAACGTTATTCTTTTGAGGTGGGTGGGGAGGGATCTGGAACTGTGTTTTGGAACGGACCAATGGGATTATTTGAAATTGGATTATTTGTAAATGGTACAATCAATATTGCCAAGAGTATGGCATTGGCATTCTGGCGAGGTTCTACAACTCTGATAGGTGGCGGAGACACTTTAGAAGCCATGAAGAAAGCAGGCGTTTCGGAAGGAGAAGTTAGTCACGTGTCTACTGGCGGAGGCGCCACGCTGAGATTTCTTGCGGGAGACGAAATGCCTGGGCTAAGGGTTCTAAATCAAAAATAGATAGTATTAACAAAAGTAAAAATTGGTTTGTCCATACTTAGCTGGAAATGCAGTATTAGGTAATATTGATTCTCACTGCTTTTAGATATGACACATCATCATTCTCTGCGCCTATCATGAGCGTATAAACTCCAGCTTTTAGATCTGATGACGCTGTAAAAATAAACGAAACTTGTTTTGGATTTCCAGCAGTAAGTGAAAATGATTCTTCACTAAATGATCCTGTAGAATTTCCAAGGTCCCCAGTCGGAGTGAATGTTCCTGCTGCAATCATGTGAATTCTCTGGTTAGTAGAGGTATCTATGTTAACCTTGATTTCTAAACTTTCGCCTCTTTTGACAGCAACTTCCTTCATAGGTGTAGAAATCTGAAATGGTAACTGCTTTTGTACATGTACTTTGCCAATTTTATTCTCTGACCATTCAGTAAACCAGACCTGATTACTATCATCCTTATTCTGTCCGACTGAAAACTGCAGCGCATTCGCGATTCCGCATTTCTGGTTATTACTCTTGCTGGCGGCATTATCATTATCATTATTATTCTGACACATGCCAAATAATTTGTTCTGTGTTGGAATCCAGTATTCAATTAATGTATTATTGACGGGGTCGAATCTTGCAATTTTGTTGCCAGTGTGTTCATTGAACCATAGCGAACCGTCGCCTGATTTTTGAATCCAATATGGCAATGTATATGCACCTGCTGGAGTATAATTATCATTAATGTTCAAGCTGCTCTTGCTATTACTACTATTGCTGCCGCCGCCACTACCAATTCCAAAGATTCTTGGTGAAGCTTTAGATGTGACAAATTTCGTAATATTTCCAGTAGATGTATCCAGTTTGTAAAATATACTTGTACCATGATCGGTTATCCATAAATTTCCTGAATAATCAACAACTATTCCCACAGGCGAAGCTAGCTCTTCAGGCATATCAAAAATTTTGAATGTCTTTGTACTTACATCGTATCTGAGAATCTCACCTTTCTTTTGAAATGCAAGCATTGATATCCATACTGCATTTCTATCATTATCAACTGCAAGTGAGCCTGTGCTTATAAGAGTTGGATCAATTCCAGAAAATTTATCTGTAGGCATAGGAATTGCGGAAATACCGTCTGATGTACCATTTCTCATTTTTGTTACTTCACCAAACCATAGCGATGTTGAGCGTATGCCTACAAAGTAGATATTCCCATTCGAATCAAAACCTAGTGAAACAGGATACGTTGTATCAAAAGCTTTAGGAGCTGATGGAACCTTGTACATCTCAAAAGTTTGTGATGATTCTGTATACTTCCATATCGCATTTTGTTTTTCGTCTGTAAACCATATATTGCCTTTTCCATCTGGTTTTATAGCCCACACTTGGGAGAAATCCAAGTGATTTAGCCGCGATTTCCAAATTGGGATTGGAACTTCCTTGGCAAAGCTATTTTGTTGAATGTTATAGGCACCAAGGGTTCCGTTTTCAGTTGATACATACCATACCTTACCGTCGGTAACTGCTATGCCTAATGGCATTTCACATGTAGCGGGAAGCTTGTACTCAGTAACAAATTCGTTTGAATTAAGTTCTGTGTTGAGACCACAAAATGTATTCTGAAACTTCTCGATAGAAGCTTTTCTAGATTCTTCCAATCCATTAAGAGGTGCAGTATGCGTATTACTTCGTAGTAATACTGCAGAAACTCCTATAACAACAAATATGCTAATTATTATATAAAGTAACTTTTTTTTCAATTACAATTATCGACCCCTTTTTATAATGCAATAATCAAGCAACATGATTATTCTTATATATCTCTTTTTTTGTCATTTCTCTTACATGTACTTAGTATTTGAAATCATTGCTTTTTGAAATTTTTGATGCATAAAGCACTAATCATGCAATTATGTTACAGCAATCCCAATTCTTTCATTCTCACCAATCATCAATTTCAATAATATCGTTATATCTTGTAATTGTCATTTGAATTTTATTCTTTCTTATTTTTATCGCATGTATATTCCTGTTTTCTCAGTTTTAGGCTACATGTAATTCTAATATATTTATTAATATTCTAGATAGTGTTTCAGAGGAATTTTTTACTACCAATAACTGGCCTTGATTTTTTCAATCACTTTCTCGTGCTCTGGACTCTTACGTCTTGCAAATCTTTCCATGGAAGTAAGTGGAACGCCACCAAGAGTTCTTGCTAGAGCTGCAAAGAACATGTTTTTGATAGGGTTATCCCTGCCTACTTTATGCATGAATTTTTGGATTCCGTGTTTAAAGTTATGCTGCCATGTTTTGTACATTACACCCAATTTCGCCGGATCCATGGTGCTTCCAATATCAAAGAATTCTGACTTTTCAAGTAATCCAATTGGTACAAATGTTAGTGGAGTTACAGTGAACTTTGACCCTGGCTGTTCTGTTTCTAATTCATGAATGAGTCTGATTGTCTCCCAACTATCCTCTGGAGTTTCGTCATTGTTCAGACCCATGATTAGTGTGAATGCAGGTACCCAATAATGGTCGTTTAGGGTTTTTACAGCAGTCTTCACAACCCAATGCCATTCTTCAGGTTTGTATGGTGCTAGTTTTCTATCCGCATATTTTCCAATTAGTCTAATGCTGCCAGTTTCAAACCCACATTGTATGCCAATGTGATTATCTGGAGATGCCCTGATAATTTTAGAGACGTTTGGAATTAATCTTTCATCAGCAATAGCTCCAGCAAGAGTGCCGTGTGTTGGGTTAGTGTGCTCAATACCTGTTTCCATAATGCCTTTGAAGAGGTCCTCTAGCGCTTCACGGTTTGGCTGCATGTTCTTTGTTGTTCTCGGATTCATCCCATATACAAAAATATCATCACTCTGAATCCACGCATTCTTGGCACCGCCATATTTCATATTAATTTCGATTTCTTTTTGAACTTTCTCAACGGGATAATATCTCAACGGCCTAAGGGTGACATCACAGAATTTGCATCCCCTTCCACATCCACGCATAACTTCACTCATGCCATGTATACTAGGGTTAACAATATTTGGTATCTCTTCGACTGAAGGCTCATCCCAATAATGTATGAACCTACCATGATGGGTTCTGTCGTTCCTCGCAAATTCCTTAATATCTACCTTAAATTTGGTTTTCTTAAATGGGTTTGCTGTTTCCATTTCTCCATTAATCAGTGAATCAAAGAACATTCTACCTGCACCATCGATTTCAGGACCAATGCCACCTAGATCTCCCTCTACAATTCCATATAGACCATACTCTTCAATTTTTGCAGGATCGTAATTGTACTGCCATGTTCCAGACGCACCAGCAATCACTTTTGCCTTGCTTCCACTCCTGGTTTTGGCTGCATTAATCCTATGATGTAACTCCCTGCAATAAAATTCATCGTACGACATTTGTTTGCGACCATATGTAAAGGTCATAGTTACTGGTCCCATGCCCAGAGGATCCATCTCATAGGTTCCTACTACTTGAGTCTCGGGGCCAATAAACCGTTCAATATAGTCTGGATGAGCGACTACTACCTCGTCTTTGCTATAACCGTCCCTTAATAGAGATGCTTCCACTTTCCTCAGACCATAAGGCGCATATTTAGCAACGCCATTTGCGTGATCAATAGGGTTACAGATAAAGTCAAATAGTGGCCTAGGCGTGACCTGATTGCCTAAAACGCGATACAAAAGTGATGCCTTCTTCCTGTTTAAATCAAGCGCAGGAGCGCATCCGAAAAACGATGCCAGAGAGATCCCTCTATAAATTGACATTAATGTACGATCTGCAGTAAGAACAATCTTTGGATATTTCATAAATCTCTAAATCCTAATCAATATCAAATAAATCGAACCGAATTTAACCTTTCCTATTCATACTAGTATACCCCTGAAACTCTATATATGTTTCTTAATTTCTTATGACTACGACATTCACTTCTGGAATTTACTAAATGTATGTGCAACTAAAATTAGTAGTGACTTAGGATTACCAATGTATACTGTGCTAGATACACACGTAGGGTTGTTGATCTCAGGGGCAGGTAAACATGCGTTAGAAAAAACTATGAAGAAACTGATACTGCCAACAAACATTATTATTTCTTGTTTACAACTTCAATTATCAAAATTACCATATACATAATTGCCATGTCATAAATTTTACTTGGAATGTTGTGCAGATACAGAAATAAATAGCAATAAACTCTATTAATATTGTAATATCGTAAAGTTAAACTGGAATCCTACAATTCAAGATTATAAAAGAAATTATTTTTTGACACCAAGTGTTCTATTCTTAAGTCTCATGTGGTTGCTATGGCATTTTCTGCATCTTTCAGAAGAGATAGGGTTCTTTGCTCCGCATTTGAAGCAGATCTTAAAATATAGCCTGCGTTGCTGGGCAATTTGTTTCTTTACAGTGTCCGTAATGGGCATATATATCAAAATAAGTTAAACAGTGCAGATAAATTTCTACCTTTCTATTCTGATACGGTAAAATTTAATAATTTCTAAATCGACTGCACTTAGAAAGTATCATCTGATGAGACTGTCTACCCGTTAATACTTAGGAGATAGTGGTGGTAGCACTTACAGCCTGGGAAGAGTATGTATATATTACAAATCTTGTCCCATGAGTTATTTGTAAAGCCAGCACAGCGTGTAGCCTGTTTTAGTTCTTACTATAGGCGGATCCTCTTTACAAATATCCATGGCATGAGGACATCGTGCATAAAACCTGCATCCAGATGGTAAATTCAGCATATCTGGAGGATTACCCTTGATAAAATGTATCTGCTTACTGTCAGAACGTAATTTAGGAATAGCCGAGATCAATGCTTGGGTATACGGATGCTTTGGATCTTTGTAAATCTCGCTGGCACTTCCAAACTCCACTACTTGACCAGCATACATTATACCGATCTTGTCTGCAATTTCTGAAATAATAGCCATGTCATGCGTTATAATGATTATTGTCATTCCTTTTTCCTTTTTCAATCTCTTCAACAGATTGATTATTTGTGCCTGAACAAGAACATCTAATGCGGTAGTTGGTTCGTCAGCTATTACTACATCAGGTTCAAGTAACAAAGCCATAGCTATGACTACACGTTGTTTCATCCCACCACTCAATTCATGGGGATATTTCTTTGATACAGATAGATCGAGTCCAACTTGTTCTAGAGATTCTGAAATTTTATCATCAATGCGACCTTTGAAGTTATGTTGTTCCAAAATTTCTTTTAATTGATTGCCAATTGTATAAACAGGATCAAGTGAATTCATGGCTCCTTGAAAAACCATGGATATTTTTTTCCAGCGGATTCTTTTGTTGAAATCAGCATCAGAAAGTCTTGCAATATCATTACCGTTTAGTATGATATTTCCTCCAATTACCTTACCTGGCGGCTGCATTATCCTTAAAATAGCAGCACCGAGACTGCTCTTACCACAGGCTGACTCTCCAGCAATACCTAATGATTCATTTTCATTTATTGTAAAGCTAATATGATCTACAGCCTTGATTGTACCGTACTCGGTAAAATATTGCGCTTGAAGATCTACTACTGAAAGTTTAGCTTCCGGAGGTAACATCATCTAATATTGTCTAATCTATAAAGATATTATAATTTATGCTATACTTACAGAAATTTTAGTATTAATTCATTGCAATGCAATATACCAGAACCATGCATAATGCCGTCATGATCATCAACAATGACCTATTTGAATGATAGCAGCTACAACGACTATTGTAGAGGCATAATATCATAGTTACCTAGTTATGTTTTAGTTACCAGATTTTATTATCTGAATAAAAATATTTTTGCTTTCCATCTCTTACTCTTGTTATTAACGCTATTGTCAATGAAGGCGATGACCCAGTTAACTCTGAAGCTGGAGCAACAGAGGCAATATTAAGAAGTTATTGTACGCTTAACTAGATCAATCATATTCATTTAAATTCCTAAAACTATAAAACTTCAAAGCTAATCTAAAAGCATCAAATATATCGTTATAGGATGTTGTTGCTTCTTTATCTAACGTTCCATCATTATCCACTGCTGTTCTCAGTGCTGTAATTAGTTTTTCAAACTTATCAGGATTAATAGCAATTTTTCCAGGATCCTGTTCTAGTATAATTTTGCAATGTTCTTACCATAATCTGCATCTTCATTATCTGCGGCTTTAGTGATTTGATAAAGGGTGGATTGGCACAAAGTAAGTGATGTCTTATACATAAAGGCCGAAATATCAGAGCTATAGTTTATGAGGAGCAACTACACTATAAATGACAACTTTGAGCAATACACGCAGAGGTCTTCCCCTAACCAGCTCCCGTATTGAGAAAATATTCCCGAAATTAACACCAGAGCAAATTCGTCGTATTGCAGCATATGGACGTATGCGTTCAGTACAGCCTGGTGAAGTGCTAATAGAGCAGGGAGACACATCGGTACCGTTCTTTGTTGTGATAACAGGTGAAGTCGAGATTGTGCGCCCTTTCGATGCCCATGAGACCCTTGTCACTGTTCATGGTTATGGTGAATTCACTGGAGAAGTCAATATGCTCTCTGGTCGCCGGTCTTTCTTTCGGGCACGTGTCACTAAGCCAGGTAAGGTGATCGAACTAGGACACCAACAAATGCTGACTTTGGTACAGACTGATGCTGAACTCAGCGATATACTGATGAGGGCTTTCATCCTCCGTAGAGTAGAGTTAATAGCTGCTGGTGTTGGAGATATTATCCTTATTGGGTCAACACATTCTGCAAGTACTTTGCGGATCAAGGAGTTCCTGATGCGCAATGGACACCCATATTCTTACATAGACCTAGAACACGACCCTGACGTACAGAATCTGTTGGATAGTTTCCAAATTTCTGCAAGTGAAATACCAGTGTTGATCTGTAGAGGCCAGGTAGTTCTCAGAAATCCCGGTAACCAACAAATCGCAGATTGCCTTGGCTTCAACGAATCTATTGACCAAAGCCAAGTGCGCGATCTCGTAGTCATCGGCGCCGGTCCCTCAGGGCTGGCGGCCGCGGTGTATGGTGCTTCAGAGGGACTAGACGTTATGGTACTGGAAACGGGTTCTCCTGGTGGTCAGGCTGGTTCAAGCTCAAGAATCGAAAATTACTTGGGGTTTCCTACCGGGATCTCCGGTCAAGACCTGGCAGGTAGGGCGTATGTCCAGGCTCAAAAGTTCGGTGCACATATACTCATTGCAAAGGCAACACGACTTATCTGCGACCGCAGACCGTACATAATCGAACTTGAGAATGGGACTAGAATTTCTACTCGCACTATTGTGATCGCCACTGGTGCTCAATATCGAAAGCTACCTTTGGAAAGCCTCTCCAGATTTGAAGGTGCAGGCGTCTACCATGGGGCTACTTTTATGGAAGCGCAGTTGTGTGGAGGAGAAGAAGTAATTGTAGTAGGTGGAGGAAACTCAGCTGGCCAGGCTGCAGTGTTTCTGGCGCAGACTACAAAACATGTACATATGCTAGTCAGGTCCTCTGGTTTGGCTGCTACTATGTCACGATATCTTATTCGTAGAATAGAGAATAGCCCTACGATCACATTACGACCAGAAACTGAGATTGTTGACGTAGAAGGAGGCAATCACCTTGATTCTGTTTACTGGCGAAACAGTCAAACAGGACAGACCGAGAAGCACGAAATAAGCCACGTATTCGTCATGACGGGTGCCGATCCAAACAGTCGTTGGCTCAATGGCTGTATCGCGCTCGACTCTAAAGGCTTCGTAAAGACAGGCCCCGATCTATCAACAGAAAACCTAAGCGCCGCAGGCTGGCCTCTTATGCGTCAACCATACTTGCTTGAAACGAGTTTGCCAGGTACTTTCGCAGTTGGGGACGTGCGAGGCGGCAGTATCAAGCGTGTTGCATCAGCAGTAGGTGAAGGATCAATCGCAATATCATTTGTCCATCAAGTACTCCAGGAATAGGAAACAAAACAAATACATAGCACTACCTTTACAGAATACTGAGACCTTTGTTGAACGCATGATTCTCTCTTCAGAGTGATAAAACTTCAATGCCAATCTAAATGCATCAAATATATCATTATATGATGTGGACTCCTTGTCTAATGTTCCATCATTATCCACAGCAGTTCTTAGTGCCTACTAGTTTATCAAATTTGTCTGGATTGATAGCAACTTTCCAGGGTCCTGTTCCAATATCATCTTGCAATGTCCTAGCATTGCTTTGTGCTCTTTGTTGAAGTTGACAGGAACAATTCTCATATCCTGACTCCAACTATTATCACCTAGCACTCTTTGGCTAATGATAATGCCTGTATCTTTTCTCTTTTATCTTCTGTATCCTAAGATGTATTCCTATCTTCTTTTGTAATTGCAGTTAGCCCAACAAGACATTTCTCATATTCTTCTGGAACGCGCTAGTCAATGTATGTTTGATGTTGTTGGCTATCGCCTTTACCGAGCAGTTCCAAGACTTTAGTCATACGTCACTCCACTTGCATTTTTGTGTTCATTTATTGAATTTCTCCACGCATGTTTTTCCACACGGTTGCATTTCTCACGCTTAGACTCGCTACTGCTACAAACAACGCTATATCATTACAATGTTAAGTTAGCTTTATGTATTTCAATAACACAAATAAAATTACCTCAGTATGATGAAAAGGAGTTATTATTATTGCTATTTGGTTGTCGCATTTACCATTATTTATGTCGGTGCAGTATTTACTCCTAAAAACTACAATATAACGGAGGCTGCTGCACAAATAGAATCCAATTCAACTTTTACAACATGCATTAATGGTAAATGTGTCACAACAACTACAACGTGTCTAATTAATCAACCATGCCATACTGTTAGATCGAATGCCACTAATACAAACGATAACAATTCGACCAATGACAACAATAATGAGAACAATATAGTAACTGCACCTTTCTCTCAAGGAACAATCTGAGTCCAAAGTTCTATTTGGCTTTCAGGTATTTCACATAATACCTATTTGCTTATTGCAGTTCTCATATTGTATTTCTTAAATATCTCGTATTCAGCCTGGGTTTTTGCCAATTCTCTTTTTGACTGTTTCATTCCATTGAGGATCTTTGTACAGGCTGAACGATTTATTGAAGGTGTTTTCTTTTATACTTTTTGAAGCTCCTCAATTAAGCTACTATACACGTTTATACTGTCTAGTACGATTCTTTTTCAAAAGTTCAGAAGAGAAATACGAGATTTTAAATAAAATATATGAAGCAGTTGTGCTTCATTAGAGGATATAGATTTTGTTTTGCTTTACTATTTTACTATAACCGTTCCTGCCATTCCAGGATGTACCTGACAAAAGTATGGAAATGTCCCTGCCGTGGTGAAGGTATGTTGAAATGTTTTACCAATAGTAGTTAACGCGTTAGGAGGAGTTAACCCAGAATCAAAGTCTTTTCCTTTATTTGGATCACTACCATCTTTGCCAGATGTCACTGTATGCAGCGCATTATCATTATTTGCCCACTTCACTGTATCGCCAACTTTAACATTGATTTCTTTTGGATCAAATCCATTCGTAGGATTAGTAGAGGCACCTTTAGGAATTGATACGTCCACAGTTGCAGCAAATGCAGGATGCGCCTTATATGGACCTAAAATAGTTGCCGCCAGTGATACAGCTATCAGGCTTACAAGTAAGATTTTGTTGTCGTTCTTATTGTAGCTCATTGATGGCTTGCTTTTGACAACTGGTATTTATTGTTGACTTAACTAGGTTAAACTTGATTTGGATATAACTTAAAATGGATAGATCTCCACCACAGATGGAAATATTTCAAATCCATAACGTTAATGCATTTTCTGGTATTGAAAAGTACAGAATATGTACTAGTATCTAGAATACTGTTTGTCTACCTTTGGTTAGGTGATCCTCATCGAGATTATCACCGCTAGTCGAATCCAGGGAAAAGCATTTCTGTTGCTGCTCTTGCTGTTGCTTATTTCTGATATAATTCAAGGCACTATCTATAGTTGTAGTATTGGACAATAATTCCAGCTTGACAAGGTGCGTATCCTTGAATAGCTCGATAGCCTGCAGCTTTTCTCTATTATCAGGCGATGTTTCCAAAATATCAAATGCACGCTTGATTATAGCGTCTAATGCTGTAAGACATACCTGGTATTGCTCAGGGTAAATGCTCTGTAACATACTCTTTGATGGACACCTTGGCTTGGCTGCGAAGGTATTGCACATCAGAACCAATGGAAGCCTTTGATACTTGCAACTTATGAGCTATTTCTCCATAGCTCAATCCTCTAGCTCTCATTTCCACTACGTTAGATCTTCTCCATTCTAACTGTTCAGCTTTTGTGCTCAAATTCCAGAAAATTCCTTCATAAATATTACGTCGGTCAGATTTTTAGCTTTATCTGTCTATTTGTATGCTGCTTTAGGTACAATGCATGGCAATGTACTCATCGCACTATTAAAATTAGATAATGTAGCATTATAGCGTATATGCGCTCAGTTCAAGTTTCAAAACCTAAAGGTCCTTTAGAAATCATAGAAAAGGACATCCCAGAGCCTGGCCCTAGACAAGTATGTATAAAGGTACAAGCATGTGGTGTATGCCATAGTGATTCCTTTACTAAAGAAGGATTATTCCCAGGCATCCAATATCCAAGGGTTCCTGGCCATGAGATTGCAGGAGTTATAGATGAAGTAGGCAAAGAAGTAAGTCAATGGCAGCCAAAACAAAGAGTAGCTGTAGGCTGGCATGGAGGCCATTGTGGACATTGTGAATCCTGTAGGCGTGGAGATTTTGTTACTTGTAAATACGCACAGGTACCAGGTATTTCTTACGATGGCGGATATGCAGATTATATGATCGCACCTATGGAATCTCTGGCATCAATCCCCGAGCAGCTTTCAGCAATAGAAGCAGCGCCGATTATGTGTGCTGGTATTACTACATACAATGCTCTTCGAAATAGTGGAGCGCGTGTAGGGGACGTAGTTGCTATTTTTGGAATGGGAGGACTAGGACATTTAGGCATTCAGTTTGCTGCCAAGATGGGTTTTAATACTGTTGCCATTGGGCGAGCAAGAGACAAGGAAGAGGAATTGACGAAAAATCTTGGTGCAAGGCAATATATTGATAGCCGGTCAGGAAATGCAGTCGAAGAGCTTAACAAGCTCGGAGGGGCTAAAGTGATACTTGCAACTGTTCCAAGTGGAAAGGCGATGACTGAAATCCTTGGAGGTCTTGCAGTCAATGGAAAGCTTGTAGTAATTGGAGCATCCGACGAGCCAATTCAGGTACCTACATCTCTAATGATAATGGGACGTCGATCATTGATAGGATGGCCATCTGGTACGTCTATCGACTCACAAGACACACTCTTATTTAGTGTTCTCTCTGGTGTAAGGTCTATGAATGAAGTCTTTTCATTAGAGCGCGCAGCAGAAGCATATGATCATATGATGAGTGGTAAAGCTAGGTTTAGATGTGTGCTTACAACTGGTAACTAGGTCAGAAATACAGTCAAGGTATATCTATTATTGGTAAACTCAGTAGGCCTCGTAATGATAGGTTGCTATATTACAAAAAAGGATAAAGTGGATTGGAAATTACAGCCATGGCAATAATAATAGAAATAGGTCTGATGATATCAAAGTGCTAAAACAAGAACATTCATATCTACTGGAAGAAGATGCAAAGGCTGATAAATTAAGAAGCTTACCTTTGTATAGCTGCAGAATTACTGGCTTTCGGTTTGTATGTTCAAAGTGTTATAATACGGTCTATTACAACAACATGCTATTGCAAAGACCAAGCCTGAGATATAAATAACAAATTTACTTGGTAAGCAGTTAGAACCTCCTGACCGAGTCTACCTCCAGTTTTTTGAACTTGTTTTTGTGTTTGTTTTTGGTCTTTCGGAGGCTCTGGAGTTGCTTTTGATAGGCAAGGTACTAATAAAGTATATGGCTCACTTCTGCTTATGATAGCTGTAGAAATGCTTGAATGGATATAAATAATCAAGTCGGGCTTTCACATACTCATAATTATTTACTAATGGAACGGCTACTTACTAGATTGGTTAAAAAGTGGGCGGCAGGTCAGGATATGGAAGATGCTCTTATTGCGGCCAAAAGCTGCAATATGAAAGGACAAAAAGCAATTTTGAATTACCTTGGTGAAGATAATACTGAAGAGGAAAGGATAAATCGAGCAACGAAAGAATATTCTGATCTATTAGAACGACTGCATGCAGACCAAATTGATGGATGCATATCTGTTAAGCCTTCGCAACTTGGCTTGTGCATTAGCTATGAATTATGTCTGAAAAACTTGAAAGCTATTATCAATAGAGCGATGAAGTTTCGTGTATTAGTCTGGATTGATATGGAGTCTTCTAAGTATACAGACGATACATTAATGCTATACTTAGACCTCTTTGCTCATTACCCCGAAATAGGAGTGGTCCTCCAGTCTGCACTCAGGCGTAGTGCAAGTGATCTTTTACATCTAATGGAAGTAGGTGCCAAAGTGAGATTAGTCAAGGGAGCGTATCACGAGAATGAAGAAATTGCATTTGTACATCATGAGGAGATTAATGCAAACTACATCAAATTATTGGAAATGCTATTTAGTCGTAATTATATGAACATCAACGGAGTTGAGAATGCTCTTAAATTTGCTGTCGCAACTCATGACTCAAAGCTAATTGAATATGCAATTAAACTATCAAAGACAGCCAAAATTGGTATAAAAAATTTCGAATTTGAATTTCTAAAGGGTATTAGGGATGAATTAAAGAGGGACTTAGTTCAAGAACGATTTAGAGTTGCAGAGTATATACCTTATGGCGACGAATGGCTTCCATATTCCGTTAGAAGATTAAGAGAAAGAAAGAGAAACTTATTTTTATTGGCTCGATCTCTAGTGCAGTCGTAAATACTCGATGAATCCTTATGTACGAAGATAAAAATACCCCCGCTTCAATGCGATTTCAGTATATCGTCTAGCTTCAACCGGGTAGACGAAGTAAATCAATCTCATTAATCCGTAAAAGTTTCACGATGGGCATTATCGTCAGTGAACCTATCCGCTTTATTCTCATCATCTTTAAAATCTTCACTATGTGTATCAGTGAATCTCTCCTCTTCATATTGGTGGTCCCCTAGATAGTTTTCTTCTTCCACGATTTTTTGTTCTTGACTATCATTATCCTTCTGTGCGAGTTCCCAAAGAAAGCTTGTTGCTGACATGCCTATATTATCAAATGAACTAACTTCCAGTCCTAAGTCAAGCCGGTTTTCTTGAATGACACGAGCATAATGAACCATTTTCTCATACTCGTCTTTATTTTTGGCAATTACATATCCTTTCCAAGCTTTGTGCAAAGCTCCCCATATCTGGTTCTCAAAGAAACCCGAGTCTAGCATTTTAGAGCTGTCTGTGTCTACCATGTAAGTCTGTTTTTTCTTTGATTTGAGGTAGGTATGAAGAGCAAACATGTCATATCTTCCCCTACGGTTAAATTTGTGATTTCATTGTGAATAGTTTTGCTTGAGTATTG
>Ga0126310_10000221_pt1 | contig 17694 bp, 19 predicted proteins | sample Plot60_FD_92540 | JGI IMG/M metagenome (GOLD analysis project Ga0126310, IMG submission 92540) | Serpentine soil microbial communities from UC McLaughlin Reserve, CA, USA - Plot60 | ecosystem: Environmental > Terrestrial > Soil > Grasslands | place: USA: UC McLaughlin Reserve, Lake County... | reverse complement strand
CGCGCTGCGAGACCACCCCGCCGCCCTGCGGGTGGAGCTGGCCGGCAGCGCGCGCCGCCTGGCGGACACCTGCAAGGACCTCGACGTGGTGGCGGCTGCCAGCGAGCCGGCGGTCCTGACCGCCGCGTTCTGCGAGCTGCAGGCGATCGACCAGGTTCACTCCTCGGGCGAGGCCGGCGCCAAGGCGGTCACTCACTCGGGACTGCCGGTCGATTTTCGGATTGTCCCCGAGGAGAGCTTCGGCAACCTGCTGCAGCACTTCACCGGGTCTGGCAAGCACAACGAGGCCCTGCGCGGCGAGGCCGTCAAGCGCGGCCTGCACGTGAGCGAGTACGGCATCGCCGACGACGAGGGCGGAGAGACCGAGGCGTTCGAGACGGAGGAGCAGGTCTACGAGCGGCTGGGCATGCAGTTCATCCCGCCGGAGCTGCGCGAGAACCGCGGCGAGCTGAAGGCGGCGCGCGACCACGCCCTGCCGGAGCTGATCGTCGAGGCCGACATCCGCGGCGACCTGCACATGCACACGATCGCCTCGGACGGCCGCAACACCATCCGCGAGATGGCCGAGGCCGCCCGCGACCGCGGCTACGAGTACATCGCCATCACCGACCACTCCGCCACGCACGGCTTCAACAACGACGTCCCGCCCGACGAGCTCGAGCGTCAGCTCGAGCGCGTGCGCGAGCTCGACGTGGACGGCATCACGGTGCTGGCGGGCACGGAGGGCAATGTGCTGCCGGACGGCTCGCTCGATTACGAGGACGACCTGCTGGCCCGGCTCGACTGGGTCGTGGCCAGCGTGCACACCTCGTTCCGCATGCCCGAGCGCGAGATGACCGACCGCATGGTGGCCGCAATCGAGCACCCGCTGGTCGACGCAATCGGCCACCCGACCGGCCGGATGCTGGGCCGCCGCGAGGGCTATGCGCTCGACATCGAGCGGGTGATCGAGGCTGCGGCGCGGACGGGGACCTTCCTGGAGATCAACTCGAACGCCAACCGCCGCGACCTGCCCGACGTCTATGCGCGGGCGGCGGCGGAGGCCGGCGTGACGCTCGTGATCGACTCGGACGCCCACGGCGTGGACACCCTGCCGAAGATGCTGCGCTACGGGATCGCCACGGCCCGGCGTGCCTGGCTCACCAAGGAGCAGGTGGCCAATACCCGGGCCTGGCCGGAGCTCGACAAGGCGCGCAAGCGCAGCCGCTAGGGCAACGGGGCTGCCTCGCGCTCACTGCCCGGCAGCGGCTCGATCTTGCGGAGGCCCGGCAGGCGCAGCAACCGTGGCGCCCTGAAGGGCGAGCTGCGGTCGAACCAGAACTGCACACCGTCGCGGTCCTCGATCGCGGCCACCGCCGAAGCTTGCCGTCGCCAGCTCAGGGCCACGAGCAGCGCGTAGCCCGTGGCGACCGCCGGCACCTGAGGGAGGAAGAAGCCGATCGCCCCAGCGCCCACCGTGAACACGGCAAGCGGCCAGAGGCGGTTGAAGAGCACCGAGCCCGGCTCGAGCTCCGGCAGCGAAGTGGTGGCCCTGGCGCCGGCCAGCAGCCGGGCGATCCCCGGCGTGGCGCGAAGCTGTCTGCCCACCCAGAGGCCGGCGGCGGCAGCCACCAGCCACCAGCCGAGCGCCACGAACAGCAGCACGTTGTCGTCCGAGCGCGTCGCCCCCACGACCGACACCACCGCGAGGGCGGTCGCCGCGCCGCCGAACAGCAGTACCGCCACGCGCAGGAACTCGCGGAATCTCACGCCTGAGCCAGCACCTCGAGCACCCGTGCGAAGCCGCGCACGCCTTCCACCACCAGGTCGGCCCGTTCGACGATGCCGGGGGGTCCCTCGTCGGAGGCGACTCCGACTCGCACCAGGTGCTCGAGCTCCCCGTCGGCCAGCAGGCCCTCGAGTGCTCGGAAGGCATCCAGGTCGGTTGCGTCATCTCCGCCGAACAGCGCCGCCTGCGCGTGGCTGCGGCCGAGGATGTCGCGCACGGCCTGACCCTTGTCGAGCGCCACCGGCGGCCTGATCTCCAGCACCTTGCGTGCCCAATGGGTCGCGAGGCCCGCCGACTCGGCCTCCTGCGCCAGACCTTCGAGCCGCGCGCGCGCCTGGTCCTCGTCGGGCACCTCACGCCAGTGGAAGGCCGCGATCGGCCCCTTGTCCTCGATGCGCACGCGGAGCTTGCGCAGCTCGGGGGTGTCGCGGTCGGCGGCGAACGCCCGCACCCGCCCCTCCCAGCTCTGGAACGCGGGGACGAGCCGCGGCCGCGAGGCGCCGGGCTCCAGCAGCTCGGCGCCGTGCGAACCGGCGTAGACGATGCTGCCCACGCCCACGAGCCTGCGCGCCTCCGCGGCGGGCCGGCCGGACACGCACGCCACCAGCGCGTAGCGCCGCGCGAGCCCGCCCAGCAGCAGGGAGACCTCCTCGGGCACGTGCGCCTCGTCGGCCCGCCTCACGATCGGCGCGAGCGTGCCGTCGATGTCGCAGAGGACGGCGGCCCCGGCGGGGTCGTCGGTAAGCGGCCGCAGGCTGTCCGCGAGCGCGTCTGCGGGTGGAGCGGACACCCCCCGTAGTATGCCCCGATGTCCTCCAGGCTCGTCCGCCTCGCGGTCATTGCGACGGCGGCGGGGGCGTTCAGCGGGCTGTTCGGCGTGGGCGGCGGCACGGTGATCGTCCCGCTGCTGCTGCTCTGGTTCGGCTACGAGGAGCGTGAGGCAACGGGCACGTCGCTGGCCGCAATCGTGCTGATCGGGTTGCTGGCTGCGGCCGCGCACGGGCTCTACGGCAACGTCGACCTCCGCAAGGGCGTGCTGATCGGCCTACCGGCCATCGGCGGCGTGGTGGCCGGTACCGCCCTCCAACAGCGCGTCTCGACGCGCGCGGTGGCCGCCATGTTCGCAGTGCTCCTCGCGGTGTCGGCGATCCTGCTGGTGGTCTAGTTGGACCTAGGCGAGCTGACCGGCGCGCTGGCGGTGGGCTTCGCCGCAGGGGTCACGAGCGGCCTGCTCGGCGTGGGCGGAGGCATCCTGTTCGTGCCCGGCCTGGTGCTCTTCCTCGGCCTCACGCAGCTGCACGCCGAGGCCACCTCGCTGGTCGCCGTGGCCTGCGTCGCGCTCGTGGGCGCCTGGCGCCAGCACGGCTACGGCAACGTGCGCCTGCGCGATGGGATCGTGATCGGCCTGCTCTCGCCGGTGGGGGTGGCGGCGGGCGCCGCGCTGGCGAATACGGTGCCCGAACGCGCGCTGGCGTTCTCGTTTGCCGCGGTGCAGCTGTACTTCGCCTACCGGCTGGCGCGCCGCGCGGCCGTTCGGCCGCAGTAACCGCTAGCTTGCCCGACGGTGGAGATCCTCGAGATCGAGACCGAGGCCCGCGACGGACTCGTGCGCATCGCCCTCCGTGGGGAGCTCGACCTGTCGTCGGTGAGCAAGGTCGAGGACGAGCTGAAGCGCGTGGAGGCGAACGCGCCCGGGGTGCTGGTGTTGGACCTGTCGCGCCTGAGCTTCCTCGACTCGACCGGCCTGCGCTGCCTGGTGACCGCCGATCAGCGCGCCCGCGACGACGGCCGCAGGCTGGTGCTCGTACGCGGCCCGGACCCGGTACAGCGAGTGTTCGCCATCACCCGTCTCGAGGAACGGCTCGAGATGGTCGACGACGCCTCCTCGGTAAGCGGCGACGGCTAGCCCGAAAGGGTTTCGTCGCCCGACCAAAGGGTGATAACTTCACCAGGGGGACGGACACGGTCGTGGAGCGGCCGCGGGACGGATCTCGCAGCAGTGCGATGCGAGGGGATGATCGATGGCGGCCACCGTCCCGCCAGGAGAGCCGCAAAGCAACCGCAGCAGCCCGGAAACGCCCGAGGAGCGTCGCAGGCGCGACCAGGAGCTACTGGTGCGCTACCACCGCGACGGCGACCTGGTCGCCCGCGAGGAGCTCGTGCTGCGCTTCATGCCACTGGCCCGGCAGCTCGCCGCCCGTTATCGCGGCTCCGGCGAAACGCAGGACGACCTCGTGCAGGTCGCCTGCCTGGGCCTGCTGAAGGCAGTCGACCGCTTCGAGCCCGATCGCGGGCACGCCTTTACCAAGTACGCGGTGCCGACGATGCTCGGAGAGCTCAAGCGCCATTTCCGCGACAAGGGCTGGTCCGTGCACGTGCCGCGCGCCACCCAGGAGCTCGTGCTGCGCGTGAGCGACGCGATGGGCGCCCTTCCGGCCAGGCTCGGCCGGGCCCCCACTCCGCGCGACGTGGCGGCGGCGATCGGCGCGCCGGTCGAGGAGGTGCTCGAGGCGATGGAGGCGGCGACCGCGTACGAGGCCACGTCGCTCGACGCCCCCCGGCCGGGCGGCGAGGAGGACGATGGAGGTTGGACCCTGGCCGACTCCGTCGCCCAAGAGGAGGCCGGCTACGAGCTCGTGGAGATCGGTGAGACGCTGCGCGGCAGCATGCAGGCGCTGCCTGACCGCGAGCGGCTGATCCTGCGCCTGCGCTTCGAGCAGGACATGACCCAGGCCGAGATCGCCGAGCACATCGGCGTATCGCAGATGCACGTCTCGCGCCTGCTTCGCCGTGCGCTCGACCGCCTAGCTGCCGCGAGCGCCCAGGCGGCCTAGACTTCGCAGGGCGATGAGGGAAGCCATCACGAGACCGGAGCTGGCGGCGCTGGTCGCCCGGGGCGAGGAGCGGGGCGGCTGCGTGACGCTGTCGGAGGTGGACGAGCTGGCGCAGGCCCTCGAGCTGAGCGAGGAGGAGACCGTCGCGCTCGAGGCCCAGGTCGAGCAGCTCGGCATCGACATCTCCGACGACTGCGGCCGCGACGGCGTCGAGCCCACCCACTACCGCAACGGCGAGCTCGCCGCGGCCACGACCGATGCGCTGCAGCTCTTCCTCAACGAGATCCGCCGCTATCCGCTGCTCACGAAGGACGAGGAGATCGAGCTCTCGAAGCGCATCGAGCAGGGCGACCTCGAAGCCAAGGAGCGGATGATCAACTCGAACCTGCGGCTGGTCGTGTCGATCGCCAAGAAGTACCAGGGACAGGAGCTGTCGCTGCTCGACCTGATTCAGGAGGGCATCTTCGGGCTCATCCGGGCGGCCGAGAAGTTCGACTGGCGCAAGGGCTACAAGTTCTCCACCTACGCCACCTTCTGGATCAGGCAGGCGATCCAGCGCGGCCTCGCCAACAAGTCGCGCACGATCCGCATCCCCGTGCACATCGGCCAGCGCGAGCGAAAGATCGCGCGCACCGAGCGCGAGCTGTCGGCAAAGCTCGGCGAGGAGCCCAGCGACGAGGAGGTCGCCGCGGCGGCCGAGCTGCCGCTCGAGCAGGTCGAGGAGGTGCGCGAGGCCGCGCGCACGGTCACGAGCCTCGACCGCCCGGTCGGCGAGGAGGGCGACACCGCGCTCGGCGATCTGCTCGAGAGCGGCGAGCCCGATATCGAGGAGGAGGTCGAGGTGAGCCTCGCCGAGGAGACCCTCCGCCGCACGATCGAAGAGCTCCCGGAGCCGGAGCGCAACGTGATCAGGTTGCGCTACGGCATCGACGGCGACGACCCGCAGCCGCTGCGGGAAACGGGCCGCAGGCTCGGCCTCTCCGCCGAGCGGGTGCGCCAGCTCGAGTCGAAGGCGTTGAAGCTGCTGGCGACCAAGCGCGAGCTGGAGGCCCTCCGGGAGGCGGCTTGAGCATGACCATCGAAGGGCAGCGCCAGCAGGGAGGCCGCCTGGCCGAGGTGTCTAACGCGATCGTGGGGATCTTCCGCGAATGCTACGGCCGCGGGCCGACCAAAGCCAAGACCTACCAGTTCGACAACTACCTCGTGACGGTGCTGGAGGACATACTGACCACCGTCGAGGCCACGCTCGTGAAGAATGGTGAGGAGGACCTCGTTCGGCGCGTGCGGCTGACGTTTCAGGACGGCGTGCGAGACCGCTTCATCCGCTCGGTCGAGGAGGTCATGGGCCGTGAGGTGGTGACCTACCACAGCCAGGTCACCTTCGATCCGCCCATGGGCTTCGAGTTCTTCGTGTTGAAGCCCGAGTAAATCACGGGCCTCCGTCCCTATTCGGCGTCCCGCGAGGATCCGTCGAATAGATCCGATGGCCCACTCAGGGGGCTACCCGAGCCTCTGGGGCCGAAACTGGGGCTTTCGGCTGTTCGGGGAGCGGGACGTCCGGGGTGCGGGCCAGGCACGACGCGAGCACGATCAGGTGAGCCCCGGGCGCAAAGCGCGAGGGCCTGCCGTCACCGCCCGGATAGCGGGAGCGGGCGTCGATCAGCGCGAGGACGGCGCGGCAGACCTCCGCCTGGGGCGCGGAGTCGCCCACCTCGCAGGCCAGCGACGCCAGCTGCAGCGTCTCTTCCGGCTCGACGCCGGCGAGCATCTGGCCGATCGCCGACACGAGGAAGGAGTAGACGCGGTCGAGCAGCGGGTCGTCCGGCAGCGAGCCGGTGCCCACCGGCGGCCCGGCATCGAGCGGCTGGTCCCAGGCCAGCAGCCGCGCGAGCTGGCCACCGGCCACCGAGCGCGCCTGCTCGGGTGCCAGGCCGGCTTGAAGGGCGTAGCGCAGGGCCGTAGCGGCGCCGAACGCAGGCGTCGCGTACGGTGCGTCACTGCCGAACAGCAGCTGTCCCGGCGGCACGAGGGTGAACAGCGTCAGCAGGTCGCTGGGGGTCCACCAAGCGGTGTCGAAGTAGAGGTTGGGGTGCTCACGGGCGGCGCGCCAAATCCAGGCCAGGTCGCAGATGCCGGCGTGGGCGAGGATCACCCGCGCATCGGTGAACTCCGCCGACAGCTCGACCGCATGGCGCCCGAGCGCCGGGATGCCGCGTCCTGCGTGGATCAGCACCGGCGCCCGGCGCTCGTGTGCAAGCGCGAACACTTCGCGGAGCGCGGGGTGGTCGAGCGTGAAGCGTTCGGCCCGTGGGTGCAGCTTGATGCCGCGCGCGCCGGCCGCGAGGCAGCGTTGCGCTTCGCCCAGCGGCCGGTCCTCGGGGTCGAGCCGGCAGAAGGCCGAGAGCCTGCCGCCTGAGGCTGCCGCCTGCTCCAGCACCATGTCGTTGGCCGGCGGATAGCCCTCCGGCTCCTGCATGGGGAAGACAGCCGCGCTGGCGCCGGCCAGCTCGAGCGCCTCCACGAGCTGGGCGCCACTGCAGCGGTAGCCGTCGGGATCGTTGGAGCCGATGTGGGTGTGGGCATCGGCCAGCTCCAGCCCGGGGATCTCGTCGCGGGCGCGCTGGAGGAACGGAAGCGTCAGGTCGTCGTTGTACAAGGCGTGAAGACTAGGGCCGCGGCGGCGGCGCCCTGCGCAGGCGCCAACGAGCGTAGCCTTGCCGGACACATGAACGGCAGACGCAACGGCGACATAGCTATCGACCTGGGCACCGCCAACACGCTCGTCTACCTGCGAGGGCGGGGAATCGTGGCCTCCGAGCCCTCGGTGGTGGCGCTGAACGAGGCCACCGGCGAGGTGCACGCCGTGGGCGACGAGGCACGCCGGATGATCGGGCGCACCCCGGCCACGATCTCGGCCATCCGGCCGCTGCGCCACGGCGTGATCGCCGACTTCGAGGTGACCGAGCAGATGCTGCGCTACTTCCTGCGCAGGGTGCACCGCAGCCGCTTCGCCCACCCGGAGGTGGTCATGTGCGCGCCCTCCGGCATCACCGAGGTCGAGAACCGGGCGCTCGAGGAAGCCTGCCTCGCGGCCGGCGCGCGCCGCGTGTACCTGATCGAGGAGCCCATCGCCGCCGCGATCGGGGCGGACCTCCCGATCGCCGAGCCCACCGGGCACATCGTGGTCGATGTGGGCGGCGGCACCAGCGAGGTCGCGGTGACCTCCTTGGGCGGGATCGTGGTCTCGGAGTCGCTGCGGGTGGGAGGCTACGACCTCGACGAGGCGATCACCAGGTACGTGCGCCGCGTGCACGGCCTGGCCATCGGGCAGCAGACCGCCGAGTCGCTCAAGTGGGAGGCCGGCTCCGCATTGCCGCTGGAAGAGGAGCAGGTCGCCGAGATCCGCGGGCGCGATCTCAGTTCCGGCCTGCCGCGTACGTTGATGCTCTCCAGCGAGGAGATCCGCAAGGCGATCGAGGAGCCGCTCGAAGCCATCCTCACGACCACGAAGGAGACGCTCGAGCAGACCCCTCCTGAGCTTGCCGCCGACATTGCCGATCGCGGCATCCTGCTGGCGGGCGGGGGCTCGCTCCTGCGTGGGTTCGACGCGCGGGTGCGGCAGGCGACCGGCATGCCCGCGCAGTTGGCCGACTCCCCGCTCACCTGCGTGGCGGAGGGGGCGGGCCGCTCGCTCGAGGAGCTCGAGACGCTGCAGCGGGCGGGCCTGCGCAGCAAGCGCCGCCGCTTCGTCGATCGCAGGCCGGCGCTACAGCGGCCGCGCTGAGTCAGAAGAGGGCGGGCAGGCCCTTCCAGGTGTCGTAGGCCGGGCGCTTTGACCCGCCCACCGACGACGGCTCGCAGACGCCCGTGTCGAAGTAGGGCGCGCTGTAGCTGAGGTACTGCGCGAGCATCTCGATGCCCGCCCCGTCGGCGTCGTCGCGGAACATGCGCTCCCAGTTGCGCCGGATGCGCTGAGCCTGCAGGTCGAGGCTGCCGGCCACGTTCACGCGCGCGCCCCCTTCGGTGATGAAGACTCCGGGCGCGTCGCTCTGTCCGGTCTGGGGCCACCCGTGCCAGCGGCCCACGAGCAGGTTGCGGACGTGTGCGGCCCGATTGCGCACGCCGGTGTCAGCGCCCAGGTCGTGCTCGAGGTCGGTGTAGTTGTGGTGGCTCCAGACGTAGCGCGGGTGCGCCCTGAAGCCGATGGCGTCGAGACCGTCGAGCGTTACGCGCACCGCGCTGGCGTACATCGTGCGCTGCCTGGTGCTGCCGGGAACCGGGTCGTTTCCCCGGGGCCCGTCGTCGCCGCCCGGGGCCAGCAGGAGCAGGGGGTGTCCGTAGGCAATGCTGACCGTCTGCGCCGTGCGGATCATCTTCGCCACCTTTGACCCCACCGTCACCCTGCCGGCCGCGAACGGATCGCTCGTGGCGCTCGGCCCCTGCTGCGGCCACATCTGCAGGCTCGGCTCGTTCATGATCTCGATCGCCACGTTGGTGCCGTAACCGAGGTAGCGGTCGATCAGGAACCTGATCCAGCGGCCGTAGGCGCCGGCCGGCGAGAGGTCGTCGGGAATCCGGTAGATGAGCTCCTTGCGCTTGACGGTGTAGTCGGTCCGGTCGCTGGCAACCCACTTGTCCCACTCCGCGCGGGTCATGCGGTCCTGTGGGAAGAACTCGACCTCCTCCCGCGTGTTCCACTTGAGAGGCGCCGTGCCGTTCGCCCAAACCGGGAACTGCCAGGCGCATACGACCACCTTGCGGCCGTCGGCGCGCGCGCACGCGACCTGGGCGTCGAGCGCCTGGAGGTTGCGCAGGCCGGGGTTCGCGGACGTGCCCAGCAGGCTGAACGGCACCTGGTCCGGCGGCTTGGGCTGGATCACCGGCCACACGGCCCAGAACTTGACCCAGGGGAAGCCCATGTCGGCCGCCAGGTGTTGGTTGCCATGGGCGCGGTAGTCGCCGTCGGAGCCGGGGTAGATCGTGCCGTTCGGGTCGAGCACCAGCATCCGGCGAAGAGCCGACGACATCGCTCAGACCGCGGCGGCTGAAGCCCGCATGGCGTCGTCGGCGTCGAAGGCAAGCGGCGGGCTGGCGAGCACGACCGCGTGCGCCACCGTGGATCGCGCGCGGCTCGTCTGCAGCACCCTGACCCGGTGGTCGCGGTCGAGCCGTGCGAAGCCGCCCGGCTGCGCCTCGAGGTCGTCGAGGATCGCATCGATGCCCGCGCGCACGTGGGGCAGGCTCGCTCGGTACCAGGACCGGAAGTTGTCGCTGGCTCGGCGGATATGCCGTGGGCTGGCCCGAGCCCCCTGGGCCGCCGCCACCGCGCCCACCAGGGCGGCGTAGGTGCGCTCGCGGCCGGCGCTCAGATCGTCATGGGACCGCCGGGCGGGAGTTGCCGGCCCCCCGCCGAACGCTCCCGCCAGGGACACTCCCGCGACCAGGCCGGACCGCTTGAGGAAGGAGCGCCTTGAGATAGGGGACGGCACCACGCGACGCTAACCGTTCCTCGCCGGATCGGGCGCTCAGCGGTAGCCGGGGATCCGGCGCAGCAGCCTCAGGCCCACGCTGATCAGCTTGGCCCACAGGCGCTGGCCCACCAGTGCCGGCGGGGCGATCGACATCACGTGCTGCACGGCCACGGACTGGGTGTCGGTGTACTTGAGGATGCCCTCGGCGCCGTGACGGCGCCCGAGGCCGGAGTCCTTCATGCCGCCCATCGGCGCGTCCACCGATCCCCACGCGGCGATGAACCCCTCGTTGACGTTCACGGTCCCGGCCTGCAGCCTCGTCGCCAGCCGGCGACCGCGCTCCGCGTCGCCGGTCCAGACGCTGAAGTTGAGCCCGTACTGGCTGGCGTTGGCACGCTCGACGGCCTCGTCCTCGCTGGAGAAGCGCGAGACCGCGACCACCGGCCCGAAGGTCTCGTCGGCGAACAGCGACATGCCGTCGCGTACGTCGCCGAGCAGCGTGGGCTCGTGGAAGTATGGCCCTACATCGGGGCGGGCATTGCCGCCCGCCAGCACGGCGGCGCCCTTCCCGACCGCGTCCTCGACGTGCTCTCGCACGGTGTCGAGCTGGTCCTTGGAGATCAGCGAGCCCATGTCGTCGTCATAGCCGAGGCTCGCGCCGAGGCGCATGGCCTTCGCGCGCTTGACCAGCTCGCCGATGAACTCGTCGGCGATCGATTCGTGCACCAGCAACCGCTCGACGGAGATGCACAGCTGGCCGGCGTTCGAGAACAGCGCGCGCTCGGCGCCCTCCAGCGCCCGCTTCAGCGGGGCGTCCTCGAGCACGATCATCGCGTTCTTGCCACCCAGCTCCATCGAGCTCGGAATCAGCCGCTCCGAGGCCTGGCTGGCCACCTTGCGGCCGACCTCCGTGCTGCCGGTGAACATCACGTAGTCGACCCGCTCGATCAGCTCGGGGCCGAGCTCCGAGCCCGAGCCCGTGATCACCTGCACCAGCCCCTGCGGCAGGCCCGCCTCCTCCAGCAGCGCTGCGCCCCACAGCGCGCTGAACGGTGTCTGGGTGTCGGCCTTGATCACAACGGCGTTTCCCGCCGCAAGCGCCGGGATGCCGTCGCTGATGCTCAACGTGAGCGGGTAGTTCCAGGGGCTGATGATCCCCACCACCCCGACCGGATGGTGGTACTCGCGGGTCGAGGTCAGCACGGGGAAGGCACCGCGGCGCCGCTGCGGGCGCAGGTGCCGCTGCGCGCTGCGGGCGTAATAGCGCGACACCATGGCAACGTCGAGGACCTCCTCGAACGCGTGACGCCGGGCCTTGCCCCCCTCGAGCTGCAGCAGGTCGAGCAGTTCCTCGCGGCGCTCGAGCAGCAGGTCGTGGAAGCGCAGCAGGATCGCCTCGCGCTCCCCCCAGCCAGACTCGCGCCAGGCCGTCTGCGCCTTCCTCGCACGCTTTACGGCCGCCTCCACGTCGGCTCCCGTGCAGCGCGGCACGGTAGCCAGCAGCTCGCCGCTGGCGGGCTTCTCGATCTCGATCGGCTCGCGCTCTCCCTCGGTGCGCACGCGCTCGGACAACGCGGCCAGCTGATCGGCGGTCACGCGCTCGGACCCGGTCGCCGGGGGCGTCGGTGTGCTGCGGGTCTCGACCGTCATGCCGCCACCTTCGCCGCGAAGCGGATGTCGAAGAAGTCGAGCATGTGCGGCAGCGGCTGTCCCGCGTCGAGCTGCGGCTCGCGCAGCTCGAGCTCGTACTCCTCCAGCATGCGCGCCAGCACCGCCTTGCCCAGCAGCAGCACGAGCGGCCCCCCCGGGCAGTCCTGCGTCCCGTTGCTGAGGTGGTTGAAGCGGTAGTCGTGCGCGCCGTTCGACCAGCGCTCGGGCGCGAGCCCGTCGGCGTGGGCAACCTGGTCACGGTCACGATGGTTGAACGTGTTGAGGATCATCACCTGCGTCCCTGCGTCGAGCTTCTCGCCGGCGAGGGTGGTGTCACGGGTGGTCTCGCGGGCCAACAGGGGTGTGGTGGGCCAGAGCCGCATCGCCTCCTGCAGGCAGCCGCCGAGGTAAGTCAGCCGGTCGACCGCGGCAGGATCGGAAAGGTCCACCCCGTCGAGCTCCTGGCGCACCCGCCGCTCCACCTCGGGGTCGGCCACTATCGCCGCGAGCGCGCGGTAGGTGTTGGCACCGAGCGTGTCACGCATGGCGAACATCCAATGAGGGATCTGGTGCGTGACCCTCGTGCGGTCGGTCTGTGGCGCATTCGCCAAGCGCGATACCAGGCTCCCCGGCTCGGGATCCTGCAGGTGCCGCTCGATCTTTCCGTAGAACTCGTGGTACTCGTCGTTCTCGCTGAGCCCCACCAGCCGGTTGGCCTCGCCCATCAGCCGCTCGAGCAGATCGGTCAGCTCCTGGTCGTCGCGCGAGCGGTCACCGAAGATCACCCGCAGCGTGATGCGGTCGAACAGCCGCTCGAAGTCCGCCCAGCACAGCTCGGGGCCGATACGCAGCCGAGTGACCTCGTCGGCGACCACCGCCAGGAACTGCTCGCCGAGCGGGTGCACGTGCTCGGATGTGGCGAGCACGGCCTCGTTGAAGGCGCGGCGGTCGCGCCACTCGTCGCCCCGCGAGAGCGTGAGCGCGTCGGGCTGGAAGTGCGACATTCCTTTCCCCTTGGCGCCGGAGTCCGAGGCGTAGACGTCGGCCGAGCGATCGAGCACCTCGCGGATCGCGTCGGTCCCCCAGAGCACGACCATGCGGCCGCCCAGCAGCCGAGCCCCCTGCCCGGGGTGCTCGCGCCGGATCTCCGAGAGCGCCTCGACGGCACGGGCATCGGTGTCGATGGCGGTCAGCCACTTCATCCAGCGCCGGCGCGGGGAGAACAGCCCACGCAGCACGCTGGGAAGCAGGCCTACGACGACGACCCGGACGCTCTCCCGAAGCGATGCGTCGGGCAGCTCGCTCACGCGTTGATGGCCTCGACGGCCTTCTTCACGCCGCGGAAGCGCTTGCTCGCCTTCGAGCCGTCCTCACCGCTGGTGGGCAGCCGGTGCCAGGGCAGGAAGGCGTTCGGCATGCCCTCCAGGGCCGGCGTGAGCTCCGGATAGTGGCGCAGGATGACGTCCTTCATCTTCGTGTTGTTCACCCAGTCGATTCCGGTCTGGGTGTAGACCTCCGGCCGGAAGTCCGTCGTGAAGAAGCGATCGCTCTTCAGTCGCCGTGAGGCCATCAGGATGAACACCCTGAAGGCCGTGTCGGAGAAGCCGAAGCCCTTCGGCAGCGGCTCCGCGTACATGCCCACCTGCAGGTCGACCTTGTCGATGTCGTTGTTGTAGACGCGCCTGATCTGCTCAGCCCACTCCTTGTTGGGGGTGAGCTCGTCGAACGAGCGCACGCGAGGCATCCGCATCTCCTCGCGGAAGTCGTTGTAGCGCGGCACGCCGCGCTCGCGGTCGCGCAGGATGTCGAGCGTCGCCAGGTCCATCAGCTCGCCGTCGATGCGCTTGAAGCGCTGCAGCGCGCGCGGGTAGTTGTGCAGGGTGATGGCGCCGGGGTGCTCGACTCCCATCGAGTAGATCAGGTCCGGGATGTCGAAGCCCTCCATGAACGGGCGCGTGTTGGCGCCCTGCAGCTCGACGAACTCGGGCTCCTGGACCAGCCGCCCGGTCTCCGACTCGTAGAGCTTCCAGTCGTCGGGGATCAGCGGGTGCATCCGGTAGACCGAGACGAACTCCTCGGTCAGCTGGAAGCGCGCGCCGTGGTGCTCCTGGGGGGAGCCCATGATCCCGCTGAACAGCTCGGAGTCGCCCAAGCGGCCGACCGTGTCCTTGATGTTCTGGCCGAGCACCCCCGACCAGTTGGCGTTCATCGCCACCCACAGCGCCGGCGTGTTCACGATGCCGGGCGTCCACTCGACGGTGTGGATCTTGGCCATCAGCGCCGAGTTGATCAGCCAGGCCGTGTCGAACAGGCGCTGGTCGTCCCACTGCGGGTTCTCCTTATTGAGCACGTCGCAGATCGTGTTGTGCTCCTTCGTGAACAGCGTGTGCAGGCAGGAGAGCCCGAACCACCAGTTCTCGCTGAAGCCGGTCAAGTCGATGCCGGCCTCGTCCGGGTCGGGCAGCAGGCGGCCGTTGTCACCGATCTTCAGCTTGCCGTCCTGGAAGGTGCGCAGGGCGTCTTGTGTCTTCTTGCTCGAGCCGTAGAGCTGCGAGGCGTCCCACCAGTGGGTCTCGGTGTTGCCGTAGTCGACGGCGCCGTTGCCGCCGTTGCCGCCGGCGTCGCCCGCCGAGCGGTCGTGGTGGGAGGGCACCGCCACCGTGCGGCGCACGTGCATCGGATGCTCGGGCCAGTCGTCGCCGTCCTCCAGCGGGACATCCATCGTCTCCTCGGGGTCGCCGCGCCCATGGAAGAACCAGTTGTGGTTCTCGAACTGGATCCAGGCGGCGGCCAGGATGTTGAGCGTCGTGGCGGGCTTGAACTCGTCGCGCGTCATCAGCTCGAGCGAGACCTTGCGCGCGCTTGGGTCGTGCAGGCGCGGCGGCTTCTCGGGCTTGATGCGCTGCGGGTCGATGTTGCGCGTGAAGCCGGTGCCGGTGGAGCCCATCTCCGGGTCGTTCAGGTCGTTCCACTTGCCCTCCGGGGTGCGCGCCTTGAGCACCTCCTGCGGCGGGGCGGGGCCGCCGCCGTTCTCCTTGAGCTTCTCGGAGGTGTCGAACAGGTTCATGTCGCGCAGGTCAAGCCGCAGCGACAACAGGTTCAGCACGTTGACCGGGAACGGCAGCTCGTGCCACTGCCGGCGCTTGTTGATCGGGCCGAACACCGCGTGCATTGCCCGGTTTGGAAGTGATCTGCTCATTGCTCACCGACCTCGCTCGAAAGGACCCTTGAGCGGCATCTTCCCCAAAATGCGGCGCTTCATGCGCCCGGACGGCTCACGCTTCCGGTGGGCTCGATGATTTCCTGATGGCGAGCAGAGCTGCGGGCGTCGCCGACCTCCGCGAGCACCACCTGTATCCCGGCCGCCACCGGGATCGCGGCCAGCGTGCCGAGCAGCCCGGCGAGCTCGGTTCCGATCACGATCGCGACGAGCACGGCGAGCGGCGACAGCTCCACCGCGCGCCCGTAGATCAGCGGCCGTAGGTAGTAGACCTCGATCTGGTGGTAGATGAAGAACGCGCCCACCACGATGATCGCCGGCACGACTCCCTGCGTGAGGGCCACCAGGCCAAGCATGATCGGGGCGAGGATCGCGCCGAGTATGGGAATCAGGTCGAGGAAGGCCACGAGCAGGCCCAGTGGGATGGCGTAGGGGATGCCGGTGGCCAGCAGCACGATCGTGGCGAGCGTGCCCCCGAGGGCGCTGGCCACGAGGTTGCCGGTCACGAAGCCGCCCACCGCCTGGTAGATGCCCTGTCCGACCCGCTCGACCCGGGGTCGCAGGTCGTCCGGCGCCAGCTTGAGCAGGCGCTCGACCCAGCTGCGGCCCTCCAGCAACATGAAGAACGACAGGAACGAGACCACGATCACCCCGATGCCGGTGGCCGCGACCCCGAGGGCGAGGTTCTTCGCGTAATCGCCCTTCGTGACCGCGTCCTCGATGTTCTCGACCACGTGGTACTTGCGCTCGAGGACTCCGAGCGGTCCCTGCCCCCTGCTCAGCTCCGGCAGGCCGTCCACGAAATGCCTGACCTGCTTGACGAGCGGGGGCCCCGCCAGCGTGATGATGGCTGCCAGCAGGAGGAAGGCGAGCAGGAAGACGGTGGTGGCGGCCAGGCCGCGGCGCCAGCCGCGGCGGACGAAGAAGTCGACCGCGGGGTTCAGCGCGATCGCGAAGAAGACCGCGATCAGCACGAGCGTGATCGCGCCCCAGGCCAGCAGCAGCAGCGCGACCAGGGCCAGCGCGAACGCCGTCACGCCGAGCACCGTGAGCACCGTGCCGGGGTGCACCTGCACCACGCGCCGGGGCCCCTCGGCATCCGCCTCCACGCGCGCCAGCCGGCGCTCGAGCTCCGCCACCCGGTCCGTCTCCGGGCCCCCCAGCTCTGCCCGGGGCGATGCCGGCCCTAGGTTGAGCTCGTCGGCCATGCGGATCACCCTCCGGGATACCCGCCTAGGGGATCTCCGAACCGCCGACGACGGCAAGGTTGCGGCGGCCCGAGCAGAACCCGAGCTACTATGCCCAACTAGGTAGTTGATCAACCTGTAAGATGAATAGGAAGTGGGAGTCGACTCACTGAGCAACACCTTCGCGGCCCTCGCAGATCCGACGCGTCGCTCGATTCTCGCGCGGCTCGCTCGAGGTGAGGCAACCGTCAACGAGCTGGCCGAGCCCTTCCCGGTGAGCGTCCAGGCGGTCTCCAAGCACCTCAAGGTGCTGGAGCGTGCGGGACTGATCACCCGCGGTCGCACGGCGCAGCTGCGGCCGTCGCGCCTACGAGGACGCCCGCTGAAGGACGCCGCCGACTGGCTGGAGCACTATCGCGACGTTTGGGAAGCCAGCTTCGACAGCCTCGACGAGCACCTCAAAGAGATCCAGAAAGGACGGAAAGATGACTGAGCCACCGACCACCGAGGGAGCACGCGGGTTCACGCTCATCCGGGTCTTCGACGCACCGCGTGAGCTGGTGTGGGAGGTCTTTACGAAGCCCGAGCACTTCACGCACTGGTTTGGCGGGAGCGACACAGCGGTGCCCATGGAAACGCTCGCGATGGACGTCAGGCCGGGTGGCGCCTGGAGCGCGGTCATGAACACGCCCGACGGCCGCGAGCTCCCCTTCGCGGGTACCTACCGCGAGGTGGTGGAGCCGGAGCGGCTGGTGTTCACGTTCGACAACACGAACGATCGCAGCGACCCGAACGTCGAGGTGGCCACCGTCACCTTCAACGACCTCGGTGACAAGACCGAGGTGGTCTTCAACCAGACCGGTCACCTCCCCGAGGACGTGTACCCGCGCACCAGGGAGGGCACCTCGACCTTCTTCGACGCCCTGGCCGAGCGGCTCGCCGAGCTCCAGGCGCAGGTCTGACCCGCGCGAGCCGGCCCGCCGCGCCGACGGCGCGGCGGGCCGGCTGGACCCGGTCAGCCCCCGTCGTGCACCGTGTAGTTGCCGGAGTCGACGGGGTCGTAGTCGGCCCGCAGCGTGGGGTCGTCGCACTGGTTGGCGTTTGTGTCGAAGACACCCGCCGGCTGCGGGGGATCGAAGGTATTGCGATCGACCGACTGGCCACCGCGAGGCTCGCCGTTGTCCTCGATGAACACCTGGATGCCGCCTCCCTCGAACGGTGCGGCAGACCCGCTGGCGTGCTTGAAGCGGTACTTGAGCGCCGCCCGGTTGCCCTCCACGCGCAAGCAGGTGACCTCCCCCTCGAGCGTGAACTGGCCCAGCAGGTCCCCCTTGGCGCGCACGTGCCCGGTCACGTCTGGTCCCAGGCCGTGCGCCGAGACCATCAGGTGGTTCGGCGTGCCGGTCACGAAGGTGTTCTTCGCCGCTCCAACCGCGAAGTCGCGCGGCCCGCCCACCTTGCCGTTGTGGGATGCGTTGGCTACCCCAGCCGCCGCGACCAGTGCGGCGCTGGCCGCCGCCGTGATCGTCGCTGATCTCCTCATCGCTCGACCTCCTTTGTCTTT
>Ga0126310_10000220_pt1 | contig 17719 bp, 16 predicted proteins | sample Plot60_FD_92540 | JGI IMG/M metagenome (GOLD analysis project Ga0126310, IMG submission 92540) | Serpentine soil microbial communities from UC McLaughlin Reserve, CA, USA - Plot60 | ecosystem: Environmental > Terrestrial > Soil > Grasslands | place: USA: UC McLaughlin Reserve, Lake County... | reverse complement strand
AGGCCTATGCGTCCGGCGAACCGCAGGAGACGATGCGGCGTTTCTTTAAGGAGCGCGCAGCACGGCGAGCCGCGCGCGCCAAGGGTTGAGACGCGCGTTCTCCGCATGATGGACATCGACGACGGATTTCTGCCGCTGCTGACACGTCGCGCGGAGGCGGATCCGGCTAGCCTGTTCGCACGCTACGAAGGTGCGCCGCTGACGTTCGGCGAGCTTGATCGCATGGCGACAGCGCTCGCAGTCTGGATGCGCGACACGGGTCTCAAACCCGACGATGTTGTTGCCCTGATGATCCGCAACCGCCCGGTTGCGCTGGCTTTGTTGTTCGCGATCGCGAAGGCACGCGCCGTCTGGGTGCCAATTAACGTACAGAGCCGCGGTGAGAACCTCAGCTACATCTTCAATCACGCGCGTCCGAAGCTGATCATCGCAGAGGCTGGGCTTCAGGCAACGATCGCAGCTAGTGGCGCCAACCTTGCAGGCGCGCAAGTCGTCACCATCGAGGCCGCGCAGGTGATCGCCGCGCGCGGCGATGAGCCCGTTTGGAACGAGGCTCCTCCTCTAGCGGACGAGACCTTCGCGGTCATGTACACGTCAGGCACCACCGGTCGCCCCAAGGGCGTCCTCGTCTCGCATCGCATGCTGCGCCTCTCAGGCGAGGCAGTCGCGCTCGTCTCCGCGGTGCAACCGGACGACAGCCTGTTCATGTGGGAGCCGCTTTATCACATCGGCGGCGCGCAGATGATCGTGCTCCCGCTCATCCGCGACGTGACGCTCACGTTGATCGAACATTTCTCGGCGAGACGCTTCTGGAGCCAGGTGAAGACTTATGGAGCAAGCCACATCCATTTTCTCGGCGGCATCCTGCAGATCCTGCTGAAGCAGCCGCCCTCCGAGCTCGACCGGGCGCACGGCGCACGCATCGCCTGGGGCGGCGGTTGCCCACACGAAGTCTGGCGGCCGTTCGAAGAGCGGTTCGGCATGCAGATCCGCGAATGCTACGGCATGACCGAATGCTCGAGTATCACGACCTACAACGACAATGGGACGGTCGGGGCCGTCGGTAAGCCCGCGCCCTGGTTCAGCGTCGCGCTGATCGACAAAAAGGGGGCGCCTACCCCGGTAGGCGAACGCGGCGAGATCATCGTTCGCACCACGCTGCCCGGCGCGATCACGCGCGGCTATCTGTCCAATCCCGAAGCAACCGCACGCGCCTTGCGCGGCGACGCCTTCCATACGGGCGACCTCGGATCTTTCGATTCCGATGGCAACATGTACTTTCACGGCCGTCTGACAGACAGCGTGCGGGTGCGCGGCGAGAACGTTTCAGCCCTTGAAATCGAGCTGGTGGCCGCCGAGCACCCGGCGGTCGAAGACTGCGCGATGATCGGCGTCGCGGCGGAAGTCGGCGAGCAGGAGATCAAGCTTTTCGTCAAGCGGAGGTCGGGTGCATCGCTCACTCCACCAGAGCTGTCCGGATGGCTGGCGGAACGCGTGGCGCCGTATCAGAACCCGCGCTACATCGTGATGGTGGAAGAGTTCGAACGCACCGCTAGCCAGCGGATCATGAAACACAAGCTCGAGGCGCTCACAGCTGTAATTTGGGATCGGACCGAAAAATCGAGAGGTTGAGCCTTTGGTGCGAGGTCAAGTAGCCCCACGTTGCCCCCGCCCGCCAACCACCGGTCGATTGCCATCGCGCTAGCGGCAAGGCAAACTTGCTTTTTGCCGTGGGTCGCAGATGTCCTGGATGGTCGGTGTCGATGTCGGGGGCACCTTTACCGATTTTTTCGCGTTCGATGACAGTACCGACCGTATCGTTCTGCACAAGGTAGCATCCACACCGGGCAATCCGGCACAGGCTGTCATCGAAGGCCTGCGCGAACTTGCCGCCCAACACGCGATCGACCTGAATCAGGTCACGCGACTCTCGCATGGGACGACCGTCGCCACCAACGCGCTGATCCAGCGCCGCGGCGGCAAGGTCGCGCTCGTGGTGACCGAAGGCTTCCGTGATCTGATCGAGATCGGGCGGCAGATCAGGCCCCACGTGTTCAGCTTGCAGCAGGATTATCCGGCGCCGCTGGTGCCGCGCGAGCTGCGCTTTGAGGCGCCGGAGCGTATTACGGCGGATGGCAAAGCAACGCGCGCGCTCACGGCGGAGTCTCTGCCGCCGCTCATCGCTGCGATAGGCGACGGGAAGCCCGATGCCTGCGCGGTGTGCCTTCTCTTCTCGTTTCTTAATCCCGCACATGAGGCGATGTTGCGCGACGCGCTCGCCACCGCGTACCCTGACATGTACCTGTCGATCTCGTCGGAGGTGCAGCCGGAATTCCGCGAGTACGAGCGCCTCTCGACCACCGTGCTCAATGCATACCTGCAGCCAGTGATTGACCGTTACCTCCGCGATTTCGCCGAGGGTGTCGGCAAGGCCGCCCCCGCTGCCGCGCTCGGCATCAACCAGTCCTCAGGCGGTTTGATGTCGGTCGCGCGTGCGCGCCGCATGCCGATCCGTACGGCGCTGTCCGGACCCGCGGCCGGGGCGGTCGGCGCGATCCATATGGCGCGGCTCTCGGGCGTGCCCGACGTCATCTCGCTCGATATGGGAGGTACCAGTGCCGACGTCGCGCTCATTCGCGATTACTCCGCGGGTACCACATTCAATAAATGGATTGAGGGCTACCCGGCGCGGCTCGCGTCGCTCGATATCAATGCGGTCGGCGCGGGCGGCGGCTCGATCGCGTGGTTCGATCGCGATGGTTTAATGAAAATGGGTCCGCAGAGCGCGGGCGCCCTCCCCGGCCCGGCCTGCTACGGCCGCGGCGGCGAAGACGCCACCGTGACGGACGCGAATCTCGTGCTTGGCCGCCTCTCGCCACGCGGCCTGCTTGGCGGCGGAATGGCGCTGGACGAAGGTTTGGCGCGAAAGGCAATCGCGCCGCTCGCGGAACGGCTTGGATTTTCCATCGAGCGCACCGCGCACGGGATGCTCGGGATCGTGGTCGCCAACATGGTGCGCGCGATCCGCGCGGTGTCGGTCGAGCGCGGGCACGATCCGCGCGCCTTTGCGCTGCTGCCGTTTGGCGGCGCAGGCCCGCTGCACGCGACGGACGTGGCGAAGAGCCTCGGGATCCGGCGTTGTCTGGTGCCGTTTGCGCCGGGGATCCTGTGCGCGCAGGGCCTGATCGTGTCGGATCTGCGCGAGACATTCGTCCGCACCGCCGTCACACCATTATCTGAGGGGAGAATGGCAAACGTGGCAGCACACGTGAGCGAACTGAAGCGACTGGCAAGGGACTGGTTCGACGCAGAAAGCGTCGGGCTGGCGGACCGCCATATCGATATCGCGGTCGATTTGCGCTACGTCGGGCAGAATTTCGAGCTCGCAATTCCGATCGGCGATGCCGAACCGCTGCCCAAGGCTGATGACATCACGCAGAGGTTCTTCGCCGAGCACGAACGCGCCTATGGATTTCATAATCCCGCCGACCACGTCGAGATCGTGAACTTCCGGCTGCTTGCGGTGGGCAAGCTGCGGCAACCTGCGGCGCGACCGAGCGAGCCGCGCAATGGCAGCCTCGCGGGATCAACGTCGCACCGGAACGTGTGGTTTTCGGCCGAGCGCAGCGACGACACGCCGGTGTACGATCGAGCGACGCTCTCGCCGGGGAGTACGATCCAGGGGCCCGCCGTGATCGAACAACTGGACGCCACCACGCTTCTGTTTCCGGGTGACCGCGCGGTTGTCGACCCTTACCTCAATCTGGCGGTCGAGATATCCGCATGAGTATCGATCCGATCACGCTCGAGATCATGTCGAACGGGCTCAAGTCCATCACGGACGAGACCTACATCGCACTGATGAAAAGCGCCTACTCGACTAACATCAAGGAGCGTCACGACCATTCCACGGCGATCATCGACCCCACCGGGCGGCTCGTGGTGCAGGCCGAGAATTCACTCGCAATCCATCTCGGTTCGATGATGGGCCTGATGAATACGTTGCTGGCCAAGATGCCGCTCTCTGAGGTGCGCGAGGGAGACATCTTCATCTCCAACGATCCGTACGTGGCGGGTGGCTCGCATCTGCCAGACGTGAACATGGCAATGCCGGTGTTCGCGGAAGGCAAGCTCGTCTGCTTCATGTGCAACATCGCGCACCATGCGGACATCGGCGGCATCACGCCTGGGAGCATGGCGGGAGGCACCGAGATCTACCAGGAAGGCACACGCATTCCGGTAATTCGCCTGTTTCGCGAAGGCAAGCTGCAAGAGGACATCCTTGAGCTGCTGCTGCTCAACGCACGCGTGCCCGAGGAGCGTCGGGGCGATTATTTCGCGCAAGTTGCGGCATGCCGCCTCGGTGTCCGCCGCGTGGGCGAAATGATCGAGGCGCGCGGTGTCCCGATGCTGACCGCCGCATTTGACGAGATCATCCGCCGCACACGGGACCGTCTGCTCGAAGCGCTAGCGCGCATTCCTGCCGGGGAATATTCCTTTGAGGACGTGATGGACAACGATGGTGTCGGCACCACGAATATTCCGATCAAGCTGAAGGTGACCGTTCCGCCGCACGGCAGTAACAGAAAGGTGCTTTTTGATTTCACCGGCACTGGACCGCAGGTGAAGGGCAACATTAACACGACGGTCACGGTGACGCTTGCCGGCGTGCTCTATTCCCTGAAGGCGCTGCTCGATCCGGACGTGCCGAACAATCAGGGTCTGATCGATATCGTCGACATCAACGCGCCACTGGGTACGTTGATCAACTCGAAATTTCCCGCGGCCGTCGCGGCGCGCGCCAACACGGCGCAGCGCATCGTCGATATCGTGATCGGCGCCCTCGCGCCTGCAATTCCCGAAGCGGCGGTGGGCGCCGCAAACGGCGCGAACACGACCGCCGTGTTCTTCGGTCACGATCCACGTCAGGACCGCGATTACGTCTACCTCGAAACGCTTGGCGGCGGCTTCGGTGGGCGCTCCACCAAGGACGGCAAGGACGGCGTGCAGGTGCACATCACGAACACGTCGAACCTGCCTGTCGAGTCGATCGAGATGGAATATCCGCTGCTGGTCGAGAGCTACGGCTTCGTTCCGGACTCCGGCGGCGCGGGAAAATACCGCGGCGGACTTGGCCTGCGCCGCGTCGTTCGCCCGGTCGGCCACACGATGACATTCTCCGGCCAGGGCGAGCGATTCGTGAACAAGCCATGGGGCATCTTCGGCGGCCGCAGCGGTGGAACCGGCAAGTTCGCTAAGCTGAGCGGCGGCAAGGAAGTGCCGCTGCCGACCAAGCCGGCGAACCTCGAGGTGAAGCCGGACGAAGCAATCGTGGTCGAGACCCCCGGCGCCGGCGGCTACGGCAAGCCTTCCGAGCGCGATCCAACGGCAGTCGAGAATGATTTCATCTCCGGCAAGTTCAGCCGCGAGTTCGTAAAGAACAATTACGGCGTCGAGCCGAAGGGCAGGCAATGAGCTACGACGCGATCGTTGTCGGCGCGGGCATCAGCGGGGCTGCAACGGCCTATCAATTGCAAAGGGCTGGCGCGAAGACGCTGCTGATCGACCGCGGCGAACCCGCGAGCGGCGGCACCGGCAAGAGCGCTGCGATTATCCGCCAGAGTTACTCCACGCCGCTGCTGGTGCGCCTTGCGCGCGCCAGCATCACGATGTTTGAGAGTGCGCGCGCCGAACTCGGCAAGGATGCCGACTTCGTGCAGGACGGTTATTGCTTCGTGGTCTCGGCCGACATGTTGGAGGCCGCAAAGCAGAATGTCGCAATGCAGCGGCAACTCGGAATCGTCAACGAGTGGTCCGACGGCCTAGGCTTTCCGCAGCATCTCCCCGATCTCAATCCGGACGGCATCACAGGCATCGTCTATGAGCCGCATGGCGGCTACGCCGATCCGGTGCAGGCCACTGAGGCCTATGTTGGTGCATTCCAGAAGTTTGGGGGAGAACTCCGCGCGCGCACGCCCGTTCGCCGGTTGCTGCGCAAGGGAGACCGCATCACCGGCGTCGAGCTCGACAATGCGGAGGTGAGCGCGAACCATGTGGTGAACGCGGCCGGTCCCTGGGCGAAACCGCTCGCCGAGAGCGCCGGTCTTGAGTTGCCACTGCGCTCCGTGCGCGAGCAGGATACGGTGTGGCAAGTCCCCGCCGGTCGCGCGCTGCCGAAGTGCTCTATCTCGATGGGCGTTGACGCCTGCTATTACCGGCCGCTCGGGCAAGGCCGCTTCATCATCGGGCGCGGCTTTCCCAAAGAGTATGTCGACGTTGACCCCTACAACTACAAAACCACCGCCGATGCTGAGTTTATCAGCGACGTCCAGGCCCGCGTTGAGCGCCGCTTTCCGTCCTTCTCCGGCATGAAGCTGATCCAGGCTTACGCGGCGCTCTATGATGTTACGCCGGACTGGTACCCAATTGTCGGGCCGCGCTCCGGCATCGCTGGTTACGCGGATTTCTCCGGCGGCAGCGGGCATGGCTTCAAGATCGCACCTGCGACCGGAAAAGAACTCGGAGACTGGTTGCTGACCGGGAATGTTGGGGACGACTTCCGTCAGTTCAGCCACGACCGTTTCGCGGCAGGCAACCTGTTCGTGCAATCCTTCGGAGGCAACCGGGGTTAGCGATTATGGCGCTGCTCGAAGTCAAAGGTCTGCGGCGGCACTTCGGCGGCGTGACCGCGCTCGATGGCGCGGACCTGACCGTCGAGCAGGGCCGCATCACAGGGCTGATCGGGCCGAATGGCGCGGGCAAAACGACGCTATTCAATGCCGTCACCGGTGCGCTCAAGCCGAACGGCGGCGCGGTCACATTCGTTGGTCATGACGTGACCGGCTGGCGGCCTGACAAGCTCGCGGCGGTTGGCCTCTCGCGCACGTTCCAGATCGCACGAGGCCTTGCGCAGCTCACAGTAATCGAAAACCTGATGCTGTATGGCAAGCATCAGCCCGGCGAAGCGTTTTGCGCGGCCGTGCTGCGTACCAGAGCAGTGCGCGCACGCGAGGAGGAGCTGCGTGTTCGCGCCATTGAGGTCGCGCGCGAACTCAATCTGCTTCAGGTCGGCGACAACCGCGCGATCCATCTCTCCGGTGGTCAGAAAAAGCTACTCGAACTCGGCCGCGCCTTGATGGCTGAACCGAAGCTGATCATGCTCGACGAGCCCGCCGCGGGGATTAACCCGACACTTGCCCACAAACTGGCGGAGCACATCCTTGCCTTGAAAGCGCGGGGCATGACCTTCCTGATCATCGAGCACAACATGGGACTAGTGGCGGCGCTATGTGATCACGTTGTCGTGCTGGTACAGGGTAAACGATTCATGGAAGGCCGCTTGGCGGATCTGCGCGCGGATCATCGCGTGCAGGAGGCCTACATGGGACATCACGCGTGATGCTCTCGGTCACCAACCTCGTCACCGGCTACGGCGCGCATGACGAGGTACTTAAGCGTGTGGGCATCACAGCCGCCGAACGCGAGATGGTAGTCCTGATCGGTCCGAACGGCGCCGGAAAATCGACGCTGCTGAAATCGATCGCCGGTTTTCTTAAGCCGCGCGATGGCGCGGTCACCTTCGAGGGCAAGCCGATCAGCGGATTAAAGCCGCGCGAGATCACGCAACAAGGGATCGCATTCGTGCCCCAGGAGGCGAACGTGTTTCCCTCGCTGAGCGTTGAAGCGAACCTCGAGATGGGCGGCTATGTGGATCGCGGCGCCACCAAGGCGCGCATCGCGGCGGCTTATGCGCGCTTCCCAGTTCTTGCGGGGCGCCGCAAGCAGGAGGCACGTACGCTATCAGGCGGCCAGCGGCAGATGCTTGCGGTGGCGATGGCACTGATGGCTGGGCCGCGCCTGATGCTGCTTGATGAACCGTCCGCCGGCCTGTCCCCCACGGCGTCAGGCGAACTGTTCGCGCTCATCAAGGGGCTGCACACCGAAGGCATGACCATCATTATGGTCGAGCAGAACGCCCTCGACGCACTTGCGATTGCGGATCGCGGCTACTTGCTGGTTGACGGCTCCAATGCCCGCGAAGGGCGCGCCAGCGATTTGGCCGCGGACGCAGATGTGCGCCGCGCGTTCCTTGGCGGCTGATCGCTGCTATCATCCGGTCAACACAAACAGGGGGAAGTCATGTCTCAACGCTCTCTCATTACACGTCGCACAGCCTTGCTTACCGGCGCGGGCGCCATCGCGGCGCCGCTTGTCATCAGCACGGCGGGATTCGGCCAGACCGGTCCGATCAAGCTCGCGGGCCTCGTCTCGCTCACCGGCTCCGGATCGCCCTTCGGGCCGAACAACCGCATCGCGCATCAGGCGGTCGTCGACCAGGTCAACGCCGCCGGCGGCCTGCTCGGCCGCAAGATCGAATATCTCGCCGAGGACGACCAGACCAACGCCGAGGCCGGCGTGCGCGCCGCACGCAAGCTGATTGACGTCGACAAGGTGCAGGCGATCCTGAGCGTGTGGGCTTCGGCAGTCGGCAGCGCGGTGCTGCCGCTCTGCTGGGAAAACAAGGTGATGCTGCTCGGTATTTCAGCCGCCGACACGCTCGCGGAGCTGCCGCACCAGGGATACTTCGTGCGAACGCAACCGCACACGGTTCTACAGGCGAAGGAGTTCGCCCGTTTCATTCTGGCGAACAACGCGAAGAGCGTTTACCTGATCATGCCGCAGACGCCATTCACCGAATCCGTATTCAAGACGATTCGGGAAGGAGTGGAACCGAAGGGCGTCAAGGTCGCGAGCGCGATCATCGATAACAAGAAGACGTCATTCCGCTCGGAGATCGACGAGATGGTGCGCGCCAATCCGGACATCTTCATGATGGGCGGCTATGTGGCGGAAAACATCGTGATGGCGAAGGACCTGTTCCGGGCGAACTTCAAGGGTAAGGTGATGGGGTTCGCCTATGGCGTCGTACCGGCCTTCATCGACGGGGCCGGAAAGGAAGCCGCCGAGGGCATCTACTCGATCGCCGATCCGTCGCCCGCCTTCGACTCCAGCGCCTACACAAAGCTCAAGGCCTTGGTGAAGAAGGATCAGCTCGATACCTTCATGTGCCAGGCCTATGATCACGCCAATCTGGCCATCCTCTCGATGGCCAAGGGCAAGGATGCGACCGGCACAAGCATTCGCGACAACATCCGCAAGATCGCCAACAATGATGCGGGCGTGAAGGTCGACAACGCACTCGATGGGCTCAAGCTCATCGCGGAGGGCAAGGAGATCAAGTACTCAGGCGCCTCGGGACCCTGCAAGTTTGCCGATAACGGCAACATCATCGAGGTGGCGTTCCGCACAGCGCAGGTGAAGGACGGGAAGATCGTTCAGATCAAGGCATGATGCGCGGCGCGAGCGGTGTTTGAAAAGACGCTCCAGCTTGCGCTGAACGGCTTGATGGCGGGCGCCGTCCTGGCGGTCCCCGCCATCGGTTTGACAATGATCTATGCCGTGCTGCGCTTCGTGAATTTCTCAGTCGCCGCGCACATGGCGGTGGGAGCATTCGCCGGCTATTTGCTGAACACCTCGCTCGGTTTGCCGGCTTGGATCGCAATCCTCGGCGCGTTCGTCGGAGCGGGTGCGGTTGGCATCGGGAGCGATCATCTTGCGCTGCGCCCGCTACGCAGTCAGAGCGCGCTCACGCTTGCGATCGCCTCGATCGCTGTCAACATTATGATCGAGAGCACGATCCGCTTCTTCTTCGGCGGCTCGCCGCGTGACTACGCGATCCCACTGCGGCGCGACTGGCACTTCGGCTTCCTCCATGTCGGACCGCAGCAGGTGGAGAACTTCCTTATCGCGAGCGTCGCCATGGCGCTCCTGTTTCTCTTTCTCGCGTTAACGATGACCGGCAAGGCAATGCGCGCTGTCGCCGACAATCCGATGCTCGCTGATTCGAAGGGCATCGACCCGGATCGCATGGCGCGGCTCGCGATCGGCTTGGGCATGGGTCTCGCCGGGATCGGCGGCATGCTGGTCGGGCTCGACACCTCGATCGACCCATTGGTCGGATTCCGCGCGATTCTCTCGGTGTTCGCCGCCGCGGTGGTCGGGGGCCTCGGCAGTATTCCAGGTGCGGTGGTTGGCGGGATTGCGATCGGACTATCCGAGGAATTGTCGCTGCTGCTGCTGCCGGCGACCTATAAGTCCGCGGTCGGCTTTCTTGCGATCGTGATTATCCTCACGCTGCGCCCACAAGGGCTGCTCGGCGCCAGGATGGCGTAAATGATTAACTATCTCATTGCGATGGCGACGTTCGGAGCGATCTACGCAATCCTTGCGCTCGGGCTGAACGTGATGTGGGGCATGGCCGGAATGGTCAACCTTGGCATCGTGGGATTTTACGCATTCGGCGCCTACGTCTCGGCGCTGCTCACGGTAAACGCTCACGCACCAATCGCGCTCGGCTTCGCCGCCGCAATGGCCGGAACGGCCGTGATGGCGGCGCTCGTCACGCTCGGCATCGCACGCCTGCGTGATGATTATCTTGCCATTGTGACGCTCGGCTTCGCTGAAGTCGTGCGGATCGTCGCCGAGAACGAGATCTGGCTGACGCGCGGCACGGATGGTGTGTCCGGCATTCCGCAGCCGCTGAAATCCACGCTCGGCTCCGACTTCAACCTCGCCTATCTGCTGTTCTGCCTCATCATCTTGGCTATCGTTTTGTTCATGCTGGAGCGAGTGCGCAAGTCCCCCTTCGGCCGCGTGCTGCGTGGCATCCGCGAAGATGCGCACGTCGTCGCCTTCGCCGGAAAAGACGTTCTGAGATTCAAAGTGAAGGCGTTCGCGCTGGGTGGTGCACTCGCAGGTCTCGCCGGCGCGCTTTACGCGCACTACTCAAGCTACATCGTGCCGGAAATTTACGTGCCGCTGCTGACGATCTACATATTCCTCGCGCTCACGGCCGGCGGCATCGGTAACAATTGGGGCGCGGTGCTCGGCGCTTTCGTGGTGGTGTTCTTTCTGGAATCGACACGATTTCTCGTAGGCGTCATTCCATGGCTGAGCGCGGAACAACTCGCCGCGCTACGCGAATTCCTGATCGGGCTAAGCCTGCTACTGGTTCTGTATTTCCGCCCGCGCGGGCTGATACCGGAGCCGCTGCCGCGCCTGCTTATCAGATAACGCGTTCGAATCTCGGCGCGCTCACCATTGCCTACCGCGGATAGTCGCCAATATTTGTCGTCCGTCGTTGGACCATGAACACCTGCTGGCGCGCGCAGTGCGCACACTTGTAGGTTTTCAGTTCCTGATCTGCCCGCAGCGGATGCGGCTCCAGGCTGGCAAGATTCATCGGCCCGCCGCAGTCGCAGACCGGCAGCAGGAATGGGTCACGCAATGAGGTTTTCGGACTTGCCGACGGCATTGCGTCGTCCTCCGTTTTCCACGAATCAGTTTCCGTTCATCAGTCTAAGTCAAATCGTTGATCTACTTTGTATTTTTCGCGAGGTGTCAGGTTTGCAGCTTTGCGCGGTCCGTGTGCGGTGGATTCCGAGTTGTCCCCAACCAGCCCTGACTTTGTGGCGAATGCGCCACAGTTGCGGCGAAATCTAGTTCCCTCGAGGTATATACGTTTGAACCGTTAACCATGCGCGGCTAACGTCCGAATCCGTAACGCGCCGCGTTGTCTCTCGCGCACCTTCACAAAACGACTGCCACTGGATGGGACGGCGCGCCCCTCAGACGCGCGAAGACTCCAGCGAATTGGGGGGAGTAATGAAGAAAAGTCTTATCGCTCTGGCGACCGCTATTGCGACGCTTGGTCTCGTGGCGCAGGCGAGCACCGCGAACGCTTTCCTACTCAGGGACCGCAGCCCGAATGTGACGGCCGGACAGATCATCGCCGGCGGCGGCATGGCGGCCGTCTACTGGACACAGATCTGCCGCCACAACTTCCATCACTGCGCTCGCTTCGACAGTCCGCGGGCATTGAAGTGGTACGGCATCACGACGGTCGGCTGCTTCGCGCTCAGTCCGATCATCGGCGGCATGCTGGTCAGCCACAACGAGCGCCGCGAGCTGCGCTCGAGCGAAGTATTCATGATGGTCGGCGACTGCCTCGTTCCGATCATCGGCGGTCTGATCATGAAGGCGGCCTTCGATGCCAACCCGCAGTGGGATGCCGGAACGGGCCGTTCGCGCCGATAATCAGCACCAACGCTCTTAAAAGAACCGCCGGACGAAAGTCCGGCGGTTTTGTTTTATGTGGCGAGGTGACTTCATGCTGCATTGCGTCACTTAGCACGTGCGAAATTTTTCTTTTTGTTTGAATGAAAAGTAGCGCGCCGCGGTTTCACGAAACTTTCATTCGGCCGCCACGGTGGTGCCGCATACGGTTGATGATGTGGGGACGTCGGAGGGGAAGCAGGCTTCGCACGGAGACTTGCCATGACACTGCAAAACGCGATGTGTAAGGCGTCTTTACGAGCCCGGCCCGTTCGGCTGCCGGCTTGCCCGCAATGCGGCGACATGCTGCTCGCGCCTTTGCTCGCCGAGCACGTCAATCCGGGTCTTGTGCACAATCATTGGGCCTGCGAGTCGTGCGGCCACACATTCCGCAAGTCGCACGCGTTCGACGCGGCCGCACTTGAGGACGCGCAGGCGGCGTGATCGCTGCCTAGAGCCATCCCGCGCGCCTGAAGCGGTAGAACAGAAAGCCGCATAGCGCGAGCATCACCATCATGACCGCGGGATAGCCGTAAGGCAGCTCCAGCTCGGGCATCCACTTGAAGTTCATTCCATAGATCGACGCGATCGCGAGCGGGATCGAGAGAATGGCTGCCCACCCGGTCAGTTTCTTGGTCACTTGGTTCTGCGCCAATGAGACCAGCAGCAGGTTCGCCTCCAGCGCCGAGTTGAGCAGATCGCGCAAGTTATCGATGCCTTCTACCACCCGGATCACATGGTCCTGGATGTCGCGGAAATAATCGTTCATCGCATGGTCGATCAGCGGCACGTCGTAACGCATGATGCGATTGCACACCTCCTGCAGCGGCTGAACCGCGCGGCGCAGCAGCAGCAGTTCGTGACGCACATCGTAGATGCGCTCGACGTCAGTCGGGTCGCTGCGATGCGCGAACACCTCCTCTTCCAGCGCGTCGGCCTCCGCCTCAAGCTCGTGCAGCACGGGGAAGTAATTGTCGACGATGAAGTCGATGATCGAATAGACGACGAAGCTCTCGCCCATTGCCAGCATCTTCGGCACCGCCTCGCAGCGTGACCGGACCTCGCGATAGGCGGTGGTCGAGCCGTGGCGCACCGTCACCACGAAGCCGCGGCCGGCGAAGATATGCGTCTCGCCGAACTGGATTTTCTTGTCGACCAGTTGCGCGGTGCGCAGCGCAATGAACACCGAATCTCCATAGACTTCGAGCTTCGGGCGCTGGTGCGCCAGCAGCGCATCCTCGATGGCCAAGTCGTGCAGATTGAAGCGCTGCTGCACGGTACGCAGCAGCTCCTTGTCGGGCTCGTGCAGCCCGACCCAGATGAAATTGCCGTCGGTCTCGGCCGGACAGGCCTCGCCGAGATCGACTTCGGCGCGGCGCTTGCCTTCCGCGTAGGCGACGCAGTTGATGACTGTGCTCATGCGACCCTCCCGGCGCGCGCGAGGGATGCGGACCTACCCGAGCGCGGCCTTCACCCGCTCGGGATGAAACGGCAGGTCGCGGATGCGCTTGCCTGTCGCGTGCGCGAATGCGTTGGCGATGGCCGCGGCTGTCGGCCCCTGCGAACCCTCCCCTGCCCCAAGCGAGCGCTCGGCCGGGCGGTTGATCAGCGCGACCTCGACCGCGGATGCCTCAGGCATCGTGAGGATCGGGTAGTTCGACCAGTCGCGTGAGAGGATGCCGTTGCGGTCGAATTTCACCTCCTCGTGCAAGGTCCAGCTTGTCGACTGGATCACGCCGCCTTCGATCTGCGCAGTCAGCCCGTCCGGATTGATCACCAGCCCGGCATCCGTCGCCGCATAGGCGCGCGTGACCCGCACCCGCCCGCTCGCGCGATCCACCTCAACGTCGGCAACCACCGCCACGTAACAAGAAAGGTTCTTGTACTTCGAAAACCCGATGCCACGGCCGCGCGTGCCATCGCTTTTCTCGCCCGGCTTCCACTTTGCGAGCTCGGCCGCTTTCTCGATCACTGCGCGGGCACGCGGGTCCTTCATGTGCGCAAGACGGAACGCCACCGGATCAGCGCTGGCGGCGAGCGCGAGCTCGTCCATGAAGGATTCGGCCGCGAACACGTTGGCGTAGGCGCCGAGCGTGCGCAGCGCCGACACGCGGATCGGCATGTCCTGCACGAAATGATGCACTACCCGCTGGTTGGGAAAATCGTACAGCGGGATGGAGTTGCGGTCGCCGCCGCCCGCCGGCTGTGGCGGCGAGGTTGGCGGACCCATCTTGCCCGGCTCAGCCAGATACCAGGCGGCGAGCACGTTCGCCCCATCAGTCGACTGCGGCCGGGTCGAATGGGAGTTACTCCACAGCTCGTAATTCCAGTCGACGATGCGGCCGTCGGCATCGAGCGAGGCCTTCGCTTGCATGGACATCGCTGGGCCATAAGGCTCCCAGGCGAATTCGTCGTCGCGCATCCATTGCAGCCGCACCGGGCGGTCCGGCACGGCGCGCGCGAGCAGAGCGGCATCGAGTGCCACGTCATCGGCGCCGTTATGGCCGTAGCAGCCCGACCCTTCTGTATGGATGCAGCGCACTGACGCGGGCGAGACCTTCAGTGTCTTGGCGAGCTCGGCGCGCAGCGGGAACACACCCTGCGAGTGCGTCCAGACGGTGAACTTGTCGTCTTTGAATTCCGCCACGGCCGCCGAAGGACCGATCGAGGCGTGGGCCATATAGGGCTTGGTGTAGGTTGCTTGAAGGACTTTCGGCGCGCTCGCAAGTACTGGCGCCTGTTTGAGGCCGATCACCTCGGTCTTCGCCGGCAGTGACTTCAAATGCGCGAAGATATTCGCCGGATCGGGTAATGCCGGTCCGGGCTTCCATTTTGCAGACGCCGCGAGCGCGGCCCGCGCCTTCACCGCCTGCTCCTCGCGCTCAGCAATGACGCCCAGGAACGACCCATCGCGAATCACCGCGATGACGCCCGGAATGGCGCGTGCCTTTGCCTCGTCCATGGACTCCAGCGTGGCGCCGTACTGCGGCGGGCGCACCACGCGGCCGTGCACCATGCCGGGAAGCCGCAGGTCCTGCACGTAGCTGGCTTTGCCGGTGACCTTGCCAGGGATGTCGAAGCGCGCGATCGATTGGCCGACGATCTTGTGCTGGCCGGTGGGCTTGGGCCGCGCGCTCGCGGTCGCCTCGCGCTTGAGATCCAGCGTCGACGCCAACTCCGCATAGCTGATTTTCTTGCCGTTCACCGCGCTGATGATGCCGTCCGCAACGGTCAGTTCGCCCGCGTGTGCATCAAGCTTCGGTGCTGCGAGCTCACGCATGATCTGCACGACCTCGGCCGCTGCCAGTCGCAGCGCGGTGCCGGAATTCTCGATCGATTGCGAGCCCGCGGTCTGGCCTTCGTTCGGCGTGCGGCCCGTATCGCCCGAAATCATACTGACACGCGCGAGCGGGAGATCGAGCTCTTCGGCAGCGATCTGAGCCAGCGCGGTGAGGATCCCCTGCCCCAGCTCGACCTTGCCGGTGAACACAGTCGCGGTGCCATCCGCATTGATGCGCATCCAAGCATCCAGCATTCGGTTGCTGCCGAGACTGCCCGGCAGCGGACGCGGCTGCTGTTGCGCGGCGGCGGGAGCCAGCGTGAAGGCGAGCACGATCCCGCCAAGGCCCTTCGCGAAATCGCGCCTGTTGAGGGAAACGTTCATCTCACGTCCTCCCCATCTCATTGGCGGCGCGCATCACGGCTCGGACGATCCGGTTGTGCGTCCCGCAGCGGCAAAGGTTCGCAGCGAGCGCCTGACGCACGTCGATTTCGGTCGGCTTCGGATTGCGATCGAGCAGCGCCTTGGCGCTCATGATCATGCCGTTGATGCAGTAGCCGCATTGGGCGGCCTGCTCGTCGATGAACGCGCGCTGCAGCGGGTGCGGCTTGTCGGTCGAGCCAAGCCCTTCCAGTGTGACGATCTCGGCACTGCCGAGCGAGCCGATGTCGGTCACGCAGGATCGCACGGCCTTGCCGTCGACCAGTACCGTGCAGGCGCCGCATTGCGCCAGGCCGCAGCCAAACTTGGCGCCGTTCAGCTCCAGATCGTTGCGCAAAACGTAAAGCAGCGGCGTATCGGGTTCGGCAGGCACGGAACGGCTCGCGCCGTTGACTTTCAGGGTGACCGCCATGGCGACACCTCCCGGATTCGGCGCACGTCGCCCTTGTTGTTCGGCGCATTGTAGCCCGCGGCGACTTGCCGTCGAGGGGTCTTACGCGTTTGGCGCAGGAATATCGCCGCGCTCCCAATCCGACCGCGTGGCCGCGCGGAAATCCGCAAAGCGGCCTGCCCTTGTCGCTGCGCGGATGCCACCCATCAGCTCCTGATAGTATGCGAGATTGATCTCCGAGAGCAGCATCGGCCCAAGCATCTCGTTCGTCCGGATCAGGTGGTGCAGGTACGCACGCGAATAGGTGCGCGCTGCCTCGCAGGCGCTTCCCTCATCCAGAGGGCGGGGATCGGCCGCATGGCGCGCGTTGCGCAGGTTCACGGCGCCGCGTCGTGTGAAGGCGAGTCCATGGCGGCCGTTGCGTGTCGGCAGCACGCAATCGAACATATCGATCCCGCACGCTGCTGCCTCCAGCAGGTCCTCCGGCGTGCCGACGCCCATCAGATAGCGCGGCTTGTCGGCCGGCAGCGCCGGCGCGGTTTCCTCAACGATCTGCAGCATCACCTGTTGCGGCTCGCCTACGGCGAGCCCGCCGATGGCGTACCCGGGAAAGCCGATGTCGACGAGCGCGCGTGCGCTCTCGAGGCGCAGCTTTGGATCGTCGCCGCCCTGCACGATCCCGAATAGTGCCCGGCCCGGCCCGGCACCCTCAAAGGCGCGCTTGCAGCGCTCTCCCCAGCGCAGCGACAGCCGCATCGCGCGTTCGATCTCCTCGCGGGCAGCGGGCAGCTTGAGGCATTCGTCGAGCTGCATCACGATGTCGGAGTCGAGCAGGTTCTGGATCTCGATCGCGCGCTCCGGCGAGAGCGCCACCATCGCACCGTCGATATGCGAGCGGAACGTGACGCCGCTTTCGTCGAGCTTGCGCAATTCCGACAGCGACATCACCTGGAAGCCGCCCGAGTCGGTCAGGATTGGATGCGGCCAGTTCATGAATTTGTGCAGCCCGCCAAGCGCAGCGATGCGTTCCGCGCCGGGACGCAGCATCAGATGATAGGTGTTACCGAGGATGATGTCGGCGCCGGTCGCGCGCACTGTTGCAGCGTGCACGCCCTTGACGGTGGCCTGCGTGCCGACCGGCATGAAAGCAGGCGTGCGTACCACGCCATGCGCGGTGGTGACTTCACCGGCGCGCGCCGCACCGTCGGTGGCAATAAGTCTGAAGCCGAAATTCTGCTGATCCATGCCCGGCCGGAGTTCTTCCGGCCGAGCCTTACCATGGATTTCGAAGGCGCAACGCCCGGCTATTTCAGTCCGGCGACGGCCTCTTCCACTGCCTTGCTGTAGTGCGAAAGGACGCGTGCGCGTTGCAGAATATAGAGCCGCTCTTCCGGCGTCAGCCGGCCGACCGCCTCCTTGATCTCGACCGACTT
>Ga0126310_10000219_pt1 | contig 17734 bp, 21 predicted proteins | sample Plot60_FD_92540 | JGI IMG/M metagenome (GOLD analysis project Ga0126310, IMG submission 92540) | Serpentine soil microbial communities from UC McLaughlin Reserve, CA, USA - Plot60 | ecosystem: Environmental > Terrestrial > Soil > Grasslands | place: USA: UC McLaughlin Reserve, Lake County... | reverse complement strand
CCGTTGCCGTTGCCGTTGCCGTTGCCGTTGCCCGGGCCGTTGTTGCCGCCGTCGTTACCGCCGTTGTCGTTACCGCCGTGGTTGTGCCCGCCGCCAGGGGGAGGCTTCGGCGGCACGTACGGCGTTCCGTCGGAACGGTAGATCGTCACGGTGGTACCACTGCCCGTCTGTGAGCCGCCGCCCGGGTCGGTGTAGGCCACGGAGTCTCGCGGGTAGCCCGAGTTGCGGTAGCCGCCGTCGACGGCGACGAAGCCGGCCTCGCGGAGCTGCTGGGCTGCCTGGTCGAAGGGGAGTCCGCTCACGTCGGGCACGGTGGTCAGCACGCCGTTGATGTCGTTGCCGTTGGGTGCTGTGAACGTGGCGTCGGGGAGCCACTGCTGGATCACCCGCATCGCGTCGTACCACATCGGTCCGGCCGTGGTGGAGCCGTGGGCGGTTGCGGTGTAGGCGCCGCCGATCAGCTGGTTGTTCAGCGTCACCCAGTGCCCGAGCCGGTTCGCGCCGGCGATCATCGAAGCCGTGGCCAGGTTGGGCGTATAGCCCATGTACCACACCGACATGTTGTTGTTGTTCGTACCGGTCTTGGCCGCGGACTCCTGGTTGAGGATCAGGGAGGCACCGAAGCCGGTCGGCGACTGCACGCCGCGGAGCACGTCGTTGACGGCGTCCGCGACGGGCGCCGCGATCACCTGCTCGCACTGCTGCGGGTAGGTCTTGAGCTGGTGTCCGTTGGAGTCGTCGATCGAGGTGACCGGCCGCGCGTCACAGTGCAGTCCACGGGCGGCGAAGGTCGCGTAGGCGTCGGCCAGCTCGAGCGGGCTGACCGACGCGACGCCGAGGGTGAACGACGGCACCATCTCGGTGGGCGGGTCGTCGAGGCTGATGCCCATCCTCTGCGCCAGCCGGTACGGCGCGCACAGCCCGGTCTGCAGCTCCAGCTTGGCGAAGAACGGGTTCACCGACTGCTGCGTGCCCTCGTAGAGGTCCATCGTCCCGGAGATCGTGGAGGTGTGCACCGACCAGGTGTCGGTGCTGGTGAAGCTCTGACCGCCACAGACGCGGTATTCGCTCATCGGGATGTTGACCGTGGCCGGGGCGGGGATCCTCTCGGTGAGCGGGATGCCCTGCTCGATCGCCGCAGCGAGGACGAAGACCTTGAACGTCGAGCCGGGCTGGAAGCCTGCGGAGTCACCGTACTTCTGCGGCACGGTGTAGTTCAGGAACGTCTGCCCCGCGGCGGCGTCGCGGCCCATCGGCCGCGACTGCGCCAGCGCCTTCACGTCGCCGGTGCCAGGCTGGATCATGGCCAGCGCACCGATCGCCTGGTCCTTGGGGAAGACGTGGCGGTGCACCGAGCTGTCGGCCGCCTTCTGGAAACGCTGGTCGATCGTGGTGTGGATCGTCAGCCCGCCGGTGTAGAGGAGCTTGCGTCGGGCGTCGACGCTCTTGCCGAGCGCAGGGTCGTGTTCGAGGTAGTTGACGACGTAGTCGCAGAAGAAGGGCGCGCTGGAGTTCAGGCATCCGTTGGGAGTGGCGACCGGGTGCAGGCCCAGCGGCTGCTTCTTGTACTTGTCGGCCTTGTGCTGGGAGATCACGTTGAGCTGGGCCAGCCGGTCGAGAACGACGTTGCGACGCTGGAGCCCGCGGTCGGGGTTGCGCAGGGGGTCGTAGTTCGTCGGGTTCTTCACCAGGCCGGCCAGGGTCGCGCCCTGAATCCAGTTCAGGTCCTTGGCGTTGGTGCCGAAGTAGTGCCGTGCCGCAGCCTGGACGCCGTAGGCGCCGTCGCCGAAGTACGCGATGTTGAGGTAACGCTCCAGGATCCAATCCTTGGAGTACTGCTGCTCGAATGCGATGGCGTAGCGGAGCTCGGTCAGCTTGCGGGCGTAGGTGTCGGCCGTGGCAGCCTTGCGCTCCTTGGCGGTCTTCGCCTGCGAGAGCAGGGTCATCTTGACCATCTGCTGGGTGATCGACGAACCACCTTGGACAACGCCGCCCGTCGACTGGTTGGTGATCAGCGCCCGGAGCGTGCCCTTCAGGTCGAGCGCGCCGTGTTGGTAGAAGCGGTAGTCCTCGATCGCGACGATCCCCTTGACCATCTTGCGCGAGATCTGGCTCAGCGGGACGTTGATCCGGTTCTCGTCGTACAAGGTGGCGATCGTCTGCCCCCGGGGGTCCACGATCTTCGTCTGCTGGGCCAGTGGTTGCGTTCGCAGCTCCGCCGGCAGTGACTCCACGGTGTGCGACAGGGACTTGGAGGCGATCCCCAGCACGCCGGCGAAGGGGATCACCAGGCCCGCGACGACCACACCCATGACTGCGGCGACGACCGCCATCACGCCCAGGTGGGATGCCACACGAGCAGCGGGGAGACGCTCCTCCGGAGGCACCGACATGCGGTTGAGACTACGTGACAGAACGCAAGCGTGCCCATTCCCGACCCCCGGCTACTAGTCCCAGCGGACTACGGGGATCGACCCGGATGAGTCTGTCCCCACCGCCCCGGACTCTTTACGTTGGTGCTCGACTGAAACATTCGTTCGGGCGGGTGGCTTCATGGGGAAGCGTCAGTCCTGACGATCGTGGGGACGTCATTATGTGGAATCAAGATTGGGCTGCCCAGGCCGCGTGCCGGGGTCAGCAACCCGACAAGCTGTTCGTGCGTGGAGCGGAGCAGAACAAGGCCAAGCAGGTCTGCGGTGCGTGTCCTGTACGCACCGAGTGCCTCGCCGAAGCTCTCGACAACCAGATCGAATGGGGTGTCTGGGGCGGGATGACCGAGCGCGAGCGCCGGGCCCTCCTTCGGCGTCGTCCGAACGCATCATGGCGAGCCGTTCTGGAAGAGGCTCGTGAGCAGCACGCCGGTGTGGTCATCAGCGCCTGAGCCGCGCTGAAGAAGACACCGACCAGCAGTGCCGTCGGGCCTGCCGTCAGGTCGGCCGTTCCCCCGCCAGGAGCGCGCCGACCTGACGGAGCCCTCGCAGGTCGTGCACGTCGCCCGCCAGGGAGGGCACCACGGCGGTCGGCACCTGCGGATGCGCCGCCTCCAAGCGCCGTCGAAGCAGCGCCTCGCGCTCCACCATCCGGACCCGGTCCGCGTGCAACCGCAGCAGTCCCGCGGTCAGCGACTCCGCGTCTTGCTTGCGCAACCGCTGCGCGGCGGCCATCGCCTCCTCGGCGCTGACGTCGTCCTGCGTCACCGGACTGGCCCGGTTCACCACGAGTCCGGCCAGCGGCATCTCGTCCTCGCTCAGCCGCTCCACGAAGTACGCCGCCTCGCGCAGCGCATCCGGCTCCGGCGCCGCGACGACCAGGAATGCCGTCCCGTCCGCCTGGAGGAGCTCGAACGTCTTCTGCGCCCGCTGCCGGAAGCCGCCGAAGAGCGTGTCGAAGGCAGCCACGAACGTCTGCATGTCGCGCAGCACGTGCGCGCCCAGGACCTTGGTGAGGGCGTTCGTCACGATCCCGAGGCCAGCGGACATCAGCCGCGCAGGCCCCTTGGCGGGCGCCAGCAGAAGCTTGATGAAGCGCCCGTCGAGGAAGCTCGACAGTCGTTCGGGCGCATCGAGGAAGTCGAGTGCCGACCGCGAGGGTGGCGTGTCGACCACGATCAGGTCGTAGCCGCCGTCGCGCTGGGCGTCGGCATGGATCTGCCCGAGCTTCTCCATCGCCATGTACTCCTGCGTGCCGGCGAACGAGCTCGACAGCGCGACGTAGAACGGGTTTCCCAGGATCTGGCGGGCCTTCTCCGGACTGGCCTGGCTCTCGACCACCTCGTCGAAGGTGCGCTTCATGTCCAGCATCATCGCGTCGAGCGAGCCGCCCTGCCCTCCGGCGTTCCTGACCGGGTGAGGGGTGTTGTCGAGCGCCTCGATGCCCATCGCCTGGGCCAGTCGGCGGGCCGGGTCGATGGTCAGGACGACCACCTTCCGCCCCCGCTCGGCCGCCCGCAGAGCCAGCGCCGCGGAGATCGTCGTCTTCCCCACGCCACCTGACCCGCAGCACACGATGATCCCTGTGTCTCGGTCGTCGAGCAGTGCGTCGACGTCGAGCGCCCTGCCGCCGATCATCGACAGCGGCCCCACGCGAGTTCGGGTCCGGCTCGGTTGCCGCTGGGTGCTCATGGAGATGTTCAGGCCAGGCCCTGGTCGCGCACGAGGGCGGCCAGCTCGTAGAGACCGCCGAGGTCGACGCCACCCACGAGCAGCGGCAGCTCGTACGTCGGGAGGCCGAGCTCGTCCACCACGGCTCGTTGAGCGTCCTCCAGCTCTCGGCGCTGGGCGTGGTCGGCGGCCTCAGCGAGGAGGCCGACGACGAGGTCGCCGGCACCGGTCAGCCCCGCTCGGTTGAGGTCAGCCGTCAGCTTTCGCTTGGTTACCTTGCCGGCCCGTACCGCCGCGAGGTCATGGTCGTCGAGGTCGCGGGGCCGCACCTGGTTGACCACCACGCCGCCGACCGGCAGGCCGTGCTCGCGGAGCTCGGCGATGCCGTCGGCCGTCTCCTGGACCGGCATCTCCTCCAGCACCGTCACCAGGTGCACTGCGGTTCGCGCGGATCGGAAGAGGGTGGTCACCGAGTCGGCCTGGCTCTTGATCGGCCCCATCCGGGCCAGGCCGGCCAGCTCCTGGTTCACACCCAGGAACTGCGCGATCCGCCCGGTCGGGGGTGCGTCGAGAACCACGGCGTCGTAGGTGACGGCTTTCTTGTTGCGGGAGTTGCGCTTCGTCGCCTCGTAGACCTTCCCGGTCAGCAGGACGTCGCGGACCCCGGGGGCGATGGTGGTGGCGAACTCCACGACGCCGAACCGGTCGAGCGCCTTTCCGGCCCGCCCCAGCTTGTAGTACATCGACAGGTACTCCAGCAGCGCCGACTCCGGGTCGATGTGGAGGGCATGCACGACGCCACCGCGCTGGCCGTCCGGACCCGGAAGCCCCGTCGCGATCCGCCGCTCGGCGTACGGGAGGGGTTCGACGTCGAACATCCGCGCGATGCCCTGCCGGCCCTCGACCTCGCACAGCAGCACGTTCCGACCGGCCGACGCGAGGCCGAGGGCCAGGGCCGCGGCCACCGTCGACTTCCCGGTACCGCCCTTGCCGGTGACGATGTGCAGGCGCACCTTCGGGAAGTCACGGCTCGGCACGACACGAGATTAGATGGTCGCGCTCGGAAAGGTTTGCCGACAAGGGTCGCGCCCTCTCCTCCGGACACCTAGCGTCGTGCTTCGGGAGCAGGAATGGACTGGAGCAGGCTGGACGTCGCCGGACGCGTCACCGCACTCGCAGGCGGTCTCTGCGCCGGTGTCCACCCGGGCGGCAACGCCTTCGTCATGCCACTGCGGCTTCCGCACCCGGCGATCCGGACGTACGACGGCTTGCTGCTCGACGCGCTCGGCGCGCTCGGGATCGCCCAGGGGGAGCAGAGCTGGCTCACGGGCAGGGGTGCGGACGGGCGAGTGCACCTCTGGTCGGCCTACACCGACGGCAGCATGTTCGTGCCGCACTCGCTGGAGGCGATCGACGCGATGTGGGCAGCCCCGGTGCTCGACGCCCACGCCGGTTCGGTGCTGTCAGCCGGCCTGGACGGCGGCACGTGGCGACTGCGTGTCCACCCGCGGGAGACCGCCATCCTCGGAGGTCGCCCCCAGGCCGCCGAGCTGAGGTTGGACGGTGACCCGCACACGACGCTCGCCTTCGGCTTCTACGAGCGCGAGCCGCTCGTGGTGGCGGGGCCCCTGGGAGAATCGGGAGCGCCGCACGCCTGGTCGCTGGGCAGCAACGACACGGAGTGGCGGCGCATCCACCTGTCGCCGACGCCCACCGCGCTGTGCTCGGTGGGCACCGGTCAGCGCGGCCGGCATACCTGGGTGGCGGGACACCTCGACCGACGACCCGTGGTGTATGAGGTGCTGTCCCTGCCGTTTCGCGGGCTGCTGCGGACGGCCAACGTCGCCTTGCCGTCCCTCGACCTCGCCCCGGAAGCGCTGCACGTGGGCGACCGACCCGTCGTCCTGGTCGACGAGCACGAGCGCGACCAGCCCGTGTTCGTGGCTGCCCTGCCGCGGGGCAACCGGCTGTGCTGGCAAGACGGGACAGAGTGGAAGGCGCACCCCGTGCCCGACGGGCGCTTGCGCAGCGCCTGCACGTCCGGCGGAGCCGTTCACGTCCTCGTCGACGGAGCCGTCTGGTCGCTGCCGGACCCCACCTGACCCGTGCTCGACGGGGCCCGGCGTGCGTCAGGACCGTGGCAGGATGCGGCCAGGAGGTGCGTGGATGGACAAGGTCGTGGCGAGCGCCGCGGAGGCGGTGGCCGACATTCCCGAGGGCGCGACGCTGGCGGTCGGTGGGTTCGGGCTGTGCGGTGTCCCCTCCGTGCTGATCGAGGCCCTGCTCGAGGCCGGCGTGCGGGAGCTGGAGGCGGTGTCCAACAACTGCGGGGTCGACGAGTGGGGCCTGGGCCGGCTGCTGATGGAGAAGCGCCTGCGCCGGATGATCTCGTCGTACGTCGGGGAGAACAAGGAGTTCGCCCGGCAGTACCTCTCCGGCGAGCTGGAGGTCGAGCTGACCCCGCAGGGCACGCTCGCCGAGCGGATGCGGGCCGGCGGGTCAGGCATCCCGGCGTTCTTCACTGCGACCGGTGGTGGCACGCAGGTCGCCGAAGGTGGCCTGCCGTGGAAGTACGACGGCGACGGCAACGTGGTCGTGGCGTCCCCGCCGAAGGAGACCCGCGACTTCGGTGGCCGGGAGTACGTCTTGGAGGCGGCCATCGTCGCCGACTTCGGACTGGTGCGCGCGTGGATGGGCGATCGGCACGGCAACCTCGTCTACCGCGAGTCCGCACGGAACTTCAACCCGCTGGCGGCCATGTGCGGCCGGGTCGTGATCGCCGAGGTCGAGCACCTCGTGGAGCCGGGTGAGATCAAGCCGGAAGATGTGCACACGCCCGGGGTCTACGTCCAGCGGGTGGTGCCGCTGACGCCGGAACAGGCGGAGGACAAGAAGATCGAGAAGCGCACGACGCGGCCTCGCCCGGAAGGAGCCTGAGATGGCAGCGTCACCCGGCTGGACTCGTGAGGAGATGGCCGCGCGCGCGGCGTCCGCACTGACCGACGGCTCCTACGTGAACCTCGGCATCGGGCTGCCGACTCTGGTGCCCAACTATGTGGCCGACGACGTCGAGCTGGTCCTCCAGTCGGAGAACGGCATCCTCGGGGTCGGCGCGTACCCCTACGAGGGCGAGGAGGATCCCGACCTGATCAACGCCGGGAAGGAGACGGTGACCCTCCGCAAGGGAGCGTCGTTCTTCGACTCAGCCACGTCGTTCGGGATGATCCGTGGCGGCAAGATCGATGCGGCGATCCTCGGCGCGATGCAGGTCTCGGAGCGCGGTGACATCTCCAACTGGATGATTCCCGGGAAGATGGTCAAGGGCATGGGGGGCGCCATGGACCTCGTCCACGGTGCCAAGCGGGTGATCGTGCTGATGGAGCACGTCGCGAAGGACGGGTCCCAGAAGATCCTCAAGGAGTGCGACCTGCCCTACACCGGCCGAGGAGTCGTGCAGCGGATCATCACCGACCTCTGCGTGCTCGACGTCGAGCCCGAGGGATTGCGTCTGGTGGAGCTGGCCCCCGGCGTGACCCTCGACGAGGTGCGGAAGAACACCCAGCCAGGGATCCTAGCCTGACCTGTCTCGCCCATCCGCCGTCGCGGTCGCTCCGAATCGCCTGTGGCGTGCCTCACAACGGGGCCGTCCATCACAGGAGGGCTCTGATGAGCGACACGACGAGAAGGAAGCTCCTGGCCGTCAGCGGTGCGAGCGTGGCCGCGGGCACCGTCGGCCTGACCATGGGTCCGGCACATGCGGGCGAGGCGCCGCGTTCGGCAACCAGCGCACGGGAGTCGGTGGTCGCCTACGTCCACGACCATCGGTCCAGCGAGGTCCGGCTTCTGGTCGGCGAGCGAGAGATCGTAGTCGATGACCACGACCTCGCCACCCGCATCCTCAACGCGGCCGGAGGTCAGTGACATGTCCTCCCACAGGGAAGCACCGGAGATGGCCAAGGACCCGGTTGCCGACAGCACGGACGTCTACGCCTTCGTCAGCCCCGACCGACCGCGGACCGTCACGCTGATCGCGAACTACATTCCGTTCCAGACTCCGGACGGCGGACCCAACTTCTACGAGTTCGGCGACGACGTGGCCTACGACATCCACATCTCGAACCGCGGCAGGAGCGAGGCCGACATCACCTACCGGTTCCGGTTCCACACCGAGGTGCGGAACTCGAAGACGTTCCTGTACAACACCGGCCCCATCTCCAGCATCCAGGACACCGCCTGGAACCGGCCGCAGTTCTACTCCCTGACGCGCATCAAGGACGGCGAGGCGAAGGTCCTGGCGCGTCACCTGGCGTGCCCTCCGGTCAACATCGGCCCGCGCAGCACGCCGGACTACCCACAGCTCGCGGAGCAGGCCGTGCACAAGGTGGGTCGCCGCCGGGTCTTCGCCGGTCAACGTGCCGATGCCTTCCACGTCGACCTGGGCAGCATCTTCGACCTCGGGGCACTGCGACCGTTCCAGCACCTGCACCTGATCCCGATGGCCGACGCGGCTGGCCGGAACTCCCTCCAGGGCTTCAACGTGCACTCGATCGTCCTCCAGGTGCCCATCGGCGAAGTGAGCCGCACGGGTGACGTCCCGGCCGATCCGGCGAAGGCCCGGTCCGTGATCGGGGTCTGGGCGTCCGCGAGCCGCCGCAAGTCCCGGATGTTCGACAAGTCGATGGGAACCTACGTCGGCCACGGTCCCTGGGAGCAGGTCTCGCGACTCGGCAACCCGCTGTTCAACGAGGTCATCACGCCGATGGCGCACAAGGACATGTGGAACGCACGACACCCCAAGGGCGACTCGGTCTTCGCGAAGTACGTCAACCACCCCGAGCTGGCCCGGCTCCTTCCGGTGCTCTACCCCGGCGTCTTCCCACACCTGGCGGCGTACCACAAGGCACGCGCGGACCTGAACGCGATCCTGTTGACCGGCATCCCCAGCGGTGTGGTCCCGGGGTTTCAGAACTAAACGGGCGCCGTGGAGGGGGACATGCTCCGGCTCAATCTGGCCATCCCGCCGGCGAGCAGTCCGGACAGCATGGGCCTGCTCGGTGGCGATGCCGCCGGCTTCCCCAACGGGCGCCGCATCGGCGATGACGTCGTGGCGATCGAGCTCCGCGCGGTGGCAGGCGTCACCATCCCACTGGTGGATCCGTCGTTCACCCCGGACGGGGCGGCTGGGCTGCTCACCGACGGCACCACGGACACCAACGGCGGGACGACGGCTGCGTTCCCGTATCTGGGCGACCCGGGCGGCGGCTTCCAGACCAAGCCCGGCGCGACCGCGGTGTGATGACGATGATGGCCAGCACGATGCAAGTGCGCGAGAACGCATGGGCCGGGCAGGGAGCCGTCCTGCTCGACATCGGCGGCGACGTCGGCGCGTTGGTGGTCGAGATGCCCGGCGCGAAGATCGGGCTCGAGGTCGAGATCCGCCCATGGGACGGACAGGCGGTGCATGCTCACGACCACCTGGGCCACCACGGCGGGCACGGATGCGAGCACTTGCCGCACGTCGCGGTGGTGGCACGTCCGGTCGGTGGGGAGCAGCTGCCCTCTCTGGTCTTCCCCGACCTGGAAGCGGGTCGCTACGAGTTGTTCGAGAAGGGCTGTCCGGACGCGGTGGCGCTCTGGGTCGAGGTGACCGGCGGCACGGTCACGTCGGTCTCCTGGCCGCTGCCTGAGCGGGGCTGACTCGCGGATCCGGGCCGGCCCGGCCGGGGGTAGGGTCGCCGCCATGGCTGAGACTCAGAGGTGGGAGTACCTCACGGCGCCGATCCTCGTGCATGCCGCCAAGCAGATCCTCGACAACTTCGGGGCTGACGGCTGGGAGCTCGTGCAGGTTGCCCCGGGCATGAACCCGGAGAACATGGTCGGCTACTTCAAGCGCCCGATGAGCAGCTGATGGGGGTCGTCGAGGACCGCCTGCGCGCGCTCGAGCTCTCGGTCCCCGACGTGGCCAGGCCGGTGGCGTCGTACGTGCCGGCTGTGCGGACCGGCTCTCTCGTCTACACCTCGGGCCAGCTGCCGCTGCGCTCAGGCGAGCTGATCAGCACCGGCAAGGTCGGCGACACGGTGTCGCCGGAGGTGGCCGCGGAGTGTGCGCAGCAGTGCGCGCTCAACGCGATCGCCGCGGTCAAGGCGGAGGTCGGTGACCTCGACGCCGTGCGACGTGTGGTGAAGGTCGTCTGCTTCGTGTCGTCGGCGCCCGACTTCACCGGGCAGCCGCAGGTGGCCAACGGAGCGTCCGACCTGCTCGGCAAGGCCTTCGGTGACGCCGGTGTCCACGCGCGATCCGCGGTCGGTGTCTCCGTGCTGCCGCTGGACGCCCCGGTCGAGGTCGAGATCATCGTCGAGGTCTGAGGTGCGGGTGTCCCTGCCCCCGCAGCTCGTCGAGCGCGCACGGGAGTTCGCCGAGGGACGTCGAACGCCGACCGAGCCGCGGGACGCAGCCACCGTCGTACTGATGAGGGCCGGATCCAACGGGCTCGAGCTCTACCTCTTGCGACGGCACACGACGATGGCGTTCGCCGGCGGGATGTGCGTGTTCCCCGGCGGCGGCGTTGACCATCGGGACTTCGACCACCTGGTGGCGTGGGCGGGCCCCGAGCCTGCGGCGTGGGCCGAGCAACTGCGGACGTCCGCGGAGATGGCTCGAGCGCTGGTCTGCGCCGCCGTCCGTGAGACCTTCGAGGAGTCCGGAGTGCTGCTCGCCGGACCGTCGGCCTCCGAGGTCGTGGCCGATCTGACGGGCGACGACTGGGAGCGGGACCGGCGTGCCCTCGAGGCGAAGGAGCTGCCGTTCACCTCGTTCCTCGACCGGCGCGGCCTCGTGCTGCGCTCAGACCTCCTCGGCACCTGGGCGGCCTGGTGTACGCCGGAGTTCGAGCCCAAGCGCTTCCGGACGTGGTTCTTCGTGGCCACTCTGCCTCAGGGGCAGCGCACCCGGGACGTCTCCAGCGAGTCGTCGTCGGTCACGTGGATGTCGCCGCTCGGGGCCTGTGACGCCGCCGATGCGCACGAGCTGGTGATGATGCCGCCGACGTATGTCACGTGCCTCGAGGTGGGCCAGCACACCCACCCCGAGGCGGTGCTGTCCGCCGCGAGCGGTCGGGACATGGCGATGTTCACTCCCACCGTCGAAGGAAACGGGGAGGACGCGACCATGTCGGTCCCGGAGCGCGTTCTGCCGCTGCTGGAGGCAAGGAGTGGCTGAGGCTGTGTGGTCGGGCGGATCGTTCGGGTCCGTCGGGTTGTGCGTGCTGGCGCCGAACGCGTCGCCGATGACTCTCGACGGGACCAACACCTGGGTGCTCAGGGCGCCGGGCTCCTCTCGGTCTGTCGTTGTCGACCCCGGCCCTCCGGATCCCGACCACCTCGATGCGGTGGCGCACGCAGGAGAAGACGTCGCGGTGGTACTACTCACCCACCATCACCTCGACCATGCGGAGGCCGCTCGCGCGTTCGCCGAGCGGGCCGGCTGCGGAGTGCGCGCACTGGATCCGGCGTACCGGCTCGGTTCCGAGGGCCTCGGCGAGGGCGACGTTGTCGCGGTGGACGACCTCGAGATCCGCGTCGTCGCCACCCCAGGGCACACTGCCGACTCCTTGTCGTTCGTGATCGCCTCGGAGCGGACGGTCCTCACCGGAGACACCGTGCTCGGCCGCGGCACCACTGTCGTGGCGCATCCCGACGGCCAGCTGGGCGCCTACCTCCACTCGCTCGACCGGCTCCATGCGCTTGCCGAGGCGCACGAGATCGAGGCGATCTGGCCGGGGCACGGACCCGTGATCGACCAAGCGCTTCCCGCGCTCGACTTCTACATCTCCCACCGGCAGGAGCGTCTCGCGCAGGTCCGTGACGCCCTCCGCACGCTCCATGCCGAGGCGGGCGCCGGCGTACCCCTCGACCATGAGACGTTGCCCCGCCGCATCGTGGAGATCGTGTACGCCGACGTCGACCCGGTCCTCTGGCCGGCCGCCGAGCTCTCCGTCCGCGCGCAGCTCGACCACCTCACCGACCGTTGAGACGCGCCACATGGTCGGTTCAGACGCGCCATGTGGCCCCGTGAAGAGCGCCAACTGCCACTCCCTCAGTGGTTGATCCACAAGGGCGCATCGTCTGGCGCCACGGTTCCGCTGAAGTCGCGAGGCTGAGCCGATGGAGATCTCGGAGCTGCCACCCCTGCCGGCCACCTACGCCGGACTACTCGCCCTCGGTCTCTCCAGATCCGACATCCGGCGCGCCGAGTGGGCCGGGATGCTGCGCCGGCTCTTACGCGGCGTCTACGTCCGCGGAGAGGTTCCGGTGACGACTGAACTGCGACTGGCGGCGGCTGTGCTGGTCATCAGTCCGCATTCGGTCGCCTGCGACAGGACGGCCGCGTGGATCTGGGGAGTTGACACCTTCGAGTACCGGGAGCTGGACGGCGTTCCACCGGTGGAGACGTTCGTCCTCCGGGGGCGGCACCGCACCTCCCGACTCGAACACCGTGGTGGCGTCCGTGACCTCGAGCCTTCTGACTGGGTCGAGGTGGACGGTGTCAAGGTCACGACCCCCCTCCGCACAGCGCTGGACCTGGGCTGCACACTCAACCGTCGTGAGGCCCTGGCTGCCATGGATGCCCTCATGCGGTGTCACAGCTTCACCGACGCAGACCTGCGCCGGCTGCTGCCTCGCTATCGCCGGAGGCGCGGGGTCGTGCAACTACGCGAAGTGATCCCACTGGTCGATCCTCGAGCTGAGTCTCCGCGCGAGTCGTGGACACGTCTGGCGATCCATGATGCCGGCTTGCTCCCTCCGGCCTGCCAGTGGTGGGTGGAGGTCGACGGGGTGCCGACGTACCGCCTGGACATCGCCTACCCGCATGCGCGGATCGCCATCGAGTACGACTGAGCTGAGCACCACACGCGTCCGGAGGACCGTCTGCGAGATCACCAGCGCCGCTCATGGCTTCGGGCGCACGGCTGGACCGTCATCGTCCTCGACGCTGCGGCGTTCGCACGGGATGCCACCGACGAGTGGCTCCTGAGCTTGAAGGAGGCTCTCCGCTTCGCCCAGCGTCCGGTGCGCCGCATCTACGGGCGTTGAGTATTGGCCCTTGCTGTTGCCATCCAGCGCCCTTCGCTGCGCCACCCGCCCCGCCTCAACGCGCCACGGGGCGCCTCTCAACCCGACTCAGCGGGCCCGACGCCTGAGGCGGTCGACGTCCATGATCACGACCGACCGTGGTTCGAGGCGGAGCCAGCCGCGCGACGCAAAATCGGCCAGGGCCTTGTTGACCGTCTCGCGGGAGGCGCCGACGAGTTGGGCGAGCTCTTCCTGGGTGAGGTCGTGGTGGACGTGGACGCCGTCGTCGGCCGTGCGCCCGAAGCGGTCGGCGAGGTCGAGCAGGGCCTTCGCCACGCGTCCGGGTACGTCGGAGAACACCAGGTCGGCGTTGACGTCGTTGGCCTTGCGGAGCCGGCCGGCGATCTGGGCGAGCAGTCCGCGGGCCACCTGGGGCCGGCCTTCGAGCCACTTGAGGAGGTCCTCGTGGGAGAGCGAGGCGAACGACGCGTCGGTCACAGCCGTGACCGTCGCCGAGCGCGGGCCGGGATCGAACAGCGACAGCTCGCCGAACATCTGTCCGGGACCGAGGATCGCCAGGAGGTTCTCCCGGCCGTCGCTGGAGGTGCGGCCGAGCTTGACCTTGCCGTCGAGCACGATGTACAGCCGGTCGCCGGAGTCGCCTTCGTGGAAGAGCACGTTGCCGCGGCGCAGCTTCGTTTCGCTGAGAGACCCCTGGAGCGCGGTGGCGGCTTCGTCGTCGAGAGCGCTGAAGAGCGGTGCCTGGCGCAGTACCTCGTTGTCCACGACGTCCTCCATGGCCGGCCGCTGCACGCCGCAAGTCGGTCGCCGCGCGTCGGTCGCTCGAATCCTAGCCAGTGGCCTGGGTCACACGTACCTCGTGGACGCGCCGGAGGAGGTCGGTGCACCACCGTAGGCTGACGGCGTGTCAGCCGCGCCCGCCACCGAGACTCACACCGGCCTGGTGCGGCGGGCTCGGCGGATCCACCGCACCCTCGCCGAGACCTACCCCGAGGCCCACATCGAGCTCGACTTCGACGGCCCGTTCCAGCTGCTCGTCGTCACGGTGCTCAGCGCCCAGACCACCGATCGCCGGGTGAACGCCGTGCGGCCTGTCCTGTTCGCGTCGTACCCCGACGCGGCCGCGATGGCGGCCGCTTCGCGTGAGCACCTCGAGCAGATCATCGGTCCGCTGGGGTTCTTCCGGGCCAAGACCGACGCTCTGATCAAGCTGAGCGCCGCGCTGGTCGAGCGGTACGACGGGCAGGTCCCGCCCCGGCTCGCCGACCTGGTGACCCTGCCTGGAGTCGGGCGTAAGACCGCCAACGTCGTGCTGGGCAACGCCTTCGGCATCCCCGGCATCACGGTCGACACCCACGTCGGGCGCCTCGCGCGTCGCTTCGGCTGGACGCAGGAGTCCGATCCGGTCAAGGTGGAGCACGCCGTCGGGGCCCTGTTCGAGAAGCGCGACTGGGTGTCGGTCTGCCAGCGGCTGATCTGGCACGGCCGCCGCATCTGTCACGCCAAGAAGCCTGCCTGCGGCGTGTGCCCGGTCGCCCGATGGTGCCCGGCGTACGGCGAGGGCCCGGTGGACCCGGCCGTGGCAGCGAAGCTGGTGAAGACGGAGGGGCCGGCGTGAGACGTCTGCTCCTGCTCATCCTCCTTGCGCCGTTGCTGGGGGCCTGTGGCGGCGGTCCGACCGCGAAGGCGCTCGGTCCCCGCTCGCACCAGATCGACGTCGCGAACCCGCAACTGGTCGCGTTCAAGAAGCACACCGGCGTCCCCGACTGCCCGCGGGTAGGGTCGTCGGCTGTCCACGGCGGCATGCCTGCGGTGACCCTCCCGTGTCTGGGCGGTGGCCGCCCGGTCGACGTGGCCGGGCTCCGCGGCCCGATGATCGTGAACTTCTGGGCTTCATGGTGCGGTGAGTGCCGCAAGGAGATGGCCGCGCTGGCGGTGTACGCCGTGCACCAACCGCGGCTGAAGGTCCTCGGAATCGACTTCCAAGACCAGCAGCCGGGGGCTGCGCTGCAGCTCGCGCGGGACAGCGGAGTCCGGTACCCGCTGGTCGCCGACCCGACCGGCTCGCTCGACAAGGCCAGTCCGCTGCCTCACATCCCCGGCCTGCCCCTGACCGTCTTCCTCGACGCCGAAGGCTCCATCACGCACGTCGAGGCGGGCGCGATGCTCACCGAGGACGACGTCGCCACGGCCGCGCGGAGATACCTCGGAGTCTCGGGGTGATCCCGGACTGGCTCGAGCCCGTGGCTCGGGCGGTGCAGAACGTCACCGTCGACGACCTGACCCGCTTCGTCGCCCCGGAGGGCACCACTACCCGGCGGGGCGCGGTCTTGTTGCTCTTCGGGTCGCAGCGCGATCTGCTGCTGACCGAGCGGGCTCACGACATGCGGTCGCATCCCGGGCAGGTGTCGTTCCCAGGCGGGACGATCGACCCCGGTGAGACCCCACGGGACGCGGCGCTGCGGGAGGCCGTCGAGGAGACCGGGTTGCGGGCGGACGGCGTCGAGGTCTTCGCGGAGCTCCCGGAGCTGTGGCTGCCGCCGTCGAACTTCGCGGTGACCCCCGTCCTCGGCTGGTGGGCCGAGGAGAGCCCGATCGGCGTGGTGGACCCGGCTGAGGTCTACGCCGTCTACCGCGTCCCGCTCGAGGAGCTGCTGGACCCGGCCCACCGGGTCTCTGTGCGTCACCCGAGCGGCTGGGTCGGTCCGGCCTTCCTGATCGGGCCGCGGCACGACGTGGTGCTGTGGGGTTTCACCGCGGGGATCATCTCCCGGCTTCTGGACTTGCTCGGGTGGACGCGCCGCTGGGACGAGGGACGTGTGCGTGACCTGCCGTCGTACATGCTGCAGGGTTATCCGCGCGCAGCGACGTCTCCGGCCGCCGCGCCACGTACGCCCGAGGACCGCCGGTGAACCTGCTCGACTGGGTGCTGATCGTCGTGGTCCTGCTGTACGCCGTGTCGGGCTACTGGCAGGGGTTCATCACCGGCGCCTTCGCGACGGTCGGGCTCCTGATCGGTGGCCTGATCGGGGTCTGGCTGGCGCCGACGGTGCTCGGCGATGCGACCCCGTCGATCCTGGTCTCTCTGGCGGCGGTCTTCATCGTGATCGTGTGCGCGTCGCTGGGGCAGGCCGTCTGTCAGTTAGGAGGATCTCGCATCCGGGAGAAGATCACCTGGCAGCCGGTGCGGGCGCTGGACGCCATCGGCGGCGCTGCGCTCAGCGCAGCCGCCGCGCTCCTGGTCGCCTGGGCACTGGGGGTGGCGCTCTCGGGCTCGGGGTTGCACGGCATCACGCCGCTGGTCCGCGACTCCAGGGTCCTCGCCGAGGTCAACAGCATCCTGCCGTCGACCGCAAGCTCGAAGCTGTCGGCCTTCAACGACGTTGTCGGGACGACGTTCTTCCCGCGCTACCTCGAGCCCTTCGCCCCGGAGCGGATCAGGCCCGTCCCACCCGGTCCCCATCGTCTGTCGACCGATCCCGATGTGCAGCGCGCGGCCGCCGAGGTCGTGCGCGTCCGAAGCACCAACCGCTGCCAGCAGGGCATCGAGGGATCGGGGTTCGTCTACGCGCCCGACCGCGTGATGACCAACGCCCACGTGGTCGCCGGCGTCGCCAGCCCGGTCGTCCAGATCCACGAGACCTCGGTTCCAGCCCGGGTCGTCTACTACAACCCGGACCTCGACATCGCCGTCCTCGCGGTGCCCACCGGGACGATCCGACCGCTGCGCTTCGGCGCAGCCGCGCAGGGTGACGGCGTCGCGATCCTCGGCTTCCCCCAGAACGGCCCGTACGACGTGCAGATCGGCCGCGTCAGGGACGACCAGCGACTGAGGTCGCCGGACATCTACGGCCACGGCACCGTGATCCGCGACGTTCTGTCCCTGCGCGGGCTGATCCGTCCGGGAAACTCCGGCGGCCCGGTGGTCGACTCGGCCGGCCGCGTGGTCGGCATGGTCTTCGCAGCGTCGGTGACCAGCGGCGACACGGGTTACGCATTGAAGGCGGGGCAGGTGACACAGGCGGCGGCGGCGGGCCGCATCTCGTCGCGGTCGGTCTCGACGGAGGGCTGCGCGGCCTGAGCCGGACGTCAGCCGCGTCGGAGGATCTGCTTGGCCTCGCCGGCCTGTGCGATCGCCTTCTCCGGGGCGCGCACCCTTTTGACCTTGCGGATGCCGACGAAGCCGAGCACGGCGGTGACGAGGAGGTAGCAGCCGAACACGATCAGGAACGCCCAGTGGAGCGACAACCCCTTGCCGTTCCAGTTGATGAAGTAGGCGATCGCCACCGACAGCATGATCAACGCCATCATGGCGAAGAAGGCTGCGGCGGCGAGGAGCCCGACTCCCACGCCGCCGGTCCTGGCGCTCACCCGGATCTCCGACTTGGCGAGGCGGATCTCGTTGCGGATCAGATTGGAGACGTCACGGCTCGCGTCGGACACGAGGCGCCCGATGGTCGGATCGCTGTCCTGCACGGGTTCGTGCGCCATGAGACCTCGGGCTTCTCTGGGATCGGCGGGCTGATGGGGCAGGGGTGCTT
>Ga0126310_10000218_pt1 | contig 17752 bp, 15 predicted proteins | sample Plot60_FD_92540 | JGI IMG/M metagenome (GOLD analysis project Ga0126310, IMG submission 92540) | Serpentine soil microbial communities from UC McLaughlin Reserve, CA, USA - Plot60 | ecosystem: Environmental > Terrestrial > Soil > Grasslands | place: USA: UC McLaughlin Reserve, Lake County... | reverse complement strand
GAAGCACTGCTCAAGATCCGGAGCGGCTGTCGAGCTGCGGTTTGCTGGGGTGGCCTTGGAGAGGTGGGAGCGACGCACAGTCGCCTACACCTCGCGGTCCGGGTGTCCATAGCCGCGACATCCCGTCCCGGGGACCCTGCTCGGCGACGAGTGGTCGCATGGCTGCGACACGGCGCCGCCACGTCGATCGGTGCGTGACCTGGCGGCCGGATCAGGGTTGAATCGCTGCAGAAGTGGGTACGCATCCACCACCTGGAGGGGGAGCCATGACGAGGCATCAGGCGTTGGAGCTGTTGCTCGCGCGTCGCATCCCGGAGGACGTCCCGTCGATCGAGGCCACGCTCCGGGCGATCACCGCACGGATGGATGCGGTCATGGGCTCCGAGGAGTACAACGAAGTGCACCACCGGATCGACGAGCTGCTGACAGCCCGCGACCACGTCCGCACCGAAGCCCTCGTCTGAGCAACCGCCCTACGCCGCGCTAGCGTGCCGGGCGTGACCCGCGCGCCCGACCTACCCCAGGCCATCACGGAAGGAGTCGTCGTTCTCGACGGCGGCCTGGCCACCCTGCTCGAGGCCCGCGGTCATGATCTGTCCTCCGACCTGTGGTCGGCCCGCCTGCTGACCGACGATCCCGACGCGATCGCGGCCGCCCACGGCGAGTTCTTCGACGCGGGCGCCCAGGTCGCCACCACCGCGTCGTACCAGGCGTCCTTCGCGGGTTTCGCGGCGATCGGCCTCGACCACGACGAGGCGGCAGGCCTGATGCGCCTCAGCGTCGCCATCGCGAGCCGCGCCCGGGACGAGCACCGCCCCAGCGGCTGGGTGGCCGCCTCCGTCGGCCCGTACGGCGCGTACCTCGCGGACGGCTCGGAGTACCGCGGCGACTACGGCCTCGACGTGGCCGGTCTCCGTGCGTTCCACCGGCCGCGCCTAGAGGTCCTGGCCGACGCCGGTGCCGACCTGCTCGCGGTCGAGACCGTGCCGTGCCTGGCGGAGGTCGAGGCGATCTGTGCGGAGCTCGATGGCACGGGCCTCACCGCGTGGCTGAGCCTGACCGCGGACGGCGACCGCACGAGGGCCGGTGAGCCCCTCCGCGACGCCTGGTCGATGGCGGCCGATGTCCAGGAGATCGTGGCGATGGGCGTGAACTGCTGCGCACCTGGCGACGTCACGACGGGGCTTGCGGCGGCCTCGGGTCCGCTCGTGGCCTATCCCAACTCCGGACAGGGCTGGGATGCCGGTCGCCGCGCGTGGACCGGCGCGTCGGCGTTCGACCCTGGGGAAGTCATCGGCTGGCTGGCCGCAGGGGCGCGTCTGGTCGGCGGCTGCTGCCGGATCGGCCCGGACGGGATTGCGGCTGTGGCGTCCGCCGTCTCGGCGAAGGCCTGAGTCAGCAGACGTGTCGAACGTAGGGAGACGAGCGGCCCGCGACTCCGGCGTCCTCGCGGCCGGGTCGCTCCTCAACGGGGTGCTCGCCTACGTCTTCTTCGCGATCGTGACTCGGGCGCTGGGCGCGGAGAGCGCGGCACCGGTGTCGGTGCTGTGGGCCTACTGGAGCCTCGCCGCGGCGGCGCTGGCGTTCCCGCTGCAGCACTGGGCGGCCCGCTCGGTGACGGCGACCGGGGGCGAGCACGCGGTACGACGGGCGCTGCCCGCGGTGGCGGCTGCGGTGCTCGCGATCAGCCCCGTGGTCGGACTTGCCGCCTGGCTGGCCCGCCACTCGCTGTTCCACCGCGGTGACTTCTGGTTCCCTCTGCTCGTGGCGGCGGCCACGCTCGGGTCCGCGCTCACCGGACTGGTCCGAGGCATGCTGCAGGCGCGGGAACGCTTCGGGGCCGTGGCCTTCGCACTCGTCATGGAGAACCTCGTCCGCTGCGTGGTGAGCCTGGGGCTCGCCGCGGCCGGGAACCACGATCCGGTCGCCTACGGGCTCGCGCTGGTGGGGGGCTACGTCACCGGCCTGATCTGGCCGTGGGCGCTGCGGATGACGCTGCAGGGTGGCGGCCATGAGTCACCGTTCGCCCTGCTCGGCGGCGCCGGCGGCGGCCAGCTGCTCGGTCAAGTGGTGCTCACCGGCGGCCCGGTGCTGCTCGCGCTCGCTGGAGGTGCGCCCACCGAGGTGACGGTGCTCTTCGCCGGGCTCGCGCTCTTCCGCGCGCCGTACACACTCGCGATCGGCATGGTGGCCCAGCTGACCGCCCGGCTCACGACGCTGGTCGTGGAGAGACGGCTGGACGCGCTCGGCCGGATCCGGTCACGGCTCGTGCTGGCGACCGTCGTGCTGGCGCTTGTCGCCGCTCCGGTCGGCGCTCTCGTCGGCCCGCCGGTCCTTCCGTTGGTCTTCGGAGACGACGTGCGGATGGCGGGACGGCTCACCGCCGTCGTCGCCTCCGCCTCGACGATCGCGATCGCGGCCCTGATCACGACGTTGCTGCTGATCGCCCACGGTCGGACCGCCGGGCAGGTGCGGGCCTGGCTCCTCGCCGCTGTGCCGGGCGCGGCCTACTTCGCGGTGTGGCCGGCGCCGGTGCTCGACCGCACCTGCTGGGCGTTCCTGGTGGTCGAGGCAGGCGCCTTCGCCTGGATGGTCCTCGAGCACGGTCGTGGCATGGCACGCCTGGCGACGCGCTGATCCCGGCCTCAGCCCACGGCTGCCGTGGTCGCCCTCGTGAAGCTGTCCACGACCCGTTCGATCTGTGCGTCGGTGAGACCGTTGAAGAAGGGCAGCCGCATCAGCCGGTCGCTGACGTCGGTGGTCACCGGGCAGTCGGTCTCCCGGGCCGCGAAGCGGCGGCCCCCGGTCGAGCTGTGGAGCGGGACGTAGTGGAACGTCGGGTTGATGTCCTCCTGGCGCATCTGCGCCATCACGCCGTCGCGGCTCTGCTTGTCGGGCATGAGCACGTGGAAGAGGTGGTACGCCGCGTCGCACCCGTCGGGCACCGACGGGAGCGTCACCCCGAGCTCGGCGGTGTGGGTGAGAGCGGCGAGATAGGACTCGTGGACGTGCTGCCGCTTGGCCTGGATCTGGTCACGCTTCTCCAGCTGGGCGAGCAGGATGGCGGCCAGGAGGTCGGAGAGTCCGAACGACGAGCCGGTGTCGACCCAGGAGTATTTGTCGACCTGGCCGAGCAAGAAGGCGCGGCGGTTCGTGCCCTTGTCGTAGAGGATCCGGGCCCGGTCGACGGCGGCCGGGTCGTTCACCAGAAGTGCACCGCCTTCCCCACAGGTGAAGTTCTTGGTCTCGTGGAAGCTGAGGCTCGTGAGACCGCCGAAGCTGCCCAGCGGCTGTCCCTTCCAGCGGCCGAACAGGCCGTGGGCGTTGTCCTCGATCAGGGCGACGTCGGGCCGGTCGGCCAGCACCTTGCGGATTCCGTCGACGTCGCAGGCGACGCCGCCGTAGTGGACGACGACGACGGCCCGGACCCTGTCGTCCAGCAGCTCGGCGAGGTGCTTGGGGTCCAGTCCCAGCGTCGTGGTCTCGATATCGCAGAAGACGAGCGCGGCGCCGCGGCTGGCGAAGGCCAGCGCGCTGGTGGAGAAGGTGAACGACGGCACCACGACCGTGTCACCGGGCCGAAGGTCGAGGAGCAACGCCGACAGCTCCAGTGCGGCCGTGCAGGAAGTGGTGAGCATGACCTCGTGGGCTCCCGAGTCTTCCTGCAGGATCGCCCGGGCCCGCGTGCTGAACGGTCCGGAGGACGACGTGTGGCCACCTCGCAGGCTCTCTTCGAGATAGATCATCTCGTTGCCCTCCATGGACGGCACGTTGAAGCGGATCGGGTCGGCGTGACCCCTGAAGTCGGTCATGCGAATCCATCCTGGGTTCTGCCGGGCCCGTTCGCGGCGACCCACGGGAGCCTTCGCCCCAGCAGAGCCTCGAGTTCACGATCACTCTCGCCGAAATACTGCCTCACGGCAGCGTCGATCGACGGATCCAGGGCGCCTGCTGCGGCCTCGGCTCGGGCGCCCAGCCCGCTCAGGTCGCTCCGGTTGACCGGTTCCCGTCCCAGTGCCGGCGCGAGTCCGGGATCGACCCCCACGTGGACGAGCGTGTCGACGAATCGCGAAGGCTCCGCGAGCAGCTCCTCGAGGAGCTGCACCCTGACCAGGTCGCCGAACGTATCGATCCACGGCCGCAGCATCCCGGCGTACCGCCCGCGTTCGAGGTAGGCGTACGGCGACACCGACGTCGTACCCCGGTGCCACGGCAACGGGCCCTCGAGGTTGGCCGAGAGCGCGTCCGAGAGCGAACGCTGCTCGAGACCGCTCTGGACGCTGAACCGCCAGTGCGAGACCGCACGCGCCACCGGGTCGCGCACCTGTACGACCAGGGGCACGTCGTTGCCGAGCAGACCACGGATCCGGCGTATGGCGTCGGGTCGGTCGAGGTAGCTCGTGCTCTTCTCACCCATCACCTGCCCCTCCGCGGCATGACCGAACCAGGTACGGACGTACCACTCGCGGTCCTGGCCGGCTCCCAGGTCGTCGAGGAAGACCTTCGGCTCCGGACGCGTCGGTCGCGCCATCGCGATCTCCGGGTGCGCCTCGAGCTGATGGAGGAGCCACGTGGTGCCGCAGCGCTGCGCCCCGATGACCAGGAAGTGCCGGGTCACGGCTCCAGGGCAGGTGAGTCGTGCCCCGGGACCCTTTCGATGACGTGGTAGGACTGCTGCACGCTGACCGCGTTCAGGGTGCGGACGACGTACTCCCCGAGCATCGAGAGCATCGCGATGATGAACCCGTTGAACGCCGAGAGCAGAACCACGATCGTCGTCCATCCCTGCACGTGCGTCTCGTCGGTCAACCCGCGGACCAGGTAGAAGGCGCCGAGCAGGAAGCTGAGCCCCGCCAGGCCGAACCCGCCGAGCGCGGCGGCTCGCAGTGGGAACGACGAGTAGCTGAACAAGATCGTGAGCACCAGTCGCAGGATCCGGGCCAGGCTGTAGTTGCTCTTGCCGACGGTCCGCAGGTCGTGCCGGACGCTCACGTGGCTCGGGTTGTTGGAGAAGATCAGGGCCTGTCCGGTCACGTACGGATGGGCGGTGCGAGAGGCGCAGATGCGGTCGACGACATCGCGTCGCAGGATGCGGAAGTTGGACACCGCCAGGTCGTCGGGCTGTCCGAAGACCCGGCGGTTGACCATGCTGATGAGCCTGCTGCCGAGCTGGCGGTAGCCCGCCGCCTGCTTGCGCTCGAACTTGCCGAAGACGACGTCGTGGCCCTGCAGCGCCGCGTCGATGAGCAGCAGGACCTGGTCCGGTGGGTTCTGGAGGTCGTCGTCCATCGTGATCACGTAGTCGCCGTGCGACTCCATGAACCCGGCCAGGTTGGCGTGGTGCTGGCCGTAGTTCTTCAGCAGGTTGAGGGCGACGACCTCCGGCCTGGTCCGCGCGAGCTCGGAGATCACCGTCCAGCTACGGTCGGGGCTGCCGTCGTTCACGAGCACGATCTCGTACCGGAGCCCCGCGCCCTCGAACACCTCCTCCACCCGACGCACCGTCTCGCCGACGATGGCCTCGCTGTTGTAGACCGGGATCACGACCGAGTAGGTGTACGGCGTGCGGTCCACGGCGTCCGGCACCTCCCCAGCCATCGCCAGGCGCTGCTCGCTCACGACCGCGCCTCCGCCGCCGCCTTGCTCGCCTGTCTCATCGCCAACCTCACCCGATGCTTCACTGCCGACCGGCTGACCCAGAAGTCGAACTGGGGCGCAGCGCGCACCTTGCGGTAATGCTCTTGCAGATAGGGCAGCAGCCACCAGGGCCGCATTCCGCTCTCCATCACGATGTAGGTCGGCGCGGAACGGTCGATCCAGGCGACGAACCCGGCGAGCCCACCGGGATAGGTGTGGTCGACGTAGTCCGAGAAGCCCCAGCCGTACATCTGGTAGGGCGTGGGGTTGACCCGGTGGGTCATCACCAGCACCTCGGGCGCCTGCACCGAGAGCATGGTTGCGTGGCGGGGGCCGAGGTGGAGGATCGTGGCAATCGCCGCTCGCTGGTCGCTCAGGTCGTTTCTACGCGTCGTCACCGAGAAACCGGTCGCGTACGCCGTGCCGATCAGGGCGAGCGTGACCGTCACCGGCACGGCGACGCGCCCGTTGAGCCTGCGTATCACGGCCGCGGCGCAGCCGCCGACGCCGATCGCGGCGAACGGAAGCAGCACGAGGCTGTCCGCCCAGCCGTTGAATGCCGTCGAGGACCAGATCAGGCCGCCCAGGCATCCGGCGCCGAGACTCACCCAGGTGACAGCGGCGACCTCTCGAGTGCGCCAGGCGGCCCCGGCCGAGACGACCCCCAGGACGAGAACGGCCGCGAGCCCGAGCAGGACCACCCACACGCCGGGCCCGTACCCGCTCCGGAGGGCGCCCCAGACGCCGGCGGGATCCGACCAGGCATGGGGCTGGCGCGTGTACTGCGCGTTGATCAGGAGGAAGCCCTCGAAGAAGGTGTGCAACGCCCCGTTGGCGGCGTAGTAGACCAGCACGACCGCGCTCGTGGCAGCGCCGCCGAGCCCGATCCGCGCCAGCGCCTGTGCCCTGCGGTCCGGGGCGAGGAGGGCGGCCACCAGCGCCGCGACGGCAGCCACGAAGAACACCGGCTGCCAGGTGAGCGTGGCGAGGGCGATGAGTATTCCTGACGTGGCCCAGCGGCGGTGCAGCAGCGCGAGGAGGGCGGCCAGCAGGAACAGCGCCATGGGGGTCTTCTCGCGCGGCCCGCTGGCGGCGAGGTCGAGGAAGCCCTCGAAGCTGAGGAAGCCGGCGGCCGCGATCACCGCCGCGGCGCGGCAGCGGGTGAGGTCGCGGACGACGACGTAGACCAGACAGACGCACCCGACGGCCAGCAGCATGAAGAACGCTCGGGCACCGTGGATGTCCCCGACGCCGGCCAGTCGGCCCAGCCAGATGCCGACGGCGGGTAGCACATGGGCGAGCGGCCCGGCCCGGTTCATGATGGCGACGTAAGGCGGGTCGCCGGCCAGGAAGCGCTGCCCCGCGTAGGTGTAGACGCCAAGGTCACGCGTGAGTGCCGCCTCGAACCCGTGCAGCACGTACACGACGAAGCTGACCGCACCGACCAGCCCGATCAGTGGATCGGCGGAGGCCAGACGTCCAGGCACCAGCGACCACAGGGGTGTCCTGGCCCTTGGCGCCGTCGGCGCAGGCGGCGACCGGCGCAACTCCTCCGCGGTGGCGACGCGTCTGCTCATCGTGATACTCCCGATGTTCCTATCTGCTGCCAGGCGGGGTGCTCGTCAGTGCGACGCGTGCCGAGGCGGATTGGTTCGGTGGGGGTACGCGGCTCTGTCCTTGGGACGAAACCACGAGGGACCGGCAGACTTGTCGACGCCCGAGGTCGAGGGGGATGTTACCTCCTTGGGGGTGGCAACCGTTGGCACCTGGAGATGACGCGCTGGGTCAGCTCTCCGGTGCCTGCAGGTAGCGACAGAGGTGGTGCTCGCGCAGGCCGAGGGCAGCGGAGAGCAACCAGGCGGCGGTGTTCTTCCGCTCGACCTCGAGGCACACCGTCGATGCGCTTTGCTCCGCACCGGCTCTCAGGAGGCCCGCCATCAGCCGCCGGCCGTGGCCCCGGCGACGCCGCGACTCCTGCACGCGCAGGCCATGCACCCACAACCAGTCCCCGTTCAGCTCGCCGCGTACCCGCCCGACCTCGACACCGTCGATGGTCGAGGTCGACAGCAGGCGGGTCCCCTCGACCAGCGTCTCGACGCCTTGGTCGAGGCCGGCCCTGCGCAGGCTCAGCGCCACCGAGTGGACCAGGTACGGCGCATCGAGCGGGTCGAGCATGGACCACCCGGCGGCCACCAGCGAGACCTCGGTCTCAGACCCGGCCTCGGCCTGCACCAGCACCTCTCGGTGGCGAATCGCGTAGAACTCCTGTACTCGCCTGATCGCGGCGTCCCATGCCATTCGCGGCTCGCCGATCGCGAGGCAGGAGTTGGCGCGACGGGACCCACGTCCGCGGTCGCCATGGACGATCCGCATCACCCAGTCGCCCAGGGGTTCGACGGTTGGGGAGGTCCACAACGGCAGGGCTCGCATCTCGGCCTCTCGCGCGGAGACTCGCTGGCGCATCGAGCCGCGCGGTGGCAGCGGCTTGCCGGTCACGATCTCGTCGAGCCGAATCGTGACCGCGGCGCCTGACTCGGGGGCGATGACGCACGTCGAGGGGCCCCACGAGACCAGGATTCCGAGCACGTCCGTCATCGCCGGACCGCCCGAGGGACCCTGTTGCCCGCGCACCACCCGGCGTACCACGACACGCTGCCCGACGACATGTCGGCCCAGGCCGTGGGCGGCTCCGAGCGAGTTCACCCCGGGATACTAGGCTGCAGGTCAACGAGCAACGCTTCCCGTTCAGGAGGATCAGGTGACCTACGTCATCGCCCAGCCGTGCGTCGATCTGAAGGACCGCGCCTGTGTCGACGAGTGTCCGGTCGACTGCATCTACGAGGGCAAGCGCATGCTCTACATCCACCCCGACGAGTGCGTCGACTGTGGCGCGTGCGAGCCGGTCTGCCCGGTCGAGGCGATCTTCTACGAGGACGACACGCCCGAGGAGTGGAAGGGCTACTACGACGCGAACGTCCACTTCTTCGACGAGCTCGGCTCGCCCGGCGGCGCCGCCAAGCTGGGCGAGATCGACCACGACCACCCGCTGGTCGCGGAGCTGCCTCCCCAGGAGCACGACGAGTGACCCTGGGGGGATGACCGGCCTCGTCTCTGATCGACTGCCCGACTTCCCCTGGGACCAGCTCGCCGAGTACGCCGCCCGGGCGCGGGCTCATCCGGACGGCATCGTCGACGTCTCGATCGGCACCCCGGTCGACCCCACGCCCGAGCGCGTCCGCCGGGCCCTGGAAGGGGCGTCGGACTCCCCGGGTTATCCCCAGACCATCGGCCGCCCCGAGACCCGGCGCGCCGCGGTGGACTGGCTCGCCCGCCGCCATGGTGTGGTGGGACTCGCCCTCGAGGGCGTCCTCCCGGTGATCGGTTCCAAGGAGCTGGTCGCCTCGCTGCCGAGCCAGCTCGGCCTGGACGGCGGCGACACGGTGGTGTTCCCCGAGCTCGCCTACCCCACCTACGCCGTGGGCGCGGCACTGTCGGGTAGTCGTGGCGTGGCGACGGACTCGCTCACCAGTCTCGGTCCGCAGCGCCCCGCCCTGCTCTGGCTCAACTCGCCGTCGAACCCGACCGGCCGGGTGCTGCCCGTGGAGCACCTGCGCAAGGTCGTCGACTGGTGCCGCGAGCGCAGGACGCTCCTGGTCAGCGACGAGTGCTACCTCGAGTGCGGATGGGACGCGCGGCCGGTGTCGGTCCTGCACCCGGACGTCTGCGGCGACAACCACGACGGGATCCTCGCCGTGCACTCGCTCTCGAAGCGGTCCAACCTGGCCGGCTACCGGTGCGGCTTCGTCGCGGGTGACCAGGCCGTCGTGGCTGAGCTGCTGGCCGTCCGGAAGAACCTCGGATTGATCCAGCCGGGACCGCAGCAGGTGGCGATGGCGGCCGCTCTGACCGATGACGTCCACGCGGACGAACAGCACGCGCGCTACGCGGCCAGGCGCACGGTGCTGCGGGCGGCCCTGGTGCGCGCGGGGTTCCGGATCGACCACTCCGAGGCGTCGCTGTACCTGTGGGCGACGCGCGGTGAGGACTGCTGGCAGACCGTGTCCGACCTGGCAGGCCTCGGCATCCTCGTCGCGCCCGGGAGCTTCTACGGCCGGTCCGGCAGCCGCCACGTGCGGGTGGCGCTCACCGCGACCGACGAACGTGTCGCTGCGGCTGCCGCTCGACTCTGAGCCAGTCGAGCGACGGCGAGGCGACTCAGGCGGTGGTCGCTCCAGGCATCGCGAAGGCGCGGTCATCGTTCTGGGCGTCGGCGACCGCGAGCTGGTGCTGCTGGTCGAACGTCTCCGCAACCGATGACTCGGTCATGGTCTCCGGAATGCGCACCGCCGAGATGGAGTCGAGCCGCACGACGGCATGCTCGGACGGCGTACTGAGGACGACCCCGTGTCCGTCGACACCGGCGACGGTGCCGCGGAGCCACTGCCCGTGCACCAACACCTCGACCGGCAGGTTGTTGTTCTCGGCGCGACGCAGCGCCGTACCGACCGTGAACAGCGTCGTGGAACTGTGCATCACGAACCCCCATGCCCCCCCGGGCTGTCGCCCAAAGCCCCCCGCGGGCTCTGCACTGTGGTGGCCCCAGAGTAGGGCTTGGGGCATCTCGCCGCAGGGGATTCCATGCCGAACGGGGCGAAACTTTACCGATCCGCTCGTGGCGGGGAGGCTCCTCAGTTGATCCGCACCGCCGCGTCAGTGCCGGCGCCGGCGGCGTGCCGCCATCCCGCGTCGTCCCCCGCGGTCCAGGTGCGGCCGCGGTAGGTGACGCGCGAGATCCCGAGCTGCTGGGAGTGGGACACGACGTACGCCGACAGCGTCCAGCCACTCTCCGGTGACGACACCGGCACCTCGAGGGCGCCGCCGGGCACCACCCGGACTGGCGTCGGACCCAAGGCCCGGAGCAGGCTCCGACGGAGCTGCCTGGCACGCCGGACCAAGGGAGTGGAGGCACCGTCGGGTGGCGCCACGTGGCACCAGAACGCCGCACCGGAGTATCCGGTCATCGCCGAGGCCAGCGCGCGCGCGTCCTGCTCGTAGAGCGCGTACGCCGAGGGGTAGCCGGAGCGCTGCACCCGTTGCGCCGCGACCGTGACCGGCAGGGCGGCGTAGTCGGGGACCCGCTCCAGAGCGTCGTAGAAGGCGTTCGTCGCGCGCACGGGGTCGAGGATCTCGCGCCGCGTGCCCCATCCCTGCGAGGGGCGTTGCTGGAACAGTCCCAGCGAGTCGCGGTCGCCGCCGCGGAGGTTGTAGAGCTTGGACTCCTGGAGCGCAGTGGCGAGCCCGATCGTGGCGGCGTGGGCCGGCATGCCGCGCCGGACGGCGATCGCGGAGATCAGGGTCGCGTTGCGGGCCTGGCCTCCCGTGAGGATCACGGTGAGCCGGCCGACCTCGGTGGTGCACGCGCCGAGAGTCTCCTCTGGGGCGGACCGGTGTTGCGAGACGCCGTACGCGACGCCCCCGACCACGAGGCCGAGGGGGACGGCGACGGCGGCGACGCGCTTGGCCAGGGCCATCGATCAGTTCCGGTGCAGAGCCTCGTTGAGCGCGACACCGCCGGCGCGCCACGGCATGACCTCGACGTTCCCGGTCACCGAGTTGCGGCGGAAGAGCAGGTTGTCGCCTCCGGAGAGGCCGAGCGCCTTCACGACGCGGCCCTCGGGCATCGTCACCTTCGTGCCCGCGGTGACGTAGCAACCCGCCTCGACCACGCACTCGTCTCCCAGTGAGATCCCGATGCCGGCATTGGCCCCGATCAGGCAGCGCTCGCCGATGGAGACGATCTGCCGGCCACCCCCGGACAGCGTGCCCATGATGGAGGCACCGCCGCCCACGTCCGAGCCGTCCCCGACCACGACCCCGGCGGTGATCCGGCCCTCGACCATGGAGGTGCCCAGCGTCCCGGCGTTGTAGTTCACGAAGCCCTCGTGCATGACGGTCGTGCCTGCGGCGAGATGGGCGCCGAGACGCACCCGGTCCGCGTCGGCGATCCGGACTCCCGTGGGGACGACGTAGTCGGTCATCCGGGGGAACTTGTCGACGCCGAACACCTGGAGCGCGCCCTCTGCCCGTAGTCGCAGGCGGGTCGCCTCGAAGTCGTCGACCGGGCAGGGCCCGACGCTGGTCCAGACGACGTTCGCCAGGACCCCGAAGATGCCGTCGACGTTCACCTGGTGAGGGCGGAGGAGTCGGTGGGACAGCAGATGCAGGCGCAGGTAGGCGTCGGGCGGGTCCGCAGGTGGGGCGGCCAGGTCGATGGCGACGTGTCGCACCTCCGTCCGGACCCGTCGTACGGCGTGGTCGCGGGCGAGCTCCCCGAGTGTCTTCGCCACGGCGCTCTCGGTGTCACCCAGCCGATCTCCGAGTACCGGGGCCGGGAACCAGGTGTCGAGCACCGTGCCGGCGCCCGTGCCCTGTGAGACCACAGTCACCAGCCCCCAGCCGTGCGCTCTCTGATCGCTCACGCCGGACAGGCTACTGACCGGTGCGACCGTCGATGCGCTCGCGGAGGAGATCCGCGTGACCGCAGTGACGGGCGTACTCCTCGATCATGTGGACGATCACGTCGCGGATCTCGACCTGCTCCCCGTCGTACTCGAACGTGGCGCCGAGATCCTCGGCTCCGGCGAGGTACTCCCGGGCGTGGGCCACCTCCCGGTGCCACGACTCCCACGCGTCGGCCACGATCGCGTCGTCAGGGACTGCCCCGTTGAAGTCCAGGTCGCGGTCTTCCTCGGTTCGGTAGAGCCGCGACAGGTCGCTCTGTGCCTCCAACGCACGCCGGAACCAATGGTGCTCGACCCGGGCCATGTGCCGGATCAGGCCGAGCAGCGACATCGTCGACGGCGGGACGGACCGCTGCGCCATCTGCTCGGCGTCCAGGTGCTCGCACTTCATCTCGAGCGTCATCCGGTACCGGTCCAGATAGGCCCTGAGCACCGCCTTCTCGCCACGACCCTCGTCCATGCTCGCCCGCGGATCGTCCTCGGGGTCGAGCCACATGTCGGGAAACCTGCGCTGCGGCGGCTCGGTCATGGCGCGAACCTACCTGTGCGCCGCCATGACCTCCTCGTGGGCGATCCGCGCACGGATCAGCGCCTCGTGGCCGGCGGACCGGCTCAGGTACCACACCCAGCCGGCACCACCGCCGACCCGCCGGAAGTCCCTCTCGAGCCAGCGGTTCGGCCACGACTCCAAGAACGAGTGGCCGACCACGACGAACGTCGGGCGCGCCGCGATCAGGGTTGCGAGGAAGCCATCCATGCCACCGGGGTAGGTGGCGTCGAGGTAACGCTCCTGGGTGGTGATCATGATCTGGTAGGGGACCGGGCTGTCCCGTCCGGCGAGAGCCAGCACCTGAGGAGCGCTCAGGCTGACGACCGTGGCGTCGGGGGGCTCGGTGGCGAGGACGGCGCTGACGTCGGCGCGCTCCAGACGGAGCCCTTCGTCGCGGGTCGTGACCGACTCGACGCCGGCGACGACGACGCCGAGGCTCACCACGCCCACGGCCCCGAACAGGGCGAGTCGGTGAGGCAACCGGCCGAGCAGGCGTACCGTCGCCCCGGCCACCCCCAGGGCGGCGTACGGAAGCAGCATGAACAGGTCCGGCCCGCCGTTGACGACCAGCAGCGTCCAGACCGTGCCGACCAGGGCACCGACGGCGCAGCTCACCATTCGACGCGCCATCGGCGAGGCGGTGGGCCCTCGTGCGGACGCGAGACTTCGGGCGCCGAGGAGCAACAGTGCCGCCAGGCCGCCCAGGATGAGCAGCAGGCTCCAGTGGTACGCCGACCACTCGATCGCCCACGTCCAGTTCGGGCTCGTCAGCGCGGACGGTTGGCGGGTGTACTTGACGTTGACGAGGAAGAATCCGTCGATAGCCTCGGACAGCGCGCCCACCCACACGAAATAGCCGACGGTGGCCACGCTCGGTACCAGGCCGCCGATCGTGAATCGAAGCAGGATGCCGCGTCGCCGGTCCTGGTGGCCGATGAGCGTGGCAGCCGCCACCCCACCCAGCGCGACGAGGAAGGCCGGCTGCCAGGTCAGCGTCGCCAGGGCTGCGCAGGCGCCGGCCAGGGCCCAGCGACGCCGTCCGAGCAGGATCTGGCAAGCGATCAGGAAGACGACCATCGTCGTCTTCTCGCGCGGCCCGTCGGAGGCTAGCTGTAGGAACTCCTCGAACGTGAGGAAGACCGCAGGTGCGAGAAAGCCAGCGGTGCGCGACCCGAGGGTGTCCCTCGCCAGCACGCACACGAGGGAGCAGCACAGTGCCGAGAGCGCGGTGAAGAACAACCGGGCCGACAGGATCGGGTCCACCCCGATCAGGTGGCCCAGCCACATGGCCAACCCTGGGACGACGTCGGCCAGGGGACCGACGGAGTTGAAGACGCCGATGTAGGGCGGAGTGCCTTGGGCGACGTGTAACCCGCCGTAGATGAACACGCCCAGGTCCAGGTTGAGGGCGCCGTCGTACCCGTGCAGCGCGTAGACGACCAGTGCCACGAGCGCCGTCATCACAGGGTCGCCCAGGCGGTGCGGACGGACCGCGGGAAGTCGGCGCCGCGTCCAGGTCAGCCGGGGTGCCTGCAGCGTCATCGTCGGTCCCCCCTGGTCCAGCGGCTCGATGACAGAGCTCACGGACCGAGCATTCCCTGGTTGCCTGAGTCCGCACTCAGGACCCGTGAACAAGATGCCATGTCGTGACCTGGTGTTCGATGTCGGTTCGCCGGCCCCGGCGTGGCGCGCGGTATCGACTGGTTGCGGGCGGGGGCGTCCCCGTACCCTGGAGGCACAGGCGTTAGAGCCGTCATCAGCGGTGAGCCTCCGGAAGAACGGCCCCGACCACGGAAGGGCTCAGTAGACCCGGACGGGTGGGCCCGTCACAGCCCGCGAAAGAGCGGTCCCGCCGTAGCGCGGCGGGGCAAGCGAGGTGGTACCGCGGTCCGGAAGGGTCGTCCTCGTGGACACGAGGACCAGCACCCGCAGGAGCCACCGATGACCTATCCCCAGGTCTCTACCGACCCGAACGCCGACGACCACGTCTCCACCGGCGCTGGCGTCCCGTCAACTCCCCGCTTCCCCGAGATCGAGGAACGCGTCCTGGCCTATTGGGAGGCCGACGACACCTTCCGCGCCAGCGTCGAGCAGCGCGCGGCGGGCGAGAACGGCGACAACGAGTTCGTGTTCTACGACGGGCCGCCGTTCGCCAACGGTCTACCGCACTACGGCCACCTGCTCACCGGCTATGTCAAGGACCTCATCCCGCGCTACCAGACCATGCGCGGACGGCGGGTCGAGCGCCGATTCGGCTGGGACACGCATGGCCTGCCGGCTGAGCTCGAGGCGATGCGCCAGCTGGGCATCAAGACCACCGACGAGATCCACGAACTCGGCATCGAGAGGTTCAACGACGCCTGTCGAGCATCGGTGATGGAGTACACCAGCGAGTGGCGCGACTACGTCACCCGCCAGGCCCGTTGGGTCGACTTCGACAACGACTACCGAACCATGAACCCGGAGTACATGGAGTCGGTGATGTGGTCCTTCAAGCAGATCTACGACCGGGGATGGATCTACGAGGGCTTCCGTGTGCTGCCCTACTGCTGGAACGACGAGACGCCGCTGTCCAACCACGAGCTGCGGATGGACGAGGACGTCTACCAGCTGGTGAAGGACCCGGCGGTGACCGTGGGGTGCCGGCTCGACGAGCAAGGCGACGACCTCGACGGTGTGCTGGCGCTCGTCTGGACGACGACCCCGTGGACGCTGCCCAGCAACCTGGCGATCATGGTCGGCTCACAGATCGAGTACGTCGTGGTGGAGGGTCCCGTACCGAGGACCGAGCGGACCGCTCGGTACCTGCTCGCGGAGGCCCGGCTCCCGGCGTACGCGCGCGAGTTCGGCGATGACCCCCGAGTGCTCGCGCGCTACCGGGGGGCTGACCTGGTCGGCCGCAGCTATGCACCGCCGTTCTCCTACTACCTCGGGCACGAACGAGCCTTCCGGATCGTCGCGGCCGACGACGCCGTCACCACGACCGACGGTGTCGGCCTGGTGCACACCGCCGGGGCCTTCGGTGAGGTGGACAAGGCGGTCACCGACCGGGAGGGGATCGAGTCGGTGATGCCGGTCGCCAAGGACGGCACCTTCACCCATCCGATCGACGACTACGCCGGGATGCTCGTCTTCGACGCGAATCTGCAGATCATCGACCACCTCGAGGCCATGACCCGGGCGACGGGGTCGAGCGGCGACCGCGGTGACACCGGCTCGGTGACGCCCGGCACCGTGCTGCTGCGTTCGGAGAGCTATGAGCACTCCTACCCGCACTGCTGGCGGTGCCGGGAGCCTTTGATCTACAAGGGCGTCTCGTCCTGGTTCGTCGAGGTCACGGCGTTCAAGCAGGCCATGCTCGAGTACAACGAGCAGATCACCTGGGTTCCCGAGCACGTCAAGCACGGCCAGTTCGGCAAGTGGTTGTCCAACGCCCGCGACTGGTCGATCACCCGGAACCGGTTCTGGGGCAGTCCGGTACCGGTCTGGGTCAGCGACGACCCGGCGTACCCGCGGCTCGACGTCTACGGGAGCTTCACCGAGCTGGAGGCGGACTTCGGCCGGCTGCCTCTTGACCGTGACGGAAACCCGAACCTGCATCGGCCATGGATCGACCAGCTCACCCGCCCCAATCCCGACGACCCCCGGCCGATCGACGGCGGGCGGTCGACGATGCGCCGCGTGCCCGACGTGCTTGACGTGTGGTTCGACTCCGGGTCGATGAGCTTCGCGCAGGTCCACTACCCGTTCGAGAACCACGATTGGTTCGAGCACCACTTCCCCGGGGACTTCATCGTCGAGTACATCGGGCAGACGCGGGGATGGTTCTACACGATGCACATCCTCGCGACGGCCCTGTTCGGCAAGCCCGCCTTCGAGACGTGCCTGTCGCACGGCATCGTGCTGGGCAGCGACGGACAGAAGATGTCGAAGTCCCTGCGCAACTACCCCGACGTGCGGGAAGTGTTCGACCGCGACGGCGCGGACGCGATGCGCTGGTTCCTGATGTCGTCCCCGATCCTGCGCGGCGGCAACCTGGTCGTCACCGAGCGGGCGATCCGAGAGGGCGTGCGCCAGGTGCTGATCCCGCTGTGGAACTGCTGGTACTTCTTCGCGCTCTACGCGAACGCCGCGGGCTACCGCGCCACGCGCGTCGTCACCTCGGAGCATCCGATGGACCGCTATGTGCTGGCGAAGACCCGGCAGTACGTCGAGGAATCGGCCCGGCAGCTCGACGACTACCAGGTCGCGGACGCCTGCGACACCATGCAGCGGTTCCTCGACGTGCTCTCGAACTGGTACATCCGCCGGTCACGCGAGCGCTTCTGGGCCGCCGAGGGACGTGTCGACGAGGCGGCGTTCGACACGCTGTTCACCGTGCTGGAGGCGCTGTGTCGGGTCGGCGCCCCGCTGCTGCCGCTGACTACCGAGGAGGTGTGGCGCGGTCTGACCGGTGGCCGGTCGGTGCACCTGACCGACTGGCCGGACAGCCACGAGCTCACCGAGGATGCCGAGCTCGTCTCGGCGATGGACCAGGTGCGTGAGGTCTGCTCGGCGGGCTCGGCGCTGCGCAAGGGCGCCTCACTGCGCAACCGGCTACCCCTGGCATCTCTCACCGTCGTCGTCGCCGGGGCGGATCGGCTCCAGGGATTCGAGGAGATCGTCGCCGACGAGCTGAACGTCAAGAGCGTGCGTCTGCTCGACGGCCACCATCCCGACGCGGCGTCGTACGGCGTCTCACAGCGACTGACCGTGAATGCGCGCGTCGCGGGTCCACGGCTCGGTGGGGATGTGCAGACCGCGATCCGCGCCGCCAAGGCGGGAGATTGGGCGGTCTCCGACACCGGCGCCGTCACCGCCGGAGGGCTCGCCCTGGAGGAGGGTGAGTACGTCGTAGAGACCGTGGCCTCCGGCGGCGAGGACTCCGCCACGGGGCTGCTGCCCGGCGGTGGCTTCGTCGTCCTCGACACCACCGTGACCCCGGAGCTCGAGGCCGAGGGTGTCGCGCGTGACCTGGTGCGCGCGGTCCAGCAGGCGCGCCGGG
>Ga0126310_10000217_pt1 | contig 17767 bp, 13 predicted proteins | sample Plot60_FD_92540 | JGI IMG/M metagenome (GOLD analysis project Ga0126310, IMG submission 92540) | Serpentine soil microbial communities from UC McLaughlin Reserve, CA, USA - Plot60 | ecosystem: Environmental > Terrestrial > Soil > Grasslands | place: USA: UC McLaughlin Reserve, Lake County... | reverse complement strand
AGTTTGATCACGTGGTGCTGCTGGAGCCCTCCGACATCGTTGCCGGCGAACCAGATCAGCTGACCGGGCTGCGCCGGCTGTACGTCTGTTTGACCCGGGCGGTCACGTCACTAATCGTGGTGTACGCCGCAGAGCTGCCGGCTGCCCTAGCGGCCTGAGGGGCATCATCCGAAGGACGGAGGCTCTGTCAGCGGCAGCCTGACCTGGAATCGGGTATCGCCGGGACGGGAAACCACCCGAATGTCACCACCGTGCCGCTGAGCGATCACGCGATAGGAGATATCCAGGCCCAACCCGGTACCCTGACCGACTGGCTTGGTGGTGAAGAACGGTTCGAAGATCTTCTGCTGCATTTCTGGCGGTATCCCAGTACCCGTATCGCAGATTTCGACGAGAGCCCAGCCGTCCTCCCGGGATGTGCGGACCGTCAGCGTGCCGCCTTCGGGCATGGCGTGAACGGCGTTGTCGATCAGGTTCGTCCAGACTTGGTTGAGCTCTGCGGGATGCGCCGGAATCATCGGCAGCGACTCATCGAAGTCCTTGACAACTTTGATGTTCCCATGTTCGTTGATCTTGTGGCTCAGCATGACCAGGGTGCTCTTCAGCCCATCCCGAACATCAATCTCTTGATGTGCCGCCCGGTCCATCTGGGAATACTGTTTTGCCGCAGCCACGAGGTGGGAAATTCGGCCGGTGGAGTCCTCGATTTCCCCCATCAGCTGCTCCATCTCCAGCGCATAAGTCACCCAATGCAGGGCATCGGCAAAAGCTACGGCGGGTACGGTGCGAATCACCTCCTCGAGCCAGTCGGTATCCACTCCGGCCGCGACGAGCGACGGTGCCAGGTCCCACGCGTCGTCGATGCCATGATCATCAAGCCAGTCGGAGATGTCGTCTTCGGCCTCACTGACCTCCACCGGCGACAACTTCTCAGCCTTGGCCATCCTCTCCACGGCCGTCTCTTGGAGCTCGGTGAGCGCCATTAGCGCTTTCGGGTCGACGTCGACAGTCGCCAGGTGTGCGAGCTTGCGCCGCATTCTGCTGACAAGTTCCCGCAGTGACGCAGTAGCGCGTACCGCAGCTGAGGCTGGATTATTCAGCTCATGGGTAAGTCCGGCCGACAAGCGACCTAGCGACAACAGCCGCTCCCGCTGCCCAATAATCACCTGGCTCGATCGATAGCCCTGGTTCATGCCCTCAAGCAGGTGCACCGCCATCGGGAACCACTCGCGGAACTTCTCCCCGAACTCCGCCGCGCCGATCACCCAAAACTCACAATCGGTGACCGCGCGAACCGAGCCCCAGTACGGCAGCTCAGCCATTCCTTTGACGAACGACTGGGTGGCCCCGGAGTAGACGCCGCGTTGGTTGGTGCGGCCAGTCTCTACCTCGGTGTTCTCCACGCGACGGTGCATGGACAACGTACCCGAGAGCAGGACGTAGAAACAGGTCGCTGGATCACCCTCGCTGTAGACCGGCTCGCCGCCGGACCAGCTCTGGCAGTACCCGTGCTCACTGAGCCAGCTGAGCTGATCATCATCGAGCTCCTCGAACAAAAAGAGGGTGCGCAGCTCCGCAGGACTCAGCCGCACCGGCTCGGCGATGTGTTCACTCATGATCAACTCCTACTGCTCCGCGAGGTAGCGGTGGACCAGGGTCACGGCGAGTGCGCCTTCGCCGACAGCCGAGGCCACCCGCTTGACCGACTGGGCACGGACATCACCGGCTACAAAGACACCTGGAATGCTCGACTCCAATAGGTACGGGGCGCGCTCCAAGTCCCACGACGCAGGACGCTTGCCACCAAGCATCAGTTCGGGGCCGGTGACCACGAAACCGCTGGCATCGCGAACCAGCGAATCCGGAAGCCAGTCGGTCAGTGGTGCTGCGCCGATGAAGACAAACAGATGGCCGGAATCGACCACTTGCTGACCGCCGGCATGATCAACAAAGGTGACGCACTGCAGATGATCATCCCCGGCACAGCTCTGCACCGTTGTGTTCAGCCGCACCTCGATGTTCGGAATGCCGGCGATCTGTTCGATCAGGTACGACGACATGGATCTATCCAGCGAATTGCCGCGTACGGCCATCGTCACCCTGTCCGCGTACCGGGAAAAGAAGACCGCCGCCTGGCCGGCTGAGTTGGCGCCGCCGACAACAATGACGTGATCTCCAAGGCAGGATTCGGCCTGAGTTGCCGACGATCCGTAGTAGACCCCGCGCCCAACCAACTCGCCGGCACCGGACGCCTCCAACTGCCGATAACTGACGCCGGTCGCGAGCACCACAGCATGGGTCAGGACCGAGGATCCATCGTCGAATAGCACCCGTCGCGCCGGACCTCGGACCTCCAAGCCGACAACGGATCGCGCGGTCAGCAACTCAGCACCAAATCGCTGCGCTTGCCGCCGTGCGCGATCGGTGAGTTGATCACCAGACACACCGTCGGGGAATCCGAGATAGTTCTCAATCCGAGAGCTCTGGCCGGCCTGACCCCCGGCTGCAGCACGCTCCACGACGACGGTCTTCAGGCCCTCAGACGCGGCATACACTGCAGCGCCTAGGCCGGCAGGGCCGCTACCGATGATCACCACGTCGTAGAACTCACCCTGTGGAGTCGTGCTCAGGCCGACTGCATTCGCCACCTCGAGCAGGCTCGGCTGCACCAAGGGCTTGCCCTCTCTGGTGATCACCACCGGCGCCTGGCTCTCTTCCGCTCCGGCTGCGGCGAGTAGGTGCACGCCCTCCGGGTCACTGACGTTGTACCAGCGGTAGGGCACCATATTGCGGGCCAGAAAGTCGCGAATCTCGTATGAGGATGCCGACCAGGGGTGACCCAGGATCTTGATCTTGTGCTCGGGCGCCCTGCCCTCGCGCTGCCACGTTTCCAGCAGCTCGTCGACAACGGGATAGAACTTCTCTTCCGGTGGCTCCCACGGCTTCAGCAGATAATGATCAACATCAACCACATTGATCGCCTGGATGGCCGCGTTCGTGTCGGCGTACGCGGTAACTAACGCCCGCCGGGCCTGGGGCACCAAGTCCATAGCTTGCTCGAGGAAGTCGACGCCATTCATCCGCGGCATCCGATAGTCGGCCAAGATCGCGGCCACCTGCTCGCCTCGTAACACCACGTCCCGGATGGCCTCCAACGCCTCCTCACCGGAATCGGCGCGCATAATCCGGTAGTTCTCGCCGTAGCGACGCCGCAGATCGCGAGCCACAGCTCGCGACACGCTCGGATCGTCATCGACCGTCAACAGCACCGGACGGGCGGTCCGCTCAGGCCGCGCCTCAGAAACCGACGCTGTCATGTGCCCACCTTGTCGAAGTAGCACCAACGCCAGTGCTCTCCCGGTTCGACTGATGTCACGACTGGATGCCCGCTGACCCGAGCGTGGTCGCTGGCGTGCCGAGCCGGCGAGGAGTCACAGCAACCGACATGGTCACAGGTGAGGCAACGGCGCAGATGTACCCAGCGCCCACCGACGGCGAGGCAATCACTGCACGCCGCTTGGAAGTTGCTGGGCAATGGGGTCATTGGATTGGCGTCGAGATGAGCGCAACTAGCCATAGGCCCGCTCCCTTCTTTTCAATCTCCGCGCCAATCTAGTCTGCGCCTCCAGCCGCCCGGCATCCCAACGGGCTCATCGGCTGCGCCGCCTCACGGCCCAGCCAAGCGAGATTGCCGGCGGCGTCGCAGACCGGCCTCGGTCAGCAGAATCACGATCTCGCGCGACGACACAGGCCGGGCTCCTTCGGCGAGGGCGGCGCCATAGTGTTCGGCGATCACGTCGTAGTGGTCACGCTCGAATCCGCGTCTCGGAATGCCGATCCGGGCAGCGAAATCATGCAGCTCCTGATACGACCGATCACTGATCAGGTGCGACCAGAGATGGCCATGGCCTGGCCATATCGGCGGATCAATGTAGACAGTCAAGACTTCAATGCCGCCTGCATCACCGGGCGCGGGGTGGTGGCATGGTCGATCAGAGTGCGCCAGGTGCGGACCAGGCCAGGATCGACGTACGCCTTCTCTGATCCCAGTGGCCGGGCAGCCGTACTGATCTGGAACGTGCGTACGCCGGCCCGCATCAGCCACGGCACATGCTCAGGGAGGAGGCCGCCACCGGCCATGACCACCTTCCGCGCGAACTCATCGGCACGGGCCCGAGCAACAAGATCATCGAGGCCTTCGCTGACGCCGCGAGCCGATCCCGCCGTCAAGACCTGGTCCAGGCCAGGCAATTCCCGTAGGTCACGCCAAGCGCGGTTGCTGGAGATGCAGGCATCCACTGCGCGGTCAAACGTCCACCGGAGATCCGGGTGCTCGCTGATGATCTCGGTCACCACGCTGGTGTCCACCTCGGTGTGGCCATTGAGGAAGCCCAAGACGACCCCGTCGGCGCCGACCGCCAGATAGCTGCTAAGCAAACCCTTGAGCCTGGCAGCTTCGGCGCCGTCGGTGCCATAGCCCTGACGCAACCGCAGCACGGCCCGGATCGGAAGGCTGGTGGCCCGACGCACCTGGCCCACCAATGCCGGCTCTGGCGACATCCCATCCGTCAAGCTGGATGTCAGCTCTAGCCGGTGGGCTCCCCCGGACTCGGCACGTTCGGCATCGGCGGGATGTAGCACGACTACCTCAAGCAGCCCGGTCATCAGCGCACCTCTGGTTGAGAAATGTTCGACTGGGCGCCATGGCGTCACGATATTCCTTGGAGCCGATAAAACACTCGACCGTAGAATTGCGGCGTGGCTGCGGTGCAGCGGCTGGTCACCTTCATCGTGGCAGCCTGCGTGCTTTTGACGGGCTGCACATATGCCAAGCAGGAGCCTGGACTCTTCCGCCAAAACGCATCGCAGTCGCCAACCACAGAAAGATCAGGACCACCCGCGCCAACTAACCCAGAGCTGCCGGTTGCGGCGGAAGCGGAGTGGACAACCGCCGAAGGGTTGCAGATCAGCACCCGGTTCGCCATCCATGCGGTACGCCGGCTTGCGGATGCGACCGTCGTCGACTGGTCCGTCACTCCGCTCAGCGCACCGGGCTACGGACGCGGTGACCGTCTTCCCTCATGGGTGGACCTGGGCCTGAGCCGCACGTCCGAAGGTGACGTCAATATGTTCCTGCTCGATCCGGACGGCAGGAAGGTCTATCGGACACTGAGCCACCAATCCCGCCGGCTGTTCAATCGATGCCTGTGTACCCCGCTCTGGTTGGCCCAGCAGGGCCTGCGGGTCGGTGAGACCCGGCTGCTGCAGGCAACGTTCCCGCCCTTGCTAGCAGTGCTGGCCTTCATCGATGTCGACCTGATCAACATGGCACCGTTCGTGCACGTCCCCGTTACTCCGATAGGTCAGGTCCCGACTGCGCCGCATGCCACGGACCTGGCGCGGCCGCCAACCGCTCTACGCCCCACCCTGGCGGAGCAGGAATTCCGCTACCGCCAAGAGCCGCGCCGAGTGCAGAGCATCGCCATCGAACGGGTCGTGGCAGCACCCGGCCGCACCGCACTGGAGTTGATGATCAGGTCAGTCACTGATCAGTCCACCTTCATCCTCGAGCCGGCTCTGTCGCCGATCGGCGGCACCTTCCCCGACGGTGTCGACGTGCTGAACCCAGATGTCGTCAGTGGACCGATGATCAGGCCGCACGGTAACTCGGCGGCCAAACCAACAAGGGTGTCCTGGCTGACGACGGCTGTTGCCGGCCGCAAGGCGTACGAGTGCCTCTGCAGCCAGTTGGGGCTATGGGCGGGCTCACTGCGGCGGGAAGGCGGGCAGGCCAGCGTGGCAAGCAACTATCCCGCGATTCCGCCCGGCACGCGAACTGTTGACGTGATCTTGCCTGGCGTCGCCACCCTGTCCGACATTCCGGTTGTGCAAGCAGCGGACTCGGCGCCGCAGCTTGGGCCACCGAAGCCGTACGCCGGAGATACCTGGACCTACTACAGCGACGACCCGCCGCGCGGCTGGACGACTACGCAGTGGCCGACGCCATTGCCGGACGCCGACCAGTTGAAGAACTATCGCTTCTTTATCGAGAGCCTGACGCGGCTGCCGGGCTGGTGACTGCCACCCGGATCGCCCGGCCGAAACCTGCGTTCACATAGGTTTCTGACAATGAAGCAGAAGGGGCGGCTCCGTCAGGGAGCCGCCCCTTACTGATCGTTGCTTTGACCTCGTTAGAAGTCCATGCCACCCATGCCGTCGCCGCCCGGACCTGGGGTCGGCGGAGCCTTCTCCGGCTTGTCGGCAATGACTGCCTCGGTGGTCAAGAACAGACCCGCGATTGAGGCTGCATTCTGCAGCGCCGACCGCGTGACCTTGGTCGGATCGGGAACGCCGGCGTCGAGCAGATTCTCGTACTCACCGGTAGCGGCGTTCAGGCCATGATCGGCAGGAAGGGTCTTCACCTTCTCGGCGACGACTCCACCCTCGAGTCCGGCGTTAATCGCGATCTGCTTCAGCGGCGCCTCAAGGGCCACCTTCACGATGTGGGCGCCGACGGCCTCGTCGCCTTCGAGCTGCAGATCCTTAAACGCCTTCGCCCCAGCCTGCACGAGCGCAACGCCGCCGCCAGCGACGATGCCCTCCTCGACGGCCGCCTTGGCGTTGCGGACAGCATCCTCAATGCGGTGCTTGCGCTCCTTGAGCTCAACCTCGGTAGCCGCACCCACCTTGATCACCGCGACGCCGCCGGCGAGCTTGGCCAGCCGCTCCTGCAGCTTCTCACGGTCATAGTCGGAGTCGGAGTTCTCGATCTCGGTGCGAATCTGGTTGACCCGGCCGGCGATCTGCTCCGAGCTGCCGGCACCCTCGATGATCGTCGTTTCGTCCTTGGTGATGATCACCTGACGAGCCTGTCCGAGCAGCTCAATGGTGACGCTGTCGAGCTTGAGCCCAACCTCTTCGCTGATCACCTGGCCACCGGTCAAGATTGCGATGTCGGTGAGCATCGCCTTGCGGCGGTCACCGAAGCCGGGTGCCTTGACAGCGGCGGACCTGAAGGTGCCACGGATCTTGTTCACTATCAGTGCTGCGAGCGCCTCGCCGTCCACGTCCTCGGCGATCACCAGAAGCGGCTTGCCTGCCTGGATGACCTTCTCCAAGACCGGCAGCAGATCCTTCAGGTTGGAAACCTTGGAGTTGACGATGAGGACGTACGGCTCATCGAGCACGGTCTCCATGCGCTCGGTGTCGGTGACGAAGTAGGGCGAGATGTAGCCCTTGTCGAACCGCATGCCCTCGGTGAGCTCAAGCTCGAGCCCAAAGGTGTTCGACTCGTCGACGGTAATGACACCTTCCTTGCCGACCTTGTCCATGGCTTCGGCGATGATCTCGCCGACCTGGGTGTCAGCGGCGGAGATGGAGGCGGTAGCAGCGATCTGCTCCTTGGTCTCCACATCCTTGGAAATGGCGGCCAGCTGCTCGACGACTGCGGCGACGGCCTTCTCGATGCCCCGCTTGAGGCTCATCGGGTTGGCGCCGGCGGTCACGTTGCGCAGGCCCTCGCGTACCATCGCCTGCGCCAGCACGGTCGCTGTGGTGGTGCCGTCACCGGCGACATCGTCGGTCTTCTTGGCGACTTCCTTGACGAGCTCGGCGCCGATCTTCTCGTACGGGTCCTCGAGCTCGATCTCCTTAGCGATGCTCACACCATCGTTGGTGATGGTTGGAGCACCCCACTTCTTTTCCAGCACGACATTGCGGCCCTTAGGTCCAAGGGTCACCTTGACGGCGTCGGCGAGGATATTCATTCCCCGCTCGAGGCCACGCCGCGCTTCAGTGTTGAACTGAATTAGTTTGGGCATGTTCTCCGCTAGTCCTCTGAGTGATTGACGGCTCTTCCAACGGTGCCCGCGACGGACGGCCCATGGGAGCCTCACCGGCCAGAAGAGGTGGCACTCTCGGAGGGAGAGTGCTAATGCCTTTTTAGCACTCTCCCCATGTGAGTGCAAACAGTCCCCAACCTACGCGATGCGGGATGAGGACTGCAGGGACGTCTCTGATCACAGCGCCGCACGGCCAGATATCAAAGTCCCAGCGGGTCGTCTACGATCACAAGCACCCAAGCGACGCACATTCATGACCTTGTGCGGACAAACGCGGGCGACACAATTTCTCCTCTGGGAATGTTGGGCCGGAATCCCCGGTTGTGACTAGACATGGCCCAGCCAACCGAGCAGCAGACGATCTCGCGCGCATCGGTCGGTCTCCGCTCCGAACGCGGTCCCATCCTGTTGTCAGTCATGCTGAGCGTGGGGCTCATCGCGATCGACGCGACGATCCTCGCTACCGCGGTTCCCTCGATCGTTAACGATCTTGGCGGCTTCGCCCAATTCCCCTGGCTTTTCTCGGTCTATCTGCTTGCACAAGCGGTATCGGTACCGATTTTCGCCAAGTTCACCGACCTCATGGGACGCAAGCCGATCATGCTCGTCGGCATCGGACTCTTCGTTCTCGGGTCGATTCTGTGCGGCATCGCGTGGAGCATGCCGGCGCTGATCGCGTTCCGCGCACTGCAGGGACTCGGAGCCGGCGCAGTGATGCCGACGTCGATGACCATCATCGGTGACATTTACTCGGTAGCGGAACGCGCTCGGGTCCAGGGTTACGTCGCCAGCGTTTGGGCGCTCTCGTCGGTCGTCGGGCCAACGCTAGGTGGCCTCTTCGTCGACTTCCTGAATTGGCGGTGGATCTTTTTCGTGAATATCCCGCTAGGTGCGCTGGCGGCGTGGTGGCTGGCTCGCAGATTCCACGAGCAGGTGGTCCGTAAGCAGCACCGCATTGACGTTTCTGGCGCGGCATTGTTGGGTGTTGGCTCATCGCTGATCATCCTCGGGCTTCTCGAGGGCGGGATTTTGTGGTCGTGGGCATCGCTGCCCAGCATCACGATTCTTACCCTCGGCGTCGCTCTCATCATCGTCTTTGGCTTCGTGGAGCGACGGGCGGCTGAGCCGATCCTTCCTGGCTGGGTCTTCCGCAGCCGGCTGCTGAGCTCGACCAATCTGGCTGGCCTAGGGGTTGGAGTGATGCTGATCGGCCTGACGTCTTTCATTCCGCTATACGCCCAGGGCGTGCTGCATACGAGCGCGCTAGTGGCGGGCTTCGCCCTCGCCGCTCTGACGCTCGGCTGGCCGCTCGCCGCCTCGATGGCCGGGCGGATCTACCTGAAGATCGGCTTTCGCCGTACAGCGCTGATCGGAGCAGTCGTGATCATGATCGGCGCCGCGCTGCTGGACCTGCTGTCATCCCGCAGCTCCATCTGGCAGGTAGCCGCGACGTGTTTCGTGATCGGGTTGGGTTTGGGACTGGTGGCCAGCCCGACACTGATTGCCGCACAATCCGCTGTGGAGTGGGAGCGCCGCGGCGTTGTCACCGGTACCAACGTTTTCGCCCGATCGATGGGCAGTGCACTAGGTATTGCGGTCTTCGGCGCGATCGCCAACGCGTCGCTGAGTCAGCGCGTCGGTGAGCACATTTCCTCGACTGCGAGCGCCATTCCCGCTGTTGTCTTAGAACAGGCGCTGCACAAGGTCTTCTTGGCCGCTGGAGTCGTGGCTGTACTGCTCGCAGCCGCGGTGTTGATCATGCCCAACCGCTCGATGACCGCTGCCCACGCCGCGCCGTCGTAGCATCGATGCATGCTGCGAGCGTCGCGTTCCGCGCGCCGCCGGAGTGAGGAGGAGCGAGCGGACAGGTCTTTCGTCCGCGAACGACGACGAACGAGGCGGCTGCCTGGCGCGAAACGCAGCGTGCGGAGCGAGCCATCAGCTAGGCGAGCAGCAAAGCCAACTCGGTGCTGGATACCGCTCCTGATTCTGGCCTGCCTGGTCGCCGGCTGCTCTTACGACCGCGCGGAGCCGGGGCTGTTCCCCCGATCCATGACGCGAGAGACGACGGCGCCGCCGATCGGACCCGTCACCCCGGACGAAAGCGCACAGGTTCCCAACCCGGACTTGCCTGTTGTCGGCGAGGCGATGTGGACTTCGGCAGACGGCCTCGACATCACCATGCGGATTGCCGTCCACGCGGTGCGCCGAGTCGCCGGCGGGACGGTACTGGACTGGTCTGTCACTCCGCTTCACGGGTCAGGCCTACACCCGAACGATCCGGTACCAAGAAGGCTCGATCTCGGACTCACTAGGCCGGGCGAAGGCTATCCGAACATCGTCTTGGTTGATGTCCCACGATCGAAGGTCTATCGACCCCTGACGCTCAAGGGGCCGGACTCCCGCTGCCTGTGCACACCGGTCACCGTTGCCCAAAGGAACCTCCGGATCGATCACACGACGTTGCTCCAGGTCGCATTTCCGGCCTTGCCCAATGACCTCGCGACGGTGGACGTCGAGCTCGCCACCGTGCCGCCCTTCTGGCAGGTGCCAGTGACGCCGGCCGGCATGCTGCCGCTCGCCAGCTATCCCACTGAACTGACCCGCCCTGGTGAAGCTACGTCGGTAGTGGCCGGTACGAAGGCGTTCGCCTACCGCCCGGCCGAACAGCACTACCTCGTCATGATCAACGGCGTGTACGCCAGCGGCACCTTCACGTCGATCGCATGGACCATCCTGTCGCTCGATCCCGGTCGCGGTCTGCATACTGCCTCCAGCCCGCCGTTAGCCGACGCTGAGCCACCGGAGCATCCGTACAACCAAGTCTCGGCCGCGGGACCCCAGCTCAGTCTCAGCATCGGGATCTACCGAGCGCGGCTGGTGACGACCCAGTTCACCGGTCATGGGACGCTGGAATGCTTGTGCACCGACCTACGCATCGGTGCCGGTGCGTTCCGTCGCATCGGCCAGCAGATGAGGGCGGTCACCAACTTCCCGGCGCTGCCAGCCGGCACGTCGAAGGTTGACATCGTGCTGCCTGGCCTGACCACTCTTACCGACGTCGCCGTTACGCGCGCGCCAGATGCGACGTTTCGGTCGGCAGGACCCGCCGTACGCGATGTGTGGTTCTGGACCTATCGGCCTGATCAGCCACAGCCTGGTTGGGCGCCCCGGGACTGGCCGACCCCCGTACCGAGGCCTCATCAAGTACGGGATGCCAGGGCAACAATCGACACGATTGTGCGCTAGGCAGCGTCCGTTAGGCAGGGGCCTTCGCGGGTGCGAGCTTGCCGACCAGCGCGACGACATCGGCAATCGAATCGGCCACCCTGGTTGGCCGGTAAGGGAACCGCTCCACATCCTCGGCCTGTGTCGAGCCGGTCAGCACCAAGATGGTGCGCATTCCTGCTTCCATGCCCGACACCATGTCAGTGTCCATCCGATCGCCGACCATCACCGCGGTCTCGGAGTGCGCATCGATCGCGTTCAGCGCCGACCGCATCATGAGCGGATTGGGCTTGCCGACGAAGTAAGGCCGGATGCCGGTCGCCCGCGTAATCAACGCTGCAAAGGACCCGCAGGCAGGTAAGGATCCTTCAGATGAAGGGCCCGTCGGATCGGGATTAGTTGCAATAAACCGGGCTCCCCGCTCAATCAGCCTGATGGCCCGGGTGATGTTCTCGAAGGAATGGGTTTTGGTCTCGCCCAGCACGACATAGTCCGGATCACGTTCGGTGAGGACGAACCCAACATCGTGCAAGGCGGACGTGAGCCCCACGTCCCCGAGCACATAGGCAGTGCCGCCAGCCTTCTGGTCCACAAGAAACTGAGCAGTGGCCAGCGCCGACGTCCAGATGCACTCCTCAGGTACGTCGATGCCGCTGAGCCGGAGCCGTGCTCGCAGATCACGAGGAGTGTAGATGGAGTTGTTGGTCAGCACGAGGAATCGGAGTCGATGTTCTTGCAGGGTGGCGATGAAATCCGATGCGCCCGGTAGCGCCTGCTCCTCGTGCACGAGAACACCGTCCATGTCAGTCAGCCACGATTCGACAGGCTTGGGATCGCTCATGGGAGTCATTCTTCCCCTGTACCCCTTCAGGCTGCTGCCAGACTTCGGCGTATGACCGATGTGCGGCTCCCAGACCCGGCCGTGGTGGTGCTGGCCGGAGCTGCAGGATCGGGAAAGTCAACCTGGGCTTCGGAGCGATTCCGCACGGCCGAGGTGGTGAGCTCAGATGCCCTGCGCGCCGCAGTCGGTAGTGGCCCGTCCGATCTCGATGCATCTGTCGAGGCGTTCGCACTACTCGATCAAATTGTCACTGCGCGGACCAGGCGGTCGCTAATGACCGTGATCGACACGCTAGGGCTGGATCCGGTACGGCGCACGGAGTACCTGCGCCTTGCCCGTACTGCCCAGCTTCCTGCCGTGCTAGTGATCATGAATACCGCAGCCGCCCTCTGCCGGGAGCGGAACCGGTTGCGCGACCGGCCGGTCCCGGCGCCAGTCCTTACCGAGCAGCTGCGCAGGATCAACAGGCTTGTGGATTCCGCCGGCGAAGAGGGCTGGGACCAGATCTTAATCATTGATCAGGACAATTCGGTTAGCGCTCCAACTGACGAGGCCGCTCCCAATCATGATCATGGTTCGGTCAGCGGGCCACAAGTCGTCCTCCAGGTGTCACGATTTCCTTGGGGAGAAGAGAATCCTCGTGGTTGGCTCAGCGACCTAGCACTGCGAGCTGATGAGATCGGCTTCGACGGCCTCGCGCTCATGGATCATCTGATCCAGATCCCTCAAGTCGAGCGGGCTTGGGAGCCGATACCGGAGCCGTGGGTCACCCTCGGCATGATCGCCGGTCTGGACACCAACTTGCGGCTGGGCACGCTGGTCTCCCCAGTGACCTTTCGGGAACCCGGCATTATCGCCAAAACTGTCGCGACCCTCGATGTCCTTAGTAACGGCCGGGCCTTTTGTGGGATTGGTGCCGGCTGGTGGCTACGCGAACACCAGGCGTACGGTCTGGACTTTCCCAGCGACCGTCAACGACTTGATCAACTTCAAGTCTGCATCGAGACCATCCGAGCGCTGTGGGCACCCGGCACCAAGGCCTACCACGGCCGCTATGTGCACCTTCCCGAAACCACGTGCTATCCCCGTCCCGTTGGCGATGTGCCCATCATCGTCGGAGGTTCGGGAGAGCGGCGGACGCTGCGGATCGTCGCCGAGCAGGCCGACGGATGCAACCTGCCGTCGGATCAAACGGTGCTGCAAACCAAGATCGACATTCTGCACCGGCATTGCGCTGCGGTAGGTCGCGATCCGGCAAGCGTAGAGATCAACGTCCTGGACCTGCCGGTGATCGGCACCGACCGCGAGGACGTCGCAGTACGGGTGGAGCGACTCCGTGGACGCCTGTCGGCCGCCGTCTACGCCGCCCGCCATCACGCTGCGCCTGCAGTTGATCATGTGCAGCGGTATCTTGAGCTCGCGGATCTGGGCGTCAGTACGATCTTCGTTGCACTGCCTGACCTCGCCAGCGCAGATGATCTTGCACGTTGCGCCCCGCTGCTCACGGCGCTGCGCTGATCAGGCAGCATTGCTGCGATGGATCGCAATCAGGTGATGCGCTGGGTTGACGGGTACATAACTGCTTGGCGCGATGAGGATGCCGATGGCGTCGAACGCCTCTTCACCGAAGATGCGAAGTACCGGGCTTCACCCTACGAAGAGCCCGAGGTCGGACATCAGGCCATCAAGGCCTTCTGGTTGGACGATGCCGGTGAGGTGTTTACCGCGGCGGCAGAGCCGTTCGCGGTCGACGGGCAGCAGGCAGTGGTTCGGGTTGAGGTGCGCTACGGCGAACCGGTGCGGCAGCAATACCGCGACTTGTGGCTGCTGAAGTTTGCCGAGGATGGCCGGGTATGCGACTTCGAGGAATGGGCGTATTGGCCAGGCAAGCCGTATACGGCTGGCGAGGAGTGATCAGATTCACCGGCTAACCCCGCGCCTGACGCAATAGACGTTCCACCTCGCCGGCGTACGCCGGCATGCCGAAGGCGCGGTAGGAAGACAGCGACTCCTCAAGCGACTCAGCGGCTTGCGCATGGTCCCCACTACCAGCTCGGTCGAGCAGCATCCGGGCCCGAAGGCGGCATAGGTCGGCCAGCTCGAGCCGGTTAGGCATCTGTTCGGCGATCTCCCGTGCCCTGGCGAAGTGGCGTTCTGCTTCATCCCAGCGACGAGCAGATGCGGCGACCAGACCGGCCCGAGTATCCACGAGCCGGCCGTCCAGCGTGGTCCATCTCCGGCCTAGCACCAGCAGCCGTTCCACCTGTGGGGACAGCGCTGCGGCTTCGTCGTATAGGCCACACAAGTAGAACGCCTCAGCGAAGCCGAGCATGCAGTTCCACGAGCCGATGCTGTTGACGCGGTCTGGACTTGGCAGCATCGACTGGCTCTGCGCCGAGTTGAAGAGTTCCATCACCTCGTCGGTGCGTCCCTGGTGGGCCAGATGCCAGGCGAGGAGTGCGATGCTTTGTCCGGCGTATGATGTCGGCGGCTCCAGCTCGACGGCCTTGCGCAGTTCCACCTCGGCATGCTGGGCGTTGCCTCGCCAGTGCGCGGCGAGACCCTGGTAGACGTGACCTATGTAGTGCCACGGCAGTCCGCCCCGCTCGGTGATATCGACGATCTGCGGACCGAGCGCCTCTACCTTCGACAGATCACCGAGTATCGCGGCCCTGCGGATCCGGTCCGATAGCACCAGGAACGCCGCGCCGAGGTGACCAAGCCGCTCGGCGCTGTCCAGCGTCTTGTCGCCGAGGCTAGCCGGCAGCTGGCGTCTGGTGAGGGCGCCGTCCTCGTAGACCACAAACCCATGCACGCTGCAGAGGTCCCATAGAGCGCCCTCTTGCTCGAAGATCTCGGCGGCTCGCAAGCCGACATCGACTGCCTCGGCGAACTCGCAGTAGCCGAAATGGTGGAAAGTCTCCATGTGCAGTACATCGGCAAGCGCCCGCTTGTTACCCGCTTGTTCAGCAAGGGCCCGCGCCTGGTCGAACGTGGCCGTCGCCACGGCATAGTCGCCGCTGAGGCTGATGGCGAACCCCAGCGCCGACAGCAGCCGGGCCTTATCAGCGCTAACTGTGTTGGCGAGCGCCGCTAGCGTCCGCTGACCGACTTGCACTGCTTCGACCAGCCGTGCAGTCCACACCAGCTGGTACACCATTGCCCAGCCCAACCGGCCGATGTCCTCCGCACGACCGAGCGCATCATAACGGTCCAGCGCCTCGTTCATGGTGTGTAACGCCTCGTCCCAGCGCCCGATGCTGCGCTGTGCCATTGCCAACCGCTCCTGCAACTGCCCGCCTCGCAGCTGGTCACCGGCTGGTATCAGTGACAGTGCGTGCTCGAAGTGTCGGACCGCGTCATCGAACGCGGCGGCGTCGAAGGCTCGGTCACCTGCGATTGTCAGATAGCGCACCAGGCCCGCTCTGTCGGTGAAACGTCCGGCTTGCGACAGGTGGTACGCGAGATCGCCGGCATGCGCCTCCAGGTCGTCGGAGTAGCGCCGCGAGACTGCATCTGCCGCCTGCAGGTGCAGCCGTTCCCGCTTGACCGCAGAGACACCAGACAGCAACGTCTGGCGGATCAACTCGTGGCTGAACATCAGCTCACCGGCGGCGTTGGCGGGCGCGACGAGCCGAGCTCGCTCCGCTTCGTCCAACGCTTCCGCCAACGCCTCCTGGCTAGCGCCGGCCATTTCGCCGACAAAGTCGGGGGCAAATACCCTGCCAAAGACAGCGGCCGCGGCCAGCACCTCGCGGCTGGGCGCGGTCAATCGGTCGAGCCGCTGGCCTAGGAGCAGGCGGACGCTCTCCGGCACCGACACTTCATCCAGCCGCAGATCGGGACGAAACCGGCCATGCTCGTCGAGCAGCACGCCGGATTCGGCAAGGTGCAAATGGACCTCCTCCACAAAGAACGGGTTACCCTCGGTCTCGCCGTCGACCATTCGCACCAGCTGCTCAGGCGCCGGCTGGCCGGCCAGGGCGCTTAGCATTTCGCGTACACCCTCGAAGGACAGCCGGCGGAGGTTCACGCGTTGCACCAGTCGCCGGCGCTCCAACTGGTCGATGACGCCGGCCAAAGGATGCTGCAGGTCCACTTCAAGGTCCCGGTAGGTGCCGAGTATCAGCACAGGCATCTCGGCCAGCAGCGGTGCTAGATACTCGGTGAGCTGCACGGTGGAGTCGTCCGCCCAATGCAGATCCTCGAGGACCAGCAACACCGGTTGGACTTGCGCGGCGCGTCTTAAGAATTCGCTCAGGCTGTTCCATAAGTAGCGACGGGCTAGCTCCGCTGGCAATTCCACGGGAGGTGGGATGTCCGGAAATGCTCGGCGCACCGCTGGCGCTATGCGTGCGATTTCAGCTGCAACGTCGCCAAGCGCCTGGCGCAAGGCCAGGGGGCTACGCCGACTGCTGATCACCTGCTCAATGATCTCGACATATGGCAGATAAGGCGGGGCGCCCATCATCTCTACGCAGTGTCCGGAGAGCACTCGAATCCCGCGTGCCTCGGCCTCGTCGCCGATCTCCGCCACCAGCCGCGACTTGCCAACGCCCGCCTCGCCGGCGACTAAGCCGAGCCCCCCGTGCCCAGCCCGCGTGTCATCGAGCAGCCGGCGCAGACTTGCCCGCTCGGCGTTCCGCTCAACGAACGGCGTGAGCGGCGCCGGCACTGCACTGGGCCGCACGCCCGCCGAAGTGTCGTTCCAGGACACCTCGTACAGCCGCCAGCTCTCTGGGAACCCCCGCAGCCAGAACAGCCCCGAGTCAAAAAAAGACAAGTTCAGCTGCGGCTGGGCGAACTTGCGGACATCGTCAGTGGTTAGTATTTGCCCTCCGCCAGCCTCGGCCATTACCCGGGCCGCAGCGTGCACGGCCTGACCCAGCAGATCGCCGTCCCGCTCGGTGACCTCGCCAGTGTGGATACCGATGCGGATCTCGATGGAGCGCTGGGGATCGGCGGTGTTGTGCTCAGACAGCGCCCGCTGAATGGCGGCGGCGGCACGGACGGCGGCCACGGTGGACGGGAAGGACATAAGGAAGCCGTCGCCCAAGGACTTGTGCACCCGACCACCGAACGCCGTGACCTGGCGATGCACAATCGCTCCCTGCAACGCGAGGATGTCGTCGGCACCCCGATCGCCACGTGCCCGCAGCAGCTCGGTCGAGCCGACTACGTCGGTCATCATGATCGTGAGCACCTCGGCCGCGGGGATGCGATCCGACAAAGCCTGCCTCCGTGTTAGCTGCTTAGCAGCGGGCCTGGACGTTCAGACTACGGTGTGGGCACGGCGACACGTTAGCCACGGTAACGCTCATGAATCGTCAAATTCGACGGTCCTTAGCGCGACCGGCGCGGGCTCTGCATCTGGGCATCCGAATACTGATCCGATAGAGCACACAAGTTGTGCCGCCAGCTTGCCCAGACCGCTAAAGCCTGGTCTTACGCTGCAGGCGTTCAACCTCAGCTGCATAGGTAGGCATGCCGAACGCGCGGTAAGCGGACAAAGCTTCCTGGAGCATTTCAGCAGCTCGGTCGTGGTCGGCCTCGCCGCGGTCCAGCAGCATTCCGGCCTCTAGGCGATCCAAGTCGGCTAGCTCGAGCCGATTGCGCATCTGCTCGGCGATCTCGCGGGCCACGCCGAAGTGGCGTTCAGCCTCATCCCAACGACGAGCCGCTGCGGCCACGAGACCGGCACGGGTCACCGCTAGCCGACCGTCGAAGCTGATCCATCTCTTGTCGAGCTCGAGTACCCCTTCGACAAGCGGAGACAGTGCCGCCGCCTCCTCGTTTAGACCACACAAGTAGAACGCCTCAACGAAGTTGAGCAGGCAGCTCCACGAGCCGATGCCGT
>Ga0126310_10000216_pt1 | contig 17784 bp, 17 predicted proteins | sample Plot60_FD_92540 | JGI IMG/M metagenome (GOLD analysis project Ga0126310, IMG submission 92540) | Serpentine soil microbial communities from UC McLaughlin Reserve, CA, USA - Plot60 | ecosystem: Environmental > Terrestrial > Soil > Grasslands | place: USA: UC McLaughlin Reserve, Lake County... | reverse complement strand
TTTGCTCAATAAAATAAAATAAAATAAAATAAAATATACGAGGTTACTAAAAATTGCTATCCTATTCCATTTTTACAACTTTCTGTTGATAAATAGATAGAATGTGTATCTACCTGCCAACTCTAATACTAAGATATTTTGTACTCAAATATGATCATTATCTTGCTATGAATAATCATTATTATACAGACAATTAAGTTGTCAGCTAACGAGTTAGAGACAAAATGAAGAGCATTTGATAAAAGATAATAATAGCACCCATTAGAATAGATACTAAATTGAAACTGAGACAGGCAATAGGTCTCTCTTATATCTTCCAACCAGAGTATTGTTGTACAAGTACTGTATCTGTATATCATAGGCAACTCAAATCATATATACATACATATATCAGCAAATCCTCTGTCTGTAAAACTAGATTAATCGACGAAATAATAATAATAATAGTTGACGCGGCAACAATATAGACAAGATGATGTATCCAAAGAGTGGAAACAGATAGAAATTGTCCTTATATCAGATAACACATTAAAATATCCTAACAACATGAATTTATTTTATCGTTGTACTTGATTGAGTGATACTTATGTGTAGTTAAACAAAGCATGGAAAAATGCTTTGTTATTTTCTATGAGCTTTTTTATATTGAAATAGCCACATTATTTCGATTCTCAAACAATGAGGGGGAGAAAATAAGACGAGTCTCATTTCTAATGAGGTCAAAGTTAGATATGTCTTAGAAGAAGAAATGAAGCACAGTAAGAGTAGAATAATAACAGAAGAATTTGCAAATCAAACATTAATTGAATATGGTATCAAGGTTCCAGAATTTGGCTTGGTTAATAATGTGACAGACGCTTCCAAAAAGGCCTCAGAGATTGGTTTCCCGCTAGTTGCCAAAGTTGTTTCGAGTGAAATTTTGCACAAGACAGACGTTCAAGGGATTAAATTTGCACTAAATTCTGAGGAAGAGGTCAGAGTAGCGTTTAAAGATATGTACGAACGACTATCAAAACAATATCACCTAAAAGGAGTCATTTTAGAAAAGATGGCTCCTCCTGGTATTGAATTAATTATTGGTCTTCAAAATGATCGGCTACTCGGTCCAGTCATTATGGTAGGATTTGGTGGAATATATACTGAAATAATTAGAGATGTATCTTTTAGGGTCCTGCCAATAACAAAAAATGATGCCATAGAAATGATAGAGGATCTAAAAGTAAAACAACTCTTGAATGGATTTAGAGGCTCACAGTCAATTGATATAGAAATGCTAAGTGATCTTCTAGTAAATGTTGGTAAATATGGAATTGAAATGGCTCCTTATTATGAAAGCATAGATCTTAATCCCGTAATTGTATACCCTAAAGATTACCTTGTAGTTGATGCAAAAATGTTGTTAAGGGATAGTCCAAAGTTTGATGTATTTTCAGCTGCACAACCAAACTTAACTTATATGGACTCTTTTTTGAATGCCAAATCAATAGCAGTGATAGGCGCTTCTCCCGAAGAGGGGACTTTAGGAAACTCCATTTTTCGAAGCCTTACAAGAGGCCTTTACAATGGTAAAGTTTTCCCAGTCAATGCCAAAGGATATTCTGAAATTATGCATATTAAAGCTTACAAAAGTCTTGAAGAAATAACCGAGCCCCTTGAACTTGCTCTGGTGACAGTTGATCTCATACTTGTTCCAGACTTATTGGAGAGCTGCAGCAAAAAGAATATTCATAATATGATAATCTTTTCAGGAGGTGGAAAAGAACTCGGCAAACAAGGTGAAATCATTGAAGAGAATATACGCAAACTGGCCAGTAAGCTAAAAATAAGAATTATCGGGCCTAATTGTGTTGGAATATTTAATAATAAAAACTATCTAGACTGTGTTTTTCAAGGATATAATAGAGCAATAAGACCAAGGAAAGGAAATATTGCATTCGTATCACAGAGTGGAACAATGGCTGCTGCTTTTATGGAGACCTGTTCTTATTCTTTAGGCATGAGCAAGCTGATTTCTTACGGTAATAGATTGGATGTAGATGAGGCAGATATAATCTCGTATCTTTCCAACGACCCTCAGACAAACGTAATTGGGATGTATCTTGAAGGACTTGAAGATGGACGAAAATTTATGAATACGGCCAAGAAAGTCATCAACGAACGAAAAATTCCGATTGTGGTATTTAAGAATAGTAGGACATCAAGAGCCGCAAAGCAATCAGTTTTACACAATGGCTCACTTGCTAGTTCTCATGATATCCTAAAATGTGCTCTTAACCAGGCAGGGGTTATTTCAGTAGATAGCTACGAAGAACTGTGTGGATGTCTAAAGGCACTATCATGGTCTCCTAAGCCGACAGGAAAAAGAGTTGCAATGGTAACAAACGGTGGGGCCGCTGTCGTAGCAGCGTTAGATCATATCGAAGGACTTGGTTTAGAGGTTGCAGAAATAAGCGATAAAACCAAAAAAGCATTTAAAGACTTTTTCCCACCATCATATATAACAGGCAATCCATGTGATCTTACATGCATTGCCACTGCTCAGGACTATAAATTTGCAATTCAACGACTCATGGAAGATCCAAATGTGGATATCATCATGTCATGGTTTGTACCATGGTTTGTGTTCAGAGAGCCAATCGTGAATATACTTGCGGAGTTGCAAATACAAAACAAAAAACCACTGCTAGTCGGTACAATGGAACGAGGCCAGATTACTCAGAAAATATCATCACGGCTGGAGGATCATAAAGTGCCTGTATATCATTCCGTTCTCACATGGGTTACTGCAGCAGCTGCTCTTGCAAAATGGTCATTCAATCTAACTGAAAATGGTCATCCTTATACACGCGTTACAGAGCAGTCCCCAATATCGCCAGTCCTAAGACAAGTAGACCTATTGACCAAGAAGTAATTGCAGTGCTTATGCAAAGAAAAAATAATAATAATACCTTCAAAAATATACACAACAAGAATAGGTAATATCCAGTCTAATTTACTAAAAATGTATAATAAATCAGATCTTTTCTCCATGAGATGAATCTTTTAATTTTTTACTATACATCTATAAAAATACCGAAGAACATATTTCTTTCTGTTAATTGGATGTTGAACAACTCTTCATTAGTATTGTAATTCTACTTGCAGGGGCTAGGCTCTTTGGAGAACTGTTTAGAAGGATAAATCAACCACCGTTGGGTGGAGAACTTCTTGCAGGTATAATATTGGGTCCTACATTGTTTGGAATTGTACGCCCAAGTGAAATCCTCGAGATGCTTTCAAATCTAGCAATATTTTTTGTATTACTCTTTATTGGACTTGAGATGGACATAAGACAGATCAAAAGGACAGGTAAGTCGGCAATAGTAATATCGTTGATATCACTTACGATTCCATTTTTAGCTGGATATGAAATTTCGATGCTATTTGTAGGAAATGTAGTTCAATCGCTCTTTATGGGATTGCTCTTGTCAGTCACGTCTGTTCCAGTAAGCGCAATGATACTTGTGGAGCTTGGCATATTGAAAAGCAAGATCGGAACTACAGTACTGTCAGCAGCCGTTGTTGATGACATTATATCTTTAGTTATACTTGCAGTAATATTGCAAATTTCGCAAACCGGTGGCTCGCATATGATTAGTATTAACTCTTTAGGAGTTTCCGGATTGAAGATAACAATATTCTTGGCCGGAATAGCTTTACTAGCTTATATAGTTCACAAAATCAATATTTGGTTTCCACAAAGATTAGAATGGTTCTTTGTTAAAGCAAAAACGAGAGAGGCAATATTTGGAATATTAATTATATGTGCAATAACAATATCGCTTCTGGCTCAATCTGCTGGCCTTCATTTTATAATTGGAACTTTTTTCGCAGGTTTAATTTTTAGTGAAAAGTTATTGGGAAAGGATAGAGCTGATCATGCATATGGAATAGCTTCTGGAATCACTTTTGGTTTCTTTGCTCCCCTGTTCTTTGCGATCATAGGCATGAAATTCAGCGGCCAGTCTCTAGCTAATTCTGTACCATATCTAATCATAATGGTAGCAGCAGCTATGTTTACCAAGACTTTGGGCGGGTATTTGGGAGCGAGAATTTTCAAGTATAATAATATTGAAAGTCTTGCCCTGTCATCACTACTTAATGGTAGAGGAACGGTAGGATTGGCTATTACTGTGCTAGCGGTCACTATGGGGTTACTTGATATCACATTGTATTCAGTTGCAGTGAGCATTTGCTTTATAACAACTATGCTTACTCCACTTCTTGCCAAACCATTTCTCCGCCGAGTTCAGCTAATTAGAGCTGAAAATGAGTAAGACAGATAGATTGATTGATTGATTGTGTCATTAATATATCAGTAGCACGATTATTGCCTTATCATACCATGAGCATAATATATTCCAAATTTTGTTTTATATTAATAGTAACAACAATTTTTTTATCAGTCATTATTATTCAAGAAATCACATTTGACCAACCTAGGCCACAGCAACAAGAGCCAAATATTGCTTATGCAGAGATTTCTGACTTTAACTTTGCAGCTGTGGGAGATTGGGGATGTTATCCTGATGCAAAAAGGACTGTAAATAACATTGTAGATAAAGATCCAAAATTAGTACTTGCTCTTGGAGATTTTTCATACAACAATACGGGTGATTGTTGGTTTAAGATAATAAGTCCAATAGAGAACAGGACTAAAATTGCAATAGGCAATCACGATGTCAATCCTCCTTCGTTGCTAGCCCAATACATGACACACTTTGGCCTTACCAAGCAATACTACTCATTTGACTATCACAATGTTCACTTCCTCGCGATGTCAACAGAAATTCCATTAGAAGCCGGATCTGAACAGTTTAATTTTGTCAATAACGACCTTGCAAGAGCAGCAATAGACCCGGCTATAGATTGGATTGTGGTATACTGCCATAAGCCAGCATACACATTACCGTCTACTGACGAGGGCATGAGATCCTCTATGCAGGAATTCAGGGATACATATCATCCATTATTTGATAGATACAATGTGGATCTTGTTCTACAAGGGCATGATCATAACTACCAGAGATCATATCCTATTAAATATAACAGCACAAATCCGTCAACTCCAATAATAACAGATACCAATAAGGACAGCAATTATAATAATCCTGCAGGGCGAATATTTGCTCTAGTAGGTACTGGAGGTATAGGGCTTTATAGACTTCCCAATGCAAACGATTCTCCTTCTTCTTCTACTACTTACTTAGCTTATAAGCAGTCTTCGAGTTTTGGTTTTCTAAATGTCGATATAATAAACTATGGAACTACTCTGAGGGCAAAATTCTATGATAATGATGGTGCAATAGAGGATCAATTTACTGTTACTAAACCAAAGAACAAGTTTTCGTCTTCGTCTTCATCATCATCACAACTGCTACTACCAACATCATCATCTTCTTCTTCTGCTACTACCAGCATGACGGCTAATGGAGAAGAGTGCACTAAAGGCTGGTATATCACGGGATACTTTACACCGGTAGAAATTGACTATAGTGGTTCTAAACGAACAATTTTTGTAGAAGGTATAGGTTCAAGAAGTTATCCTAACGCTTTCCTTGACGCCGTAAAGACAGAAGGTTGGGGTAGGACCAACGAAGGTTACTACATAGGACCGTATGGGTCAGGAGATAGATGGGTAAAGTCAGACTATGCTAGGGACTCAAGAAGCCAGACACTAAAGGCTGGAGTTACAGTGGCGGTAGATAAATCGGTGATAAACGATGGAACGAACTTGAGAGTCCCTACACTACCAGGAAGATGGAACAACCTTACATATACTGCAAGCGATGTAGGTACAAACATCAAAGGAAAGCATATAGATATTTTTACAGGGGAAGGCAAGTCAGCACAGCAACAGACATTTGAAATAACAGGAAGAGACAATATCGTATGCCTCTATCCTTACGCTGCAAGTGGCTGACATAATACATCATATCTTGTTTCGAAATTCATTTTATTACAACCCAGTTTTCAGTTTCCATATATGAATACCTAAAATGAAATACTAGACGTAACAGTGATGATACTACCATGCACCATTTGCCTTACCTAGAGATATAAACTGAATGTTATAGGAAAAGGGACCGTGCTTGGCTGAGGTCAAATATTTGTACGGTAGTTGTCAACTTGTTTGTGTAAAAATTTTTTTCGTCATACAACTAAATGTGCTTACCTTTCTCATAGATACGCACAAATTGTATTTGACCCATTTGACCATCGCTTTGACCGCCTGTTTGACCTATTTGACCGAAATCAAAAATATATCAAGTTAGGGTCTGATAGCTTAACTTGATATGATAGCTTAACTCTGTCAGAGTGGGGCTTCGACTGCCACATCAAATTTCGTATAATACTTTTTCACTTCTCCTTCGCCATATTTGGACTTGAATTTCCTCACTATATCATCAACCTTATCACTATCCGTTATTGGATTACCTGTCGCAGGTGAATCTACGCCATTTACATAAATCTTCAACGTTGGATTGACTAGCAGGTTCTTGTACCGTTAGTTTCAGAGCCCTGAACTGGAAGCAAATATAGAGTGCTGTCATTATGTACAAACCAGACTGGCCTAGCGATATCTTTGTCTGATCTTCTGCCTTTAACAGTTAGCGTTATCTGATCTGCTCTATCCAATCTCTGGTGAAGATCAACTTTGGACATGATATTAAATCACGATAGTTTACAAGAGTATGAATTATAGGAATTGCTCTTACTATCCCATCTTTGTTAGAGTTACATATATTTTCAGTATTAAGTCTCATGTAATCCATTTAATACTATTTTGATAAAATATTGTACTGCAAAAGCGAGAATTTCAATACTAAATTCCGTTTAAGAGTAGAATAAGAATCTGTACCCGGTTTTAGAAAAACATATATAGTTTGGTAAATGAGAGAGCTTAATGAAGGAAAAAAATGATTTGTTTTATCAATTGAATCATAACATGAAGATGATGGCACCACTCTTTGCGTTAGTTTTGGTAATCATAATCGCTGGTACCGTAGTTCTTCCTTTGCAGGTATCAAAAGCACAGAACACGACAATAACGATGGATAATGCTACTAGTGCTGGTAATGCTACTAGTGCTGGTAATGCTACTAGTGCTGGTAATGCTAGTAGTAGTACTGCTAATGTGACATCGACTGGTGATGAAGTTAGTAATAATATCATTGCTAATCTTGCAGCTCCAGGATATGGTAACAAGTACGATGTCGCAGTCGCAGGAAACACTGTTCCTGTCAATTACAATATAATGCAAGGCTCGCTAGTTGGAATATTAGCAGATCCTGTTAGACATAGCTTGGATGTCGCAGTGAATCCCGGACCACAAGGTGGAGCACTTGAGATTCAGGTACCTAGATATCTAGTAGACTCAAAAACTGCTACCAACAGTGATAAGCCATTCGTTGTCTTGATGGATGGTCAGAGGATAAGTGGCGAGCCAACTGGCATATGTGTCAGTATTGGTCAAAGTTCGTGTGCTAATCTCCAGAATACTTTCAAACAAACTCAAAGTTCAAGTACAGACAGAGTGTTGACCATACTCTTTGGTGAGAATAGCAGGTTCATAGAAATTAGGGGCAACACAGGGGTAGCGTAATAACGAGACTTACATCCATAAAATAAAGACATCGTTTTCTTTTTTCTCCATTATCCATATTTATAACCCCGAATTTCTTAAATCAGCACCATAATTCAGAAGAGATAATACAAGAGCTACTAAAAGAACCTTTTTTATATTATTCTAACGAGCTAATGAAATGTTCAATGCTATTCCACAAGCGGAACATCCAGAGAAGAATGGTTGGTGGATAAACGAACTAGAGTCTCTTGGCGTAGACACGAAAAGTAATGATAATGAATTAAAAGATAAGCAAGGTAATAGTAATTTGGTAGAAGCCATCAAGCAAGAATTTTTGGAAGAGTATAGGCAAACTTATGATCAATAAATCATCCTTGAAATGAAAAAATATGCAATTAATGAATTCTGCTTAAGCCGCAGCCAAGTTATAATGGCACTAATAAAATTAAAAAGTTGGGGAATGTCGGAATAGAGGATACTAGAGCTGAATAACTTTGTGGAGAACAATGGGCACGAAGATATTATTAAACTGAACAGTTACGGAAGTACAAAGTAAACATATTCTACCCCGAACTTCATTCTTAAACATCAATTTATTCTGCTGAAACTGGAAGTTGAATTTTGTATTTCTCCACAAATATTAAATCAACTCAATAAAGAGACTTGCAGGAATACCATCGCTCATATCAATCCTAATATTTGCTTGTTCGCACTCTATATCCCCAATGCTATCTTTAAAACCTCTTGATGTATGCGACTACATTTTAGATTAATTTTGTACATTCCGTTTCTCTCATTATAAATTCCAGATACAAACTGTATATTTCCGGCATTTACTAGATCATATAATTCTCGACATACAGGTTTGATAATCTCCCATGTTTCTTTCTGTGATATAGGTGTATCCAGTGTATTATCATTATCTCGTTTGGTCATTCTTTCATAAATCTATCTGTTGGTAAACTACTGACAAAGGTCGTAATTTCTGACCATAAATTATTAACTTGAATTGTATTTACTTTTTTCAATATTTTTGGTTAAAGAAACCATTTGTTCCTCTTTGCTAGTTTTCAGAATAGTCATTAATTCTGTTTCCAAAATATGTGGTAGTTTACGTATCTTATTTTCTACAATGTCTCTCGTATCGTTCAAATCTTTAGCACGGATTTTTAGAAATAAATCAAATCTATTATGCATTTCATGTATCTCAATTATCTCTTCTATATTTGATAGTTCTTCAGTAACCTGATCGGCAAAACCTGATCTAATATTTATTCCAGCAAAAACTAAATGATCATATCCTAAAAGATCATCATTTAGAGATAATGTAAACCTACGAATTATTCCTTCATCTATTAGCTTTCTAACCCTTAAATGTACTGTAGCATCAGATATGTCGATTTGTTTGGCTATTTCAACAAACCGTGTTGACGAATCCTTAGCTAGGATATCTATTATCTGAAGATCAACGTCATCTAGCGCTATGCCATGACTGTTAATCTTCATATACACATTAGACTTTCGAAATTTATATAGTTTTAAAAAGCTGCCTATAAATTTTTAATTTCTCATCAGAAATACAATCATCTATCTAAAGATGCGCTGAAAAAACATTTTAATGATGCATGCAAATACGAATAGCTTTCTGTTAGGTGTTAAGCTAATCGCTGCATTGATAACATCTGCCATACCCCGAATTTCTTAAATGATGTGGATTGTCGCATATTTTATTTCACATCCTTTTCGCTCATATGAGAATATACAGACAAGTCACGTATTGTACTATCGATGAATCTTAGTCATGGTCATTGGATAAAAAGTATCCGGATATATCTGAAAACAAATGGATTTATGCATTCATGACATTACAACTTACAGGATAGTTATGCATCTTGAGCTTTTTAGGATTTAGCTGTCAGAATATAAGCAAAATATTTTTCTTGGATAATAGAACTGATCTGGAAAAATTAGCAATCATGATACAAACAGATATCGGAGTCCAAAAGGATGGATGTATATTGAAGTTCTATCCAAACCTGCAGCATGCGCACCACCACGATATGAGTGCAAAGTCCAAGGAGCTTACAAAGTTTTACAACCAATAATATGGTAGTGCATACTGGGCGATGATGCATATATATTATTTAATAAGTTAATCTACTTCTAGCTACCTAAACGTTCTTTAAGAATAGCATCAATTTTGCAACTATTTAAGGGCTGACAAAGTATGTTGACTAGTATAAACAGCTGTAGGAGTTTGGACATATTGATAGGTGAAGATGAGTCCGATATTGCACTGCTATACAAGATAGCCTTAGAGAAGCGGAATCACAACGTTTCTATCGCATACAATGGAGAGGAATGCTTAAAGAAATACCACGAAAAGTTTCAGTGTCTCAGATTCAAGCGCCTTTATTCTACCAGTGGAGACATATTGCCTTTTGATGTAGTTATTTTGGATCACAAAATGCCTAAAATTGATGGAGTACGAGTAGCACAGGAAATCCTAGCAGTAAACCCTCATCAAAGAATAATTTTTGCGTCAGCATACGTTAGGGAAACTCTGCTAGATTCTGTGAAAAGGCTAAATCAAGTTGTCGAGATTATGGAAAAGCCTTTTGGAGTAAATGCCCTAATGGATACCATAGATGATAACCTGATATATTCTGAGTTAGGACGGTTCAATGTAGATTTGGATGTGATCAAAGCGCTCAGTCCTACCCATGAGCAGATTACGGATCTGCTAGAAAGGCTACGCAAGATTAGACAATCAAGATAATATTAATAACTTTCCAGGTCAGTTTCTTGGTTTTAATTCCATCGAGTTGACGTCCCAGAACCACCTGCCTGATAGCCAGACTGTTCTATGAAATATAAAAGAGATTATAACAAATATTTATCTAAAGAATGTGTATCTGTCCCTGAACGGTGGTAGTATGTTTGAGGAGTTATTTTAATAGGTTGCCTGAACATAGTGGAGACTGTTTAAATACATATAGCGCGGAAATTGTGTCCCCATGCAATCATCAATTACATGTCTAGCCTGTGATAGAGATTCACTAATAACAGATCCCGATTCCGGAGAGGTAATTTGTAGTAACTGCGGTCATGTAGTGACTGATCGAAATAATGAAAATCGACCAGAATGGCGCGGTTTTTTGTGTGGTCCTGCTCAACAAATCACAAACAACAGAAATAGAACAGGTATGCCAACATCCTTGGCCAGACATGATATGGGACTCGCTACTATAATTGGAAGGATAAATATTGACGCCAGTGGACACGCATTAGATCCAGCTATGCGTACTACCATGGAAAGACTACGAGTATGGGACATTAGGACACAAATAAGAAGTTCTACAGACAGAAACCTAAGGAATGCTTTCAATCAGCTTGAAAAACTAAGGGATAGATTAGGCATATCGGACGTGGCAGTCGAAAAAACTGCCTATTTGTACAGAAAAGCTCAAGAGAGGGGATTGGTACGTGGCAGAACTATCCCCGCAGTACTTGCAGCCGCTGCATATGTTGCTTGCAGAGAGATGGGAACTTCGAAAACATTAAAGGACATCGCCCTGGCTGCAGATATCAGGCGTAAGGATTTATCCAGAACATATAGACTGTTAATTATAGAACTTGATCTCAAAGTTCCGATGGTAGACCCCATCAAATGTATTGCTAAAGTCGCCAATAAAGCTGGGCTGAAAGAGAAAACGAAACGACAGGCGATCGACACAATGTATGGGATCTCGAATAGAGGAATAACAGCTGGTAAAGATCCAATGGGATTAGCTGCATCTGTGTTATATTTATCAAGTTTCGATGTAGGTGAACGCGTAACACAGTCACAGATTGCAGACGCTGCAGGGGTAACGGAAGTTACGCTAAGGAATAGGTTCAAAGATTTGAAAGGCAAATTGCAATTGTTAAACTAGCCAGGAAGATATACCGTAACCACCTACTTTGAATGGATCTATATTTAGTTCATAGTATGATAAATATTATGGTGAGCATATATATAGACAGGAATTATGGCTCGCCTTATTGTCGAATCTTACCGAAATACGTCTGTCAATTCGATTTTGGATGATATCGCAAAGAAATACAAGATTGATACAATGAAAGATCATTTAAAACAAGATTTGCCTGTTAAGGAAATCAAGTTCAAATATAGAACATACTCCGAATGTGTAAAGATGCTATATAGTAGCGTTGGTGTATCGGAGGCTACAATTTGACTTGCTAATTAAAACTGTCTTAATAATGCATTGATTACTTTCTACATATTGCAGTTAACAAATAAAGACATTTACTCGATTTGAAATACACTAGGGAGTCACTCTATTCAGAACACGTCTGTCTATCAGGCCAACTTGAATACGGTCTGTTAATGAATTCAGTCTACAATGAAACTATACAGTGGCAGCCCGACGTTTCTATACACCTAGTTGTTTAGATTTTTTGCGTGCAGATCTTTTAAGATAGTTTCGAAGCCCTGCACAGCGGATCTAGGTTTGTCCTGAGCCGAATCTTGAGTTAACCCAGATTGTTTGTACAGTTTGTATATCCATTCCTTGCCCCCTTTACTTCGCAAAAGCTTTCCTTTTTTGTGATATCTCGACAAATAGGTTGCGATTACATCAAGCTTGATTGGTTCGTTGTATTCATCGGTGTACATGTCCAATATATCAGTTGAAGTAAAACTCGTAAAAGGGAATTTACTTTCTACAATCCGCCATATCTTTGATGATAGTGAGTTTAGGTTTTCTTGTACTTGGTTTGACGTATGATAATTATTAAATTCAGTTGGCTCTGACTTTCCGACATTGATGGCTTCCATAAGTTCCATTACTTTCATTACCTTTTCTTTTGACATATTACCCTCTAATGAAAGGTTATATTTGTCGCCTTCCGCGTCCTCAACTTCTATCTTGATCTTTTTTTTACCTAAGCCCAACTATCCAAGCTCAACTCAGATTTTATAGATTATCATAATAACATTGTAACTTAACGGAGCTAGTACATACTATGATAACAAAAAGCTAAAAATTTGTTAATCAACTGCATTGCATTTGCTGGTACACTTAATTCAAAGGCCACTAATTACTATGCTGATACCTCATGCAAAATCAAGTTATCTACCAGGAGCAATATGGATACAGCAATGGAACGAATATAATGTAGAGTTGTGTCCTGTTGGATTGTAATTCTTTTCTAGTATGTGGTCCATTGAATGTTAGGCAAAAGATGGCCAGCAATGAAAATAACGGTGATGCCGCAGTTAGGGCAAGGAAAGCTGTTCAATTCAATGAAAGATTCAATGTTCCAGAACAAACTGAAAAGGAAGAAGCAGAAAGTCACGGTAAGGCTGAAGCAGAGAATCTTGCAGACGACAAGGAAATAGCAAAGAGAAAAGAACACTAACTACTTGTTACTTGAGTAATAGACTGAGTATAGTATTTATCTCAAGGAAATAACATAATTCGTGCAAGCAAAATATATTCGTCTAGATTTTTCTGTTTTTGTTTTCACAAATTCGGTAATGGCACTCAGAATCCGTGATTTGATTAGCACTAGGATGCTTATGCACTGAACATTATATGCATATGTATAGTCTATTTTGTTTCGCTTCGACTAATGAAATCTGTTAATTACAATTCTCAAGCCTCGGTATGTTTCAGTATCAAGAACAGCTTGTACAATATCTCTGAGATGATACCTGTGGGTTACTAGTGTCGATAAATTAATTTCTCCTTGAGAAACAAGTTTGGCAGCTTCCATTAAGCTGTATGGGGTTGAGCTAAAGCTACCTGTAATAGAAATTTGGTTGTAATGCAAAAAATTTGGATCTAACGAAAACATTGAAGGGTTAGTTATTTTTGGCATCCCTGCAAAAATGTTGATGCGTGAATTCTTGCTTGCGATTTTTAGTGCAAAATCAAGTGCTACAGGATTACTTGTAGCAATTATAATTACATTGAAGCCGACCCCGGCTGTAAGCTCCAGAGTTTTTTGTAAGCTTTGATCAAATTGAGCGTCATCAGCAAAGGTAATTGTAGCATTTGCTCCCATGGATTTAGCTTGGTTTAGTCTTTGTGAGATTCGTCCTACAACAGCTACGTTTGCGTTGCACATATTCTTTACTAATTGCAGATGGAGCAGACCTATTGGTCCATCTCCAATTATAGCCACAGAGCCTTGTTCATTTTTTCTTATAAGTGGATTCAAATGATAAAGACCATTCAAACAACAGGCAAGTGGTTCAAGTAAAGCTGCTTCCTCATCGCTTAAGTTGTCAGGTACAGGAACCAAGCCTCCGATCTTGAGTAGCTGCTGGGGTATTTTTACAAACTCAGCAAAACCGCCATTTATGCTAGAGCCTATTTCTTTTAGGTTAATACATAGATTATAAAGTTCGAATTGACAATACACGCAACTGAGACAAGGGATTATAGGCGAGACCGCTACTCTTGACCCGGCCTTTATAGTACGTTTTGCAGTATTTGTTTGGCCGGATCCTAAACTGTTGACTATTATGTCTGAATTAACCTGGCCACAGATTTCATGTCCTAATATTACAGGCGATATAATCTTGTGATGACCGTTTCTGTATACCCTGACGTCATAGCCACAAACGGCACAAGCTTTCACTGTTAAAAAAATATCGCCTTCAGTTCTTCCGTACGATCTCTCTGGCTCTATTGGACTGTACCGAAAATCGCAATCTACCTCCTCATTGGCGATGCTGCCTGGTCCATAAAATACCGCCGCGCGCATTTAATTCTCCTTCTTGTTTCTTCTCCTCATGTTACTTTATTGATAAAGTGTGGTCTTGTTTACTCTTATTTGACCGTACTCTAACAAGGATAAAAAAGATTGCACACATTTTTATTATTGAGAAGAAACAGACATATTTACTGTACGATCTTGACAAGGTTAATCGATCCACATATACATATGTATTCCCGTACCACTGACGACTACGATGCCATGTCCAAAGCTGGCATCGAGGTTATAGTTCAACCTTCATTTTGGCTCGGCAGCCCAAGAACATCGGTTGGAACGTTTGTAGATTATTGGGAGCACATGATCAGTTTTGAAACCAAAAGGGCAAGAGAATTCACAATAGAACATTTTGTATGTATTTCAGTGAATCCAAAGGAAGCAACAGAAAGACCTTTAGCGCTAGATGCAATGGATGCCATGATCAAATACCTGGACAGGGAAAGGGTAGTCGCAATAGGAGAAATCGGTTACAATATGATAAATGATCTTGAAGAGGAAGTCTTCATAAAACAGATGGACATTGCATCTCAGAAAAAAATGCTGACTACTATACATTTGCCTCATAATAATAAGCCGGAAGGAATGAAACGAATTGAGCATATATTAAAGGCTGACACCTCTGGAAAATACGATACAAAAAAGATACTTGTAGATCATAATGTAGAAGAAACCATTGCTAAGACGTTGGATTTAGGCATGTGGGCAGGTCTTTCCGTGTACCCTGTTACAAAGCTGTCGCCAGAGCGAGCTATTGGATTAATAAGAAAATATGGACCAGACCGCATAATGATACATAGTGCTGCTGACTGGGGTGTTTCCGATCCATTAAGCGTTCCTCTTGTAGCCAGAGAGATGAGAAAGGACAGCAAATTTAGCATGAGTGATATCCAAAAAGTAACATTTTATAATGCATATGAATTCTTCAAACAATCAGAAAAATTCACCTGGAAACCATGAAGCTTGCTCTATGGTCGAACCAAAAACTGCTGGTCAATTATGAAGCTTGCATTTAGCACCAACGCATTCAAAAAATATTCATTGGAAGAATCGATCAGGTTGATCAGAAAAATAGGGTACGAAGGCGTAGAGATCCTATGCGATATCCCTCATGCATATCCGCCGTACCTCAAAGAAGAAGACATCCTCTCAATCAAAGAAACTGTTTCTAATAACGATATAGAGGTATCTAACCTTAATGCATTTACGCTCTACGCGATAACCGACGTATATCATCCATCTTGGATAGAAAGAGATGGTCAACTAAGGGAACTACGCGTAGAGCATACCAATAATTGCCTCAATCTGGCAAGAAGGATAGGCGCCAAGAACATATCAACTGAACCTGGCGGACCTATAAAGACACAGTATAATAAAAATATTAAATTCGATAGTAAGAAAGGCAGTACCAACAATAATGCAACTAGCCGCTATGCTCTTCAGGTAATGGATGATCTATTTATTGAAGGAATCAGCAGAAGCGCTGAAATTGCTAAAATCTATGGTGTAAAGGTACTTGTAGAGCCTGAGCCTGGCCTCCTTATAGAAAATTCAGAGCAATTTTTAACGTTTGTCAAGAAAATACACTCCGACTGGGTTGGCCTTAACTTTGACATAGGGCATTTTTTTTGTGTTAGAGAAGACCCGGCTGATCTAATTTACCGCTTGGCTAGATATATAGGACATTTTCATCTTGCAGATATATCCTACACAAGAGTGCATAATCATTTAATACCGGGCCACGGAGCTATTGATTTTCTTTCAATTTTTAAGGCTATCAGTGAAATTAACTACAATGGATTCATAACTGTTGAACTCTATCCGTACCAGGATGACCCATTCTCTGCTGCAAAAATGTCATACAAATATCTGAGTAATATTATTGAAAAATTATAGTTTGTACTGAAGGTTCGACTATCATTCAAGTGAAGAATCATAGGACCAAGCAGCAGATCTGCATCTGAGTGTACAAGAGTTATTCAGATATACAATCGATGTCTTTATTTATATTGTGACAATTGTTGTTAGAAGATTATCTACGTTTAATTAGATTACCTAACCTATTTACGGTTCCATCAAATATTTTGGTCGGGTATTTTGCATTAATCACGCCTATTCATACCGATGTGGTACAATTGTTACTTTTAGCAACTTCATCGATACTACTGTATGCGTCAGGCCTAGTCTTCAATGACTATTTTGACATTCAAACTGATCTTAAGGAGCGTCCCTACAGACCACTGCCATCCGGAAAAATTTCCAAACGGACGGCATATACAATCGGCATAGCATCGATGATATCTGCTAATTTGGTCGCTTTTTTTGCCGGCGGTCCAAACAGCTGTGCGATATCGGGTCTTGTTTCGGCCATAGTTATTTCATATAATTATAAGCTAAAGAAAACTAATTTTGGTCCAGTTGCGATGGCTTTAGCAAGGTCCACTAATATTGTCCTAGGTGCAAGCCCAGCGTTGTACTTGATATTACAGAATAATAATTTGTTTGCGAGGATAGCATTTATTATTATATTTACCTTCGGGTATATATTCTCAATTAGCCTGCTTAGCAGGAAAGAAGTTCAACTTGACAAAGATCAAAAAGATTCACAAACAATATTACGAAATAGTAGAGCCACCGTCGTTAAGTCCTTTTCAATTGTTTTTTTTATAGTTGCGTGTCTTATCATTTTAGTTTTTCTCGGAGTTTTTAGACAAGACCTCTACGTTAATTTGGCCCTGTTTTCAGCGATCATTATCACTATTCTTGTTATACAGATTAAATCCGGTTATTCTTCTTCACGTGTTCGGGACAGTATACAGAACTTGGTAATTACAATCATAGTATTTGATTCTATATTTGTAAGTGGAGTTGCAGGGTTAGATTATGGGCTGCCTGTTCTCATGCTTGTCATTCCTGCAGTTATCTTGTCCAGACGACTTTATGTGACCTAGAACCAAAAAGAAAACAAACAAGCAAACAAACCAATTTAAATGACAAATTGGTATTAGGTGACGATACAAAACAAAGGTTGATAATTTATGATAAAATATATCATTGTACTTGACATTGTTGGATTAGAATTTGGTCATATTGAATCTAACCTATTGCCAAATATTGGAGATATTGCCGCACACGGTGAAGCTGCTAAAATGGAGCCGGTTTTTCCGGCATTGACTTGCCCTGTTCAAAGCAGTATACTTTCAGGCACGTATCCAAGCCGACATGGGATTATAGCAAATGGATTATATGATCGAACCAAATGCGAAGTCTCATTCTGGGAACAGTCAAGCGCACTAGTTCAGGTTGATCGGATTTGGGACATAGCCAAAAAGAGTAATAAACCGACGCCGCGATCATCATCATCATCATCATCA
>Ga0126310_10000215_pt1 | contig 17793 bp, 12 predicted proteins | sample Plot60_FD_92540 | JGI IMG/M metagenome (GOLD analysis project Ga0126310, IMG submission 92540) | Serpentine soil microbial communities from UC McLaughlin Reserve, CA, USA - Plot60 | ecosystem: Environmental > Terrestrial > Soil > Grasslands | place: USA: UC McLaughlin Reserve, Lake County... | reverse complement strand
CAATTATGGCTACTACAGCAGGATACGGATAGAAAATGTTAGAATTAATCTTGATGTATATATTTTGATGTTTCTTGCAGATAGATAACAAGGAAAAAACAAAAAAAGCAGATGGGTTTTCGACAAGAGAGACTACCCAAACACGAATACGTTCCTTCCTTCGCTCTGTTCATTTTAGATATATTATAATACCATCAGTAGTTCTCTCTGCAATTGCATTTGCTTCTACTCTCTCGCCTAACAGCTGGGTGGTATCGGATGCAGACCATTTTTACTTTGAAATATTTGCAGTCATACTTTCAACGATAGTAGCATTCTACTGTATAACAAGGGCTTATACGCTTAATGAAAAATTCAGTCTTTTTGTAGGGATAGGATTTTCTACGATTGCAATCATAGATTTTCTCCATGCGGTATTTTCGTACATAGCTGTGGGCAATACCGAATTTCTATCATATTTTATACCGCAGACGTGGTTTGCAGGACGAACTTTTCTTGGAGCTATGCTTGTTATTGCTGTTGCAAAATATGCTCCAAAAGTCGACAAGCAGGATGAGCAACAAATTGAAGCAGGAGAAGAAGAAGAGCCCCATGGCGTCGATATTCCCAATAACAACAATGATAATGATATCACGAGGCGTCATGTCAAACATGGCGAGGGGAAATTACATCGCAGCCTTTTACTTTCTTTATTCTTGCTTGCATTTTTGGCAGTAAGCGTAGTGGCAATATCGTTCTTTACAATCTTTCCAGGTATTGTAATTCCTTATTCGCTGGCTAGGCCTTATGAAAATCCTTCGCTAATACTTTTTTCAATTGCGTTATTTCTCTTTTATAAAAAGAAGCTCTATAATTCAAATGATGCCTTTTACAGAGGGATACTTGGCGCTCTCCTAATAGATGTATTTGGACAAATAATAATGTCTTACTCAAGCACAAACTTTCATACAGCCCACAATGTCGCACATATACTTAAAAATTCAGGCTACTTTATAATCATCATATCCCTTGCAGTATCAAACATACAATATAACAAACTCGCAAAGCAAAGAGAAGCAACTATTCGATCCCAATATAACAAATTAAAAGACATGGACAGGATGAAAGATGAATTCATCAATGTGGCAGCTCATGAATTGCGCACGCCCATTCAACCAATAATTGGTTTAAGTGAAGTCTTGAGATCAAGAATAAGAAATAACGATAGCGGCAATCGTGTCAATGCAGAGAACCAAGAATTTGTTGACGTTATTCTGCGGAATGGACAAAGACTTGGAAAGTTGGTTGAAGATGTCCTAGATGTTACGAAAATAGAAAGCCAATCGCTAGAATTGCATAAGGAGCATTTTGATCTAAATGATCTCATTATTAGCATAATCGATGACATAGTAGCCGCAGAGGCAGACTCGATGGTCTATGGCCTGCCAGCCAGACGCAAAGGGAAAAATAATGTAAAAATAAGCTACCAACCTCGGGACTTACCCGTATATGCAGATAGAAATAGACTTACGCAAGTTATTTCTAACCTGCTAAATAATGCTCTAAAGTTCACCTCGGAGGGCTATGTCGCGATAACCACAGAAAACAATACAGACAACAATAGCGATAATAATGGTACTGTCGCTGTTGTTCATGTATGCGATACTGGTTCAGGTGTTGACCCTGAAATAATGCCTAAGCTCTTTACCAAGTTTTCATCTAAATCTTTTTCAGGCACAGGTCTGGGTCTGTATATTTGTAAAAATATTGTTGAAGCGCATGGGGGCAGGGTATGGGCTGAAAATAACAAGGACGGAAAAGGAGCAACATTTTCATTCACACTGCCTACCGCTAATTGATATCAGTATATAACATAATGTAAAATATCTATCGTTCAGACAACGATTCTAAAAACAGAGTTATTCATTAGTCATCCTGAACTTCTACTTAATCTTTGGATATGACCTTTGACTATGTGTAACTTGGTTAGTACTGCAAAAATCTTAATTAGTTTTTATATGCACGGTAAGTATTCGGGTTCTTGGCAGGCTCGATATGAGTGTTTTTCTATGTGGCTTTTGCTCTTGCTATATGCCTTTCACCCACAAAAATATCATGCTCCGGAAAATAGAACAAAATCCATACTTCTTCTCAATAGTGCCAAAACTTGAATTCTTCATACACAACGTATCATTTTGATCTTCGGTACTTTAGTTTGGCAATGGCAACATAGACAGGTATCCGAGATTGATGTCTGAGAGCAACTTATGGAAAAGTATAAATATATATTTATTATTTTCTTTGAATGCATACGCGACTGTCTATAATCACTAAACACAAGTTTGTGAAATTTAGGCGAGGTGTAATTGAAAACAATGACAACTACAACAACCATAATAGCAGATCAAGGTCCAACAACAAATGCTGGCAAGATCTCAAAGCAAGTTCAATTTGCTCTATGTAGTCACTGCTTTTGGTGTGCATCACTTTTGGGTCGAAGATTAGGCAAAGTCTGTCCATCATGTAAAGGCAGCAGCACTATCAATTCAATACCATTAGCAGGAACGTAGGTACTGATTAACGAGTGTGCAGCAAAGAGCAGCGAGCAAGCATAGACTTTTCGGATCGATTTCTATGTAGCTGGCCGAATAACATCATCTATCTTTTCTTTTTGTTTGTTTGTTTGCCCATCTAGAGTTCAACCAAAAATTTCATAAAAGAATTCTTGCAGAATTGATTTTGGATCAGCATCAGTTCCAGACCAAAGTAAATGCATAACCCAAAAGAAAAATACAAATATCAGTTAGATGCCCAAAATAAGTCCCCGTGGAAGATAAAGCAGGCAGCAGAGACATCTCTACACCTCTAGAGAATCTCTAACACTTGTGTAAACGGTAATGGTTTTTATAATGCTTAAAATCACTGACAGAAGTACAAGAGATGCTCATTCCAGTAAGATGTTTTACATGCGGGGGGCTCATTGCAGACAAGCATGCAGAGTATTCAAACCGTGTCAGGACTGGCGAGGATCCAGCAAAGGTCATGGACTCACTAGGACTGAAACGCTACTGTTGCAGAAGGATGTTCATTTCAAATGTCGACACTATTTACCAGATTATTCCCTATTATGAAGCGCTCAGAAGACGCATGTTCGAGATCCAGTCTGACATAGAATAATCTCAAACGAATAATAATAAATTATGTCAATATTGAAAAACTCTTATGCCTTCTATCTCCTCAATTCGTGGCAGAATAGTTTTCAACAGCAGAGGAAGCAAGAGTATTGAAATTGACGTTGTAACTGACGGTAAATTTATCGGAAGGGCATGCGCACCCTCCGGAGCATCGGTAGGCAAGTTTGAGGCCCAGAGCTTTCCAGAAAACAAGCCCGAAGAAGCCCTATCTATGCTAAATGCCAATATCAATAGGTTTGTAGGCTTGCAGGCAGAGGACCCGCTAGCAGTATATGATGCGTTAAAGTCGATAGACAAGACTGACAACTATAGTAAGATCGGCGGGTCCGTAGCTTATGCACTCAGCATTGCAGCTGTCGACTCGGCCGCCAATTCTCTCGGCATTCCTCTTTTCAAATTGTTAAAACAAAGCAAGCCGTACAAGTTCCCCTTTCCGCTTGGCAACATCTTAGGTGGCGGTGCACATGCTGGGCCGGGCACTCCTGACCTCCAAGAAATCCTTGCCTGCCCAGTTGGTGCGGAGAACATCGTTGATGCGCTTGAGATGAACTTCAAGCTTCACCGTGAGACACGCAAAGTGATAGAATCTATAGACAAGCGCTTTACCTACGGCAAAGGCGACGAGGGAGCCTGGGCTCCAAACGTGAACAATGACCAAGCGCTTGAAATCATAGAAAATGCGGTAAATAATTGCGGTTACACACTGGGCAAGGACATGGCAATAGGCATCGACTTTGCTAGTTCGTCATTCTGGAACGAAGAAAAACAGCTGTACGACTACGCACGGCAAGGCATCAAACGGGATATCGGCGAGCAAATAGAGTTTGCAAACAGGCTTATACACGACTATAAGCTAATTTATGCGGAAGATCCTGTGCATGAGGGCGATTTTGAAAGTATGGCAGTTTTGAATAAAAAAAATCCCAAGACGTTGGTTACAGGAGACGACATGCTCGTAACAAACGCCGGCAGAATAAGGGAAGCAGTCAGGTATGGAGCGTGCAGCGGCGCAATACTGAAGGTCAATCAGGCAGGCAGCCTGTACGAGGCACTAGATTTTGCTAAAGAATGCAATAAGAACAACATCAAGATAATAACATCACACAGGTCCGGCGAGTCGGTCGACTCACACATTTCTCACATCGCCATCGCCACAAGCTCTAGGATGTTGAAATCAGGTGTGTTGGGAGGCGAGCGCATTGCCAAGCTGAATGAGCTTGTGCGCTTGACAGAGTATGATTTAATAGAAGGTATGCAATCTCCCGTACTATAAGAAATTTTTATTAGGCTCCTTTCCAATTTGGACTATAGTGACAGACAGATGCATAGCAAAATACCTTGGTATCATCCGTAATCAGAACAAAGGTAGCGCCGAGACCATCGAGTATTATCTTAATGACTTCGAGGTATTTTGTGCTAGTGTATTAGAGACAACGGACAAGGCGACCCTATATGTGAAGTTATTAATAAACTGAAGAGTGGAACATGGAACGAAAGCCCGAAAGAAGAACAACCGTATGATGTTCTGGGTAGATATGCTACATGGCTGGTTGCAGAGAAGTTAGAGACTGCTGCGAATAATGAAAGGACAATAAATTACAAAATTTCATGGGCAAGAACATTACTAGAAGTAAACTTCATTCCGATCTCGAAAGCACTCTTTAAGGCGCTTGTAAAAAGTCCAAGATCTAATGAGCCTGATATCTCTCCAATAGAAAAGAAAACTATTGTTAGCATTTTGATGGCGATCTCGGATATCCGCCTGCGCTCTTATGTGATGTATCTAGCGAGCGCGGGTTGGAGAGCGACCGAAAGTCTTACGATGACGATTGGCAATCTTGAAAACTTTGACATTAACACATTAAAGTTTACAGGTACACCTTTCATAAACGCAAGTGGAAAGCATGCAAAAACCAAGAAGGGGAAGCACAGACAACTAACAAATGAAATGGCAAGGCAGATAGAGAAATTACTCACATGGAACTATCGTCCAAGACGTATTCATCATAAGATGAATAGTAAGTGGGTAAACAGAAAAGTTACGCCTACGCCAAAGATAACTGACCCTCTCTTTGCCCCATATCATTCAGAGGTAAGCGAATATTACAAACAAGCGCAGAATAGTAAGGTCAGCAAAGAAGACAGCCTCACCAATCTCTATGGTGCAATCAGCAAGAAGTTTAGGCAGACAACCGATAGATTGGGTATAAAGTGGGAGGGAGAGAATGGCAATGGTAACAGACGCGTAGTAACACTTCATACGATGCGCCGATTCGTTTACACTCAATGTAAAAGAGTAGTGGATGAGAGCTATGCCAAATATCATACAGGCAGAAAGACGCATGAATACGATAAAGCCACTCCTGATGAAATAGCTGAGGATTTTGGAAGTGTCGAACCATACTTGACCTTCTTTGATACATCCGCAGTCGAGCAAAGGCAAGAATCGCTGGAAAAAGAGCAACTCAAGACGCGTGCTGATGTTGCACGGCTGGAAGAACAGATAGCAGAATTGCGTGCCGCATCGATAAGAAGCCATGAAAACAAGGAAATTCTAGACAATACGGAGCTGCCAGTGTCATGATCCAGGAGAATCCATGACAAGAGCCTTCACAGTGAGACTTTACAAATACAAAGCGGGCCCAAGGGACTCCGTGCTGATATCGGTTCTTTGATAAGGTTCAGAACTAATAGACAGTGGGCTAGGTAAAAAGTTTTAGCTTCCTAGTGAGCGCAGGGAGAGGGATTTGAACCCTTGATTTCATCGTGAGGGTTTACTCTTTTCACAAGAAGCAGGGATGCTAATGTTTAAAGTTTTGTCATGGGAGAGGTTCGATGCGATGCAGCTTAAAAATATCAATTAACCCTCAACGTCAATCTAATTTCATTTTAGAACATAAGTAGATCCTACACAAAAGCTTTGGAGTTTCCTGCTAATGCGTACCAGTCGCGGCTAGGGTATGATATCGTCAAAAAAGAGTCCTTAGGTTTAGTAGCAAAGAGAACGAGAGAGCGTATGTCTTCCTGTTCTGACATACTCTAGCTATAGGTCACGGCTTCAAGCAAAAGAGAGAGACAGCAAATCTTGGAAAAAAATTAAATATTCTTTTGAGCATAATAGTAATAGTCTGCGAGCAACCCAGTCCGTTACGAATGTTGGGTAAAGGCTTGATGTCCGTTTAACGTCTATCGTCGTTGTTGGCAGACACCTCGCCCCTTCCTCTATCCGTGTTGCCTGGGGCGAGGTTCTTACCATTTAATAATAAATTCCTAATGGCATGTTGTCGAGAATTTTATAGACAATAAGCTCTCGGTACAACTTTTGTTTAGTCTTATTCTCAAAGGGCAAATATTATACCATACTCTTATAACAATGAGTTTGATATCCGGCTCGGGGTAGAAGAATCTTTGTATATTCACAAATCTCAAGACTACAGCATTCAATTGTTATTATTCTAAAGATGGCTATCATGAGGAGTTAGCGACAATTATAAACCCGTTAATCAACGGGCGTAGGACTGCCTGCTGACATGGTTCCTTAAAAAGGTCCAAGATTCCCATACATCGGGCTACCTAGAAAGTTTTTGTAAGTAACCGCCAGAAGAAAGGCTTGATCCTTTTGTTTTACCGAGGGTTTACTACTTCTTTAAGGCAAGGAGTAGGGACACCACTATTATTAAGAAAGGCTTAAAATGAACCATTTTCTCTGTCCTTTTGGATAATATGCCTACATATCTTGATGCCCATGACATGGGAAATGCGACTGAAGAGCAGCTAAAGCAAGCCCAGAACTCTCCAATGGATGAATTCGGCGTTACACATAAGAATATCCTTTACAACATAGAAGAGAACAAAGCCTTTTGCATTGTAGATGCACCTAACAAGGATGCTGTGGAAAGGAACCACCAAAAATTTGGTATGAAATGCAATTGGATAACTGAAGTAAAGACCACTGTATGAAAAAAGAAGTCGGATTGATATTTCTTGCCATTTTTTCTTTCTTTTGCTTTTTCTGCCATAATCAAGAAAGCTCATACCGTAGTTATATAACAGCAAGAAATAGACCAGGTGGGATTATTTGAACCCATGACCTCAGCTTTCATTGAAGGCAGCCCCTTATCTAAAGGATAGCAGCTAGGAAAAGGAACTGCTTAAGTTGCACCTAGTATATACACAGGTAGGGCAAAAGCGAGACACGGAACGAGGCACGAGCATTCTGTTGCCTGCTCCTGCTTTTCTAATTAAGTTATCGCCTCATATATCCCCTATATACGTGAAAAGTGAGTGCCTTGATATGTAATTCAATTAAAATGAAGAAATCAGCATCAAATTAGAGATTACTGCCAATTTCAGCACAATCATCCATAATCACTGTTCGTCTATAATTTTTTCACTATAACATGTCTTTCATTAGTTCCATAAATTTTTTCAAATGACACCTTGTAATTCTTCGATTCTAAAAGGCGGATTATCGGTTCATAGAAGGTTTTATTGTTGGCGCCTACATTGTGAATTTCTATTAGAAGTGAAATATCTTTGCTACTTGAAAGTATTGTAATGGCTCCCTTTAGTACTTCAAACTCGGCTCCTTCTACATCGATCTTTATCCAATTAACTTCTTTTATTCCATTTTCAAGTAACAAAGAATCAAGTCTATTAGCTTTTACTTCTATGTATTTTTGATTATTCAATGATATCCTATCGGTCATTATTGTATTGTAAATGGTGAATCCTTCTTCTTGACCTGGCTCATAGAGTTTAACCAGCATTTCCGTTGAATGCACAGCATAATTCAAAGCGATAACATTGCTTAACTTGTTAATTACAATGTTCCGTTTTAGGATATCATAGTTGGCAGGATGAGCTTCGATTGCAATTACTTTTCCTTTAGATCCGACCATTTTTGAAGCGATAATGGTATATTTGCCAATATGAGCACCAACATCTACTACTATATCTCCTTCCTTTGGACGAAATAGCTTTACTATGTCCTCTTCTCTGTCGGGGTTAAAATCTTCTAATCTGCAGTAATATTTGTAATCATGTTTTTTTGAATATACTTTCAAAAGGCTTGGATTACCGAGCTTAAGAAACTTCATTGATTTGTAAAAGAACTTTACGACATCATATGACGGGATAATATTATCGCCTACATATAGCCCTCTATAGAGTTGTGATTGGTTTCTTCTTCTTTTTCCCAGACATAATCTAAATATGATTCTAATACATATATAGCAGGCTTTTAGGATTGGTAGTGTACATCTATCGAATGCGGGCATAACTGATTCTATGGGTTGCTTTGTCAGCCAAGAAGTAATATTATTAGCCATTTGATTTCGCTTTTTGAAAGTAAGATTAAAAGGTTATTAACTGCTCCATTGTCCCCTTAACGGTCTGTTTATAAAAATTAATAAAAATGATCCTTATACTCTTCCAGAGGTAACAGAAAATTTGAATTCATAGCATATCTTTCAAGCTGATTATGATTATATAAAGTACAAATTACAAAGTGACCATTTCAAAGTATCCTCTCGACAGTAGGAGGATAGGTAAAAACAGGTAACCGACATTTTTTGTAAAAAATTTCAACTTTTGTCGGACAAACAGTAGGATACGGCATTGGCATTGTGAGACTTTCCGTCCAATAACAACCTAAAACAAGGTGAATTCAATACCGTAATTTACCAGATTGATAAAAGAAATGGACCGGGTGGTTGGATTTGAACCACCCACGACCTCATCAATGCTAATTGTTGTTAGACGAGCGTGTTCAAACTCCACCCAGTCCAACTTGTCTCTGTATGAGAGGTTAAGTTGCTGTTGCGGTGGCTGCTATCATTTTTCTCACAGTTTACCAGTTTGATTTCCTGCTTCTCTTTCTGTCGTCTGATTCTCTCCTTCTCCCTGTACGATCACTTCACCAGTCATCCATGGATGGAGTGCACAGAAGTATGGATACGTACCAGGTTCTTCAAACGTTACGGTGAATGAGCTAATTAGTGGAAACGGGAACGATGGTTCTTCTAATGCTGGTTGCTGTAGTCCTTCCTCTGTTGCTTGGGGCGTTTCTTCACCGTCCGGCCCTGTCGTGACATCGTTAGTCGTAGTAGTGGTTGTTGTTGAATTGTTTGTTGTAGTTGTTTCATTCATTGGAGCACCTATAGGCGGCAATTCAGAAAATATGATGCCAGAATTTATTACCTTCTCGGTGCCATCCATAGTATATTGTATGTCTTCTGTTTCATTGAGGTAGCTGGTCTGATTATTTGCATCAAGCACTGAAGGATAGAATGCATCTTTGTTTAAGGCAACAATTGCTTCTCTGCCATCTGGAGCCTGTGTCAGGATAGGCTTACCAACATTAAACGGTGGCAGCAGTTCAAAGCTTGTTTCCCCTCCTAAGACAGCAAATGGTACTATTATGTCAGACATTACGTTCTGGTCCAAGACAAATGTTACTGTATGTAACTCGGAGAGTTCAGCAGGGCTGTACCATGTCACACTTTCTCCTGCATTAATTTCAACTGTCTGTGGGGTAAAGGTGTAGTATTGAACAGTGAAGTTACTGTCTTCACCAACTGCTACCTTTACACTTTCTTCCCGTGTCGGTGTTGTCTGTGTTTGGTTCATTGTTTCTGGTGATTGCATTGGTTCTGTAGTAACGGTGGTCGCAAAAGTAGCTTCTACTAGTCCATTTGCCAGTAAAAACATCAAAAGGACCAAGGCTAAAAATGCAGCATAGTAGACGTTTCCTTTCATAAGAGGTAAAGTAACATCACCCATTTAAGGAATACTTCGACAGACACTTTATCCTAATCTGTAATGCTCTTTAGTTCCTATTTTCTAGGAGAGTGATATATTTCATAAGTCAATATTATAAGGATATCCACGTGCCTTATACATCCGGCGATCCTTATGGAATTTGATCCCTTTTGTGCAAACCTTACAAAGAGTCTCTTCTTTTGATGTTGTTGTTGTCTGATTTTGCCCGACAAGTATCAAGAACCAGCTCATTTTAATGACGTAGTTATCCTGATTGATAAAAATGGGCCGGTCGGGAATTTGAACCTACGACTACCTCAGCTTGTTCTAATTCTTGTCATCTAGTGCCACTTCATCCTCTATCACTATGTCTATTCTGTTTTATCATCACAAAAAGCTCATGGAATGCATTTCAGAAGTTGAGCGAATAGAAGAGGCTGGAGTCAATAACAGCAGCAAGAATAAGGAATTGACCAAAAGGAAGAAGAGCAAAGATGCAAAAAGTTTCCAGAATCCTTAAGTGCCTTACTTTCGACATTGACGTCGATGGCATTAGGTGAAATAGTGGCAGAACTGCGTGGCAAAGTTGCAAGTCTAAGAGCAATGCCAGACGACAAAGTTGAAGTTACACTCCAAGGCAGCGGCAAGTTGCTTGGAAGTGAAGTAATAGATATAACTACATTCTCATCAACTATGAGACCCAACGGGACAGTCTATGGTGAGGGACAGACAATACTTATGTTAAGCGATGGTAGTGGTTCAGCGACATGGAAGGGTTCTGGAGTTGGCAAGCCTACGGGACAGGGTGGATGGAGATATTCTTTCGGAGGTGCCTTTCAGACTGTTACATCTGAGAAGTTGGGACGCCGCCTACTTGATGTTTATATTGTTGGCGAATACAATTCGGACGAGAATGGAAATTACCAATGGAAGGTTTGGGAGTGGAAATACTAACCTAAATAAAACACTCTATTCGCTTATTGTGTTGAACAAAATCCTTTAGCTCCATATACTTCTTTTTTTCAGTATCGTAAAATTTCTTTTCCATACATTGGTAGTCATCAGTTCTTATAATTTATAATACCAGCTGTTGTTTTGTACAATCGTCCTTTTTATTGAATCTCAATAAGATATAGAGGAGCCGCATTCTGTTTCTGAGCGTGAAAAACAACATTTTTAGGCTATGGTGGGAAAACATGGACCAGGTGGTGGATTTGAACCCGCGACCCTTTATTCTAACGCTGATTGCTTTGGAAATGGCATATAGAATGGGCAGAGCTATTGAAAGACTTGAGAAATTTCGTCACTAGCACAACATAATAGTAAGCTGAAGATCCTATTTGTGTAAAAACTTAAAACAGGCTGGTGTTGTTGCTTGCACTCTTTCCAAGAGTGTAAAGGGTCAATCCCTGCCTATTTCTTTTTTATCGATAGGCAAAAAGAATACTTTCTGCGTGTTTACCTAGGAATCTGTACGGTGCAAAGGTCCTAGAGATAAGATAGAATTCAATTGCAGTTGACAGCACATCAAGCCATCAGAATATTGTCAAAATTGTCAGCGTTTTGAGAATAATCAGTTGCACTTTGACGTAAATAATCCACAATCTGACAAATTGATGGTTGTTAGCAATATTTATAATTAAACTTCATCTATATCTAATTCAACAAAATGGCGGCAAAAATTCAGAAAAAAAGTCTAGATTCTTCACCTGATGAGACACGAACTTTTGAAAAAGGAAAAATCGAACTTGCGAATCTTGGTGATGTTACCATAGGACGAGGCATTTTAGAACCAGGCTGGAGCTGGGAAAAATGTGTCAAGCCAATAGCTAAAACAAATAGCTGTCAAGCTCCACATACACAATACATTGTTTCAGGAAGAATGAAGGTCGTAATGGATGATGGAACAGAAGAAGAATTTGGTCCTGGAGACGCTGCGGTAGTTCCACCGGGTCACAATGCCTGGGTAGTTGGAAACGAACCTGTAGTTTCAGTTGACTTTACAGGCTTAAAGGACTATGCTAAGAAGAGTTGAACCAGTTAAAGAGTAGTAACAGTTATTGACTGGCAAGGAGGTATTTGGTCCTAGCCAAGATGCACTTGCTCGTACAGCCTGGAAGGCTTTATTCGATAATCATGTCATAGCTGCCAATTTCTGATTACATAATAATGATTTATAATGATGAGTTGACGGTAATACTATCACCATCACCTAATGTCGTAGTATATGGTTCAACATCTGTATTGTGAGAGTTCGTTTCATCACTATTCTCCTCATCATCATCTTCTCCATCATTTGCTCCTTCTGTGACTTCTATTGTTCCTGAACCTACAATTTGTGCGACATTTTCTATTTCTTCGCCATCATCACCATCTTCTTCTTCATCATCAACGTCAATCCCTTCTCCTGATATTACTGCATCATCAAATTCCTGTCCTCTTATTATAAGACCTGAATTTCCTGCCAAATGATACTCACTCTCTTCTATGTCAGAGAAAGTGGTGTTTTCCACGATATTATTTTGACTTCTTGACGCGCTAACACCATCCCGAGAGTCAGATATGGCATTATTATAGACTATGTTACCCTCAGTCACGCCATCATCTGCTATATCAGGATTAAGCAACCGTATTCCATTTGAAGTTGCTCCTTCAACTGTATTGTTGTATATTTGGTTATTTGGTGATTCTGATAACAGTACCCCGGTACGTGCATTAATGACATGGTTATTTCTTGCAATTGAATCAGTCATGTTTCTTGAGAAGAAAATTGCAGCATTAGTGGTATCTTGTATCAAATTTCCCTCAATGAGTATGTTCCAGCACCTGTCCGAACAGATTACCCCTATTGGGTTGTCATGAAGCCAATTATTTGTAATAATCATGTCATGAGTTGTAGTATGAGGGTCTAAAGCGTATTTGATATTGTTGTAATATTCATTACCATCAACTGTAATATTGTATGCGCCGTTAGAATAAAATGCAAACCACATATCATGAAATTTACTGCCTCTAATTTCCATATCGTGAGACGGGCCCTCTCCAAAGAGGTCAAATCCTCTTCGTCCCGGCTCAACATCTCCTAAATACCCAAATTCGGAATTTATTATTTGAGAGCCTTCACTTGCAGCAAATTGGATATACCCTCGGCGGATAGTACCATTCATATCTTGCTCTATTACATCGTCTTCTTCTGTGTCCCAAGATGTTATTGTTACACCATTTACCAGTATTGTTCCATGAACTATTATTCCATTTTCTCCAGCTAACTTTAGGTATTGCAAACCACCATCCTGATTTGAAGTCATTGAAAAGCTCACACCGTCAGCTACATCTAGATTAGCTTTTAGGATGTATTCACCATTTCCTAGATTCTCAACTATGTCAGGGTCATTTATGGTCTGAACGACATCTTGAAAGGAAGCATTACAGCTGATGGTGATGGTGCTTTCTGATTGGTCATAAGCTATACACGCTCCTCCCTCCGCAGTAAAGCGAAGATGATGGTGCTCCAGCTGTTGCCCATATGGCATTATGTTTGTTATGAGGAATAGACTAAGAGTAGTAACGGCAGCAGCGACCGCGGTATATTTTTTATGAAGGGAAGTCATATATTGTTACTTTGAGACGTATATAGAGTATTGGTAAACTTAAATGAATTCTGGTTTGAATTCTAGAAGAAATTATAATTCGAAGTAAGAATATGTACTATATAAGTAATAACTAGAACAAAAATTATTATCATTATTACTTTAAGATGGACGAGGAATCACTGTCGTTTCTTCTGTTCCAAACCTTTCTGATAAAGCAGCGTTTATTTTTGCTAGTATTTCATGGGCTTCTTTTAAAGTTAGATTTTGGTCTAGGACTACGTGGAGTTGTGCTGAGAATGCATGACCTAGAGGTCTTATTAGCACATCATCTACATTTACATGGAGAACTTTTGCTCGATAAATCTTTCTATGTCATTTTCCATCTTCAGGTATTGACTGCATCTACTAAGACCAATGTTGATTCTTTTAATGCTGTATATGCCATATAGAAAATGTATCCAAAGCAGTTGCGGCTAATTGTTGTAAGTATTTGATAGATCTCTAGCAGCCCTTCTTCTCTCTACCGTGTTCCTACGCTTTGCCCCAAGTCTGCTGCCACATTTATTAAAATTTTTGTTCTTGCAATACAATATTCCCTATTATAAAACATCCTTCGTCGGTTGAGAGCTATGATTTTGTTTCCTGAACACACACATAGTAACATTAGCAGCAACAATGGAAATTACAGATGCAACAATTGCTATTCCCCATTCCGTCAAATTCAACGGATGTAGCTCAAAGACATCACTCAATGGTTTGGTATAGATCGCTACTACCAGCAACCCCAATGACAAGCCGATCGCCCCAACCAGCGGTTTATTGACCTCGTTGAATTTACCTAAAATTCCTTTTAGTGTAGAAGAGTAGTTCAAAACATGCCAGGTTTGTGCAAGGCTTAAAGTGGAGAACGCCATGGTCGGAGCTACTGAATATTCGTCTTCCTGCGATAGCGCCCATAGAAACACAGCAATTGCTGCAGCTGTCATAAATGCTGATTGTACACATATGTCAAGCCATTCCTTTCTAGAGATCAGGGGTTGGTGTTTTGCAGGCGGTCTAATACCTATAGAATTTTTATCGCCTTTTTCTGCTGCAAGCGCCAGTGCAGGGAATGTGTTTATTGTAAGGTTCATCCATAATAGTTGCAAAGGAAGCAAGGGAAATGGTAATGCCATCGCTATAGCAACAAGCATGGTCATTACCTCACTTATGTTGCATGAAAAGAGGTAGCGGACGAATTTCTTGATATTGGCAAAAATAAGCCTCCCTAGCTCTATTGCATGTGTTATCGTAGTAAAATTATCATCAAGAAGGATTAATTCTGCGGATTCTTTTGCTACATCGGTTCCTTTCTTTCCCATGGCTACGCCGATATCTGCTTGCTTGAGAGCAGGCGCATCGTTAACACCATCTCCTGTCATTGCTACTATGTGTCCTCTTCTCTGAAGGGCTTCTACTATCTTTAATTTGTGCTCCGGTGTTGCTCGTGCAAAGACCCTTATTCTATCAATATCTTCGGTCAGTTTCTCTATTGACATCTTTTCTAATTCACTTCCAGTCATTACGGTCATTGTTGAATCAATGTTCTTGATTACACTGTCACTGCCGTCATCTATTATCTTCAATTCTCTAGCTACCGCCTTTGCAGTAACAGGATGATCGCCTGTTATCATTATTACCCTTGTCTTTGCCTGTTTCATAAATTCAATAGCATTCTTTACTTCGGCTCTGGGAGGATCATATATAGCAGCTATTCCCAGTAAAATGGCATCATCCTGTGCAATCACATTCGCATAATTATCCTCATTCTCTTCCTCTTTGCCTAGCTCTTTGTATGCAAGCATGAGTAGCCTATAGCCCTTGGCGGTAACTTCATTTGTGGATCTTTGGATATTGTTTACTTTGACTGGATCAAGTTTTACAATATTTCCGTTTTCTCTTACTCTGTTACATATTGGAAGAATAGATTCTGGCGCACCTTTAATGAAGGCATAAATTTTGCCACTATCATGCGTCTTATGCACAGTCGTCATTCTTCTTGTCTTTGGGTCAAATGGATCTTCCCATATCCTCTCATTTTCTTCTTCTAACTTCTTTTTTTCGATGCCGCTCTTGTGAGCAGCAACAACTAGCGCACCCTCTGTAGTGTCCCCCTGAAGAATCCATTGCTTTCCGTCGTATGATAATTCTGCGTTGTTGCATAATGCGCCAGCCTTTAGAAACATCAACAGGTCCGGTTCTTTAATCAGGTCGGCTATCTCTTTGCCATCCTTGTATAATTTGCCTATTGTAGGGTCAAAACCTTCGCCGGTCAAACAAACAGTACCACTACTGCTATTGCCACCCAATACAATTTCGCGGAGTGTAGGCTCGTTTTTCGTCAATGTTCCTGTTTTATCTGTACATATAACAGTGACGGAACCAAGTGTTTCTGCACCGGCTAATCTTCTTATCAAAGCATGCTTTTTTGCCATTCTCTTAACACCAATAGCAAGTGTTATCGTTGCAACTGCAGGTAATCCTTCAGGAACGGCAGCGATGGCTAACACTATTCCGCTTAGAATTATAGCTCCAATCATAAATCCTTGGAAATAACCTATTGCAATGTACAAACCCGTTATTCCAAAAACTGCAATGACAAGTGTCTTTCCTAACTTTTCTAATTTGTGCTCAAGAGGTGTTTTGCCGCCACTTACCCCTTGTAACAGCTCGCCTACCTTACCTATCTCTGTCTGTTTGCCTATAGATACAACTATTGCTTTTGCTCTTCCTTCAAGAACAAGCGTACCCATATAGCACATGTTTATTCTGTCTGCGAGCTCAACTTGACCTAGAATCGTATCGCCATCCTTTCTTACTCCTTGCGATTCTCCTGTCAGTGGAGATTCATCTATGGTCAGATCAAAGGATTCAATCAACTTGCAATCGGCAGGTACCTTGTCCCCAGCTTCAAACTCCACTATATCGCCAGGCACCAAATCATGTGCGTTAATTTCTATTTCGTGACCATCTCTGAGTACCTTTGCCTTTGGTGCTCTAAGCGTAACTAACGAGCTTATTGCCCGCTCTGCACTTTTTTCCATAAAGAATCCAAAGCCTACAGTCATGAATACGACTGCAAAAATTGCAATTGATTCAAGGATTCTTCCCAATGAATATGATAGCACAGATGCTGCTAAGAGCAGTATGATGGGCAGGTTTTTGAATTGTAATAGAAGGATTTGAGTTGTAGAGCGTTGTTCGACGTCAGCTATAACATTATATCCATACTTTTGACGTCTTGCCCTAACTTCGCTCGAAGAGAGACCCTTGTCCTCGTTAGACCCTAACTTTGAGACGACATCTAAAGCCGACATAGAATGCCCATCGGTCGTTAATATTTTCTCCAGAACAGACAACTTTGGTTTGTACTGGGATTGGAGCATAAACTAGATAAACATGATCCCAGACAGAAAGCTACTATTAAGAAATTTCAATTATTTTTTGTGAATTCAAAGAATTCCGGACAGAGAAGCAAAGGATCCCGCATCATAACTGGTGAATCCCCATCAATAACGCTGGCACCTACAGAAGGAGAAACTGCAACAGGATGAGGAAGGCAGATAAAAAACTCATAGACCCTCAGGTTTTTGAACTTTGTATAATAGATTAGATAAATGCATGTAGTGTCGAGTGTTGCCCAGTAAAGTATAAATCAAAACAAGCGATTCTACAACTGCCGTATAACTATGATGACAGATCAATTTGCTTTTTTAGGAGATAACAAATGTAAATGCAAGGCAGCAATTATTGCTGCCACCGTCACCATAAGCTTGGGTGTTCTTTTATTATTATTGCCAGCTAGTAGCCTTGGATACGGGGCGACAATAATCAGCAGACAAGAAGCCTTTGGACAGTTTGCTCTCCCTCAGTTGGAGGAGCCGGAAGAAGATACTACTACTGCTCCGCAGGAGAATGGAGGTATAGTTGTTGAGGAGGAGGAGCCTGAGGAAGACACAACGACAACTACTACTACTCCTACCAGTCCAACAACTACTCCTCCTCCTGCTGTTACTAACTACACTAATAACATACAAGACCCATCGATATTTCTGCTGCGTGGATTCATAGGCAGTACCCTACCTACACAGAACGCCGGTGGCGGTGCTATTACTCCAGCTGCTAATGATGACAGCGGTTATGTTGTGACTGGGCGATTTAGAGTATTTGCAAACGAAACCCTTGTTCGACGATTTATAGCAGAAATGAATGTAGCAGCAATTGAT